>JGI24003J15210_10000093_pt1 | contig 34035 bp, 20 predicted proteins | sample LinPmetageLP28_FD_15210 | JGI IMG/M metagenome (IMG submission 15210)
GAAACTTTCGGGAATTGCATATGGTCTACACACCACAAGATCCTGATGTTCCTGTTTGCCGTAACTGTGATTCCAAATTAGTAACATTGTGTTAATAGTTATGGATTTGGAAAGATGTGCTAATGCACATCTGAAACTTCGCTGTGCTCGTTTCGTTTATCTATTTGCGTCTGCTGTACTAGATGAACAGTCACAATTCTGCTATTTCTAGCAGAACTGACTTGACTCCGTGTACTGAGTTCACAGTCACCATACATCGCTATACTTTTAGTATCGGGCGGTTGTGCTGTACCCGTTTGCTCATTCATTACAACGCGAGCCTACCACGTCCCTGTATGATCGTACATGGTAAACCTGAGGTTGGATCTGTTTCCCAGAGCCTCTTCATTTTTGCATTTACATCAAGGGATTCACCTGTCGCTGTTAAGCCGCATTTCCCTGCTCACTGATTGCGATGCTATTTTGCCTATGGAATTTTTTGTGTTATTTTTGGTGTGCCTATCATACTTGTTTATATGACTTTTATTAAGGTGTCAATCTTTTTGGATTTAAATACCAAGATGACATGGCATTACCAAAATCAAACAGTGACCGAATTACCAACAGATTGTGTGGGTTTTGTGTATGAGATAGTCTGCCTTGAGAACAATCGCAGGTACATTGGCAAGAAATTAGCCAAATTCAAGACCTTACGCTATAAAATGCATACGCAAAAAAACGGAAAAAAAATACGCAAAAGAATTCGCGGCGCTGTTGACAGCGATTGGAAAGATTACTATGGTAGCAGTGATGCTGTACATGCAGATATAAAAAGATATGGTAAAGAAAAATTTAAAAGAATAATTTTGAGGTATTGTCAAAGTAAAGCCGAATGCAATTATTGGGAGGCCCATGAACAGTTTAGTAAAGGTGTATTGTTGAGCGAGCAGTATTACAACGGACACATTAGAGTCAGAGTGCATGGCAAAGGAATATTAAAAAAATGATACCTGTAAAAGGTTATACAACTTTTGATCCGTTGAAACACTGCATAGTTGGAAGTGTACGTTCACCTGAAAATGTGGAAAAATCTTTGCAAGAAGTAATTTATCGTACTCAGGAAGATCTAAACAATCTAGTTAAGACACTAGAGGCAATGGATGTTGTGTGCTATAGGCCATCAGTTGAAAACAAAACACAGAGACCTCCCATATCTCCAAGAGATTATTTTGTGGTCTTTGGAGAAAAATTATTTGTTGGCAAGGTCATTACAGGTTACAAAGATATCCTAAAATGTATAGATCGTGAGAATATAAAATGGTACTTGGGCAACGATATATCTAGTGGTAACATGATACGCTGTGGTAATCATGTACATTGGGACATCAGTAAAAATTTTTTACCTGGCAAAGAACAAGAAATAATGAAATGGTTGGAAGATAACAATTACAAAGTGTCTGTGACCAGACATGGTTGGCATATGGATGGTATATATAGCATTCTTAAACCTGGGGTGATAGTGGCATCTCGAGAATTACCCGAACTAGAAGCAATTTACCCCACATGGGACATATGTTATGTTGATGCCAGTGAAGTCAAAAAACCCCTAAGCCATGCATGGGGTGGCGACTACTCCGAAAGCAATTACGATATTAACATACTTTCTGTAAATCAAGAAAATTGCATTGTGTCAAAAGAGAATAAAACTATGTTCAAGTTTTTAGAAAAAAATAAAATAAATCCTATAATCTGTGACTTTAGAGATAAAAGTTTTTGGGACAACGGAATACACTGTATAACACAGGACCTATATAGAGAAGGTGTTATGGAAAATTACATGTAGTTATGAAATTTAATTTTAAAGAAAGCATAGATCACGTGTGTAAATCTATTAAGAATACACCTTTAAGAATCTATAATGGTGTGCGTTATCAAATATTTGAAAATTTTTTTAGTAAAGATTATTTAAAAATGTTACAAGATGTAAATCATTCTGTAGTCAAACTAGAAGGTTTAGAAACACAAAACGAACATGGTAGACAGCATAGGCGTAGGGTAAGTTATGCAGAACCTGTATCAAAAAATTTACAGGTATTTTTCCATAGTTCTAAAATATTAAATGCTCTGCAAGACAAATTTAATTGTGATAGTTTGAAACCTAAAACAGCGGATATGTGGTTTGACTATAAGGACTACAAAATTATTCCACATATCGATAGTGCTTTTCAAATGCAATTACAAATTTACCTCAATGATGAAAGTCATCCATCTACTGCTTTCTTTGATGACAAAGATGGCGAAAAAATTTATGACATTGTGCCTTACAAAAGTAATGCAGGATATTGTTTGTACAACAAGGGACCGTCTTGGCACGGAATGACAGACAAAGTTGTTGATGGTGTGCGTAAAAGTGTGTTTGCTAGATTTGTTGAATAAAAAAGCCTACACATTTCTATGTAGGCTTTCTATGAATTGCAATTCAAAAAAATTATTAAGACGCTACTTTAGCCGCGTTTTTTGATTCTTGAATTTCTTTTCTTCTGGCTTTAAGAAGTTTTCCTAATTCTGCTAGTGCTTTTCTTGCTCTAGTGCCAGAGGCTTTGACACCTTTTTCAACAAACTTAGAATTTTCTTCAGAGTAAGTTTGAATAGTTGTCATTATTTGTTCGTGTGTTTGTGACATAATTTGTCCTTTGTTTTTAATATGATAATTAAATTAATTAACATATGCGTAATTTAAGCACAAAAGAACTGGGTTTGTCAACTAAAAAGTGGTTAGTATTACCAACATAATATAATTTTATGGCTTCGAAAAAATTTTCTCCTTGTATTGATCGAAAAATTTCTAGTTTGAAACAGAGATTTTTTGAAGAATCTCAGACTGTGCCCACAAGAGAAGAGTTTATTGAACAAGCCACGGAATGGTTTTTGTCAACAAGGCTTAACAAATTAACAGGTTTAGAAAGTTTCGCACACAAAGATATCATAATTGGTTGCACACAGTTTATAGAAAACATCTGTCTTAAACAAAAATGGAATATTCAAATTTTACCGGAAGAATATGCCTATTACACTGTTATGGGTAAACAACCAACTAACGCAGGTGAACTTCAAGAAAATGTACCTTTATTAATTTCAGCACCCAATTGGAAACATGGACAAAGATCCGAATGGCAAGACATTTTAGAAGAATGTGTACAAAAAAATATTGATGTTCATGTTGACTGTGCATGGCTTACAGTTGCAAAAGATATAGAAATAAACTTTGATCATCCTTGTATTAAATCTATAGGAATGAGTATTTCAAAATACATAGGATCTTGGAACAGAATAGGTATACGTTGGTCTAAACAAAAAACTTTAGATTCTGTAACGATGTTTAACACACAAATGAAATATAATGATGCCTTGGTTTCCTGTGGAAGTTTTATTATGAAAAATCTAGATAGAGATTATGGATGGAACACGTACGGAAAAAAATACGAACAAATTTGTACTCAACACAATTATCAATCTACAAATTACTTTTATCTTGCTAAAAAAGACAACGAAATAGTTGGAATGACTGATCAATTACTGTCTAAATGATAATTTCAACATCATTAGCATAGTTTGTAAACCCGTTTTCTTTTATCACTTTCAACACACTGTCAACTCTACTGATCAGTTCGTCTTTGTGAGAAATTAAAAATATATTTTTGTTTTGTGTTCTTGCCATATCTTTTAGCACTGCCATTGAACTTTCAACACCCGATGTATCCATACCAGCATCAATAAGTTCGTCAATAAACAACAAGTTGATACGTTGATACAATCCTTCCCAAACATCTCTGAACGCCCAACTCAATGAAAGGATAAGTCTATTTCTTTCTCCTCTTGACAAATTGTCAAAATCTAATTCTCTGCCAAGTTCTTCGATGTTTACTGTGAGATCGGATCTAAATATTACTGTGTGTGGCAGTTTTACTTTGGTCAAATACACTGCAAGTCTTTGATTTAAGAATGTTAAGTTTTGTTCTATAATTTTTGTTCTTAAGAAACTGTCTTTTGCAGTCAACAGTTTGTATAAAAACTCTTGGTGTCTATACAAATCTTCTAATTCGTTGGCTTTTGTGTAATCAATTTTTTGTATTGCACTTTTTCTTAATTCCTGTATTTGCTCTGCGTACGGATCTTCTTTGGATTCGGTTTGTTCTAGTTGTCTTTTTAGATCTTTTAATGTGCCTTTGTGACTATATGCTTCGTCTATTGAATCATAGTAAGTATCCGGTATTGTACCTAAATCACCAATAGCATCAATCTGTTGTTGTATGTTTGCAAGGTCCGTTTTTAACTTGTTGCTGTAATCTTCACTTTCTGTTAATATTTTTTGCAGTTTGTTTTGTAATTGCGTGTGTTTATCTCCATGCAGGTCTTGTTCACAAGTTGGACATTTGGCATCTTGTGCATATTCAATATCGCTTTTTGTTTTATCTACATTTGAATCTGCTTTGGTTAAACTGTTTTCGTGATATGCTTTTTCCTTTTGTAAACTTGTTAGTGTTTTTGTGTCTTCGTTGTGTTTTTGTAATTTTTTATGTGCGTCAAGTTCTACTGTGATAGCAACTTTGTCTAGTTCTTCTATGGCGTCTTTAAATTTGGCAATGTCTTGATCTTTCTGTGTTTGCCATGCACTACTTCTAAGTTTAATTGTTTTTATTGATTCAGTGATTTTTTCATTGCTTTGTTTAATACTGTCCAGGCTATACTTTTCACCCATCAATTCATCTTTTGTTCCACGCATTTGTTCTTTTAATAAATCTGCTTTTTCAGAAAGTATAGTAATACCTAACAGTTGCTCAATTATTTCTCTTTGTTCTGCTTGTTTTGTTGCTAGGAAAGGTTGAGTATATGTGTTAAGTGCAATAATATTCTTGAACATGGCATGAGTCATGCCAATCAGTTTGTTTATTTCTGCTTGTGTTTCTCTGTTTTCGCCCTGTGCTTCGTTGCTGTCTTGTTCAACATCATTGATATAGAATTTTAATTTTTGTGGCTTTCTGCCTCTTTCGATGGTGTATGTGGTATTATTCTTTTCAAAAGTAATTGATACCAACATGTCTTTGTTATTTGTTTTGTTTACAAGATTGTCTTTCCTTATTTGTGTTAATGCATCGCCAAACAGTGCATAACTGATTGCGTTTATTATTGTAGTCTTACCTGTACCGTTTCTAGCACCTGCATCATCTCCTCCTAGGTCAACATTTTCTCCTAGTACTAGCACTAGATTTTTTCCACCAAAATTTATTGCTTGAGTTTGGTTACCCACACTCAAAAAATTCTTAACGGTCAATGTTTTTACTGTTAACAAGTTTACTCCTCTTTTACAAATATACCGTCTACCATTCGGCCTTTTCTGTCTTTGATATCATCATATGCTTTTTGTAAGCATTCTTCTATTGTTATGTTGTTTCTTTTCATTATGTTGATCATTACCACTAACATGTCACCAAGATCATCTCTCATATCTTTTTCTTTGCATACAGAATCAGATAGTTCACCAAGTTCCTGTACTAGTTTTAACACTTGATCTTTGTCTGTGCTACCAGCAATCAAGTTTCTATCTTCATGCCATTGTTCAATTAGTTTTACAAGTTCCATAAGTCTTTTAGTTTTTTACATCCAAGTTGTTGTAGATTGCCATTAGTATTTTTTTGTCATATGTTTGTGAATCAACACTTTCCAATTGTTTTACAACTATTTGATCCACACTATCAAACTTTTCAATCACAGCAGTAGTTTCTTGTGCTTGATTTACTTGTTCTGGAATCAGTTGTAGTTCTCTTAATTTGTATTTGTCAATAAATGTTTCTCTGATAAAGTTTGCTTCTTCATAACTTATTTTTATATCAAGTGTGACTCTCACATACATTTTTTCTTTTAATAGTCCTTCAGGATCTGCCAACAGTTGACTTATTTTATAGTTTCTGTATCTTGGCATGCCCGGCCAGTTGATGTATTTGGGAGTTCCACCATATTCCAAAACCATCATGCCTCTTTCGTCATCACCTGCGTCAGCATAGTTGTGTGGAAAAGCATTGCCCATGTACACAACATTGTTTCTCACTTGTCTTTTGTGGAAGTGTCCTGTGAACGTATATTCTTGATTTACAAAATGTTCTGCTTTTATTCCGCCTACATCGGGCATTTCCACCATGGCGTTCATTTGGAAAAAGGGCAATTCAAAATGTCCAAACATGTATCTCTGTTTCATTTGTGGAATACGTTTCCATTCGTCTTGCACAATCCATGGAACAATTGCAACATCTTCAGTTTCAATCCACTCATTTACTATTTTAATGTTTGGGATATTTCTTATAAACTCCATAGAGTTTATTTCTCTTTTATCTCTGTAGAATAAATCATGATTGCCCATGATTACGTAAACTTTTTCAAAAGCGGCCGACAGTCTTTCCATGTTAGAAACTGTGTAGTTCATTGTAGAAACGTTTGTTGATGATCTGTGATGGTGCCAGTCGCCTAAGAATATACAAGTTTCACATCCGTGTGCTTTTGCCTGTTGAATAAACCAATACACAAAGTTTTCGCAGTCGTCGTTGTGTATTCGAGAATTGCCCTTCATTCCAAAATGTATATCTGTAAAACATGCAACTTTTTTAAAAAATGCCATTAGTTTTTCTTTTTACTTGGTCTTCGAGGACCTTTAAATTCTTGTATTGGTTGAAGTGCTCTTATTTTATCTGCTGATTTCTCAATGTATTTCAACAGAGAGTAATCCATTTTGCCAGTTTTTTTGTAGTGTTTGTTGAACAAAGCCATTGAAGTTTTTGTAGCAACTTTTACTGGTGCTGTTTCTTTTTTTATTCTTTCTTTTTGTTTTGCTATTTGTTCACTCATTTGCCTTGTCATAGAAGGCATAAGATCGTTTTGTTCTAAAATGTCATCTCGTATGTTTTGATTTTTCTTTTCAACAATTAAAATTCTTGTAAATGAATTTGTTATGGCCGCAGTGTAGTATGCAAATGGATTTTCTGATTTAGATTCATCAAACTGTAAACCTATTTGACTCAACTGCATCAAAGCCTGCGATCTCATTTCATCATTATAAGTGTAACCTCTCCAGTTTGATCTTGTGCCATACCTTTCACACAACTTAATATACATTTTAGCCAGTTCAGTTGTTGCTTTGCCATGAGTCAATGTAAATGCTCCGTTGTTCATTCCGCCTACCCAGTGAGATTTGCCCACACATCTTGTTTTTCCTTTATTATCAATACGATAATGTTGAAAAGGAGGAAAGTTTAATTTAGTGTGTCGGTCAGCAACAGTCTTTGGATTCTTTTTTCTTTGGTCATCTTTTGGAATATGATCAAATGTCTTGACTCTAAACACTAGATCAGTTTTTGCAATTTTTCTTGTGTTAACTTCAAAGTCACTCATTTTTAATTTGTTTTTTCTACCAGCGGCCGCCTTAGCAGTTTCCCATGCTTCTTGTGTCATCCTTTTTGCACGTAATTTTTTTGCTTGGCTAATAGTATTTTTATTAATTTTTTTTACGTCTTCTACTATAACATCATAGTATGCATCTTCCTCGTTGACGTAAGAACAATAGGTGTTTTTACTTAGGTGTATTTGTTTCAGCAGATCTCTGTTGTTTAAGTAGTTTACTCTTTTCATAACTGTTTTTTCTGTTAAAATTAAGTTGACCACAAACAGGTCTGTTGATAGTGCTGGAAATCGTGCCTTAAGGTATATTAAATGCGCCTATTATTTTGCCTATAAATATAGTTAAATTATACATTATTTTTTATGACTACACAACCAGATAATCAACAATCATTGCCAAAAGCAGTGGGCAAATCGGCGGCAAATGTTTTTAGCAGAACATTAGGAAGACTGTTCGGTGCGGGCCTAAACAAAGGTGCTGAAAAAGGTTTTTTTGGTGGCAATCCTGGTAGTGCTCGCTGGACAACAAGAAGTGGGTCTACTGATTGGAGATTAAAACTTAATATTCCTACAGGAAGTGATTTACTACAAAAAATATTTTTTAATCGTTCTGGTACAGATGCACAAGGTACTGCATCAACAATTATGGCACCATTACAAGACACAAATGGTTTATGTTTTCCATTAACTCCAACAGTGTTGATTAACCACGTAGCAAATTATTCACAGTTGGCAACAACACATGCAAACTATCCTTACTATGCATACCAAAATTCAGAACCAGCATCTATTAGTATAATTGGTGATTTTCCTGTGCAGAATAAATCCGATGCCGCTTATTGGGTAGCCGCACTTCATTTTATGAGATCAGTTTCTAAAATGTTCTTTGGTGGAGAAGACGCAACAAGAGGAAATCCTCCTCCAATTTTGCAACTTAATGGATATGGAAACCATGTTTTTAATAATGTGCCTGTAGTATTAACAAACTTTACAGTTGACTTAAGGCCAGACGTTGATTATATTGCCACTACTCAAGGCAACACAGGATTTGATTATGAATTTGAAGCCGCAAACGGCAGTAGAACATTTGGCGGAACTGTAGGCGAACTTCCAACAACTTGGGCACCATCTTTAAGTACATTTACATTACAAGTACAACCTGTATACTCTAGAGAAACTGTTAAAAGTTTTAGTATGGCTAAATTTGTTAATGGTGAATTATACAATGGCACAACTGAAAGACCAGGAATAGGATTTATTTAATGGCTAATTATTCAAATACATCACCATATTTTTCAACATCAGAAAACAATATCAGTTTAGATTTTTTGACACCAAGAACAATTACAGCAGAAAATGACGATGTGTCTTACACAATTGATCAAATTTATGCTTACAGACCAGACTTATTAGCATTTGACTTATACGGGTCACCAAGACTTTGGTGGGTGTTTGCTCAAAGAAATCCTGATCAAATAGAAGATTCAATTTATGATTTTGCCCCTGGAGTCACAATTCAATTGCCAAAGTTAAGCAATTTGAAAACAGATCTAGGAATATAAAATGGCAATAGATTCTGGTAGTTTCGGAGGTTTTACACAGCGAGACAGACCTGCACCTTTTTCAATCAACTTCTGAGGAAAATGAACTTCACAAATTTGCAAGTTACAATTATGTTTTTACATTGAGTGGATTGACCAGAGCACAACTGGCATCACCAAAAAGAATACATACTGATCCTTTGCATGATATTATTGCTAGGACAGGAGGAATAGGTGACGCAAATAAATTTGCAAATCCAAATTTTTCTTACATCACTGGTAAATCGTTTGAGGGCGAAGGCTCAGACGAATTTGCCAAAGCAACAAAGACAACTGAAACACAAAAAAAAACAGCAGATTTTGCAAATAGAATATTAAGACAAAATAGAGATTTATATTTTGAAAGATGTGAAATTACAAGTGTTCCTGGTCCAAACGTGCAAAGAAAATTAATGAATTACACAACAATAGAAATGATGTTTAGTGAGCCAAATGGGATTAGTTTATGGCAAAAATGTCGTGCCGCCGCTTTTAATGGAGGATATTTAGAGCACACTTCCGCACCGTTTTTGTTAACAATAGAGTTTAAAGGTTTTGACAGTTTAGGCAACGAAGTTGCTAACAACATTGTAAGAAGATTACCTATTCAATTAGCAAGATCTAGTATACAGGTTGGAGCCGGAGGAGTCACATACACAGTAGGTGCAGTGCCGTGGACTGAGGTCGGATCACAAAACCGTTATCTGTTTACAAGAGCTCAAGGAACAATTGAAGGAAAAGGTAATGATCTATCTTCGTATCTCAAAGACTTTCAAGAAAAATTGTTAGCCGCACAGGAAAGAGAAGTGAAAGAAAATTTAAGACAACATGTGGATGAATACAAAATAACTGCAGATCCAGCAATAGGAACAGCAGTTAATTTTTTCAACAGTTATAGAGCCAATACAGGGGATGAATTTAAACTAGCGGCTATGACGTATGGTAAAGACGAGTCAGTAGGTTTTATATTAGAAAAATTTGTAAGACAGTTTGATCAATACAGACAAATAGACAAAATAGTTGAAAATTATTGGAGAAACGTTGAAAGTGCTACTGCATATGATTCTGAAGCACCTTTACCCGCTCCATGGGTACCCTGGTTTAAAGTTGTTACAACTTGTACTCTTACAGACGATTGGGATAGTAAGTTAATGTCACACAAAAGGAAAATACATTTTCATATTAAAACATATCAAATCCATGTTGCAAATTTTGCTCAAGTGGGTCTAGCAGGTTATGATGGATGGAAAAATGTAGCAAGAAAAAAATATCAATACATTTATACTGGACAAAATTTAGATATCTTAGATTTAAATGTTGAATACAATAGTAACTATGTAAAAGCAAACTTATTAAGTGCTACCCCCGAACAAAAAAATAACACAACGATTTTTGATAAGGTTAGTAAATTTTTCAGTAACATTTTTTCAGGAGGTGCGAACAATTCTTCAGCCAACGGTGTATCTCCGTTCAGTGATCCTGATCTTCCTTTAAGTGGAGTAGTGACAACATCTGACAGTGTTGACGCAACCACACGAGGTGGCCTTGATGCTAATCAGGTTTCAGCATTTTATGATTTCTTAACAAACAATTACGGAGACATGGTCAATATTGATATGAAAATAATGGGAGATCCTGCATATATTGGAGAAGATTATTTTACACCAATGAGCGATCCAGGAGAAAATAACAGGTACAGTAAAAGAGAACAAGTAGGTTCAGTTTTTGGCTTTGATTGGGACAGTCAAAAAAAACAATTTAATTTTGATGAATATCAACCTGTGGTATCATTAGACTTTAGATTTCCAACAGACTTTGATGAAAAGCAAGGATTATATGAATTCACTAGAGAAGGGACACCACAATTTACAGGACTATATAAAGTTATTAGGGTAGTAAGCACATTTGAAAACGGTCAATTTACACAGAATTTAAACATGATAAGATTTGAAAACCAAAGTAACTTGAATGGAGCATCGGGAGGCTTCAAACAAAAATCCACCAGTTCTACTGAAGCACAAGCAAAAGGCGGCAGTGGAGTAGTTACAGTCGAAGACGTAATAGCACCGTAAGGAGATTAAATGGCATTGAATATAGGCGGCTCAACAAAAAATGTACAAGGCGATCAATCATATACTAGAATTGACTCAGGTCCGTATTTTGCAATTGTAAAAGATAATGTTGACCCAACAAAAATGGGAAGACTTAAAGTTGTTATTCCTGCATTATCTGGAGTAGACAATGTTACTAAAGGTGAGTTAATTTCCTGCGAGTACTTGCCACCTTTTTATGGAGCCAAAAGTCCTGACGCAATACGTCCATCAAAAATTACAGAATTTCAAAGCACTCAACATGCCTATGGTATGTGGATGGTTCCACCTGACATTGACTCTCAGGTCCTAGTTATATTTGCTGAAGGAAAAATAACACAAGGGTTTTGGATGGGTTGTGTGCAACAACCTTACATCAATCATATGGTGCCTGGTATAGCAAGTTCAACAGACACTTTTGCTGAAGATGACAGAGGTAAAGAGTCAACCTATGGCACTAACAATGTTCCAGCAGGTGAAACAAATAGAGCATTGTTTACTGACACAAATAATTCTGCTAGATTAGACCGTTTGCCGAAACCTGTACATCCTTTTGCAAGAACACTACAAAACCAAGGATTAATTCAAGACACAACAAGAGGAACAACATCTTCATCTGCTCGTAGAGAAACTCCAAGTAATGTTTTTGGGATAAGCACTCCGGGTAAAATTGATGCACGTAATCCAAAAAAAGACAAACTTGGACCAACCAATGATTTAAAAAATGTTCAAACAACTAGATTAGCCGGACACACTTTTGTAATGGATGACGGTGACAATAATGGTGACAATCAATTAGTCAGATTGAGAACTAGTTCTGGGCATCAATTGTTAATGAGTGATTCAGCAGGTGTTGTGTATCTTGCAAATGCTGATGGCACTGTGTGGATGGAGTTTTCAAACAACGGTATGGTTGATGTGTATGCACAAACTGGATATAATTTAAGATCAGGTGGTGATATTAATTTCCATGCAGAAGGCAATATAAACATGTATGCAAACAAAAGCATTAAAATAAAAGCCAACGAACAAACAGGATTGGTCAGTATTGATGGTGGCGGCATTAAACAGATTGCCACAGACGATGTGCAGATTCAAGGTACAAATGTTTACACCAAAGCATCAACAAATGTTGTTGCTGATGCAGGTCAAAGAAATATACAACAGGGTATGACGAGAACCGATTTAATCGGTGGACAGGTGCACTTTAATGCTTTTGGCGTTATATCAAATCTTGTTACACCTTTAACAAGAACAAGTTACACACAGCCAACTGGCACAGGCACAGGACTGACAACGTACCCAGATGTTAGTCTTCAACCTTTAGGCACATTATTAAAAGTTGATCGTGCCCTACCAGGCATGAGTGGTATGAGAGTTCCAACCCATGAACCTTTCTGGGGACACCAAGACACTGTGCCTTCATTTGGAAGTGTTGGTGGCACAAATAAATCAATTGGCACTGCTGGATATATTGAAGACGCTAACAGAAATTCAGATCTTATGAGTATTAGATGGGCACAATACAAGGCAGATATTGACAGAGAATTAAAAGCAAAACCAACTGTTAATTTAGATTCAACGTTGAGTCTATTCAATGCAGGTTATGGGCAAACGTATAGTACCAGCAGTAATTTTTTAAGTGACAAACTTACAGGATATATTGAATTGGCTTCTGGAGCATCTGAAACTTATCAACAAATAACCTCAGGTATAAACACCGGAGGAGGTGACAGTTTAACAAATATAATTGTAAACGAATCAGGAGTGTTGTACACAAAAGGCACAAATAAAATCATAAAAACTACAGGTCTAGACAAAGTTACAAATAATCTTGGAAAGACTATTAATACTATTACATCTGTTGGTACGCTTATATCAAGTGGATCCGTAGCAGGTGTGGAAGGCATAGTACCAGGTATAGGCAAAATTACAAATTCATATAATAATATTAGTAAGGTAACTGAAACATACAAAAATGTTGTAGGAGGCAATATTACAGCAGTAACTCAAGTGGCTTCCGCGGTAAGTACAATTGGCAAAGCGGTTAACACAGTTGGTCGAGTTGCTAGAAGTATAGGAAGAGTATTTGGATTTTAAATATGGCAAGTGATTACATTCCAGGAGTATCAGTTTTTAAAGGATTTAGTTCTCGGGCAGATCAAAACAATTATAAATTGTACGATTTTGCACTGATCAAACAGGATCTAATTAATAGATTGTCTGTAAGAAAAGGTGAACGAGTAGAAAATCCTGAATTTGGCACAATCATATATGATGTGCTTTTTGAACCTCTAACAGAAGCAGTAAAACAAGCAGTGGCAGACGATATAACTGCAAATTTAAATGCGGATCCTCGTATCCAAGCATCAGACATTATTGTGACTGAGTTCCAACAAGGTATTTCTGTGCAGGCAACAATAACCTATGTGCCATATAATGTAGTAGAAAAACTAACGTTTTCATTTGATGAAAACAGCACTTTGCGTCTATCTTAATATACGCAGTTAACTGCAACCATAAATATCATTATAAAACAGTATGGCCACTACAGATAGACAGAACCGACTTTTAATCGCCGAAGATTGGCGGAAAATTTATACTGCATTTCAACAAGCAGACTTCAAATCTTATGACTTTGAGACCATTCGTAGAACAATGGTTGCTTATCTTAGAGAAAACTATCCAGATGATTTTAATGATTACATTGAAAGTTCAGAATATGTTGCATTATTAGATCTAATTGCTTACATTGCACAATCATTGTCATTTAGAGTAGACTTAAATGCCAGAGAAAACTTTTTAGAAACTGCTGAAAGAAGAAATTCAGTTTTAAGATTGGCTAGATTAATAAACTACAATGCAAAAAGAAACAAATCTGCAACTGGACTTTTAAAATTTACCTCAGTAACAACTACTGAAAATGTCACAGACTCTGCTGGCACTGATCTAGCAAACGTCACTGTGGTTTGGAATGACGGCACCAACACAAATTATCGTGAACAATTCATAAACATTTTAAATGCCGCTAATGTTTCAGGACAAACATTCGGCAAACCACAAGAATCTGATACCATTGGTGGTATTAAAACAGAAGTTTATACTTCAAATTCCAACAACACTGACCTTCCAATTTTTGCTTTTAGAAGAACAGTGAGTGGTATAGATAGATCATTTGAAATTGTTCCTGCTTCAATTAACGACTCTGAAAGCATCTATGAAAGAACACCAATTCCAGGCGGTGGATTCACATATGTATACAGAACAGACGGTGCAGGAGACACTTCAAACAACACAGGATTTTTTGCATTATTCAAACAGGGTGGTATGGCAAACACAGAGTTTAATGTCACCAACACATCAACAAATTTTGTCCAACCAATCAATGTTAACAACATAAACGATACAGATGTATGGTTATACGAATTAGATGATTTTGGACAATTAGAAAATATTTGGGACAAGGTTCCTACTACTAGTGGCAACAACGCTATCTACAATTCTTTAGAAAAAGACAAAAGAAATATTTACAATGTAGTCACAAAAAATAATGATAATATAGATTTAGTTTTTGGTGATGGAAACTTTTCAAATCTTCCTAGTGGTAGATTCAGAGTTTATTATAGAGTATCAGACAACGCTAGATATTCTGTACAGCCAGGAGACATGAGTGGTATAACGTTTAGTTTAGGTTACACAGACAAAAATGGAGGCACACAAACATTAACTGTGACTGCAGGTCTACAACAGTCTGTTTACAATTCTTCAGCAACAGAATCATCAGATTCAATTAAAGAAAAAGCACCACAAAGTTATTACTCCCAAAATAGAATGATTACAGCAGAGGATTACAATGTTGTACCTCTGTCAGCGTCACAAGAAATTATAAAAGTAAAATCAGTAAACAGATCAGCATCGGGCATATCAAGAGCAAAAGAAATAACTGATCCTACTGGCGCTTACTCAAATGTTTCTGTATACGCAGACGATGGTATATTATACAGAGAAGAAACAACGCCAACCTTTAGTTTTACTTTTGCAAATTCAAATGATATTTTAAACACAATTAATGCAAGTGTGGAAGCCAAACTCAAAGAAGCAAGTGCTAGACAGTTTTTCTATTTAAAATATGGGCAAAAAGATCTAAGTTCTTTAACAGCATCTTGGGTGTCAACTACAACAGGCACCAATACCAATACTGGTTATTTCAATGCTAGTGGTCCACTTGCAATAGGCGAATATGCAACATCTAATTTAAAATATGCCCAAGTAGGGTCATTAGTCAAATTTACTTCACCTGACACACGAGAATTTTTAAACGGCAAATTAGTTACTACTGGCACTGACAATGCCCAAGATAGATCATGGGTAAAGATTTCTGCAGTAGTAGGAGATGGAAGCAATCAAGGAGACGGAAATTTAGAATCTGGGGTTGGACCAATTACACTTAATAACATTATACCTGCAAACGCAGTTTTAAGTAAGGTTATTCCTGTGTTTACTTCAACTTTTACTACAGCACTAAAAAATGATCTTATTGAAAGAATAAATGCGTATGAAGAATTCGGATTGAGATATAATGAAGAAACTAGTGAATGGATAGTAATTACTTCTTCAAATCTTAGCACATCAAATGTATTTTCACTAGTAAACACTGGAAACACCACAGCAACTAATTTAGATGCTTCATGGTATTTTAAATTTACAAACGATGGAAACACTTATACGGTTACTTACAGAGCATTAAATTACATTTTTGAGTCTGAAGGTAAAAACAAATTCCATTTTGACAAAACAGAAAAGATGTATGATTACAGCACAGGAAGAGCAGTCAAAGATACTGTCACTGTGTTAAAAAATAACACTTTACCTGCTACAAGTTTAGGTATAGGCTATCCTATACAATGGCAGGTGGTCGATACAATTGAAGAAAGTGATGGATACCAAGATAATAGAAAAGTACAGGTTGGTTTCTACGACGGTGATGATGACGGGGTGGTTGACAATCCTGACATTTTCGATATTATTGTTGACCCAGACACAACTCCAACAACTAAATTTGTTTTCTTTGAAAAATATTTAAGTTACAATAACATAGAAAGATTTAGACCATATGCGGCCACAAACTTTGTAGTGTCAAAAAATGAAGCAGACATTACTTTACCTGGCACATACACAAATGGACAGTTGTTTTATTTTTACGATGAAGATGAAGATGTAATTAAAAAATATGATTCTTCAACAGTAACATTCACTACAACCACAGACTATACAGCAAGACGTGGAAGAAGCACTATAGATTTCCAATACGAACATAATGCAGGACAAGACACAAGAATAGATCCTAGTGTCAGCAACATAGTTGACATTTTTATGTTAGAAAGATCATATGATGATAGATTTAGAACATGGCTAAGACAAGGTGGCACAAAACCTACTGCTTCAACGTCGGATCAATTACGTATTTCATATTCAGGATTTCTAAATCCGTTGAAAGGATTATCTGATCAAATTGTGTACCACCCAGTAAAATACAAAATACTTTTTGGATCAAAAGCAGACGAAGCATTCCAAGCAACATTTAAAGTTGTTAAAAACACAGGTTCAAATGTAACAAATGCTGTTATCAAAACAAGAGTTATTCAAGCCCTTAATGAATTTTTTGCTTTAGACAATTTTGATTTTGGCGACACATTTTATTTTACAGAATTAGCGGCATACGTACATCAACAACTAGCACCTGATTTGCTTACTGTTGTAATTGTGCCAAACCAAAGCGGACAAGGATTTGGATCCTTGTTTCAAATTAGTGGAGCAGGAGACGAAATTTTTATCAGTGGGGCCACCGTTGATGATGTCACTATAATAGATGCACTAGGAGCCAACCAACTAGCGGCTTCGGGCACAGTTGTCACATCAACCACAACTACAACAACAAGCGGCAGATCAACATCAGCAGTATCATCGGTGACCTCTAGCACATCAGGAACAGGATATAGTTCAGGAAGTTCTTCTTCATCAGGAAGTTCTTCATCAGGAAGTTCTTCATCAGGTTCAGGTAGCAGTGGGTCAGGATACTAGCGATGGCAGATACACCAGTTAATTCAACAGCCAACAGTGCAACTTATAAAGACAAAAAAGGATCTGTAATAAGAAGATCTGTTGCACACTTACCGGCATTTTACAGAACTGACGCAAATGAAAGATTTTTATCAAGCACAGTTGACCAATTAATTCAACCAGGCAAGTTAGAGAGATTAGATGGTTTTATTGGACACGAGTATGCCTACACTAGAAACACTGACACAGACAGTTATCTCACTGCCACAAGCACAGATAGAAAAAATTATCAATTAGAGCCTGCAGTTACATACACAAGTCAAAATACTTCATCAGTAAATCCAGAAGACCAAGTACAGTTCACTGGCACATACGACGATTACATAAACCAAATTAAATTTTTTGGAGGACATACTGATAATCATGATAGATTAAACAAAGAAAAAGTTTATTCTTGGAATCCTGCAATTGATTATGACAAACTAGTAAATTACAGAGAATACTATTGGATGCCAGAAGGACCTAATCCGATCACTGTTGCTTCTGTTGGTACAGACACAACAACAGAGATCAAAGTTGTCAACAACGCGGCAGGTGCATACAATTTTAGTACAAGAGCAGGAATAGACAGTCCTACATTAACACTTTACAGAGGCAACACATACAAATTTGTTGTAAATGCTACAGGTCATCCATTTTACCTAATGACAGAACCTTTTGTTACTGGAGTAGATGTAGACGGATCTACTTCTGTTCTTTATTCAGAAGGCGTCACTAACAATGGTGCTGACACAGGCACTGTAACTTTTGTTGTGCCGGAAGACGCTCCAAACGTTTTGTACTACCAGTGTGGTAACCACACATTGATGCATGGCGTGATAAATGTGCAAACAATTTCAAGCACTACAAAAATTAATGTTGCAGAAGACATAATAGGTGCAAAAAACTATACAACCTCTACAGGCGTAGCACTTTCCAATGGAATGAAACTAAAGTTTGGCACCAATGTGACAGACAGCACAAACTATGGCACAAAAGAATTTTATGTTGAAGGCGTTGGTGACAGTATCACTTTGACCAACGTTGCTAACTTAATAACTCCTGAATCATACGCAGAAGAAGTTACAGAATTATATGATGAAGTTGCGTACGATCAAAGACCATACTCTGTTGCATTTTACAGACCCGTTGATAAAGATTATATTACAATTAAAAGAGATTCTTTAGATCAAAACGCTTGGTCAAGATACAATAGATGGTTCCATAGGTCAGTTTTAGAAACAACTGCAACTGCAAATGGATTCACAGCCAATCTTCTTGAGGAAGACAGAGCAAAAAGACCAGTCATTGAATTTGATTCTGGTATAGCATTATACAATCATGGATTAGAAGCAAAAACATCAGTTGCTTTGATAGATACTGTGACTACAGATGTTTTTTCAACAGTGGTCAACACCGCAGGTTACATTGTAGATGGAGTATCTTTAGCAGATGGCATGAGAGTGCTTTTCACTGCTGATACAGATGTATTAGTAAAAAATAAAATTTACAAAGTAAATTTTGTTGTGGGTGCAGATTCAACCAAAGTTATTTCATTAACAGAAGAATCTGATGCTGAGCCAGTCGACGGACAATGTTTGTTTGTAGAATTAGGAACAAACAATCAAGGAAAAACATATTTTTATGAAGCAGACACAAAAACGTACAGTATTGGACAAACAAAGACAGCATTAAATCAGCAACCATTATTTGACATGTTCGATAATAATCATGTTAGTTTTTCAAACACAACAACTTATCCTAACAGTTCTTTTACTGGCGCAAAAGTTTTTGAATATGAAACATCAACGTCTGCAGTCACTGACACAGTTTTAGGCATCAAAGTAAAATACAAAACAATTAACAATGTTGGAGACATTGTTTTTAGTTCTGATTTTTCGTCTGGATCATTCACATATAGAAGTGGAGAAGATTTTGTCACTAAAAAATACGGATCTGGACATTTACACTATACAACTTCCTTAACAACACACAATTCAAAATCTGGTTGGATACAGAGAACACTGGAAAGCAAACAGAGAGTCATTAGGACATATATTGTTACAGAAGATGAAAAAGTTTTATTTCCTATAGACGTTTATAAAAATTCGGCGGCACTCACAGATTTAGAAGTGTCAGTAGACGCAAACCATGTTAGACAGGATCTAACAACAGATTACACACTTGTTGACGGAACAACAAACAAGTATGTAAAATTTGTAACTGCACTAAAGGTTGGAGATCTTGTAAAATTAACAACATATTCTTCAGCAACAAAGATTAATGGCATAGGTGTTTATGAAGTGCCACAAAATTTATCTACCAATCCATTAAACGCACAATTAGATGAGTTTACATTTGGTGAGATATCAAATCATTTACACGACATACATGAAAAGAATACAGATATAACCGGAAAAATTCCAGGGTCATCTAATCTTCGAGATCTTCCAGATGTAAGAACCAAAGGCGGCACTATTATACAACACTCAGCACCGTTGCCTCAGGCAATTTTTAGTTTGATTGATAAAAATGCCAATGCAATTTACGCTTTGGATTATGCCAATTTAGAATACCAGAAGTTCAAAGAAAATTTTATAAACAAAGGTACATCAACAACTTTTGAGGGAGATATTCCAGGACATGTTGATCAAATAATTGAAACAATTACAGCAGACAAAGATAAAACTTTCCCATTTTTCTATGAGGACATGGTAGGGTATGGGTCTAATGTGTCAACAAGAACATACACAGTTTTAGATGCAACAGAAAAAGAATACGCAATTGATTCTTTGCATTCTATTACCACTGTGAGTAATCGTGCTGTATATGTGTACCTAAATGATGTACAATTAGTTTTAGGCACAGACTATACATTCAGTACAACTGACGACAGTATAACAATTAGTGGTACTCTTAGCACAAATGATGTTATCAAAATAAAAGATTATGCCGACACATCCGGAAGTTATATTCCACCAACACCAACTAAACTTGGTATGTATCCTAAATATAAACCTGAATCAATTACGGATAACACATACAGAACAAGTAAGACTGTTATTGTTGGACATGATGGAAGTAGAACAATTGCTTATGGTGATTACAGAGATGATCTACTTTTAGAATTAGAAAAACGAATTTATAACAATTGTAAAACAGCCTATGATGATACTCTTTTAAATGTATCAGATGTAACACCATCTGCATTTGCTTCAACCGATTACACAATTGCTGAAGTTGATTCTGTTTTGTCTATAGATTTTTATTCATGGGCGGGCAAAAACGGAGTTGACTGGCAAAACAATAACACTTACAAAGCCGATGATGCTTTTACATACAATTATAGCCTTACACGAGACATAGTAAACAATAATTTTTTACCAGGATACTGGAGAGGTATATTTAAATTTTTCTATGATACAGACAGGCCTCATACCCATCCATGGGAAATGTTAGGACACACAGTTAAACCTACTGATTGGGAAACTAATTATGGTCCAGCACCATACACCGCTGGTAACAGTGTTTTATGGAACGACCTTGCGGCTGGATATGATAAAACAACAGGCAAAACAATTGCTAGATACATAAGATCCGGGTTATCGAATTATATTCCAGTTGATGATTCAGGCAATTTAAAAAATCCACTTCAAGTTGGATTAGTTGAAGGAAATTTAACAAACAATCTTAATAGAAATTGGGAATTTGGTGATCAATCTCCAGCAGAAACTGCATGGAGAAGATCTTCTTCGTATCCTTTTAGTGCAATGAAAACATTGGCATTGACCAATCCGGCCAAGTTTTTTGGATTGTTTTTTGACAACTCTAGACTGTCTTTAAACACAGCAAGTAATCTTATAGATTCAGATACAGAAGTAAGACAAAAATTATCTACTGCAAAATATCATCTAGAAACTGAGACAAATAATGTAACTGGAGTAACAACAACTTACAAAACTGCAGGCGTTCAGCCATGGGTAGTGAACTATTTGATAAAAAACAATTTAGACCCGGCAGTTTTTTACTACGACAAATTGAAAGAAATAAATGTACAATTGGCCTATAAACTTGGAGGCTTTAGTGATAAGGGAAATCTTAAAATATTAACAGATTCTACGTCACCTGCAAGTACAGGAGGTTCACAATTTGTACCAGAAGAAAACTATAAAATATTATTTAGATCTAGTAACCCTGTAGCAAGTTATGATTATTCAGGTATTCTTATAGAATCAAACACAGCAGTAGGTCTTGACGGATCTACATTAGTAGGGGGCTTTAAAATTATTGGCTATAACACTCTGCGTCCATATTTTAAAATATTAGAACCAATTAAAAATACTAATCACACAAAAATTACAGTTGGCACAGCAAGTGCATTGCTTTACAAAAAATATCGAAGCATTGTAAAAACTATTACGTATGGCACAGTGTTTGCAACAGTGCAAGAAGTTGTGGACTTTGTTGTTGGGTACGGAAAATATTTAGAAAGCCAAGGATTTGTTTTTGATAAATTTTCAAATGAAATAAAAGAAACCAACAATTGGGAAACTTCTGCAAAAGAATTTTTATACTGGACAACACAAGGTTGGGCCGCAGGCTCAGCAATAACAGTATCTGCAGGCGCAGACGGATTTAATCTTGTTACAGAAAACAGCATTATAAGTCGATTGGCCAATATGAAAGGTGACTACACAGTGTTTGACGCTGGAGGTAGAATTATTTCAAAAAAAGATATTTCAACAAAAAGAGTAGGCACTACTTTTAGCATAGCCGCAAAAAGTAATGAAGTAGGAATTTTTAACACCACTATGGATGCGGTGCAAAAAGAACATTTACTTCTGTTTGACAACAAAACAGTGTTTAATGATGTGCTGTTAGAGTTACCAACAGGATTTAGACAACAGAGACTAAAACTTGTTGGTTGGAAGACTGGCAACTGGAATGGCGATTACTATTCTCCTGGATTTATTTTTGATGAAGCAAGAGTGTCATTGTGGTTAGCAAACACTAATTATGAAATTGGTGACACTGTAGAATATGATGCAAAATTCTTTGTGGCCAAAAAGAATCATAATTCAGGAGCAGAATTTGATTTTGCCCAATGGCAATTAAAAAATGAAAAACCTAGACCTACGTTGATTCCAAATTTTGATTACAAAATTAGTCAATTTAATGATTTTTATAATTTAGAAACAAACAACTTTGATGAATCACAACAAAGTTTAGCTCAGCATCTAACAGGGTACCAAAGCAGAACATATTTAGAAAACTTATTTGTAAATGATATATCTCAGTATAAATTTTATCAAGGATTTATAAAAGACAAAGGCACGCAGACTGCAATAGATAGATTGTTGAAAGCAAAATTTAATGGTGAAAGTCTAACAATAGACACATACCCAGAATGGATGATAAGGACTGGAGCATTTGGAAATGGTGATGGCTTACACTCTGTGCAAATAGAAATGGCTGACAGCAATTTTACTAATAATGTTCAATCTATAGAACTTTTAGACACAGGCACAACAAAAACTTACAATAGATCTGTAGGCGTATTAGCAGATGATTTATATTCTAAACCTTTAGAGTACACAGCATCTGCAACATTTGACAAGTATGATTATACTAAAGAAGGCTTTGATAGAGATGTAGTACAAAAATTTAAGACTGCAGGATGGCCAAGACGAGAAGATGTACAGCACACAGCATTTGATATTACAGATTTAGAAAACTTAGATATCAATGATATACAAAACAATGATTTGGTTTGGATTGCTAAAAAGTCAAACACAGACTGGGACGTGCAGAGAATTACATCTACACGTAACGCTGTATCATCTTTAAAGTCATTCAATAGTGACACACAACTTATAATCAAAACAAAATTAACGCATTCTTTTGTAAAAAATGATTATGTAGGTTTTAGGAATTCACAATTTGAAGATTTTAATGGGGTGTATCAGATACAAGAAGTACCAAATAGCAATGAATTAATAGTAAATTTTGAAAACGCAAGTAAACTAGGATCAGCAATTTCTGTTCTTGCAGATGAATCTACTTTTGGCACATACGGCGATGTTTATAAATTTGCAAGTGTGCGTTTTGCATCAATGAACAATGTAAATGACACTTTAAGTTATAGTGATTATCGTTTTGCAGACACAGTCAATAATGTAAATGGTGATAGAGTATTTGTAGACAATGTAGGATCAAAATGGAAAATATATGAAAAAGTAGATGCTTATAATACAGTTTTAATATCGTCACCAAGCACAACAAATGATCAAGATTTTGGATATAGGATTGTTGGACGTGAAGATTCTAGAACAGTGGTAGTGTCGGCTCCGGCCGCAGGTCAAGGAACAATACACTTCTTTTTCTTGAGAGATGTAACTGCATCATCACCAGCAGTAACAATTCAACAAAGTTTAACAATGACTGACAATAATGACAACACTTCAAGATTAGGTGAAAGTTTGTCAATAAGCACTGACGGAAACTTTGTGGTTGCAGGTGCACCATATGCTAACGCCATAGGTCTAGACGGAAGCACAAGATTTACTGATTCAGGACTTATTAAAACATACATTTGGAATGTAGGCACAGCGGCATACAGTGAATTAAACACAATCACATCACCAGTGGATGGCAGTTCAAATCTAGAAAATTCAAACTTTGGTTGGTCCACTGCAATTGCAGAGCCAACTAGCGATGCTGTTAGAACTACAACTCCAAAATATCTATTTGTAGGTGCTCCGGGTTTTGAAAGTGACACAGGTATTGTTCACATGTACACTTGGGGAGTTGGAGCAGATGGTTCAACATATGACACTTGGACTCAACAGGTAGCAATACAAAGTCCAGAAGCCGCCACAGGTAAACGTTTTGGTCACAGAGTTAAAATAAATGAAAACGGTGACATATTAGCAGTAAGTTCCAAAGCGCCTGGCAAAGCAGGCACAGTAGAAATTTTTACAAGAACAAGCGCCACAAACGATGACAGTACTGTATATGCTTGGACACATAGGCAAACACTGTCACATGTATCCGGTGATGGTTCTACTTTAAATAATAAATTTGGCGAAGACATTGCAATGAGTAAAGACGGTACTAGATTGTTTATATCAGCACCTGGATTTGACAAAACTGATCAACCAGATGCAGGCGCAGTTTATTATTATCAATACAACGCAGATGGTTCCACAGACACTTTTACATTAAAACAAACTTTGTCAGCACCAGACGCACAGACCAACATGCAGTTTGGTACGTCATTAACATGTAATCAAGCAGGTACAAGAATAGCAATAGGTGCAGAAAAATTATCTAATTCAAGAGAGATGAAATTTGATACAGGTAGCACAACATTTGATCTACAAGATACAACAATTGTTGATCTTAATATAGGTTCAGGTGGTGCATACACAGCAACAATGTATGACACACAATTTGCGATTGACGATTTACTTGTTACAACAAAAACAAGCACCAATGACGATTTTGGAAGAGGAGTTTTTATTACACCACAAGAAATTCTTGTCGGAGCACCTGCAGATGACAATCTAGGAACTAATGATGGTACAGCCACATTGTTTAAACTTAAAACCGTAGATTCGTTTGGATGGAAAGAACTTGTAACTGAAACAGAATTAATTGATAATAACAAAATTAGATCGGCATTTATTTTTAATTCAGCAAGTAGTCAAATAATAGATTATTTAGATTACTTCGATCCTATTAAAGGCAGAATATTTGGCGTAGCAGACAGAGAAATAAATTTTCAATCAGAATGGGATCCGGCTGTATATAATGTTGGCACAAGCGGCGTCACAGTCAATACCGGTACTGCGTGGGGAGAAGAACACATTGGTGAAGTATGGTGGGATCTTTCAACAGCAAGATGGTTATGGTATGAACAAGGCACACAAGAATATAGAAGTAGACATTGGGGAGAATTGTTTCCAGGAGCATCAATAGATGTGTATGAGTGGGTAGAAACTCTAAATCCACCACAAGATTGGAGCAATTTGTCAGACACAGGAGAAGGATTATCAAATAATATTTCTGGATTGCCAAAATATGCAGACAACACAGTTTTCACAGTAAAACAAAAATATGATAGTGCCGCAAATGGATTTGTAAACTATTATTATTATTGGGTTAAAAATTCAGTTTTCCTTCCTAATCCAGGCAAGTCTGTTGTAACAAGAAAAAACACAACCAGTTATATTTCTAACATTATTGCAAATCCATACAATTCAGGATTTAAATATTTCACAGTTAGTGACACCAACAGTGTGTTAACTTTCAATGTTAAGGATAGTCTTTTCAATAAAAATGTAGTGCTTAATGTAGATTATTCAGATAACGTGCAATTAGAACTTGAACACAGTGTATGGAAACTACATAGTGAGGGTGATCCAGATGATACACCTAACACACATACTGAAAATAAATGGTGGGATAGTTTAATAGGCACTGATGTTTCGGGTAACATTGTGCCTGATTTATCACTTCCTGTTAACAGAAGATATGGTACAGAATTAAGACCAAGACAAAGTTGGTATGTAAACAGATTTAATGCATTACAAGAAATAATAGACTATGCTAATTCAGTAATTAAAAAATATCAACTAGCAAACACAATTAGTTACACTAATTTAAATTCAGCAGAACCTGAACCAACTGCAGGATCAGGTATATGGGACGGCACAGTTGATACATACGCAGAATTATTATACATAGACACAAGAAATCTAAGCGGCACAGTTAACTATCTTGTAAAAGCAGATGAAGAAAACTCCAATGGCTATTGGGCAATATATCAATGGGACGGATCGGTATGGAGCAGAACAAGATTACAGACTTACAAAACTTCCGCATACTATGAATTAGCTGATTGGTATGGCACAGACCCTAGTATACATGAAATGATTCATAGTGAAACCACTCCTATAGATGCACAGGTTACTTTTGAATATCAACTAAATGATTTAGATCTTGCAGTAGGCAAACACGTAAAAGTTACTGCGGCAGATACTGGCGGTTGGAAATTGTTTATGAAAACATCCACTGGTTACACAAACGTAGGCACTGAAAATGGAACGATACAATTAAAAAAATCCTTGTATGATTATTCTATAGACAACACAGGATATGCTGGTGATGATGTTTTTGACGATAACTTCTTTGATCAAGAACCTACTATTGAAACTAGAAAAGTTTTGACGGCTTTACGAGATGATATTTTTATAGGCAATTTAAAAATAGAATACAACAACTTATTTTTTATCGGTTTAAGAAAAGTTCTTGAAGAGCAAGGATATGTTGACTGGGTGTTTAAAACTAGTTTTATAAAAATTAAGAATAATTTCAGAGAATTAAGTAGAAGAAAAACTTATACCACTGGCGCAGACACTTATGTAGAAGACTATATCAACGAAGTAAAACCTTTCCACACTAAACTGAGAGAATATCGTGTTGGGTATAGAGATACAGAAGTTCAAGACGGACTTTTCTCAGACTTTGATAATCCTCCTTTCTATGATACAACAATTAGTAAGATAAGAAATTTAGACATAGATGCAGTTATCGATGTAACAAGACTAACAGAATACCCTTATAAAAATTGGAATGAGTCATATAAAAAATCTGTAGCGTCTGTAACATTAAATTCTGGAGGTACAGGTTATATTACTGCACCTACTGTGACATTCACAGGTGGAGGAGCAACAACACAGGCAACTGCTACAGCATTAATACAAAGTGGCAGTGTAACAAGGATTACTCTATTAACAAAAGGTGTAGGTTATACAACAACACCAACAATTGTGTTTTCAGGTGGTGGTTCCGGAGGCAATACACCATCGGACGTTGCAAAAGCATATGCCAATTTGGACAATGATCTTGTAAGAGATATAGATGTCACATTGAAGTTTGACAGAATAGATTCCAAAGCCACTGTCTTCGAATGGACAAAAAATACTGCGTATGCTTATGGTGCATTAATAAGATATGAAAATGAACTATACAGAGCAACTGATGCATACACGTCTACAACAAATTTTAAAGCAGGACTAGCAAATCTACAAAAATTAAAAGGAGACGAAACTTTCTTAACAGCATCTTCCAGAACACTAGGTATGTACACACCTGATTCTGGCATGCCAGGTATTGATTTGACACAACTTATTGATGGTGTAGATTACGGTGGAGTAATGGTCACAGGATTATTGTTTAAAGAAAGTCAAGGTTGGGATAGATCCTTATGGAATGATGTTGGATGGGACACATATGGTTCTTCCAAAACAAAAGTTTTTTATGGTGACGGATCAACTGCTAGTTATACTTTTACAACAGCGCCTCTAGCAACTGAAGTTTACACTGTGTATTTTGCAGGCGTAAGACAGACAGCAGACGTATTCAGAGGAGACGGATCAACAACAACATTTACCTTTGCAAGTGCACCAGGTAATACTGTAAAAGTTGAATTAATACTTTTTGACGATGATAAAGTTTTAACACCTACAGATGACAGAACACTAGACACACTTTTAACTGGAGGACTTTTTAGTTCAGCAGTTGGAATTTCACCAGGAGACATAATCACAGACGGTGACGAGTTTATCTCAGCCACATCTACTCATGCACCGCAGGAGCAAGTGCCTGGACAAATATTTGACACACTTGACATTAAGGTTTATACATCACCTGAATCAGGTGTACCTTTTATTGTAAACAAATCTTATCTTGGAGACAGTAGCACTGTACGTTTTGCAATTGGTCAACAACCAGGCACACAAGCAGGTGTGATGGTTTCTCTAGATGGAGTGCAACAAAATGCGTTGGCATCAGACAGCACAGTAAATTATACAGTTGACGTAGCGGCTAAAACAATAACATTTACAAATGCACCTTCGAATGGATCAGTAGTTAACATTAAAAGTTTTGCAGTATCAGGAAACAACTATGTGTTATTAAACAGTTTCACAGGTGATGGAAGCACAGCGGCTTACACAACAGGAGCAAGAGACACTTATCAATTAGACAGTGCATTGCCACAACTTTATGTAACAGTTGATGGAGTGCCTACAACAGACTTTACTACAACAGAATCTAACAAAGCAATAACAATTACATTCAACACTGCGCCAGGAGCAGGCAAAGCAGTTCAAGTTGCTGGTTTCAATCAAGATCCTTCAACTAGAGCGTTTGCACAAATTAGATCAGAGGATATAAGTTATAGTACCTCAACTACCACTTACACTTTAGATTTTCCTCCAGGAGCAATTGGTCCATTTGCAGGACTTACAATTTTAGAAGTTAATGGAACGATTTTACGAGGACCAGACAACACTTATTATAGTGCTGATGGATCAACTTACAATTATGGAATTCTAACTGGACTGTCAGATGGTTCAACTGTTGACCCATCTAAAACAATAACGTCAGCAAGTCAAATTGAAGTGTATAAAAATGGAATTAAACAAACACTTAGCACTGACTACACAGTAGACATATCAGGACAAAAAATAGATTTTGTAAACGTACCAGAATCTGCAGATGTAATTGCAATAACAACATTAATTGACAAGCATTACACAATGGTAGGCAACGACATAGTTTTAGACCTTACACAAATTAGTAGTGATGGAATAACTTTAAGTGCTGGAGATAGAATTAGAGCAACAACATTTAACAATGCACTTGGTATGAAGCAGAGAAGAGAAGTTCTTGAAGGCAGACCATCAGGTGAATTATTCTTGTACAACGAACCTTTAAATAGTGACTATGTTTTTGTTACCTTAAATGGCACTAGATCACTTGTTCAAGGTTATGATTTTATATTAGTTGGAAACAAGATTACAATATCAGGAATCACTTTATCAAGTTCTGATAGAATAGATGTCATGTATTTCGCAGTGGAGTCTGCAACTAACGCAACAGGATTTAGAATTTTTAAAGACATGTTGAACAGAACTTTTTACAAAAGAATCAGTTCAACAAATACAACTACACTTGACGTGGCATTGGCAGTAGATGACACAACAATTACTGTTACAGATGGCACGGTGTTAACAGAACCAAATGCTAGTAACAATCAACCAGGTGTAATTTTTATAGACAAAGAAAGAATTGAATATTTTACCAAAACAGGTACCACTCTAGGTCAATTAAGACGAGGTACTCTTGGAACAGGAATTAAGGCACACTCCGCCGGCGCATCAGTAGTGGACGCAGGTGGACAACAGACTGTGCCTTATGCTGATACTATAACAACCAAAACCTATACTGGTGATGGTTCAAGTGTCAGTTTCGCTACTACATATGCTTCATCTTCCGCTAGTGGGTTAGACATATTCATTGGTGGCCAACGATTGTTGCTCACAAGCGAAGATGGAAGCACAGTAAATTATGCAGTTGATGGGAGTACTGCTAATGTAACATTAACAACGGCTCCGGCTAGTGGTACACAAATAAAAATTGTAGAAAAACGTGGTAATACATGGTACACAGCAGGATCGTCAACAGCAGGTGATGGAAAAGGACTACAAAGGTCAACTACATCGCAGGCTAAATTCATAGCAGGAGAACCAACAAATGCACCAGAATAAATACAACATGATGCAACAAGAAGAAACAGAAAATAAGCAAGAAAATTCTAATAAAAAACCTGATGACAAGTCAGGCGTTATGATGCAAGGACACATCAAAATCTGGGATCCAGAAACAGGTGAAGTGATTGTAGATAAAAGAAATGCTATACACTATGAGAATATGAGTACAGCGTTAGCCAATTCGTTAGCAAACAAAACAACAGGTTTTGTACATGAAATGGCTTTTGGTAATGGTGGAACAACAGTTGACACCACAGGAGTAATCACATATTTGACACCAAACTCAACAGGCACTAATGCTACCTTGTATAATCAAACGTATTATAAAGTTGTAGATGATAGCTCATCAACTAACAAAGACACATCACGTAACAAAATGGAAGTAAGACACACTGCTGGAAACAAGTACACCGACATAGTTGTAACATGTACTTTAGATTATGGAGAACCAACAGGTCAACAGGCATTTGATAATACAACAAAATTTGATGGAGACTATGTTTTTGATGAACTTGGATTAAAGTCATGGGAAGGCACTGAAAACGGATCAACTAATAAACTGTTGACACACGTTATATTCCACCCTGTGCAAAAAAGTTTGAACAGATTAATACAGATTGATTATACTTTAAGAATACAAAGTTTAACATCGTATAATGATACACCCATAACAGGAACAACAGTAACGAGTTAATGAATGGCATACACAGTAAACAAAACTAACAGTTCAGCAAGTCCAAATGCGTACACTGTACAGGATTCTGTACTTAACACCCAAACTGATCTTTCGTTTGTAGGTAAAGGGTATGACGGATATGGCGAAGTAATCAACGAAAACTTTTTGGCTATTTTAGAAAACTTTTCTAATACATCTGCTCCATCAAAACCAATTAAAGGACAATTGTGGTACGATGAAACAAACAGTAAACTAAAAATATATGACGGTTCATTTAAACCTGTCAGTGGTGCTGAATATCAGGCTGATCAACCTACAGGACAAGTCACTGGAGATCTTTGGATTGATTCTGACACTCAACAATTATATTTTTATAATGGAACATCTAACGTATTAGTTGGTCCACCTTCTTCAACTGGAACATTAAACGGATTTGTTTATACCGCCATTGCTGATTCAACAGATACAACACAAAATGTAACATATTGGTACAACGATGGAAATCTAATAGCAATAATTTCAGAAGATAGTTTTACTCCAAAATCATCAATCTCTGGATTTGCATCAATTACAAAAGGTATAACTCTTTCAACAGCAATTTCAGATTTAAAATTTGCAGGTAACGCTACAGATGCAGACAAACTTGGCGGAGTTGCCGCGGCAAACTATCTAAGATCAAATGCCAATGACACAACCACTGGCACTTTAGGTATTGTCAATGACTCAGGATTGACAGTAGGCGCTGATAGTGATCTAAGTATCACTGTTGACGGCACAGGTGCAATTGTTTCAAATGTTATTTCAAATTCAGATATTACATTTAAAGTAAATGATGGTGGCACAACCACAACTGTAATGACAATCGATGGAGGTGAAGCAAGAATTGGAATAGGTACTACAACTCCTTCAACAAAATTACAAGTAGTAGGCACAGCAACAGCAACAACTTTTGCAGGAGCACTTACAGGGAACGTTACAGGTAATGTAACAAGTTCAGGGACAAGTGCATTTAGTACCTTGACAATGAGTGGAAACTTAAACAGTTTTAACATACTGCCTGTATCAAATACTACATATAATATTGGTAGTGCTTCATTAGGATACAATGTAGTTTACGCCAAAGCAACTTCAGCACAATACGCTGACTTGGCAGAGGTATATGAATCAGACGGCAAATATGACGCTGGTACTGTTGTAGTGTTTGGCGGAGAAAAAGAAATTACACAATGCAATGGAGGCAACGACACACGAGTAGCAGGAGTTATAAGTGAAAATCCAGCATACTTAATGAATTCAAAAGCCAACGGATTGCCAGTTGCACTTTTAGGAAAAGTAAAATGTAAAGTTGTAGGATACATCACAAAAGGTGATATGTTAGCAACACATAATAATTTTCCAGGGGTGGCTAAAAAAATATCTGACCCAACCCCAGGAACAATTATAGGAAAAGCATTAGAAGACTACAGTTCGGAAGAAATAGGCACGATCGATATTGTAGTGGGAAGGTGTTAAATATAGAAAATGCCATACACAATCAATAAAACAGACGGAGCAACAGTAACTACTATCACAGATGGTACAATTGACAATACTACATCTTTGACTCTGTTTGGTAAAAGTTATTCTGGTTGGGGCGAATTATTACAAGAAAACTTAATTAAATTATTAGAACATTCAGCAAGTACGTCAGCGCCAACAGCGCCTTTAGAAGGTGAACTTTGGTATGACAAAACAGCCAGTCAATTAAAAGTTTATGACGGTACCTCGTTTAAACCAACTGGAGGTTCAAGGGCACAATCTTCAGCACCAACAGCACCATCAGCAGGTGATTTATGGTTAGACACAGATGATGATCAGTTGTATGTTTATTCAGGCACACAATCTGCATTTCAATTAGTAGGGCCAGTTTACACTAAAGGTCAAACACTTTCAGGTTGGAAAATAGAAACTGTTACTGCTTCTAGTGTCAACAAGGTTATTGCGTCAATGTTTGTGGGCAACGTTAGAGTTGCTATTTTATCAAAAGAAGCGTTTACTCCAGATGCAAACACACCAGATGCATCCACAGCAATAAAAACAAACGGCTTTGCAACAGTCGCTTCGGGTATTACACTTAATAGTTCATTGAGTGCTTCTTTCTCAGGTAATTCAAGTCAAGCATCTGCTGTAGATGTAAGTGGCAATACAAACACTTCAGCCACAGTGATTGCTGGAGGTAATTTTTTAAGAGCAGACGCCGCAGACACAACAACAGGAGCATTGACAATTGATGCAGATGCTGGATTGATTGTTGGAGATGAGCAAGAATTATCAATAACTGCAAGTTCGGGTGACGTCACAGTAGCACAGACTAGGCAGGACAAAAATTTAAGTTTTACTATCAATGACGGTGGCACAACTAAAATACCTTTAGCATTTACTGGTACTACAGGAAATATCACACTAACAGGTAATACAACAATTACAGGAAATCTTACAATTACAGGATCATATGACAAATCATCTGTTGATGTTTCAACTTATGTTGATGCGTTCATAGGAGTCAACGAAGGAAACGCATCTGATGTAGATGGTGGACTTATTGTTGAAAAGGCATCCGGAGAAGCAAGAATTTTTTGGGATACCTCTGAAAGTTTTTGGAGTGCAGGTGTTACAGGATCATTTTCACAAGTTATAAGATTAGCAGATGCAACAGACGATGGTGGTGCAAACCACAGCAAAGTGCTTAAGGCATCATCGGCAGGTGGACTGACAATGGATTCGGTGACATTGGTCGCAGTTGGATCTGACATCACATCGTCAACGTCGGCATCTACAAAGACTGTGCCAAGCATAGGACAGGTGCAAAAGTCACTGAAACTATGGGGCGGTTCAGTCATAAGTGATGACAGTAGCAACAGCATAGCAGGTAACAGGTACGTTGAGACTTCAGCACCTACTAGCGGTCAAGGTAGCAACGGAGATCTTTGGTTCGTAAGGGAGGCATAATCCCAAATGGCAACTACCGAAACTAAAACATTTATATACTCAGGAACAACTCAGGCATTAACAATTCCTGCAGGCACAACTTCTATGGATCTTTATCTATGGGGCGGTGGCGGTGGTGGCGGTGGTGGCGACCAAGCCGGACCTGGACAAGTTGGAGCAGGAAGTCAGCACGTTTCAAAAACATCATTTTCACTTGTAGCATATGCTAACAAAACTATGAGAGTAGCAGTAGGTGGCGGTGGTGCAGGTGGTACCACACACGCTGGAGGAGCCGCAGGTGGAGCCAACGGAAAAAGTTTAACAGGTTATTCAGGTGGTCGAGGTGGGTCAGCAGGTCCACGTGGTGCATCAGGTGCAGGTGGTGGCGGAGGCGGTGCCACAGTTATTACAATAGACGGAGCAGAAATTGCCATTGCCGGTGGAGGTGGTGCTGGAGGTTCAGACGGTAGAGACGGTCGAGGTTCAGCAGGTATCAATTCAAATTCAGCAACAACAAACTCACCCCCAACTTTAGGGGAAAATGGAGCCAATCACTCAGGAGACGGTGGAGGTGGTGG
>JGI24003J15210_10000097_pt1 | contig 33831 bp, 41 predicted proteins | sample LinPmetageLP28_FD_15210 | JGI IMG/M metagenome (IMG submission 15210)
AATCTTCCACAAGATTTACCTATTAGAGTTATAAATACTGAAAAAAATGTTAAAGCATTTGAAAATGAATGGGTATATGAATTAGAGTGTTCAAAAAAAGGGGAATCAGGTTTTGAATATTGTGGAGAAGTTAGATTACTAACCACAGAGTAAAGAATCATATAACTTAAACAAATAAATAAATAAAACTATGAAAAAATTTGAAGCATCCTTAATAACAATTGCGTGGCTATTTGTCGCGATTTGTTCAACTAATATGTTAGTCATATTGGCTAAAGAAATAACCAATTTCGGTCAACTAATAGTAATGGGAATTTTATTCCTGTTCATTGGTTCCTTAATGTATGCAGTTTCCTACATAATTTATGGTTTGTGGGTCAACTGCCTAACTCGTTCGGGCGAGTCTAAAAAGTAACATTAAGCCCTTAGCGTCCACATCGTTTAAACGTTGTGGGGTTGTTTAATTAAAAAATATAATATGAACTTTGAATTTAAAAATTATCGAATCAAATCCACTGCTTGGAGTACGTCAAGGTCGTGGGGTCATGAATCTATTTTATATGTTGACGGGTTTCAAGTGCAACGTAAAAAACTGACGTACCAGAACAGAACTTGGGAAAGTTTTAAATTTCAAACTTGCATGAGGATTGTTGTAGAAGACTATCTTGATGCTTATTTAGTAGATTATGAAAGTGCGTTTAAACACTCTCATAATAAAAAAAGATTGTCTGCTAAATTAAGGAAACAAATGATGGAGCAATTTAAAAAAGAAACAAAAGACGTTTTGTGGACTCCATTATTTGGCGATGAAAAAAAAGTTAATGTTCGTTCTGCTTACGAATTGTTAGAAGCTATCGAGAATTACAAACCAGAAACAGATGGGGGTTCTGATTATAAATCATATTTCAATACTCCGCGTTTAAACGCTATGAAAGGCTTCTTAGCTTTGGGCAACTTAATGACTAACAAGACCGAGAGCGAAGCGGACGCGGTAGCATATAAGGAGCGCATAGTCTTCGCCACCATGCGAAGCATGATTCCAGATTGGCAGGAGCCAAAGGATTGGGCGCAACTTAGCAACTCGGACAAGATGACACGCCTCAAGAAATTAGAAGAGGTCGTTTAAACGAAGTGGACGGAGCCACTATAAATAGACATTAAGCTTCGAGCGTTCCCGTAAATTTCTCTATTCTTTTGCGGGAGGTTGTTTAACTAAAATTAATTTATAATGAAAAAAGTAGAAATGAATTCAAGCGGGTCGTTTAAACACCTTGACGACCAAGATAATTTTTGTAATGAAGATTTCAGAAAACCTGTCAAGCAAGTACTAATTGAAAAAGTGTTATTTAAACAGCGTTTAAACGATGATAAATTAAAACCAGAATGGTTGGAATTAGTACAAATCGGAAGCACCATTGAATTTACATGGTGGGATTTATACGGGAAAGGTAGGGAAGTTAGAAAAATAAAAGACGTGTCCCATAGCGGTAAACCAATAGTCAAATTTCATGGCGGAGATTGGGTCATTGAATGGGCTGAAATAAAACAAATATACTAATGGGACAATTTAGCTGGATAGCACAAGACACGCAAAAAAGTATTAGCAACACTTACCCTACACCAGTCACGATGACTGATAATAAGGGGAACAAATGGACTGAGAATAATTATGAGGGATACGGAGAATTTCAAGGCAAAGATTTCTTTGAGTTAGTAGTTGACATGAATCCGCAACTATTAAAAACTAAATATAGAGAGCGTTTAAACGATGTGAATTACAAATTTTCACATTCATACCCTTCGGAACTCAGAGAAATTGGGATTGAAATTGCATTTGGCGATGACCCATATCTTAGCCCCAACTTAAATAATAACTCAGAAATAAAATGGACTAACTCTAAACCACAGGACTGCCCGAATCAAGGTTGGACTAATTTATAATAAATATTATGCACAGAAAAGAATATCAAATAATGCACGCGGTTAGAAAAGCTAGAGAACAAAGGCGTTTAAACAAGCTGACTGAAAAAAAATTTAAGAAGGGAGAGCAACTAANTATAAACTTTTTTTNCCCAAAGCTTGCACATATTAAAAACATTNCTTAACTTAGCAAAGAATTTAAAAACTATATATATGACTGAATTTGAAAATAACTATGCAAACGGAACCGCTCCGTTTTACAGAAATTTAGCTGATNGTAAAACTNTCANCATGAATGGTAATCCTATGCTACGCGAGGAGTATAACCTTATAATAAGTAAAAGAGATTTTGGGTTATATGCCAAGGGTATTAAAATTAGTAGGCATTGGAGTTTTAATTTTACTAAAAAATATTTTGGATTAACTGGAAACGCCAAAGTAGTTTCTGAAAAGATGAATCAACTACTTGAAGATTTCCAAGAATTTAAAGCTGTCCATGTGACTCATGCTTATTTAGATGAGCCAGAAGCAAATGAATAGACAGCGTTTAAACAAGGCGGTCAGTACTAGATGGGGGTCGAATCCCCACGAAGGAGGTGCAAATCCTCCCGCCTTAACTAATGATTATGTATCTGAGATTAAATCTGGAACTCAGACTAAGCTTATTCCAGAACCACTGAGCAGAGAGAACTTGGTATACCAAGGCATCATTAATGATTTATCCTCTGTGGATAGAAGGGATAAAATAAGGCATAATCTAATATTAAACGGAGCATAAGGCAAACACTGAACTATTTAATTAGTATAAAAAAGGTACTATTTGCTTGCATGGGGTGGCGGTGTTTTATCCCTCATGACGTTTAAACATTGCGCGGTGGAGAAGTTGGTTATCTCGCGAGTCTCATAAACTCGAGGTCGGTGGTTCGAGTCCGCCCCGCGCACCTAACTAAATTAAATTAAATAAATTAAAATTATGGCAGAGAATATTATTTACACTCAAGAAGCCGAAACCATTGAACATTATGAGATTCATAATACTAAAGGCAAGGCACTTACTGAAGCCAATACATGGCAAAATCCTAATAAAAAAACTAGGTCTTTCAGTACTTTAAAAGAAGCTATTGCACATCTTGGCTCTACACAACGTAAAGGAAAGGTCATCGAGTTTTATAGCAATAACCAAACGTTTCGTTTTACTGATTCTTCCATGAAGGGTTATCAAAGCGAAGTGTTGCAAAGACCAGTAAATCATGAGCAATAAAAAACAAGGTCGTTTAAACAGCATGGATGAATTAGAAGCTGTTGGTATAGCTGAAGGGTGGATTCCTTGTGATAATGAGGAAACCATTATTGAAGCGTGGCAGTATCTCCACGATACTGGGTTAGCTTACAAGCTACAAGGTTGGTTCGGTAGAACCGCACAAAATTTGTTAAATCAAAAAATAATATCATGAAAATAAATACTACTAAAATGAATTACGTTAGGATTGACGGGTGGCGTGGTTATAACGAGCCAGTCAATGCAGTCGGAGGTTGCAACGATACTGGAATGTGGAGCGATAGTCCTTGTCCTAGTGACGTGGCAAACGCGGAAATAAATTCCTATATAGCTAAACTAAAAAAAGAAAAGATTAGATACAGAAAAGTATCTGGCAATTCATCTAATGTTTTTATGGGCAAAATATTTGTGTGTGTGCATCCAGACCAACGATTGAAGGCACAAGAGATAGCGTTTAAACACCTTGATGAAACAAGGTTATTCTATAACATATAATTATGAGAGATATAATAGTAATGTTAGATAATGTCTATGCAGAATTACTGGAAAGAACTCCAGACTCTGACGCAAGACAAGAAGTGTTAAGCAAAATAGATGATGTTCAAAATTTAATAGAAGACTTAGATGAACTCGTTTAAACAAGGTGGATATTCTCCAGTAATCTGTAAAGCAATTAGAGAAAACTGGGACGAGTGGGGTTATTATACTGATTCAGAAATAGAGCAGTATTGTGGGCTTTATACACCAATATTTATTATGATTACCAATGATGGATTTTCAATTAACGAAGCAATAAAAAATATAAAAAAAGATGGATATAAGTAGATTAAAAAAAATAGCCCAAGACATTATTAGTGATGATGAATGGGTTAATGACAGCCATGAACAGGCTGAGCATAACGGAATTAGAAACGGACTAGAACGATTATTAAATCATCTGCAAGAAACTGAACCAAGTGATGTAGAAAAGTTTTCGCAAACCAATTTATATATTTGGTTTAATAATTTTGTAGATTTTGTTCAAGAGTATGATGATAGCGTGTATGACTATGCGTGTAAATATGCTGATAAACAAGAAGACGATGAGTAGAGGTAAATCAACAGGAGTTTATCGCGTAGATAACGATGACGATTTTCAATTAGAAATAGAGTATATCTATACTTGGGATGACGGAGATTATTATTCTCCTCCAGAATGCGATTTAGAAATTGACAAAGTCCATTTAAACGACATGGATATAACCACTTTTTTCTTTGATTATCTTTTAGATAAGTTTGAAATTGATGTTCTGGAATACGCTCAAGAAAATCAAAATGAATAATGAGGTTGTTTAAACAAGGGGTATATAAATTCTTTGTTCTGTTTGCAAATGCAAAACAAAATGTGTATGTTTGTTGTAATCAAATCTAATAAAATATAATATGAAAAAATCTTACTACAAAGTATTTTTATATCATGGTGGCGAAAGTGCTGATGAAATAAAAACTACTGATAATATTGAAACCGCTCGTAAATGGGTTGCTCAATCCGAGCATGGAGTCATTGAAAACGAACAAGGTATTAACGTGCAATGACTGAAGAAGATAAAAAATACAGACAGGGCAGGTCGTTTAAACAACGGGAATCAACTTACAGATGTTTAGAATTTGTATTTGCATTTTTTGTTATAATTATTTGCGCTTTTTGTATTTATAGAGTAATGAAATTTAATCCTTATTTATGAGCAATACACAAGACTTAATAAAAGAAGTAGGCAACGAGATTATAGAATTGTTGCTTAAAAAAAATTATGCTTACGGAGACACCGCCAATAATCCTTTGCAAATATTTTCTAAATTATCTGCAAAAGAAGGTATCTTGGCTCGTATTGATGATAAGCTTAGTAGAATAAAAAACCTTTCCATTAATCATATAGGTAATAATCCAATAGAGGATGAAAGTGGGGTAGATACAATTAAAGATATTACGGGTTATTTAATCCTTCTTCTTGTACAATTTCGTAAAGAAGAAAAAATAATTAGAGATAAACTTATAGAAAGTAAAAACCAAAAACTTAAAGAATTTAAATAATGAAAAAAGATATATTTGAAATATACGCCAATGCAGTAGCTAAACAATTTCACTTGAATTTAGATGATATGTTTTCTGATACCAGAAGGCGAGATATTGTTGACGCTCGACAAATGCTTTATTACCTTTGTATGGAAAGACCTATTAGAGTTTCTTACATCCAAAGATTTTTAGCTGAACATGGATACGAAGTTTATCATTCTACTATTCTGCATGGCTATAAAAAAGCTAAAGAACAGATAGACAAAGACCCTGACTATCAGCAAGTAGTAAAAGAAATTAAAAAATCTCATGCTGTTTAAACGAAAGGATATTCTTTATCAAGCTTTAGAAGATGCTAAGTCTATAAAAACAATTATGGCTAAAGGTGTTAGTGTAATTGGACGTGGTGTAAAGCTTCAGCAATTTGATGAAAGGATTGAAATTCTTAATATGGGCAAAGGCGGAGATTATTTTAAAGAATGTGATGAAGATGAATACGATATGTTTAGAATTCATGGATGGAGGAAGGGAGCATTACTGGTTGGCATGAATAACTGCAAGCATAAGCTTGATATTATTGAAATTAGAATTAAAACTGAATTGAATACTCGCAAAAACGACAAACATATTCAGAACTTAAAAAACCGAAGAGAAACTTTAGTAAATAAATACGCAAATTTAAAAATAGAATTTAATAAATTATAATTATGGAAAATGTTTACAAAAATCTGAGTGGAATCTCAGTTACCGATAAGGTAGAAAAAAAGGGAAGGTTTGATTATTTGTCATGGGCTTATGCTTGGCATTATATTAAACAAGAATATCCAAACGCTCAAAGAATTGTTTATGAAAATTCAGAAGGTGTGCCATATTTTACTGACGGAAAGTTTGGTAATGTAAAAGTGGGTATTGTAATAGAAGGAAACGAACATATAGATTATCTTCCAATTACTGATAATTCAAATCGTTCAATTCCTCTGACTAAAATAACGTCTTTTGACGTTAATACTGCAATTCAAAGGTCAACTACCAAAGCTATTGCTATGCATGGACTAGGTTTATCTTTATGGATTGGCGAAGACACTGCACAGCTAGGTCGTTTAAACGATGTCAAAAAAACTGCTCCAGTAAAAGAGGCTAAGACTTATGAACTAAAAGTAGAAGGCGAAGACTGGATTAAAGTTTTAAAATATATAGCTAAACATAAAGAAAAAGGTTTAGACTGGATTGTAAAACAAATTTCCGTTAAGCATGAAGTAACTACTAGCCTTAAAAATAAAATTAAAAAAGAACTGAATGCAAAGAAATAAAATTCTTGAAAAGTTACAAGACGATAATCATTACTACGGCAAATTTGGGAAACAATATTTATCTGCTTCAAACATAAGAAGTCTATTATATTACCCAACTGAGTTTGGTAAATTTGAAAAGACTTTACCTTTATTAGAAGGTAGGTATTTCCATACCAAAATACTGGAGCCAGAAAAGATAGGAACCATACCAGTAATGGACATGGCAACTAGAAACAACAAGGCGTTTAAACAACATTGTCTTGATAATAAGTTAGACTCTTATGACATCTTACTACAAAAAGAAAAGGACCATTTAGAGAATTTAGTTGATTCTTTGCTGTCTAGGTGGGACGTATTTGATATTGTTTATGGTAGTAACATTGAATACGAGATTCCTAACATCATGGAACTCGATGGAGTTAAGTTTAAAGGCAAGTGTGACATCCTTAATAAAAATCCTTTCTACATTAAAGTAGAGGATGAAAACGGAAATGTAACTGACGTTGAATATCCAGAAGGTGCAGTAATTGATTTGAAGACAACAAGTAACGTTCATAAATTTCGTCACTCTTGTCGTGAATACTGCTATGATTCACAGGCGTACATCTATCAATCATTGTTTAACAAACCTATGTTGTTTGTTGTTATTGATAAAAGAACAAGTGAAGTAAAGTTTGCTCCATGTAGCCCAGAGTTTATTGAAAGCGGTCAACATAAAGTAAACAAAGCAATCAAAATATTTAAAAAATTTTTTAGTGATGATAAGACTCATAACATATCTGATTATATTTATAAGGAAATTCTTTGAGTTGTTTAAACAACGCTTAGAATTAGACGATAAGAAATTGTGGATAGAAGTTCCAACTATCTACATGAGCCAAAAGAATAAAGAAAAAACTATTCTTAATGCTGTTAATATTTTGGAGCATAACATTAAAATTAAATAACATGAGTGAAAATTCAAACGACAATGGCAAAATCTATTGTGGAAGTGGGACTGAAAAGTTCGATGGAAACCTTGTAGAAGTTTCTGTTTGTTTATCAAGAATTCCTCAAGAACATCGTTGGGAACAAAAAAACCAAAAGACTGGTCTTATGGAGTGGTGGACAAAATTAAAAGTTCAAAAGAAAAGAGATGGTGCTGATGAGTATGGCAAAACCCATTACCTAGAAGTAGATACATGGAAGCCAGAACCAAAAACTGAAGCTCCTAAAGATGATTTAGGATTTTAAAATTTTGGAAGCCAACTGGCTCGCATAATTTAGGGGTAGATTTCTGAGTGATTTACTGCCCCTTCTTTATGTCTTTAATGACAAACTTTTTTTAATTTTATATACAAATAGTTTTAGGGAATACTATTTAATTAATATATTACTATCATATTTATTCTTGTCATTCTCGTCATAATAAAATATAATATAATCAAATGGAAATAACAATATTTAAAGATATTAAGGTTACATCGCAACCTTTTTACCGAAGCGCAATGACTATTTTAGAACGCATAAAAGATGGTGCTTCTAAAGAATTGGTAAAGAAAATTAGAGATGAAAAAGAAAAAGAAAAAATTAATGCGTTTAAACAAAAGCTACCCGCTATATGTTTTAGTGGAAAGTTTACTAAGCGTAATGACAAATCGTTAAGTCAACACAGCGGTCTAATCTGCTTAGACTTTGATGGGTATGATAGTAATAGAAATTTACTACAAGAAAAAGAAAGATTATCCAAAAGTAAATATGTTTATTCAGTTTTTATTTCGCCTTCTGGGAAAGGTTTAAAAGCTGTAATTAAGATTCCTCCTATACCAGACAATCATATAAGTTACTTTAATAGTTTAGAGAAACACTTTGCTTCTCCTAATTTTGACAAAACCTGTAAAAATGTTTCCAGAGTTTGTTATGAAAGTTACGACCCGTTAATTCACATTAACGAAAATGCAAGTGTCTGGGACAGGCAAGAAGTAAAAGAATATACTGAAGTTGTCAAAAGCATTGACAATCAAACGATACCAATTACTGACGAAAACAAAATTGTAGAAATTTTAGTTAAGTGGTGGCAAAAAAACTATCCAATGAGTGAGGGACAACGTAACAACAATGCTTACGTTCTTGCCGCAGCTTTCAATGACTATGGTGTAAATCAAACGTTAGCGGAGTATGTATTGAACGGATTTGAAACCGCATCGTTTAAACGAGCTGAAATTAAAAGAACCATTGATTCTGCGTATGCGCAAAAACAAAACTTTGGGACTAAGTATTATGAGGATGACGAGAAGGTAAACATGCTTAAACATAAATTAAAGCGTGGAGTTTCAAAAAAAGAATTAAGAACACAGCTGACTGACCTAGACCCAAACATTGTAGAGAATGTTATCAATAGATTGGAAGAAGAACAATCTAATCATCAGTTCTGGACTAAAAACGAAAAAGGTATTATAAAAATTGTCCATGTATCTTTTAAAAACTTTTTAGAAGAAAACGGATTCTATAAGTTTTGTCCAGAAGGTGCAAAGAATTATGTGTTTGTTAAAGTAACGAACAATCTTATTGACCATACGTCAGAAAAAGAAATTAAAGATTACATTTTAAATTATCTGCTAGAAATTGATGACATTTCAGTTTATAATTATTTTGCTGAACACACTAAATATTTTAGAGAAGAATTTTTAACGCTGTTGTCTTCTATTGATGTTTACTTTATTGAAGATAAAAAAACCACGTCCTATTTATACTATCGTAATGGTGCAGTTGAAATTACATACGACAACATAAAGCAAATTGATTACTTAGATTTGGGTGGTTACGTTTGGAAAGACCATGTAATTGACAGAGACTTTGCACTATGTGAAAGCATACATTGTGATTATCAAAAATTTATTTCAAACATTTGTGCTAATTCGGACGAAAGAATTAGAAGTATGCGTTCTACCATTGGATATATGCTCCATGGTTGGAAAAACTTAGCCTACTGCCCCGCTGTTATCTTAAATGATGAAATGATTTCTGACAATCCAGAAGGTGGTAGTGGTAAAGGATTATTTATGAACGCGCTAAGTCACATGAAGAAACTTGTTACCATTGATGGTAAGAGTTTTACTTTTGAACGTACGTTTGCTTATCAATTAGTTAGTGCTGATACTCAGTTGTTATGTTTTGATGATGTAAAAAAACATTTTGATTTTGAAAGATTGTTTAGTGTAATTACGGAAGGATTAATTCTTGAGAAGAAAAACAAAGATGCTATTTCTATACCATTTTCTAAATCTCCCAAGATTTCTATTACNACTAACTATGCTATCAAAGGTAAGGGAACGTCTTTTGAGAGACGTAAGTGGGAATTAGAATTAGCACACCATTATAATAAAGATTACACACCGCTAGAAGAATTTGGAAAGCTAATGTTTGGAGATTGGAACGATGAAGAATGGTGTCAGTTTGATAATTATATGATTCAATGTTTACAGCTGTATTTAGAGAAAGGATTACTAAGAAGTGAGTTTGTAAACTTAAAAATTAGAAAGCTATCTGCCGAAACCTGTCATGAATTTATTGAATGGTGTGGCGTTATTGGTGCTAAAACCATTAATGACAAGCTAAAAGTAGGCGGTAAGGTCCCTAAGAATGAGCTGTATACAGACTTTGTGGAGGATAACCCTGATTTTGCTCCTAAATCAAAGATGAGCGTGTCAAGAGTCCGTTTTTCTAAATGGTTAGTAGCTTTTTCCTCGTTTCATTATGGCGTTGTGCCAGAAGAAGGAAGGGATATGCACGCAAGATGGATAAGATTTCGTTATAAAAGTGAATTAGATGAACAACAAAATTTTAAATTTTAATGATAGAATTAAGACCATATCAAAAAAAAATAGTGCATGACGGCACACAGATTATAAGTCGTTACGGGTTTTTATATTTAGCCATGGAGGTTAGAACTGGAAAAACTTTGACCAGTCTTAGTATCTGTACTAAGATTAATGCAATTAACGTTCTTTTTATTACAAAGAAAAAAGCAATTTCTAGTATTGAAGAAGATATGGAGAAGCTTCAAGCACCGTTTAAACTACATGTAATTAATTATGAAAGCCTACATAAAGTAACTCACGAAGGAATTTATGATGTTATAGTTTTAGATGAAGCCCATTGTTTAGGAGCATTTCCAAAAGAAAACAAAAGATGTAAACAAGTTCAACGTCTTATTAATATTCATAACTCTAGGGTTATTTTATTGTCTGGAACTCCAACTCCAGAATCTTACTCTCAAATGTATCATCAAGTTTGTGGTATTTCATCTAATCCTTTTTCGTTCTGTAAAAACTTTTATCAATTTGCTAAAAACTATGTTAACGTTAAGTATAGGATTATAAATGGATTTAGAATTAATGACTGGTCAGACGGAAGTCCTGCTATTTTAGAACAAATGAAACCTTATACCATATCTTATACGCAAAAAGAAGCGGGGTTTAAAGTTCAAACCAATGAGGAAATATTATATGTAGATATTTGTCCAGAGGTTACGCAAATGATAAAAACTTTAACCAAGGATAAAATTCTAAAAGGAACTGGAGATGTTGTATTAGCTGACACTCCTGTCAAGCTAATGATAAAAACTCATCAAATGAGTTCGGGAACTGTTAAATTTGAAAGCGGTAACTCTATGATTTTATGTTACAAGAAAGCTAGATACATTAGAAAGAAGTTTGAAGGAAAAAAGATTGCAATCTTTTATAAATTTAAAGAAGAACTTAATGCTTTAAAAGAAGAGTTTGGGGATTTGCTATGTGAATCATTAGAAACATTTAATTCTACTCCACGTTCAATCGCTCTACAAATTGTTAGTGGTCGTGAAGGAATTAGTTTAAGAAAGGCAGAAGCTTTAGTTTACTATAATATTGACTTTAGTGCTACAAGCTACTGGCAATCAAGAGACAGGATGACTACCAAGGATAGACTCTATAATAAAATCTACTGGATTTTTTCAAAAACTGGAATAGAACAACAAATATATAAGGCTGTTGTTAAAAAGAAAGATTACACGCTTAATCATTTCAGGAAAGATTTAGTAACTTTAGCTAATGACAGAGCAGAGGATACAAGCCAAGTTAATTAAAGAATATGAGGCTCTAGGATACTACGTTATTAAGTTAAAATTGACAAACAAAAACGGCATTCCTGATTTATTAGCTATACCAAAAAATTCTGATGTAGAGTTCATAGAGGTAAAAAAATTAAATGGCAAGGTGTCTAAATTACAAGAATATAGAATTGAAGAACTAGAAGAACATGGAGTTAAAGTTTCCGTACATAAAGAGTAAAGATTATGAGTTAGATGATGACTTTATTCTTGCATTGGAAGAGGTTCCTTCTACTTTATCTTTAATGATTGCGTTATACATTGAAGAATATTGCCCAGACTTACCTGTCAATGAAAATATTACTCACCTGTTAGCTGGTGTGGTTCATCACTACGACCAGCCGATAACATTTGTGTTTGAAGTTGAAAAGACAGACCCTTACCTTACCATATTTACAGACCTTGAGTTTATAGAAATGGACGAATACTTAGAATTTGTAAGCCTTAACTTATATTTAAAACATGACAAACACTTTACCCATCCAAGACCTATTACTGGTCGCAAGTCAAATTCTTAAAATAGATTTGCATAAAACCACTAGGAGTTTACCATACATTGAGGGTAGAGCTATATTGTACAGCATAATGAGAGACTGTTTAAACATGACCTATATGGAGATAGGGGCTGTATTTAAAAAGAACCATGGTACTATAATGCATGGTATTAAAGAGTATCCTTACATGATAAAATATAAACCAGACCTTGAAAATAAAAAATTAGATATTTTACAAAAATGGGGCGAACTCCACGCTATGGCAACCTATGTATCGAAAGAAGATAGAATTAAAAATTTGCAAGAACGAATTTTTTTGCTTAATTTGGAGACTACACATCTAAATAAACAATTAATTAAACTTAAAAATGAATACAGAAGCTTGCAAGTATAAAATTAAAGATTTAGATAAAATTGTAAATTATAAAACATGGACACCTAAACAAAAAACAGACGTTCTGTTTCACATGGATAGCACTCTGTATTGTAATATGGGTATCGACAGCACAATAAGGGAAAAAAGAGAGTTACGAACCCAGTCAAGATTAATATACAAAGCAATCAAAAAAATAAACGGTTCTTTGGGTAGAAGCTTACTTGATGCTATGGATATATGAATTAAATGGACCCAATTTCAGGAGATGACCACACTTCAATTTCGCACATTAATTTTGTAACGAATAAATCTCACGACCTTGTTAACGAACTCTATGAAGATTTGATGGAGAGAGATAATGACAAGGCTAAGAAAACAGCTCAACAGGTATGCAAAGTCATGGCTGACCTAATTCAATCCTTAACAGATGAAATATGACCAAGCATGGTTAAAAAACAATCTTTAATAAGAAATTCAAAACAAGTAAAACAAGTTATTGATTTCACTGGAGTACAGAATGGAAAAATTCATCCTTCTGATATTGATGCTGTCTTAGAGTTTGATAATGACGCTCTTATCTTAATTGAGGTTAAAAGAAAATACAACAAAATTCCCACTGGTCAACGTTTACTATTAGAAAGAATAAATAATTCTTGGCATAATCAAGAGAAAGCTATTGTTTTAAAAGTAACTCACACTTATAAAGATGATACCAGAGATATTCCTTTAGATGAATGTTCTGTAGAGGTTTGTTATTATAAAGGGGTGTGGTCTGAAAGAACAGGCTCTTTGCTTGAGGTCTTAAATAAGTTAGGCAAGGCTTGGAATATTAAAAAACTTTCTTTCTAAAGCGAACGAAACTTAGGAGTTCCTTTTGTTATTTTTACTAGAGGGGATGGTATACAATAATAAGAATTAATAGTCTTATGTTCTAATAATTCAGAACACTTTTCATAATCTTCTTCTTCTACAAAATACTCTATAAGAACATCATAAACGTCATCTCGCATCGTTATAACGGGCTTAGATGGATTAAATATAAAAGATGGCATGGTAGACTCGTCTTCCAGCAACTCTTCGTAAGAAGCCTTCCCTGTTAATAGCTTGTAACTATTCATCATACATTTATATTCATCAAATATTTTCATTGTCTTCGAGTATTACCCCTTCTATTTGCGCCACTTCTTGAATTACTTCTTCTATTATTTTTTGTACCCCTTTCTACTCTCTCTCTTTCTGGTCTTCTTGGGTCTATACTTTGTTCTTTTAATAATTTTAATTGTGCAGGGGTAAGTTTATCAGGGTCTTCATAAAATCTTTTCTTAACTATAACTCTTCTAATATCTTTGTAAAAAGGAATTAAACCTAAATTACCTAATGCCTCTATAGTCATACGTTCTAACAATTCTTCTTCAGCTCCCTCTCTAGTTTCAAGTTTTTTAGCTGTTTGAGTGGTAGTTGTTAATTTTAATATACGAGATAGTGTGTTAATTAAAGGACCGTAAGGACCAGCAAGAGTGTCTACCATTAATTCCTCTAATGGTTTGTTTTTTAAATCTTCTTGCCCTATTAAACTAAACACTAAAGAATGTTGGTATTTATCGTACTCATCGTAATCTCTCAAGTCTCCTCCATAAGGTCTGTTAAGACCTTCTTCAATCATAAAGTTAGTTGCAATAGCTGGTATGTTTCCTAGAGACTGTCTACTTATTAAAGAAACCAGTGCTCCTATCATTTGACGTGCCATTAAATCTTCTAAGTCTTCTTCTTTTCTGTCATCTTTAGCATCAAATAATTCATCATCAAGTAAACTTGTTAAAGCAGTATATGTAACCATATAAGCCGACATTCTAAAAGTAATACCAGCAAGTAGCCCTACTGCTTCTCCCTTAGACAAATCACCGTTGTTATACAAAGCGTAAATAGCGTTTCTTGCACTACCATATTCATATAAACTAAATCGAGCCATATAAGAATTAGCCATTCTATATATACCCATCATCGTCCCATCATCAGTTCTTCTCATGTTTTTAACAATACCATCATAAGCATTGTTAGAAGTAGCCATTGTAACTACATCAGCATCAGCTGCTGCAGTTGCTGTGTCCATTGCTTTAGCAAATTCAGGTGTTAAATACTGTGAAGTCCCATCAGCAATTTTTTTAAATTCATCTGATGTAATCTTAATATCTTTTCCCGTTAAAGCTTTAACTTGAGATTCAAAAGTGGTTGCCCATCTTCCAAACCAAAGTGGTCCAGACATCATTTGGTCAGGAAAAGTAATTATTTTAGACGCAAGTTTGTCGGTTACTTTAGCTGTTAATTTTACACCTGAGTATCTTAATATTTGTCCTATAACATTTTGAAATCTACTGGTTGCTGTTCCTGCACTTGAATCAACACCTCCATAATCACTCATTTGTGTATGTTTAGATGCTAACGCATCAGAGTCTGTTAGTTTACTGGTTTGAGATGATTTTAATTTTGTTAAAACATCAAACATTTGTGTTGTGTTTTTAGGATTCATTGTAAATCCACCAAATTGTTTAAACGACCTCATTGCGACTTTTGGATTTTTTAATATAAGACCAAGGTTACCAACTATCTCAGCACCCATTCTATATACCGAACCAAGAGCTGCTTGATAACCAAGACGTTGTATACTTAAATTGGTTGTCCCTGTATCCACAAACGTACCTCTAAGGATAATGTCATTCATTTCATTCTTAACTTTTTCAAGAGCATTAATTGCAGACTTAGTATCTTTAGACCCGTCTTTTTTAAACTTCTTTTTTAAGTTTTTAAGGGTCATATCAACCTCTCTTAATGGTTGAGTCATCTCATAATCCATAAGTGTTTCTTGAGCTCCTCTTAACGCAGAGTATCCTGGGTCAAAACTAATTGGTTTAGCTCCACTGGTTCTTTCTACTATAGTGTTTGATTTAGTTTTAACTAATTGATTAAATTTATTAAGTAGTTTTTCTAATTGATTTGTAGCTTGTTTATTTCGGGATTGTAATACTGCATGATGCGAATAATTATTGAAAAGACTTACCTTATTACCATGTAAGTTTGCAGAGATAAACTCAGCATCTCCAGCTAATGAATTATTAACATCATCGTACAATGCTAATGCTTTTTTCTCTTTAGCCGTTAAGGATTTTTCAATTTTAGTTAAACTTATCTCTCCATCTACACCAAACTCATCCATTAATTCTTTTAATATTATACCATCTCTTTCTATTAAAACATCACCATCGTTAATTGCTTCCAAAGTAATTTTAGCAAACTTCATAGCTGATGGAGCTTTAGAATTTGGTTTACCATCAACCATGTTAGATTCGTGTTCTCTTTGTAATTGTAATAATCTAAGTTTATATTTTTTCTTAACTAACGCATTACGGTTAATTCCTAATTTACTACCATCAAACTCTAATATTTTTCCAGCTGCATCTATCTTTGCTTGAACTCTTGTCATTCTGGATTTAAAACTTTCCAAAGCTCTTGCTAACTTTCCAAAAGTATTATTGTAAACTGTTTTGCTGTTTCTATTTCCAAACACATCATCAATAAAAAAAGTAGATAAGTTTCTAATTCTTTCTTGTAAAAAAGATTTTCCTGTTTTTAAACTTTTTAAATTGCTATATAAATTTGTAATTCCATCTACATATTTATTTCGACTAAACTTCTTTAATAAAGGATTTAAAAGACCTTCAGATTCAATAGCGTTTAATTTGGTTACTAAATCAGTAACAGCTTTACCAGCAAAACCATTCTTAATATTACTTAATACTTGGTTTAAAACTTTAATATCAGATTCTTCTAGTTTTAATATGTCATTTTTACTTAGCCCAGCTAGTCTACGAGCGTCTGCTTGTGCTCTTTCGTTAGGGATATTGTTTAAATCAGATTTTGTTATTTCGTTTTGTTGCTGCGTAATAGACTCTACCTCTGCATTAACATCAAAATCTTTTGATACAGGCTCTGCTTCAATACCAGCAATGTCCGCATCTACATCTTCTATAATTGAATTTAAAACATCTGTAACTTTCGGTAATGTTTCTTCTGCTGATTTTAAATCTAAAACCTTTTTGCCTGACCCATACTCTTGAGCAAGTTCTAAATAAGCATCTAATTTACTTTCAGGGACAAGGTTAACATTAATACTAAACAAAGTGTTTAACGCAGCTTTTAAATCTGCAGGAAGGACACCAGTTTTAGCCCCACCTATTTGTTTCTTGGCTTTTTTTGCAAACTTTTTAGCATCGTTTAAACGCTGTAAATAATCAACTTTTGTAAACACATTTTCTATGTATTTTGTAAAATTATTTACAGATTTTTTGCTATTAATATTTACGTTTGCAAATCTTTTTATAATAGCAGTAATTTTTGGAAGTGATATTTTTCCTAATGTTTTTCCAAAAGCAACTATTTCAGCTACTATTTGATTTCTTGCTATTTTGTTTTCAGTAAAACTTCTTCGACCTTGTCTTGCTAAAGTTTTTATTAACCTTAACCATTCTGTTCTTTCATTTACTAAAACCTTTTTATCTTTAGGTTTTCCTAAAATCTTCTTAACACTTGGTGGTTTTTTAATTTTAATACCAAGTTTTTCGTTTAAGTCTCTAACTAATTGATTTCTTTCAGTGTCGTTAAGTTCTTGATATAACTTTGAGTTTTGTAAGTATTCTAATGCGTTTTTAAGAAGAGTTTGTTTTTTATTATCTCTTCTTTGTTTTTTAGTTTTACCACCATCATCACGAGTTTGTTCTCTTTGCTCGGTTTTTTTAATTATACCATCTATAATTTTTTGTACCCTGCTAGAATCTGCGGTAACTTCAGGTGCGGTTTTAGAACCTATATATTCATTTGGAGATATGCCTTGTTTCTGAGCGTCACGATTTATCGCTGAGATGATTTTCTTATAAAGGCTTGACCCTTCTTGCTGTTGTTGAATGGCTTTGAGTCTACCATCTGAAAGAATTTGTTGCCTGCTCGCCTTGTCAATAAATCTTGAGTTGATTGCTTTTTTGTCTGTGAGTTCATAAGTAATGTTTTTTTCTTCTAAAATTCTTATTAAGTTTTCAAGTTTAGTGTCCGATTCTGGGTCACTGAAATCAAAAATATCCAACAAAGTTAGTGAATTATTTGTTTCATTCAAAGTATATTCATCAATACCCGCTTCTTGCAAGGCTTGAAAAGTGCCTTCGCTATCTGATACTTTGATTGTTAATTCATTACCATTATGGTTTTCTGCGTTGTCTACAGTATATTCTGCAGCTATACTTGATTCTTGAACTTCAGGAGCTAAAGCTGCTGCTAAAGCTGCATATTCAGAAGCTTGTTCTAATGTTGCATTTTTTAATTTAACTACATTACTTACTTCTCTAACTTTAGTTCCAGCTTCATTTACATATCCACCTACACTTTCGTCAACCTCAACTTCTATTCCTAAGTCTTTAGCTAAATCTGTTAAACCATTTTTGTATTTTTGATATTGTGGAGATTTTCTTAAACCACCTGCCTCTGCTGTGTTTTCAATAGATGTTTCAAAAAACGGTGCTACATTAACACTTATTTCCTCTTGCGTTTGCGTTTCAATAGGTTTCTCAACACTTGAGTTTTCGGTTTCACTCTGGTCGGTAATGACCCCTGCGGTGTCTCCTTCTCCCATTGCTGTGCTATTGTCGGTAGATTCTGATACATCCACTTGCGCTGTGCTTGACTCTTGAATGGCATTTTTTCTTTCGTTTATTTGTTGTTCAGTAGGGTTAACTATTCCTTCAGAAACTAATTCATCAGTAGCTAATTTCTCAGCTTCTTCATCACTTAGGTTTTTAACGTTTCTTGAACCTACAAAATTATCTGCAGTTTTTTTAGCTGCTTCTATTGCAAATTTAAGCAATTCATTTTGTTTATCTTTAACCTGGTCGTCAGTAGGTTTTTCTATCCCTTCTTTATTTAACGCATCAATAGCCTCTTTTTGTGTAACACCAATTTTTTCTTTAACCACAGTTCCATCTTCTTGTGTAATTTCTACTTCTTCGGTTAAGTTTAACTCAGCATCACTTATTAATTGGTCTAAGGATGTATTTATTTCTGCTAATCTTTTTTTGTTTTTTGGAGTATCAGGATTCTCCATGTTATCTCTTTCTTTTAAAAGCTCTAAATATATTTTTCTTTGTTCCCCTATAAGACTTCCAGGAGCTTCCATATTGTTTACAGCGTCTTGTTGTCTGTTTCTATATTTGTTTTGTAAATCAGTATCATTTTCTATAACAAAATTAGAATCCATAATTTCTTGGTCCGTCATAGTATCAATCGAACTTTCGACATCTGCCTTACTCATAAGCATCTTAGAACCTTTTTTGGTTATATAACCGTAACTGGAAGGCTTAAATATATCTTTACCTTTTCCAACTAAGTTTCTACCCATGTCAGTTAAACTGTTTCCTGTAATAGCTTGAGGTATTGACAAAACAGAACTTGCCTGCCCAGTTACCCCTTCAAATAAAATTTCAGCCGTATCTTGTTCTTGACCTGTAACAGCTCTTGCTGCTGCTTCACCTGTTGAACCACCAACCGCCTCTATACCAGCTGCTTTTAAAGCTGCTTTAGCTTTCATTGAACCTGTAATAGCTTTATTAGCAGTTTTAGCTGCTTTTATTGTTGAACCCCCTAGTCTACCTGCTATACCTCTCGTAAAAGCATCTACTGTTCCAATAACTAAACCTCTTGCTATGGATTTATTTCTAATAGATTGTAAAGCACCAGGGTCTTGTAAGACTTTAGCAATAGATTCATTGTTAAATTCTAATCCTTTTTCTGTAATTGCTTCTTTTAAAAATTCTGTAAAAGCTAAACCCGTTTCTAAAGTCCCACTTGCCGCCATAAGGGAACCTGTTACAGCTCCTGTTCCAGCTCCAACTGTACCAGCTATTGCTGAACCTATCGGTGTTCCTATCGAGCCCGCTGCAGCTCCAATAGCTGCTCCAGTACCAGCTCCAACTGCAGCTCCTGCACCTGCTGCTGCTATTACATCGGGATTAGCCATAGATACTACTGATGAAAGAAATAACTGACCAATAACAGTAGGGTTAACCGCAACACCTTTAACAAATCCTAAGACTCCACCCCCATTATTTTCATATATTCTATTGAAACTTTTCATTTCATCAGACATACCGTAGTCGTCCATTGTTTTTACCGCTTCGATATATTTAGCAATGTCTGCTTCACTCGCACTTGCTCCTGAAGTAAACAATCTTCTAGCGTCATCTATAGTTCCACCTTGCGCAGCTCCTTGTGCGGTAGCTCTGTATATATCTCCAAAAAAATCTGTGATTTCGTTTTTGCCTGCGACTTCTTCTAGCCATGTATTTTTCTCACCTGTTGTAGTGCTGGCTCCATAACGAGTTCCAACAGGATTTTCAGGTTGAAAATTTATATCTTCTTTATATTTTTCTTGAAAAGTTAAAGCTTCTTCTACTCTGTTAGGAAGAGCCGCGACATTTCTTTGCGGTAAAACCGAAGAACCAGCTTCGTTTTGAGAGATTTGCTCCTCTTGACCAGTATCCGAACCCATAACTGGGGTAGGACCATCGGAAAAAGAGTCTTTTTTTTTTAATGGATTTACATATTCCATAAATTGTTCCTCGCTTTCAAACACCCCTTCAGGTATCATTTGAAACAAATCATCGACACCATCATCATCAATATAATCTTGAAGTTCGTCTTCATCTGTAAATGTTCCTTCAGGAATCATTTGAAATAACTCTTTGATTAATTCTTCCATAATTTAATTTATTAAAGTTTCAAAACTTCTTTTTTGTAATCTTGATATGTTTTAGTTGGAAACTTCTTTTTATATGCAGGCCATGACATTTCAAATGTTTGACCACTTCCTCCACCAGCTTTTAATGTCGCATTTGCTTTTTTATTCATATCGCTAATAGCATTTGCTACTCTATCTCCTAGTTCTGCCATCGTTGTTCCAGAAGCAACACTACCTATTTCTATTTTTACATCTTTACCATCTGCGTCTTTATAGGTTATAAAAGAAACGGGCTCTGATTTTATTCTTTTTGTTTTCGGGTCTTGTGTACTTACACTGTCTACAATAATAGTAGGGTTTTGAAAACCAGCTGCAGAGAAATTAGCCTTCATGTCTCCAGTAAAGAAAACTCCTAACGCAGCATTCATTCTCTTTTTAATTTTTTTGTCGCTAACCATTGATGTGGTATCACCCATATCTCCTTTATCTTTAAACCAGTCTGCCAAGGTTATTTCCCCTCCTTTAGGTCCAGTAAGAGTATCGCTTGTAAAGTTTTCTTCACCAGGATTAAACGATTCTTCAAACCCTACATTTCTTCCACTTCCTCTGTCTCCTAATGTAATTTTATTATCTCTAATTCTACTTTCTACTTGAGAAGTTGATAAATCATAACCTTTATCTTGACCATACGGTGACAAGACACTATATAATTGAGCCATGTCAGAACCTAATCCAGTTTGAGAGCTTTGAACTCCTTGGTCATCATACTCAGTACGTGTTATTCTAATAGGTTCTCTACCATCAAAACTAACTATAATCACATCATCGGTAATATCTACATCAGTTATCAATGGATTTCCAGCTGTAACATTTGCTTCGTTTCTATCTTGTACAAGTCTAAGTAATTGAGATTCAGCTTTTGCTGAGTCTGGGTCAGTAAGAACAACATTTAAATCTCGTAAATATCCATCTATATTTTTATCAATTAATTTTTCATTTTGATTAGAACTAGATTCTTGTGCACCACCTAAGCCAGCTTTTTCTTTTACAATAAAATCTAACTGAGTGTTAATTTGGTTCGTAGCCAAATTACGTGCTATTTTTTTTTGTTCATCTGTTAACTCTACCACAGGTTGACCACCATCAGTGTTTGCATAAATTAAATTAGGGTCTTTAGCAGCTGCCGCTTTATCATTAGTAAATTTATATTTACTATTAGAGTTCATTAAATATTCAGCACTGGTATTATCGTCACTTAAAATACCGTCTGCTTGTATATCCATCCAACCTTCAAAAGTTAATTTCTTTCCATTCTCGTCTTTAAGACCACCTACATCTCCAAACAATTGTCTAAAGTCTTCTATACTCTTAATGTCCTTACCTCCACTTAAAACATTGTAAGATGTCATCGTAGAGCTTACTACTTCAGCTAAATTATTAGTAACTAAATTTTTTACATCTTCATTTAAATTTTGAGATTTTTCTGTAAAGTCTACCATCTGTAACATTTGAGCTGGAGTGGCAAAATTTTCTGGATTATCATTACGATTTGGCATAACAAATTTACCAGTCCCATCGTCCACCATTTGAACTAATATTAGTTCCCCAGTAGCTGGGTCTGACCACAGTTTTTTATTTTTTGTATTACCAAAACTAAAACCTGTTGTTTGAAAATACTCTTGTAAGTTAGAAGCGGCTCCACTTTGAACCTGTTCCATTCCAATTTTATACTTGGCATCAAAATTTTTCGCATAATTGCTCAATCTTTTATAACCATCTTTTTGTTTTTGCATAATAAGCATGTAGTCTTTAGGGTCTAATAGACCACGTCTAACTAAATCCATATTTGCAGTTAAAGTATTTTTGGAAAAATCAGAACCATCAATTAGCAAACCATTCATGTCACCTGACTGAACATCAGATATTTCAGACAACTCTGTTAAAGCTTTATCGGTATTTTCGTTTATTTCTTTTTTAGCAGCATCTCTGCTAATTTTAATTTTATTAAGGTTCCCTGTTAAATCGGCAGCTATTTTACCCCAGTTTACTGCTTCTTCTCTGCCTGCATATAAAGAATATTTATTTGCTCCAGCTGGTCTTTGTGTATCTTTTTCTGCCATAATTATTTTTTATATCCAAACAATAATGCTTGTAACTCATTAATATCAGTTACAGAACCTATGTCTTTATTGATATTTTTAAATCTATCTTCTGCTAATAACGCTTTGAAAGCGTCAAGTTTGTTGTCAGACCTTCCTATTTTTCTCATTTCTTTAGGCGTAAATCCTAAAGATGATAACTTGTTATAACGAGCTGCTTGCGTTAAACCTGTACCTCCACTTAATGTTTGTAGGAACTCTTCTGAACCTTGAACAGTACTGTCATAGTCAGGGTTCTTTGTTTGGGTGTATGGATTACTTGCTCTTTCTGCTAATTGTGTTTCGGTTAAATCAGCGGTACTGTTTCCTCCTAAAATGTTATCTGCTGCTGCTGCTGCTCTGTCTGCTTTTGATGAGGCAAATAAAGGAACTAAAGAATTTGCTGATTGTGCTGCAGAGTTTAAACCTGCTATACCACCTGCTATACCAGCGGCTTGGTCACGACCTAAATCTCTAGCTAGTGCTGATTGGTCAGCTGCCGCACCTACTTCCATATCAATAAGTTGTTGGTTTAGTTTTTCTTTAGCTTCTACTTTTAATAAGTTATTTTCATATAAATCTTTTTGTAAATCTGTTCTAACTTTTTCATTTGCATCTGTTGTAGCAGCTTGTAGTGCGCCTACTCCTCCTATTAGATTTCTGGAATCTCCTTCTTGTAATACTGTTAAAGCTTGTTTAGCNGCTACTTGGTTAGCTTTGAATTGATTGTTAAAAGCGTCTATAGGAACATTTAAAGTTTCGTAATAATTTATTTCAGCTCTCTCTTTTGCTTTTGCCATTAAAGCTTTTTGCTCACGCTCTGCTTTTTGTTGAGCTCTTTTTGCTGCGGCTGCTTGACCGAAAGATACTCCTGAACCTATTGCGGAAAGCCCTAATCCTATACCTGCTATTAATCCTGCCATAATTGTTTAACTTTTTTAATTATTTTTACTGGAAGAGTTTTATAATCATTTGTATAAATTTCTCTTTCAGCTTCTTCTACCGTTTTTGCATCGGTTTTATATACACAAACCCATCGGGAATCTTCGTGTACATAAAAAATTCTTTGCGCACCTATTTGAGTAAATATTTTTTGAGGGGCGTTAATTGTTTTAATCTCCCCTGCATCTGTCAAATAAGATACTTTACCTTGAAGTAAAAACGATGGATGCTTTTGTTTATGTATAAACGAAACCAACACATGCCCTTTAGGCATAAACACTTCGCGTGTATATAACCCTCCTTCAAGATTATGCTCTAATGGATAATTAAGTTGCATTTCTTTTTCTTGAGCTTTTCCAAGCTCATGTTGAGATGCTTGTCCCATTTCACAAATTTCATCTTTGAAATCGGAAATCTTATCCCATAATAATCCTCTTCCCTTTTGCACATACTTCAGAATGTCTTCAGCTCTATCTTGTGTTGTGACTAAAGACTCTTCCATAATGTTTAAATATTTATAACAAAGATAATAAAAATCTAAGGATAACTTTTCATCACACTACTTCCTACTGAAAATAGTTCGACAGGAGTGATGTCATTATTTGATAATGTAAATTCCATATAGTATCCTCTAGCTCCATAAGATTCTGCTAAGGTGTTGTTGACAAATAAAACAAAATCTCCTTGAACCGCTGGTGTTGGCGCAGGCGGTCCCGCTGGAATAGTTTCGTTTACAGTAATAGTCCCTGCAGCTCTATCTATACCTGTGATAGTTCCTGCTATTATAGGAGTTCCTCCTGGTACTAAAACATATAATGCTGCTCCAATACTTACAATATTTCCAATTGCAGCACCAATTGGTAAAACTCTTGCTGTTGCTGTTCCTGTTGGTAGCCCAACAGTTCCTAAACCATTTGCATAACGTAAAGCAAAATCTGTTTGCCCTACACGATGTCTAATGTATGCGTACCATTCTCCTTCTTTTTGTTCAAAATTTAATTCATCAATATCTCCTAGACTTAAATCGGTAGTTAATGCAGTACAATCCCAAGCCGCATTACTTTCAAAAGATAAAGTTTTAAAAAGTTTAATCGACAAAGTTGGCTCAGGGTTAAAAACACTTGTTACATAAGAAGGATTAGTACTACCGTCTTGACCATAATATTCATTCCTATTATCGTTTGTGTTATGACGGTAAAGGTTACCTCCATCAAAAGTATAGAGGTAAGCGTTCATACCAATTATATATTCAGGGAAAAATCCATAAAACGAAGGCCATCCTTCGCTGTCTGAGTTGTATGTTAAAGTATAATTTGTTGCCATATTTTTATATTATTACACATGAACCTCCACTACATTCTGCTAATGAAAGTATTGCGTTATTACTATCTAATTGCATTTGTCTAAATGTTCCTACGCTAGTAGTAGTAGAAACTTCAGCATAAGCATACCATCCAGCTCCTAGTGTAGCACCCGCAATAACATCTCCTAATGTAACACTAAGATAACTGTGGTTGTTTGTTGTTCCTACAGTTGTTCCAATTGTATAATTATTACTACAAAATGTAGCACATCCTAATTGAGGTGAGCCACTTATAAAGAAAGTTGTGGTTGGTGGAGTACAACTAGAAACAAGTATTACTGTTCCTGTACCACCTACCTGTATGTAATTAGCATCTCCCGAACCATCTTGATATAAATAGTAATAACCTTGACTTAGCTGGAAGTTTCCAGAAGCATCGCTATACACAGAATCTCCTAAGCTTGGATAAATTCCGCCTGGTCCTTGACCAGCACCACCATGATAATATGTTTGATTTAGAGCTGGAGCTGCACCTCCATTACATATAGCTCCGAAATTTTTAGTAGAACTACTTGTGTAAGACGTATATCCGCCACCTCCAGAAGAGCATGCTGCACTACTGACTACCACACCATTTCTAATTCCTAAAGATGTAGTGTTTGCTACTATAATATATTGTAAAGTATTTGTGTCATTTAAATAAGTAGCTCCGTTAGCGTCAGTAAAAACAAAGTTTCCAACTTCTGGAACTGTATTAGTATCTATAGTAAATGGTGTACTATTTCCTGAAGCATTTCTTGCAAAATAGTAAGTTACATTAGCTGAAGTACAAACATCGGTAGCTTGTAAAGCAGAACCTTGAAAATTAGGTAAATCTTCAGGACACGCCAATTCAAAAGCAAAAAATGTTCCTGTCATAGGAGCAAAAGTTTCGACTTTTACTAATGTAGTATTAGCATCTGTCTTAGGAATTACCATAGTAAAGACAGGGCTTGAAGGAGTTGAGGTGTCACTAGCATATCCCACTTGGTTATTAACTACATTTATACTTCTAGTATTTCCAGTATCTACATAAGCTCCACCTGATAAATTAAATTCAGGTACGCTAAAATAACTTCCTACAAGTAAATCGTTTTGATTTCCTACGTAAGTTGGTAAAGTTGTAACATTATTTATACCAGCGTAATCCACAGTGGATTGAGCTCCGTCAATTAATGTAACTGTACCATGATTGTTTTTGGAAGTCATTCTATTGTGTGTCACATTGTTAAAAGTAGCTAACACTCCATCAGGGACACTACTGCCCATGTAAAAATAAACCACAACAGCTCCTATGCTATTTGCAACGTCTATATCAGCATTATAATAACCTGGTTGACTAGCGTTACTGGCACTTATTCCGCTACCACAGGCAACCGCGCATGATGTGCAAGATTGTGCGTTTAACAATAGACCCCCTGTTTGTTGTCTAACTATACCATTTTGAGCGTAAAATCCATCTGGAGCTAACGTAGTAAGGGCTGCATCTGAGTACAAGGCTGTTGCACTAGAAAAATTTATTCCATCAAAATAATATGTATTATAAGTTGCTGCCATCTAACATGTTGTTTTTTCAATTACTAATCCAAATTGATTTACTCTAATATACTCATTTCCTGTTATTTTATAAAACCCTGCCGTTAATGTATTTACATTTTGACCAGGAGCGTTACCTGCACATTGAGCATCACTATACACTATATCATACAATGCTAGACCACCGCTTGATGCATAATAAAATGTTTGCGTAAGTGGTTGTTGACACGCTGTGTTTCTTGTAGTTTGTCTTGTGCTTGCGCTAAAAGAATTACAAGGTATTACACAATCACAACAAGCTTCTGATGCCGAAGTAGAATAACATAATTTTTGTGCTGATGTAAATCTAAAATCATATATTAAATATAAATATTGATTTGCATTAGGCAATGTAAATGGAGGTGTAGTAGCTGGACCAACAGTTGCTTGTCGTATTTCCGTTCCTGTAGGATTGCTAACCGAAGCATTTGGTATTTCTGCTGCAGCCGCAAGTAAAGCCGCTACATCTGCTGTTGTATTTCCATATAAAGTACTTGACGATAAAAATTTAAAATTATCATTTGGATATTTAAAATTATAATCATCTGTAGCTAATTTATTAATTCTCATATTTAATGAAGAACCATCGTAAGGATAAACTCCTTGTGAGCGTACTCCTGTTTGACTTTCAAAAAAGCTAAATAGTAAATCATTTGACCCCATAGTAATTTGGTCTGTATCAATAGGGCTAATAGTTGTGGTGTCTGTCCATCCATATTCAACGTGAATTAAGCTTCCACTATCAATATTGGAATTAATTACGCATTTAAAAACAGTTATTAATTGTTCTGGAACACAATTAGGTGTTACAGCAAATGAAGCTTTACCAGAAGGAGTAACTGTTACTACAGCTGTTGTTGGTGATGTTAAAGTTTTAGCAACTGTAACACTTCCATCTGTTGTTACATTTCCTGAACTTACCGTATTATTATTCCACTTAACTGAAACATCTATTGTCCCAGAAGTAACTATATAATCTACTACAATATTACCAATAGTTTCACCAAATTCTAAAGTATATGTAACAACGTCTGATGAATCTATGGTCTGAAATTCAGCACCACACTGATAAACCACAGGTGGTACAGGAACTTTGACATCATTAGTCGATAATACATATTCATCCATGTAAGGGTCATATCCACCTAGCTTTTGAGTTTGTAATGCTAATTGAAAGTTATCTCTAAACCAAGAACGCATACCCATATCTGATATAACTTGCAGTTGGTCGTTTTGACTGTTTCCAATAAGTTTTATTACAGCTACACGTTTAGTGTCAGTAAAATAATAACTATCTCCATACGCACCAAAACTTTCAGGATTAAAGCTTATACCATATTCCTCAGTACGAGCAATTTGTGTTCCTAATATTGTTGGGGAAGATATTATAGCTCCTCCACCAGTAGCGTCACTAATTAAATTTTTAGATGCTAAGACATAACTAATTTTATCTTCTTGTAAAGTTAAAATGTCTGTTTCTCTTGCATATAATTTTTGTATAGGACCAAAACTTGTTTCAAGTTCTTTAAAATTAGCAAGTCCTAAATTAAATTCATTTAAATTATTAACACCTGCATTACTACTAAATATTCCACTATAAGTAAGGTCTGCAAATCTGTGAGCTTCTTTAAAATCTTGTTGAGAAACAGCCAGTACTCTTTGTCCCATAGTTAAAGCTCTACCAGCAAAGTCATCATTTATTTTAAAACTTTCAACACCATTACCAAAAGTAAAACAATCTATAAAAGGTAGTGTTACAATTGCTGGGCTTGAAGTAGTTTGGTCTTGGTCAGTTGCATCGCCACCTGACATGTGTAAATAATTGCCAGTAGCTACATCTTTCTTTACAACGTATGAATCTGAAGCATCGTAAAAAATATCTTCACTAGCATCTAAAGGTTCTGTTTCAAAGGTAATTAATGTGTTTGCTCGTGTTACAGTAATTTCAGCTTTAACGTTGATATTTCTTCTTCTTCTTATAGGTTGAAAACCTGCACACCCTGGTTTTTTAGTTTTTATTCCTAATCCTAATTTAGAATCTACATCTCCAGGAGCGTCTTGTAAGAATTGGAATATTACAGAATTATCTGAAATAGATTCACCACTATTTGAAGTACACTCTACACTGCCTACGCCAGCACTATAACTACCAACTGCAGTTTTATACACTACATCAAAGTCTCCACCTTCACCTTCAATAGTCCCTGGCGATGCGGTCCCTGGATTTATGTTATCTCCAACCCACCATCTTCTAAAATCTGGATAATCTTGAGAAGAATATAACACTTGTTTCCATTCCCATCTCATTCCTTCACAACTACTACTTCTTCCGTTTCTATAAACCTCTATATTAAATTCTATTGCAGAACCTGCAGGTATTGTATAATTGTCAGTGTCACTAGGAGTTGCTGAATCAGGAGTTACAAAAAGAGGATAGTTAACACCACCTCTACATCTTCCGTCATCTCCCGTAGATTCATAGCTTTTTCTACCCGCTTCTATTGTAGAATCGTCAGGAATATTTACATTAAAACTTTGTGGTTTTATTTCCATATATAACCCAGGCAATTGAGCAGTATCTACACCCATACCTTGTGAATCATTAAGAAAGTCTCTTGCTTGTGCTTGTACATTTAAAACTTTTGCTTTTACAACAGTACTTACAAATCCACTTACATCCGTTTTAACTATTAAAGTATCTCCTGTTTTTACTTTATTTTGATTGTCACCTTCTAACTTAAAATAAGTTACTTGTGATGTTTGAACTGTATAATAAAAATTAGAAAATATAGTTTCGTAATTTGCTTTACTTGGCTTTACTACAAACTTATATCTTTCTGCCCATGAAGGAGCAAAATTATTTACGGTAGCTTTTATTTGATTTACATTTATACTATTTGCAGCAGAAACACTAACTGTATTAAAATTAGAAGTTAATACTGTTGAAGCTCTGCCGTATGAATCTAAATACACTATACCTGTTTGAAAATCTCTATTACTATGTAATGAACCTGTGTCAGATAAAGAGCTAAAAACCACCTCTCCATCAGCTACTCTAAAATATTCATACAAATCTGTTGTCTGACTTAAATCAGGACTTGTAAATTTCATTGCTATAGTTTGTATTTTTATAACATCACTACCAGGAAGAGCTGTAATTCTAAATGGCTGTTGAGCTGTGGCATCATCTATACCACTTAAAGCTTTTGTAAAAGTACAAGTTGTTGAAGGAAGAGCTAAATCATTATTGAATTTATCTGTTATAGAACCTCCTTGATTTGCTGTAGCAATTGGTTGAAAGTTTACATTTATTTCTGTACCAATGGCATTTCTAAATTCTGAACTTTGTGATAAATCATATACAGAATTGTAATTATTTTCTAATACAACATTAAAACTAATTTCTACTGTGCCATTAGTAAAAGAACTATTAGCAACAAAACAATCTGTAGTTTCAGTACCTCCTATAGTAGAATGTTCTAATAAAAGAGAAAAGTTTAAAATAGAATTTGCTTTTAATTGAGATGTGATTGAAGATAAATTATATTCAATTACCGCATTAGTGGCTGTAACTGTATTGTTTGGGTCTATAGTATAGTTGTCTCCATTAGATAAAGTAACCGCATTTTCTAAATCTACAAAATCTACATTTTTATTTACTAATGTAGTTGTGTAATCTAAAGCTATTTTTTGGTTGTTTTCATTTGTTATATCATAACCATCTTTATAATTTCCATAAATTAAACGATTACCCATAATAGTTAAAGCTTTAGCCACCTTGGGTACGTTATCGTATAATCTTAATAACTCATCGGAACCTAATACTGAATATACTTTACTGTTGTTAAATTGAAATGTACGTTGAGCGTTATTTGCCCATCCATTTTCTTCTTTGTTAAACCTTTCAATTACATATATATTGTTATTAGAAGTATCTTTAAATAATAAATCTACTTCATTTACTCTTTTACTTCCTGTATTAAATGTTACGTTAACCGCATTAAAACGATTTGACATACCATCATTGTTGTAGTTTTTTATATTAAAAACAAAAGGAGAAGTAGCAAACGCAGGTTTACTGAATAAAGATATTGCACTATATTCATTGTTAGAATATCTGTATCTATAAGCAAAACATAAAAACCTGTCCTCTATATAATTTTCAGAACCAGGTAATGTGAGCCCTCTTAGTTTTGGTGCAGGTAAAGGAACGTCTGCAGCTGGTGTAGTTGCTGGGTCAAATTCATATCCTGGTGGTTTAACTATAACGTTTAAATCTTCTTCTACAGTTTGGTCTACACCTCCAACAGGAAAAGGATAACTTTGCGTTATGTTTATTTTTCTAGGAGGATTTTTGTCGTCTGTAAAAAACAATAAATCTTCAATTTTTTCAACACCAGTTATTAAAAATGCTGGGTCAAAGTTTAAGGTTTTATTTGTGATTACATGGTATCTTAAAGAATTACCATTTGTATTGTACGAAACAACAGCATCTAAAACTCCTAAAGTAGGATTATTGTCATCATGAATAAACCAGTAAAGAGTTTCATTTGCATGGTCTTGATATGCTCCTATACATCTAGTGTTTGAAGACAAAGGAGTTCCTTCTGGAAAAGATAAAGATGTAAGTTTTGTGTTTCCTTTGCTGTTTTCTATTGCTCCTATTTCCGTAGTTTCGGTAGCACCCAGCCTTAGATTCATTGCATCAACGTATTCACCTGGTGGAAGAAGTCGTTCATCCACAGACTTATTCATTCTACCCTTAATAAAGTTTGTAGTTACTATTGGCATATTATTTTATCCATTTATCCTGACCTCTTAAATTCATTAAGAGACGACCAGGGTGTATATTACTTAATCTAATTTTTGCATTACGAAGTAAAGAAGACTTATCTTTTCTAGCTCTATTCACAATGTATTCTTGCACTCCAAATCGACCATTCAAAATTGAATATTTAATGTATGCGTATATATATTCTTCAAAAAGTTTATTAACGCTTACTTTAGAATCATCGCCATTTTCCATTCCATCAGAAACATATTCCAAAACAATAGAGGCACTGCCACCCATTGAACTAAAATTAATAACACCAGATGATTTGTCAATAGAAAAGGTAGGATTTACATTAGCAGTTTCGGTATTTAAACCAAACCTTGCACCAATAGCATAATCAAAATACCATGTTCCATCTACATTAGTTCCTTGTTGATTATTAAAAACGCTTTCGCTATTTAAATAAATTCCTACTCTACCTCTACTCATATCTACTTGTGATTCTTGAGGACTTAAAGCATTGCCGTCTTGGTCAAATAATATATTTGAATTATTGTCTTGTAAATAAGCAGCACTCCAATTTGTTTGAATGTTTTCACTCATTGGATATAAAACTCCATTTCTAAATTGAGATATTCTTACCCAATTAACAAAATCAGAAGGTAAAACAAAACGAGAATTATTACCAACATCTAATTGAAGTATTTTAATTTCTTTCATAGCGTCATAGTTCAACTCTTGAACTCCACGTTTTGCGTAAAATAAAACTTGGTATCTGTTTATATTATTAATAAGCTCGTGATTGCCTTGATACATTAACATAAAATTGTTTACAATGTCTTGTAAAGTAATGTATTGATAAGACCCTTGATTGCTCTCTTCTGGAGCAACTCCGTTGTTATTATAATATTGATATTGATTTATATATGCCATTTTAACTTGTTTCTTGTGTATCCATGTTTTCTTCGTTTAATCCAAATTTGTAAACCGCATCTTCTCTAATTTCAATACCAATGTATTGTAGAATTTTAGCCACTAAATTTGGCTCATCTGACGCAGGTAATTCAAAGTTTTGATAATCCGCTGCTCCTGGATTAAATATTGGGTCATTTCCACTTGTACTAACATAAGTCCAATTTGGAGCTAAAGGGTATCTTATGTATTGTGTTTTTACTGCATATTGTTGTCTAATAGTAGTAGGATAAACTTCTACTGTATTTCCAAATGTTGTTGTTGCAGCTCCACCTAAAACATACGCAGGATACTGAGTAGTTGGTGCAGTTAAATTAGAGCTAGTTAATAGAAATAATTTATTCTGATTTATTCTTTCTACTTCAGTTATATTTCTTGAATTATAAATTGTATAAGTATCATTAAGATTCATAATATTAGCACTAATAGATAGAACTGTTGCGCTGTCAATTGCCGTCACATAACATTGCTCACCTGTAGTAGTATTAACAATAATACTTCCTATCTGTGGACTTAACATTGTAGAAGGCGATGTAACAAAAGATTGTGTACTATCAGTTAGTTTAAACGCTGCGACAAATGTATTACTGCCAGTGTATAAAGAATTAGGATAATAAAATAATTTATTTATTAAATAATAATCTGCAGGAAGTTGATATTTGTTAGTATTATCTTGGTCTGCTGCTAACTGTGCTAAAAAAGCTTCAACAGAAAAACTGTCAATTACTTCTTCTAAACCTTTTACAACATCTGCATATCCTTTTCCTGAACTTCTTTGGTTTTCTCTATTAATCCAACTATTGTATTGGTAAAAATAATCCTCAAATATATCCATTTGAGCTTGCAAACAATACAAATTAAAATCCTGTGGAGAAATATAACCGTAATTGTTTTTATTAGCGACAGCTAGAACTGTGTTTCTAATTGAGTTAATCATTCATAAATCTTTTTACAAAGATAACAAAAAAAAAAGAGGCCTAATTATTTAAGCCTCTTTGTCAATTTAAGATTTATTAGTTACTATACTGTAGCAATATTTAAAACTAAACTAGAAGGAAGGTCCCATTCATATTTAACTGCGGGCCATGGTTGTTGTAAAGATTCTACAACAGCTTCTTCAAAACCATCTCTCATAGCTTCACTCCCAGCAGCAGTTGCTGCGTGAGTAATTTTAACTACAATTCCACTTGAACCGCTGTATTGAATATTTACTTCACTATTGATTGGGTCAACAGGGTCATTTTCCACAAGTACTACTCCATCAGAAGCAATTAATTGTTTAGTTGATTGGTCAGAAGCATAAATTATATAGTTTTTGCCAGACTCTAAACCTGTTCCTGAAGTAGAACCAATTGCTGATAAACTTACTGTGTTTAAATCTACAACTGTATCTACTACATACATTCTATCATCTGACGTATCGTGAACCACGTCATTAGCTTTAATACCATCTGTAACAAAATCAGCACTACTGTCAGTTAATTCAAGATTACCTGATTCATCTGCTGTTGTAGTTCCACTTGCAAGAGACTTTTGTACTGAAACTTCAACATATTTTTGCATAGAGCTATTCATTATGCTATATCTATATTACTCACTGCTGAGCTTGGGATGTAATCATATACAACGCTTGTCCAGCCTGTCTCTAAAGCTTTAACGATTGCAGTTTGTACTTCATCTCTCATTTTTTCACTACTTGCACCAATTGCTGCGTGTGTGATAGTCACAACTTTACCTGAGCCATAAGCTAAAGTTACAGTTGTTGTAGAAGC
>JGI24003J15210_10000102_pt1 | contig 33312 bp, 40 predicted proteins | sample LinPmetageLP28_FD_15210 | JGI IMG/M metagenome (IMG submission 15210)
AATAGGCTCAACAAAAGACTTTTCATACATCTTATCATAGTCTATAAATCGATGCAGGTCAAGCTCTTTAGGTAAGTTTAACGTATATGATATTACATTTTCTTTTATAGGATTAGGTGTCTTCAGATAGCAAAACTTTATCTTCTCACCGTTCTTAACAGTATCATACGAGTTTGATATACCATGCTTTTTTACTTCGTTGTTATATAATAATGCACCTCGGACATGAATAGGACAAGCCTTCTTATAGATAGTCTTCTTATCATACCATTTATCTATATTAGATATGCCTCTAGGAAAAGACACTTGTTCAGGATCTAATGATTTAAACTCACGTCTAAACTCTTTTATGAACTTTTGGGTAGATAACTCACCTTCGTTTAGAATTATGTCAAATATATCTTTGAACTTATCTCTACACACTTGAGGAGTAGAAGACTTAACAGCCTCAATACCCATAACCTTGAGCTTAGGTTTAGTATAACGAACTCCCTCATTATCATGGACTTGCATAAAGTATCTCTTCTTAGCAACCCAAACGGCCTTATCTGCAATCACTTCACGTGACATTTCCATACGATCTTCATAAGCATTCATCTTAGTAAATAATTCATTATATGCTTTACTGAGAACACTCTCAAAATGGTCTCTACAGATCTTATTTAAGAAATCTATAGGGTTCTTAGGATTTAGTTTATCAATCAATGGTTTCATACGGACATATAATGAGTCTGTATCAATAGCAATAATATAATCAACATTGTCTGTCTTTAACGTCTTATTCATTTCTTTATTGATAGCTTCCTGAGCCCACAAAATAGATAGCTGGCCAGAAGTAGTAATAGCTTCTGCCATACGACGATCGAAGTAACGAAAATAATTATTGCCCAATGCACCATAAAGAGAGTTCATTAGAATCTTAATAGACATCTGTTGATTCTCTAAAGTGTTAATCTCATTCTCTAGAGTCTTAGATTTTTTCTTCTCATACTCTTGTTGAGCTTCTAACATCCGGTTCTTGATTGCCCGACGTTCATCATAATATTGCTTAATGATCTTAGGAATAATTCCTTGCCTGTCCTTACGAAATTGAAGCCCAGTAGCTGATACAGCATAATCATTCTTAGGAATATCAACCTCGCCAGATAACATACTATTAACATTTACATTAGGGATCACTGCATCAATAATAGTTTCTGGAGACATATTATACTGAACAATGATATTAGGATATAGAGAGTTTAGGTCAAAAGAACATACCCACTCATGCATACCAGTCATCGGGTCTTTTACATATGCACCTGGATATCTCTCTTTTTGTTTTCCTATTCTAGGAGGAACAGCGACTTTATCTTTATACAATAGCCGATATATAATGGAATCCCATATAGAGGTTGTACCAAAAGTCTCAGAGTAATTAACTCCACCGCGATATGCCATAGTCATAGCAAGTGTAATCAGACCCATCTTCTCTTCAAGTCTGTCGATAAGCTGAACGTCTTTTATGTTATAGTCAATGTATAACTGATGATCTGCGTTGTATAGATTCTGGAGACTACCTACTTCGTCAAAGGATAACTTCTTATCTCCCAGAACAATATATGCGACATGATCTAGTTTATAAGATTCCAACGTACCATAGGAATATCCGAACTTACGGAATAGATCATAGTAGTCAAGTTGTTGTATACCCATCATCTCATATGCAATGTTCTCTCGACCAGCTATAACAATATTACGTTGGTCGACTACACCCCAAGGAGAAAACTTCTTGTAAACATCTCCACCTATGACATTCCTAACGCGGTTAATAAGATATGGGAAATCAAAAAGACGAGTATTCCACCCAGTAACCACGTCGGGACAATACCTTGAATCATTCCACCAACCCAGCCAATCCAATAGTAAAGAGACTTCGTCTTTACACTGTTTATAATGGATTGCTTCAACACCTTCAATGGGACACTTGTCTGCGTCATACTCTTTTAACCCCCACACGTAATATGTATCTGATAAATTGTTTTTCATAGTAATAGCTGTAACAGGATGAGCTGCATCAGCGACAAAAGGGAAACCGTCTTCTGAATAGACCTCAATGTCTATAGAGGTTACATTTATTTTAGCGCGATCAAACTTAATATCGTTAGGAAACTTTTCAGTCACAAACTGATTTACATAGTTAGTAGTACCATAGATGGGAAAGTTATCAACACCATCATAGGTTTTAATAAAATCAGCAGCTTCGCGCATAGTGTCAAAATGTACGGGTTGCACAGGATTGTTCTGCAGATTGGTCCAGCCAGTATTCTTATCTGTGGGAACGTATAATGATGGCTTGTATGGTATCTTCTTAGAGATACGCTTGCCACTTTCAAATCCTCTGTAAAGGATGTTATTACCATATCGATTGACACTTGTGTAAAAGTTCATGAATCCTCCTAACCTACACTAGTCTATATTATAGTATATTTTTATTATTAAGACAACTACCAATCAAACCAATTGGAGTCCTCACCATCATAACTATTGAAAGCCCATTTGCGTTCTTCGCACCACCAGCATTCTTTGCAAGGACCTATTTTATCGGCAGCACAGCTAGTAGTTAATGTAGATAAATTTCTTAATCCTAGAATTCTATATTGATGCGCTATAAATTTCTTATTGACAGTAGCAAAGGGAAATCTTAAAGGATGTTGTTTAGACATCTCAATAATTTCCTGTTCTGTGGGGTCATTAACGTCATTGTTCCACACTGGTCTATTGAGATGAGGCATACCTAATGTATCTCCCATAATAATATCTACAATGTTGTATTTGTTCTTTAAGTATGTGTAGTTAGGGAAAAACCACTCATATTTTCCTACGGGTTTGTTTTTACAAAATGCAAAAGTATGCAGAGGTGGAACCTCTATGTTAAAATGAGATACAATGTATTCATATACTGCATCAGCTGATTCATAACTTCTGGATACTGATCTGAATGTATCATATCCATGCATAGTATACACTAATGTATCTTGGTTACGGTCAGATAAAGTTTTTAGTAAGCAATAAAATGTAAGCGCAGAATCAAGCCCTCCAGAAAGACATAGTCCCACAGACTTAACATCCGTTGGAAATTCTTCAAAGTAGTTTATGGAAGTTGTACCGTCAGATAATATCATATACTCTCACCTTCTATTTAAGGGGCCATTACAGCCCCTTAAATTTATTATAGTTTGTTTTGCTCCTGATTACAACATCTCGCTTGCGCGTGATAGCCCAGCCTGGCAAGTTCGTTTGCCGCTCGAGCATAACCCACTATCTTCATGTAGCGTTCTAACGAATACCACAGTTGCAATAATGGCAAGTAAAAATAAGCCAGTGCACTTCGGTTGCGTGTAGTAGTTGTCATTAGACCCACCCTTTCAGATTTGTGTTAGTATGTTTCTGCTTGCAATTTACTACAGTTGCAACAGGGGGTCTACTTCTAGCTATATGATAGATATCACCTCTAGATAATCCTATGTCGGATAGTTCATAATCAGACAGTTTTCTAAGTTCGTTTTCAGTCTCACGGATAGCTCTACGTCTTGTACTTGCTTCTCCCATTTTTGAAAAAAAACTTAGTGTTGCCAAAACTACATAACTAATTGGACTCAGTAAGTAGTTGGCTTGTGTTAGTATTACTTGTGTCATCTTGTTTCCTCGTTTGACCAATATTGATTTTACGAGGACGCATTTCTTCTGGAATAATATACTGCAACTCTATTGCCAGAATACCATCCTGAATATCTGCTCCGTTTACATTTACATGTTCGGACAGCCTAAAAGTACGTTTAAATTTCTTCGTAGATATTCCACGATGAATAAACTTTCTACCTTTAGAGACGTGTTCCCCTGTGACAGTTAAAGTTCTATCTTTAACTTCTACAGATATTTCATCTTGTGTAAACCCAGCAATAGCTAATTCGATCAAATAGTCTTGATCGTCTTTCTGAATGATATTGTGTGGGGGATAGTGGTCTTGAGCATGTTTAGCTGTAAATTCTAATTCACTAAACAGATGGTCAAAACCTACAAAAGATGACCGCGGGAATAGTTGGTGTAAGCCTGTCATTGTTATCTCCTTTATAAACAAGCAAGATTATGTTGTGACCGGATTGTTCCGCATCACATACTATATATAAACATCTTTACACTAAAAGTCAACGGTTATTATAATTAATTCCAACCAAAAGAAAAACCAACTCTAGAACAATTAGGAGTAGCACAATGATATGTACCAGTAGGAACATATGCAAATTCTCCTTGTCCCAGAGCTCTTGAAAATGTTGATCTTGTAGTCATACTTTGAGTGGTGTCGTCATAATCACAACCATTCTCAAATATTTTCCATGGGATCACTCCTTGTATTACCACAAAGAACACTTCCATTTTATCGGTATGTGGAGGAGATGCAATAGCATTAGGACTGAATCCTGCATAGCAATGACAAGAAATATTAATAGTGTTAAGAAGTTTTGCGAGATCTACTTTTATATCTCTTACAATCCCAAAGTCTTCTGTTTTAACATCTGCAAATATTTTATGTGGATCCCGAGCTCTTTTATTACCATTTAAAAAAGATCGATCAAAGTATGGGACTAGTTGGTTCCAATCAGGAAAGGCCTCTGGTGGTAAGTCTAACTTACCTACAAAGGCCTTCTTGTTCTGTATTGCATCGATTAGTCCTGTTGGGATCACTGCTTATTGCCAATATTATACTTTGGACATAACTCCCATTGATCTTTTTCCTTGAATGGCAATATCTTAATTAGTCGTAAAGGAGCACAGTCAGCAGATCGTGAAGGATCTTCAATCTCTATCAACCCCCAATCACTCATTAAAGTAGCAATTGTATTACGTCTTTGTATATCCGACTCTTCTAGATTAGCCTTTTTACCATCAAGCATGAATAATTCTTTGAAGTGCACAATGAAGTATCGGCCCTGCTTATGTAATATATGACATGATTGAAAAAGTTTTTTATCTTTACGGGATGCTACCCCGATACGGGTTAAAGTCTCTCTGACTTTAAGGAAATCGTCTGGTTCGTTTAAAGTCACTTCCAACATATCTGTTGGAGCCCATTGGACTAAGTTAGTTTCTTCCACCTTTGCTCACCTTCTGTTTTATATTTTTTATTTGTTCAGGTGATAGAAGAAGCAAGGCTTGTCGAGCCTTTTCATTATTATATCCATAGTATTGTTTTACCACTTCAACATCACTCTCAGATTCTGGTTTCATCCATTTCGAAAATCTTTTATGCTTACGAATGATATTTATAAGAAAGTGATATTGGAGTTTTTTATCAATATGATGATACTGATTCATTACATTGGCAAAGCCAACAGTGTCATTAAAGTAAGAAAGACTACGATTGATCATGAACGGGTTGTATCCTCGTTCGTCTATATCGTCTTTCATTATGTCTTGTTTAGTTGTATTAATACTATTCAAATATGTGAAGGGATTCATTATATACTTTGCTCTATTCCACTATCTTGCCATGGCCAGCCATCATCGTGTAGGGTTTCATCGCTCATAGCTTCAGTTAATAATGTGTTTAGTTCAGCTGACGTGTAGTCCATTGTGTTAGCTTTTTTGTTAATATGAAAACCATTGGCATACAATTGAGGAACAGTCTTATGTCCTTCAGTACGAATGAACTCTTTACCATCTACATCTAAACTGATATCTATAGTATCATACTGAAAGTCTGATTTGTCAAGCATTGATTTCATAATATCGCAATATCCACATAGTGGTTGTGTATACAAGTGTACATGAGTTTTATTAGTCAATGATCATTCCTTTTTCATATGTATGTTTTGAATGTTGATTATTGAAGGTTGTGCGTAAAGCCTCTGTATCTACTCGATACATATTTTGTGTTATACCATATACTTGGGCATCTTCCCAAATTAGTTCTGTTTGTATTCCTCTACGCTTAAAAGCAGCATCCATTTTGTGACTCTTGCCAGATGTCTCGTTGGAATACTCTGGTGAATTAGTAGTAGTAATATACTTGATAGACTTATACGACATAGTTCTTTCTACCCACATTACCAATAAAGCCATCATGACAGCTGAAGTCCCTTGGAACAAACTTGAATCACGGCTAAGATTAACTAATCTATCACCTAGCCTCCAAACTGTTCCAAGATCGGCACCAGAACTAAATAAATGACATCCAGCAAATGCCTGAACAGCACCGTTGCTATCTAATCCTAAAATGGTTTGATCATGTGCCTCATTTGTTTTCTTGTGGGTCATTATTTCAACAGTAGAGTTGTTTAAATAGTTTTTTGCTTTACATCGAACAGCAAAATCTTCTAACAACTTATAATCTGTATCTATATCTAAGTATTTGAAATGCATTGTGTTCTCATAACTTTTTGTAAATTTTTATCCACTTGTATAAATGGCACTTTAACTATAGTCATATTAAAGTCAAAGGTATCGTCTAAAGCATTGGTGTTTAGTTCTCCTGTGTAATAAACATAACACTTGTAGTTTTCTTTTTTACATAAAACTCTAGTAGCCCCGAGCGTTATTGCAGCCTTTTCAACTTGTTCTGGATATACTCTAGTCCCACAATCTCCAATTTTAAACATATTAAATTTTCTGCCAATAAGTTCAAAACCATTGTGGAGCTCTCTAACTATATCTCCACTTCTCCACCAGTCGTCTTGATGTTTCCACTTAACCAATAACTCTTCACTATCCAACTTGACATCAGCTAAAGGATTAATGTTATCCCACTTGTACATATTATCTGATTCTGTATGTGCTATAATAGGAGGTGTTTCTGTGGATCCATAAACACTATATGCTGTCTTAGCACCTCTCATTCTTAGATCGGTTAATGCTGCCACAGGAGTAAAGTCTGATCCAACAAGTACTTGCTCGCAACCAGAAAGGTCTAGGGTATGCCACTTAGGGTGTCGACTATAAGTGTTATATACGCTGGGGAGAATAAGAGTATGAGTGGGTTTAATGCTATTAACACGAGTTATATACTTTAATATAGTCGTTTCAATAAATAAGTCACATCCTACATTCATACAAGGATACAAGCTCATTGTGGTGAAAGCAATACCACGAGGGCTGTATAAGCTCATCATTACACTATTAGATTTGAGATTGAAGAACTCGGTGTTATACTCACTGATCTTAAATATAGATTCTGCATTATGTCTCACCATCTTGGGATGGCCTGTGGTGCCTGATGTTGAAACGGATAGTGATGGACTGACTAGTGCATCAATTACCGCTCCACGGACATACTCATTTTTACTATTAAGATATTCAATACCATCAATGTATATCATCTGATACGGTCAACCAATGCTTGTTGTAGAATCTCATCGTGTGTAGCACCATTGTGAAGATGCTTTCTCGACCAATCATATACATGAGGTGCATATTCTGCTACTGCCTGACCTTTTGCTTTTCTATAATTATATACAGCTTCTGCAATAGGTAAGAGCTTTTCGTCTATATCAAGTTTGCAGTAGTCATCATTCCAATGGCCATAATATAATTGTTGGTCAGAGTACTGGATATCAACATATAGATTTCTACCTAAATTATTATTAGCTCGTCTATACTCAGCCCAGTTTCTTTCTGCGTGGTTATACTTTTCTCCTAACTCACTACACTTTCTCCAGAAAGGAGTATCTTTCCGTTTACTCATACCGAAGTGAAAAGCAATAAAATCACTTATGTGTTCATTAATTCTTGATATTTCACGAGAGTAAGAACTCTTTGTAATATCTGTTATTACTCTATCCTTATATTTGTTAAGAGCCTGGTCAAGCAATTGCATTCCAGTCTGAGCAACAAATATAGAATTTGCTTCCATAGGATCCATGAATCCTTGAGACATTCCAATCCCTACTACATTCTTCTGCCAAGCCTTATTATAATATCCTTGATCCCATTCTATCAGTCGAGGATCACGAATCATTTCATGACCGTCCCAATACTTTATAAAATCTTCTCGGGCCACATCTGGGTCTTCTGAATCACGATCAAAGATGTACCCTGAACCCATTCTACTGAACAATGTTATAATGAAATTCCAGCCACTTTTCTGAGCATAGCTCTGTGTGTAAGGTTTCATTTCTTTGTAGACATCTTTATATTTTATGGGAGCAACCCAAGCGCTCTTTGTTGGCAATTGATTGTCTCTGGGATTTATCCACTCAAGATCCATTGTCTTCATTAAGAGCTTTGCAAAGCCTGAACAATCGACGTATAAATCTGCAGCTAAGGTTCGTGAGCTAATAGCTTGAAAGACAGTATCTGTATCTTCTTCTAAGATTAGTCCATCAATATAGCCATCCATATCTTTACTAATATGTTCAATATGACCCACTACATGCTTGACACCAGCAGGTTTTGCAATCTGATCTCTAATTACTCCTGGAAGCCTTTCAGCATCTATGTGCCAAGCATACCCATACTTGTGACCTATTACGGGATAATCATCATCATATCTTGCAGCTCGATTGTTCATTGCAGGGAAGTATTGATCTTGCGCCAAGCCAGCTATTGCAATATCCTCAGGGTATCTTCCGCTTTTTATCATGTGCAGGAAGTAATCATGTGCTTTTGTATCTACTCCTCTGCGGCCGCTGTTACCACGGTAAAAGTCATCTGGAGTCATTCCATCCAAATAGCTTTTTCTTAGAGAGTCACTGCGTGTGCCATAACTAAATGCGTAGAAGTAGCCTTCGCTAATTTTTGCATTCCAGTGATCGTGTACAGTCGGACAAGGACGTTCAGAATTCCAACCCACAAAGTGATTACCATATTTGTGGATACCATGACAGGCAGATAGCCATTCTTTCTCATTGACTCCTATCCAGTCAAATATATTTTTTAGTGGAGGAATAGTAGATTCCCCAACTCCTAAGGTTGGGACCTTTGGTGATTCAACCAAAGTAATATCTAAGTCAGGATGCTTTTTCTTCAGCGCAGATGCAGTTAGCCAGCCGACTGCACCCCCTCCAACAACTAAGACACTTTTTACTTTTGATTTCATTTAAACTGTACTCCAGCCATTATCTCAGTTAAGCACGCTACGGTATTTAGTTCGTGGTCAGCAACAAAGGAATCTTTGTATTGATAATCAGCCAGAATAAGAACAAGTTGAGGTATAGAATGAGGTTCAACATACTCATTCATATGATCGTATAAGCCACGGAAGATGGCAACAGTATCAATATCCATACTATCGACTACCCATCTTCTCATACCTTTAAAGTTTTTAGCCTTTAAGTGTTTTACAAGATCGCTGAAGTTATCTGATCCTCCGGTTGATTGGTCACTAGTAATGACACCTGCACCAAGTGCTTGTCGTTGACACTCGTTTAAAACTCTACGCCAGTCTGGAGCATGTTTCATTATAATATCAGCTGTACCTTTTTGATCAGCTGTTATGCCTTCTGTCTCTAATATACTAGACAGTTTTTTATGAAACTGCGCAGCTAAGGCAGCCATATCTTTCTTTGATGTATTGAACTCATATACACCACATCGTGAATGTAGAGGTTCAATAATTCTATTCTTGAAGTTACATGTAAGTATAAACCTACAGTTATTTGCAAACTCTTCAATGAATCCCCGTAAAGCTGGTTGTGTAGATTGGGGGTTAAGATAGTCAGCCTCATCGAGGATAACTACCTTAACGCCACCGGTCAACGATACACTCGAAGCAAACTGTTTGATCTTGCCTCTTAGTGTATCGATGTTGCCTTCCTCTGAGCCGTTAATAATAATATGATCTAACTCAAGTTCATTACAAAGAGCCTTAGCCACAGTAGTCTTACCCAGACCAGCTGTACCTGTCAGCAACATATTAGGTAATTCACCTTTGTCAACAATTTGCAGAAACGTCTGCTTTAAGGAGGGAGGAAGGATCGTTTCTTCTATTGTCTTCGGACGATACCTTTCGACCCAGAGAAAGTCATTCATAATATAATATATCCTTTAATCGGAGTTTGCAGCTTCGTCCTGTTGATACGTTTCACACATTTGGATCATCTGCGTAGCTTGATCTCGTAGCTGGCCTAGAGTAGTTAGCTCTTCACCTTTTATGGCCCCACGTTGGACCATTGTATCAACTACTGCTACAGTAGAACGACTGATACGGTTTGCAAGATCATATACTGGACCATGGGACTCATGAGCCAACTGAACCGCTTCTGCTTTATTATCTTCTTTAGCCATTTTATTCTCCATATTGTGATGACTTTTCAAGGGCGACCCAATACGTCAGGTCTTCACCTTCATTAGTAAATTGTGAAATTAGTTTTGATGAAATCTTAACCTGATAGGTATCTGATACCATTTTAAGGTTAGAGATATTTAGTATGAATTTAAACGCGTCGTTATTGTATCCTCCATCAACTTGAATAGAATATTCATTAGCAGTACTATTCTCAGGATCTACTATTGAGAGCTTTATAGTACCACCATCAGGTTCAATAGACAACTGTCCATGGCCAAACACTGAAGCCGCTCTTTTTAATCCTAGTAAAGTAGTTTCGTCTAGTGTAAACCATACATCAGCTTCAGGCATATCAATTGGTTTAGCTGGATTGGTTAACATCTCTGTGTCAGCATAATAATACTTCATTTGCTCACGACCAGATTGGCCCCCAATGTTCATATACTTTTCTTCAAACCGTACTCGCGGTTTATCTACTAAGCCTAGAACATTAAGAAATTCGTTAAGATCATATATGCCGACAACACTACTGAACTCTTCTGGTACTGTCGCTTGGGCCAAGACATTCTTAGCCTCTGATATAGTCATTAACTTGTTACCAGGTTTGATAACAATATTACCATTAATAGCAGCAAAGTTCTTTAGAACACCCACTGTACTCGCACTTATTTCCATTATATACGTCCTCCATTATATATTCATTATATTATACTAGTTTTATTCAGCAGAGTCAAGAGCGGTAAGTTTGTCGATGTATGCCTGACCTTCTTGTATAGATTGTTTCAAATGTGGGTAATCACTATCACCCATAGTAACAACTTGTGTAGAAAGTCCTATAAAATGCTTATGTCGGACATTGCGAATTCCAAAGTTTCTGACAAAAATTCGACTAGTGTCTGTTCCATTTGAATCTTGAGCTAATGATTCTAAAACACTCCAACCATCTGCTGAATCATAAGCAAATCGCGGAACCCAGCCACGCTGTTGTGCATCTTTTACTACGTTTGGCCATTCTGCATATGGTGGCCAATGTTCAGGTATTCGTCTTTGCCTAATACGTTTTAACCCCAATTTCAACATATCTTGAGTTACTGGATCAAATTTACCGGCACCAGGCTCTTCATTTATCATTGCCAAAACATCCAGCATTTTAAACGATGTGCCGCTATCGGAGGATACCCACGAAGCCGGCCGGAACCCATTGGGTTGCTGCCGTAACGCATCCGCGGAGTCTACCAGAGAACCAGAGTAAGGTCCTTTCACCACATTGTCATTGGGGGTATGGCGAAGTGTGACTTCCCTCATGGGCCAGACCTGCCCTTCGACGAGGTTTGCCGAATCAGATCCAAACACTCCCAATTGACGTGTCCTTGCCAAAGTTTCTGGAGGAAGTTTAAGACCGCCAACAACTAGACTAGCTGGTTTTTTTTTACCTTCTTTTTCTGGATCTCTATTATTAGGTCCATGCATGACTCGATTTTTACCACTCCAGAATTTATCAATAATTTGTTCAGTATTAAAATGGTCAAATCTATCCGGATCCCGCTTTGCACTCTTTTTTTCATCTTGAACAGAATCTGGGTTCATCTGCTCCATTTGTTCTTTATAATTGTGGGTGCCCATATGGGCAAATGCACCATCACGATTGACCCAATGGAAAAATCCTTGGTAACACCTGTGAAATTCCAACTCTAGTCTCTCGTGTTCGTAGTCCATACCTAGATACGTTACACCATCACCCTGTTCCATAAAATGTTCATAAATTGTTGGATACTTCTTGCCTGTTACTTCATAGATATCATTCGAGACCATTTCGGTAGATATACCACCCTCTAGCATGCTGGCCATTCTGAAGCCCCAACTATTTTTTGTTGCAGTTGCCACACCATCTTGTTTTTTATATTCTGGATCATTCCTAAAATTTATAGACATGCTATATTCACAATGTGGAGCATCAATGTGTTTTCTAAGGGTTGATCCATGAGCATATATTCTATGAAAATTTGTTGTTGGCCAAAGTCTTTTACCATACAATTCTTCCATATGTTTGGTTAACCTGAAATGAATATTTTGAAAAATATTCATAAACGATACTGTTCCAGATTTGGTTATTTGAATGTCGCGAGGGCCATAGCCATACGAGAAGGCCTTGTTCTGCCAAGCTAGACGATTCATTTTATCTGCCGCTGCATTGCACATATCTTTTGTTAATACGTTTTTAATTATATGCATATGTTTTCCTCTTTCTTCCAAACCCATTCTGCACCAAATACACTCAATGGACTTGTAATCAAATTATCTTCTCTAAACCTATTTATTGGTTCAGACACTCCTTTATATACATAATCATGCCCTGCAAAATATCCACCCTTCTTTACCTTATTGTAATAAAGATAGCAACCCTCTTCAACATCAGAACTGTTTATATAATGATCAAGAAATAAAAAATCAATAGATTCATTTTTTATTGAAGGCGCTACTTTTCTTGTATGTTCTAAAATAAGTTCTACTTTATCTTTGTGGCCACTTGCTCTTATTCTATGTTTAGCCCTATCGAAAGCGTGTATAACTTTTTCTTTTGTTATTTCTTGCAGATGTTTCTTTTCAAATTCGTCAATGTGTGGTTCATAAAAATCTATACCTATGGCGTATGCAATGTTAGGACATCGTTGAAGAATTGCTGATATGGACGATCCTTTGTTAACTCCAGTCTCAAGATATATAATATTTTTACCCATCATATTAATTAAATGTGTCATACTATAGTTGGCGGTCATACCTGTTATAATTTCAGTAGGTAGCGGTTTATAATCTTTAAATGAAAGCCGGTGTGTCATTTTATCCTGCTGCAGACTCTAATAAACTTTCAGACGAGCAATCAAATTGAAGTCTGTAATATTCGTTGGACATATGTTCCAACCACTTTCCTTCTGATCTCATCAATTCACATTCTGTTTGAGTCATTGGATAGTTTAAGACATACTGATTGCCAATATATAGCCATTCATTCATTTCTGACTTGCCCCACATGCTTAATACCAAGAAAAACATTTCCATTATTTTATCCTACTAAAGTTTTTTTCTTTAATCACTTCTAACTTGTTTGCAAACTTACCTTCAACCATCTCACCTTTATGTGATATAACAAATACATTAGTATCTTCACCTAAACTGTAAATAATCTTCATTAGATTATCAACACCATCAACATCTAAAGAACTATCAAATGTCTCATCTAATATTAATAAATTAGTTGCGACACTATTCTTCATCTTTGCAATCTGCCTCCATGTGAACAACAGCGCTAAATCAATACGTTGTTTTTCACCTTCAGAGAATGAATCATATGTAAAATTATCACGAAAGCGGGACTTAATAGTTTCTTGGAACGCTTCGTCAAGATTAAATGATACAAAAAAGTCTAATATCTGCAGATGTTGGTTTACGAGCTTATTTATAACAGGAAGATATTGCTTAACTATCTTTGTTTTGATGCCAGTATCCTTGAGCATTGTACTCATAGTCATGTTATAATTTAGTTGATCATTGAATGTTAATCTCTCTTCTACCAACAAGTCGGATGATTGGGTTAAACTATCGAGGTCACTATTAGCTTGATCCATATCAACATTGTTATCCAGCTTATCAATCCCACCTTGGGTCCTATCAATAGCTGATTGAAATTGAGATATCGATTGGTTATTAGCATGCATCTCTGATTGCTTTTGCTGACAATCTTCTAATATAACATCAATATTTGATATTGCTGCTATGTGCGATGCAATAGAAGTTGTAGCTGTCTCAAGTGCTTCCTGTAATTCCTTTGCCTTGCCTTTTCCTTCCAAGATATGCTCTTGTTTGGTTTCTTCTGTGATGGGCTGCGAACAACGGGGACAAATATCGTTCGTTTCAAAAAACTTAACGTCTGTAACGAGTTTCCTAATATCGCTCTCAAACTTGGTTTTAAACCCACTGAGCTCTTGCCTTTTACCTTCGCGATCTTTTTTCTCATCTGTCGCTGGAGATAGGGCCTCATCCACGAAGGTGGATAGTTTGGAGTTCGCTGTATTAAGAGTCGAGATCTCATCGCGGTAATCATTAATGAGTTTGACCTTTTCTTCTTTAGCTTCTTTATTGATTGCTTTGATGTCTTTAATGTACTTCCTTTGAGCCTCGATCTTAGTCTGGTTAACGGTGCCTTTGTGTACAACATCTTTTATTTGTTCCTTGAGTAAGCTGGTCTTTTCTTTGAGAATACCATTCATCTTTGAAAAGACATTAATGTCCAGAAGATCCTCAATCACATCTCTTCGATTCTGAGCACTTAGTTGCATGAAAGGAATGAAAGAAGAGGATCCAAGTACCACAATCTGATGAAAGCTCTTATGATTGAGCTTTAAGATGTTTTGTTCAAGGATCTTCTGGTACTCTTTAGCATGAGAGTCTTGGTTCAGCATAGTATCGCCACGCCAGATCTCAAACGTATTTGGTTTAATACATCTAATAATTTTAAAGTCAGAGCCTAAAACGTTAAACTGTACTTCTACTTTACAGCCTTTGTTATTAATACTATTAACTAATTGTGCTTTACTAATATTACGATGAGCTTTTCCAAACAAAGCAAACGATAATGCATCAAGAAGTGTTGACTTGCCAGCACCATTCTGGCCCACCACAAGGGTTGTCTTTGCAGCCTGAAAGTCTAACTCGGACCAGTTATTACCGGTCGACAGGAAATTCTTCCAGCGCAATCGTTTAAATGTAATCATACTACTTCTAACGCCTGAGCTTCAATCATGAGATTAGACATCTCAACTTTGATACGATCCTTATCAAGATCAGTATCAACTGCATCAATATAACTATTTAACAGTGTAGGAGTATCATCCACCGAAACACTCTCATCGTCAACAGAAGATCCCATAAACTCATTAAAGTTTTCTGCTATCTTTAATTCAATGATCTCTCTATTATTAATACGATCAATGAATCGATCAAATGTAAAAGAATCGGCTTTGTTAATCACTACAACCTTGACAAACTTATTTTCAACTTCGTCTATATTATAGTGAAGATAATCATGCTTACTATCATCATAGTAAATACGATGGTATAGAGTATAAGGATTTCGAATAGCCTCAAGATTACGAGTCTCCGTATCCAAGACATGAAAGAACTTATCGTCGTGAGCATCATTCCAGAAGAACTCCATTTGTGATCCAAGGTACTTGATATTACCTTGCTCTGACTTAGTGTGAAAATGTCCTGATAGGACTTGTTCAAATCGACTAAAGACCTTTGGGTCTAAACCATGCTCACACTTAATACCTTTAAGCATTTCATATCCTAAGATATCAAAATGACCGCCAATCCAATCACACTTGGCATTAGCCAAGAAGTCCATAGATTCTTTTTCATTATCAACGTCAATCCATGGTACAAGACCCATCTTCATAGATCCATATTCCATTACTGTTGGCTTCTGAATGATAGTAACTTCATTCATATAATGTCCCAACAGTTCTTTCAGACTGTTCAGATCTGATGTATTCTTATAATACACATCATGATTACCACAGATAATATCCATGGTCATTCCATTTTCTCTTAACGGTTTAAGAAATTGATAACGGTTCCTGTTAAGAGCACGGAAGTTAATAAACTTCCTGTTATCATAGTAATCGCCAAGGTGCAAGATATGGCTAATGTTGTGTTCCAGAAGATAAGGAAAAAATAGATCCCTATAGAATTTCTCTGCGTTATCGAGAAAGATGTCAGAACTATTGCGAGTGCCACAATGGGTATCATTTATAATACAAACTTTCATTTACTAAAATCTCTGTCCAAGTCAATTAAGCCACGATCAATTTCTCTTGCTAATGATCTTACATCATCTAAAAGGAATTGACAACGGATTTTATCGTATGTACCTTGGACCCGATATCTTTCCCTATGAAGCTCTATAGCTCTTTCATGCAATACTTTTGCTTTTGTATAAAGCTCTTCAACACTGTGCGACATAGATTTAATCTTTGCGCCACATAGTCCAAGCGCCATAAGCAATTGCTGCATAAGCAATTAATTTTGTAAAAGGTGAGAATAAAATAATTGCTGCTCCAGCAACAACCATTATTACTCCATCGAATGTACTTCGTTCTTCTAACCGGTTCATCACCCATTGTTTTAGTATCATTGTGTATTCTCCTTTTCATTACCTACTAAAAAATTACTTAGATCGCTGTCGGTAGAAGCATCAAACTTTTTTAATCTTTTTTGTTTTTTCTTTTCTTCAGCAGCAAATTCCTTGATACCTTGATCTTTATCTTTTATCTTATCAATTCGGTCACGAAGTGTATCAACAAATGCCTGGACAACTTGTTGTGAAGCTGCGTCACCATTCTGTGTCATTATAAATTCTTCAATACCTGATGACGTCATATACTTTTGTTTAATTTCAAACTGCTTCTTTTCTTTTGCTATACGACGAAGAAAGGCATACCAGCTGATCTGAGTAAAATATGCAAATGCATTTGGTAATCCTGTTCGTGTTGCTGTTTCTACATTATAATTCTTAATGGCTTTAAGACAATTCTCTACTGCATCCATTACCATTTCTTCGCGATATGTGTAACGAATAAAATTAGACTTGTGGGAAAGTCCCTCAGATATTTTTAAAAAGCATTGTGCTATGTAATCAGGAACAATCGGAATTTCTTTTTCTGCAGCTCGATACTCATTAGCTAAGGTGCAATAATCAACTACTGCTTGAGAGAACTGTTTATTATTCACATAATGGATGTTAACTTTTTTAGCCATAATAAAACCTTTTATGTTTCTTTTATAATATATGAAAATTTAGTTTTAGACAACTACAAAAAAAGCTGTTGACTATATTTAAATTCTGGGTATAATAAGGCATCAGCCTTGCGGGGGGCAGTATATCTATTTCACAAGAAAACCTATACGTGGATCTTCTAAATGACCATCTGCATCGTCGTAATCTTCGATAAACTCAAAACCGTGGAGTTCCATATGTTCTCTTTTAGGACCTAGGTCAGACGTCCACACCGGAATAAGATGATCGTATGTAGGATCTGTAGATACTCTTAAATGAACTTCAATTGGCTTGTCTCCAATAAACTCAACATTAATTTTACCAACATCTCTTAATGGTACTAATTCATCTGGAACTCTAGGTATATAGACAGATCTTTTCCACTCTACAAACTTAGTAAGATTCATAGGCATATTAGTACCTTCCCAACAAGAAATACCTCTCCATGGTAGTCTCCACGTTCCGTCAACATTATTTCTATCAGTATACCATTTGTAATTTGCTGAATAGTGAATACCATCAAAGTACTCACACCAAAAGTATCCAGGAGGAGTTGTATTAAAATCACCAGCCTTCATTTGTTTTACAGTAGCACCAACACCCATACCACTTAGATTGTAGATAGGTCTTACTACATACGTCCCATCTTTAGTAGGAGCAGATCCACAGGGACCACAATCATATCCTAACAATTCAGATAAGTATAACTTGTTAAACCATTTTCTATGATGAGGATATTTTAGATATGCGTCATCATCATCCATTAGTGTATCTTATCACTTCCTGGAAACAAAATAATATTTTCAAAATCTGAGTCTTCTCCATCAAACTTATCTTTCATTTTAGAAATATACTCATCTATCTTTGAATTTAATTCGTCTTCTGACATGTTTGAGTGGTTAACAACATTCCAGAATTGTTTTTCTATCTTACCACAGGGTTTAGCTTGGCCCACAACATTCATAATATTAAGAGTCATGAATGCATCATCACCTTCTTGCATTGTCATCCAAGGTCTAATATTATAGTATCGATATCCTTTATCATCACCCATAGGCGAAGATGTGTAGATTCCATACACATGTCTTACAACAAGATCTCCAGCTTCTTCATCTGCCCAATCCAAAATCTGACATATAAGCTCTTCTCCTGAAGATAATTTTAACTGTCTAATATCATTCATTTAGTTGTACCTGTGCTATTTTATATTTAAATTGTTCTTTATTATATATTTTTACTCGTTCTGCTGAATGTAACAATGTAAAGTTGTTACGCTTTCCCCAATGTAGATCATCGGCTATATCATAGAGCGTAGTGATCTGACCATTATCCGACTTTCGTAAACCACGTCCAATAGACTGAAGAACTCTAATCTGGGATTTTGAAGGTGACGCGAAAATAATGTTATGAAGATTTCGTATATTAATACCAGTACTAAAAGTACCAAGGCTAGCAACGATAATAGCATTACTTTGTTTCTCCACAATCTTACGTATCGATTCTCTATCTGATGTATCAACATCTCCTGAAATAAAGAAAACTTTACGTCCCTGTTCTACTCTTGTATTTATAATGTCGTATAAAGGTTTTCCGTGAGCATCTACCCGATGATATAAAATTAGAGTATTACCGGCACATGATAAAGATAAGTTTCTAATAAATCTATTCCTTGCCTCATTGGAAATAATCCAATCTATTTCTTCTTGATAAGTCTTCTTTCCAAAGTCTTTTCTAATTTCTTTTGAATAGTTCATTAGAAGCACTTTTATATCTAATGGTGCAAGTGTATCATTATCCTGCAGTGCTTTAGTGGTTGTCACGTGATATACGGGGCCAAAGAGCCCCTCAAGAACTAACTTATGCGTCTGAGTACCATCNAGTGTTCCTGTAAGTCCGTAACGATACTTAGCNACNGTAGCTTTGTTCATTATAGACGACAGCGACTTAGACTTGAATCCGTGACACTCATCCCCCAGAACCATACCAAACTTTTGGAACCAAGGCTTGGGGTTTTTATATATGCTCTGCCATGTAGATATTATTATTGGTTTGGATGTTACCTTTTCTTTGCCTGAATATATTCTATGTACATATTTTTCAATATCCATACCATAGTCTGCAAAGTCTGTTGTTAGTTGTTCAACAAGGGATGTTGTAGGAACAATGATTAGAACTTTTTTATTATCATTNTTNTTATATGCTAGAAAGTACTGCATAATAATGTACATAATAAACGACTTACCAGATCCTGTNGGAGATAATAGAATTGCATTCTTACGTTCAATTGCAGTCACAATAGCATCATATTGATATTCTCTAAGATCGAAAGGTAGATTTAAAAATTCAAGAAACTTATTAAGATGGAGTGTATCAATTTTTGGATCAGGGACTGGCAGTCCAAAAGATGTTTCTTCTGTGTCAACTGTATAAGATCGTTCAGCAGCAAACTTCAATAAGTAAACATATAGACCGGCAGACAATTCTCCATTCATTCGATTGAATAGCTTAATCTTGCCATCCCATACTTTGTTCTTATATGCAGGCATAAACTTATACCCTGGCACATAAAAAGAAAAGTAGTCACTGATCTCAGCTGCTAAGCCAGGATCAACATCTACTTCTAACATAGAATAATCTTTTAGTCTACATATTATATCAGCCACCGGCTTCAAAAACCTTCCACTTAATCATATTACCAATGCTTTGGTGTCTCCAATTGAGATTATTAACTATCTCACTAAGTGTATCTATACATGTTTTTAGGTATTGAATTTTTAACTCTGATTCTTGAATCTCTTTATCCGAATCATAATAATAATCCATCTCACCTTTCATTACTTTAAGTCCATTGAGAGGATCATAATCCCAACCCAACTCTTTAATTTTCTCTTCGGGCATCTTACCATTATACCATTCCCACTTCAATCGAAGTAAGGTCTTTTGATCCATCTCAGCTTTCTTCATACGTAACTTAGTTTGAGAAAGCAGTGAAAGATACTTTGCGTGTAAGGTAGGTGTTTGACGAGATGCTTCGTCAAGATCATTCTGAGGAAGTTTAGAGTCGGTTGCCCACTCTTCCAATACTTGATCTAATGTCATAATATACTCCAGTCATTATTTTAACTCAAATGATGAAAATCTAAATGTCGCAGGAAACGTAATATACTGAACATCACCACTAGTAGATTCTAATGTCATATCTCCAAGACTAATAGGTAAGCAATCCAAATATTTTATAGTCCTAGTAACATTGTTGTGGCTACTTAATATAGACAATGTAAGATCTGCTGTAGTAGCAGGCTTATCTGCTAGTCTGTTTGATGGTATTGTTTCATTTGTTTCCACTAGTCTAGTCATCCAGTTAAACATTTCAGTGTATGAATTTAAATTTTCGTCTACTATAATCATACACGTTAATTCAGCAAAGGTCAATTTATCTCCGGCAAAAGGTACAGAAGAAATCCGTTTAAATGGTACTTCTACAGGATTCATTTGCAAATTGGGATGCAATACTGTCTGTGCAAAGAACTCTAGGTTAGCATAATGCTTCCTATCGATAGTCAATTTAAAAGCTGATGGCTGCAAATAGTTAAGGTTATTCAACCCAGACGAGCTTGAAGCAGAACTAGCAGCTACTGTAATAGTTTGATCTAATGTCGGCATTTTATATGTCCAATGATGTCTAACTATGAGTATTTATATGTTTATTTTATCGTTGTTTTTTAAAATTAGCTGTTGACTTCTGTTCTACAATGTAGTATAAAAGGGGCATAGGTAGAAAAAAAAGGAACACATTATGAATTTCCAAGAAAAATGCAAAATCGAAGATCAAGTTATTGATATGTTTCGTACCGCAATTACATCCTGGAGTAACATGGATATTAATGAGGTTGATGGCATTAACTGGAATTATGTAGATTCTGATATTCACATTGGTGTTAAAGAAGCTGGTATCGAATTGGGTTTTAATCTTGATGATTTTGTAGAAAGTCTAATTAGTGAGTACCTTGAGTTTGGTACAGTCGAGTCAAATAACATAGCAGCATAAATTAATTTAAAAAAAACGAAATTAACTGTTGACTTTATAATAACAATGGTGTATGTTAATAGCATAGGTTGAGGAAATAAGATAAATGATTTGATTATATTCTAAGGACATAGACAGTGCTAGTAGGTTCTTCCTAATGAATTGAAAGCTAGGTCCAAACAAGGCGATTAGGAGCATACTAGGGAACTGACCCAGACCAATATAAATTCAGGTCATTGTCAGAGTTAATTCCCCCCTAGTGTGACTGGAGTTTGGCTATACATGTAATGGCTGGGGGATGGTTAATTGGAGAGAAGGCCATTAAGGTTGGTTGGCGCACAGTGAAGTTCTCGATATATGAGTGTGCGATAGTATCTAGGACAGAAAAGTTCCTAGGCAAGTTGGCCTTCTCTTCCTTTTAAACTATTTTGATCAGCGTCCGTACAGAGAGAACCGGACTTGAACAGACCACCCAGCGCGCAGGAGCTTCTGTAAGCACGGGTGCTAGTTTCATCAAACTATACGTAGGCTTTACAATAGGGACCATCCGAAGTAGAGAGTAGATACGACACTGGGGCGATGGAGATACTAGGGGCGCTGATCTAAGTAGTTTAACAAAGGAGAGAAAAATGAATATGTGGTTTGAAACACAAGGTATGGCAATGGCATTATATAACTATCGTATAAACAGAGAAAAAGAATTAATAGCATTGTTGAAGTTGATGCAATAAAAAAGGGCCACCCGAAGGTAGCCCAGTTTAAGTTGGGAGAGGTTAAACCCTCTCCCTTTTTTTTATCTCCGTAAAGATACTATATCTTATGTTAAGATATTGTCTACGCGGAAGATTCTGTAGTACTGGTTTGTACGAACAGCTGCTAGACCGTCTGCAGGTGCTGCACCTACATATGGGTTTGACGCCATGCCATACCGAGTTTTGAACCCGATACGTGGCTGGAAGTCATTCTCACCAACTGCACGGACCATAGTTAATGGTACGTATGGGCAATAGAATACACCTGCGTCATATGGGTTTGAACCCTTATAACCTACAGTGATGTAATCTGTGCTTGCATATGGATCGATGTATACCCGAGTCCGACCGTTAAGAACACCAGCAAATGTATTGCCTGTGTCATCTACGTTCAAGTTTGTTGACAACGCAGGAGCGTAATCCAACATACCAGAAGCTGCAAGTGCTGTTGCAACATCAGACGAACAGATAACCATGTTACCTTTACCACGCCTGGTTTCTTTAGCAATTACGTTTGCTTCGCGGTCAAGTTGTACACCTAGACCTTTGAACTTCTCAGCGGACCAACGACCATCGGCATCGCTTGACAAGTTAAAGATACCTTTTACAGTTACGTTAGCTTGACGTGCACCAACCTTAGCTTGTGAGTTGATTGTACGAACAACCTCACGGTTAATTTCAGCCAAGATTTCTGTTGACAAGATATTTGCCAATTCTGTCTCTGCATCCAAACCATGAATTGCTTTCAAGTCTTGAGCTAACTCAAGTGTGTATTCTGCCTTCAAAGCACGTGACTTAGCTGTCACGGTTGACTTTTCGATGGTGAAACCCATCTCAGCAAATGCTTCACCTGTGCTACCCAAAGCTTCAGCTTCAGTTGTAGAGTATGCATCACCTGTTGTTGGTACATAGCTTGAACCTGAGTCAACAATTGAACCAGCACCGTCTGTATCAGCTACACCAGCAAGACCGGATGGTCCTTCTGATCCACCTGAAGAGGTTGCTGAGTCACCTGAGTAGTTGACGAGTGCTTCGTTAAACAACGCTTCAGTGTTTGTGTCTGCACCAGCTTTAGATGATTTGTAACGTGATTTCATTGCAAAGATCAGGCCTGTTGGACCTGACATTGGCTGAACACCACAAATGTCGTATGCCATTAGGTTTGGCATTGAACGACGAACGAGTGAGATAAGGATTGGGTTCCAGTTGTCAGCATTACCTGTTGCAACAGTACCGGCTCCGGCAGCGTTAGCTGCTGTCTCTTGTAAACCTTGCTCACGCAGGGCTTTTTCTGTGTTCTCCAGAACAGCAGCTGTTACTGAACGCTTGTGGGCGTTTTCGATAGTACCAGCTGATTCTTCGTTAAGTACTGGAGACCATTTCTCTACGAGACGATCATATGTTTGTTCCATTTAAGGATCCCCTATTTCTAGTTATGTTTTTATTGTTGAACGTAAAGCGTTGACATAATCTGCCATATTGCCAGATATTTCTACAGTGTCGTCTGCTGTATCATCTTCTGTTGCTTCTGCAATAGGTGATGTAGCAGTCTTAGCTGCAAAGTATGATTCTTTCAAAGTTGCAACTTTAGCTGCAAAATCTTCTTCAGATTCAAAGTCAATGCTCTCTGCGAGTTTGGTGAGCTTTTCCACTTGAGTGTCTGCTAGATCTTTAGACGCTTCTGCAATAATTGCACTGCGCTTATAACCATTTAGCTCTTCAGAAATGGACATGCTCTTGGCTACTGCTTCGTTGAACTGTTCTTCTAGTTCTTCGTTAGCAGTCGCTAGTTCGTCTACTAGGTCAACTTTGGACTCAGGAATTTCGATATAAGATTCAGTAAAGATGTCTTTCAACTTCTCCATGAAACCTTCTGCAATCTCAGCACGTAGGCCTGATTGTATTGCTATCTTATTCTCTTCCATCCAACCTTCAACCACATAGTTGAGGTAGCTGTCAACTTTCTCTACAAGATCAGCTTTTGTTGTAGTAACTTCTTCTGCTAATTGCTCAGCATATTCAGTTTCTAAACGATTGATCTCTTCAGAAAGTTTGGATTTAACCGCTGCTTCAAAGATTACTGCTGTTTTGGCTTTAAACTCATCAGAGAGAGTAGCCTCAGATTCCACCAGAGCGTCAAGGTCTTCACTAAAGTCCCCATCAATCTGTACATCTTCTGCCTTCATTGCTGCTGGTGCAGCAGGTGCTTTTTGCATTGGTTCGCTGGAACCCTTGTCACCTTTACGCTTCTTAGCGACAGGTGCTTTTTTCTCAGCTGCATCAACAGATGCTACTGATTGAGCCTCAGCATTTTTTGGATCGTGAGCTTCTTCGATTTCCTCGTCGAGCTCTACATCCTGGTCTTCTACTTGATCAGTCATGTTTGACTCCTTATTAAGATTTCATTAACGAGAGGAAATTTTTGAACTCACGTACTTGCGTTTCGTATAGATCCGCACGCGGCGCACGTTTAATTTCAGTCTCTATTTTTTCAATTTCTCGAGCTTCAATGATGCCATTATTCCAGACCCAGTCTACACCTTCCATTATTCCATTAACAAAAGCGTTTGGCGCAGAAGGATCTTGTACGATATCAACCGTATTAAGCATAAAATCATCCTTGACGTACATAGTACCGTTACGTTGCTCGAGGCTACCCATACCACGAGTTGAGACACCTAGTTGAACACCACCCTCAAGCAAACCTTTAACAATATTGCCCATTGGAGTATCCAAGATTCGTGCCTTCCCCATAACATCATTTCCCTCAAAATTGAGGTCCGTGATCATATGGGAAACTTTATCCAAGTTTACAGTTGGTCCTTCTGGGTGATTTAATTCACCGACCGCTCTGTTCTTGGAAACTTGTTCATCGACATATTTATTAACAGCAGATTCCATAATCGCCTTTGGATAAACACGTCCATTTCTATTCTTTGACTCAGCTTGCATGAAGACGCCCTCAATGACATGGGTCTTTGATCCATCTTCTTTCTTCTCAACAATGCACTGAACATCTGTTTCAGTATATTCTGTAATCAGCTTCATCTGTTATCCCTTGTACTGTTTAACAAACTCTTTTGCCATTCTTTCAGCTTCTCGCTGATTAACATAATGATCGAGTCTGTCACCATCAATATAAACAACAAACTTATTCATTTCTTTATGTATCTTGACCGGTACTCGATTGATCTTCTTATTGAAGACCATCTGTCCTGTTGGCTTTCTACCAGCCAATTCTCTGATACTTTTAAATACTTTTGTCATCTTTGTTCTAACTTCTATTTATAATATTTTAAATTTAGGCTTATTTCTGAAACAATCTTAATAATATTTTATGCAGCTTCAGCTTCTTCTTCTTCAGCTTCTTGATCATCGTCAACTTCTTCAATAGCATCATCCAATTCTTCATCAGATATATCATCGTCATTTTCTTCAGCTTCAGCATCTGGTTCTTCTGCATTATTAAAAATAGCATCTGCTTGGCCAATTTTTTCTTGTTCAAGAGCATCATCCATTTTTGTTTTCATAAGCTCTGCAAAAGTTGGTGCTGCACCTGCAAAGTCTTGATCTACTACACTATTAACAAGTTTGTCTGCTAATGATTGATTATCTACTATTTTATCATCTAAGTTATCTTCAATTTCCATTATTCACTCCTATTGTTGTTGTTCATTATCATCATCTTCTATTTCACCACTAGCTTTTTCCTGAGCCATTTGGTCTTTCATCTCTTTAATATCATCATCGTCTAGTTGTAACACACTTTTCATTACATATTCTTTAGAGAAAAACTCACCAACGTATTGTTGCATAGTATCTAATGTTTGTAATCTATTTTGTAGTATTTCAGCATCTTTTAATTCTGAGAAATGATTATCGCGAGAGAAGTCAACAATTATATCTGCTTGCCATTCTTTCCAATCATCTTCAGTAATTATAGATTTCATTATGAGTTGTTTTTTCAAAACTTCGGTAAACAACATTGCAAACCGAGTTCTTAAACGATCGATAAACTTTTGGAACTTAACTTCATCTCTGTTAATTTCAGTGGACCGTCCAAGTGAAAATTGAGTTTCTTGCTCTAATCTATTGATGGGAACATTAAGGCTTCTGTATAATCTCTTTTGAAAATATACAATGTCATCAATCTGACCTAAGTTTTCTCCACCAGGTAGTGTTGATATCTCTGTACCTCTACCACCTTCACGACGAGGTAGCCAGAAGTCTTCGAGCATTGACATATGCTTACGATCATCTCTGATTTTACCAGTGTCTGCATCATATACAAGTTTATTACGGTAACGTGCCATAATGTCTTTCATATAGGTTTCGGCTTTACCTCTTGGTAAGTTGCCTACATCGATATAGAATATCCTACGTTCAGGAGCTCGAGCTAGACGATAAATTACTAGTGAGTCTTCCATCATACGCAATTGATTAATTGGCTTTAATGCCTTATGTAAGTGAGATACAACTCTTTTGCGATCAACGTCTAACATTCCAGAAGTAACATAGCTCACAGAATCTGAAGATAACTTAATCCCTTGATTCATTCCACCAGGCTTTTCTTGATAGATGTAAAACTCGTTTACATGTTCAACAAGACTAGCTCCAGTTCCTGGATCCTTTTTCTTTTTTACTTCTTTTACTTTACGTATTTTTGTCGAGTCTACTGGACGAATCTCTTGAATACCAGCTTTTAAATTCTTTTCATCTACAACTAAATGATGATATATTCTTCCATCAATATACCATCGTCTGAAAATGTCATGTCCCAATTCTGTAAATTGTAGCATTGAGCACACATTATCAAATTCTTCGGTCATTGTTTTCTTTAATTGATCACTGAGACCTTCAACATGATCTAAGATCAATGATACAGGAGATTCATTCTCACTAGTAACAATTGATTCATTAACAATATCTTCAATTGCAGCATCCACTTCTGGATGAATAGCAACAGCTCTATACTGTTTAATATTTTGCATATTATCTTTTGCGTAGTCACCCTCACCTAGGTTAACATAAGTTCCATAGTGAGCACCCGCAGCGGTAACGTAACCTGCTCCATCCTGATCAACAGGAGGAACGATAGACTGCATTTTCTCTGCATTCTTATCTTTGGCACGTTTAATTTCAAACCCGAATAATCTAAGTCCGCTATCTTCAGCCATTGTAATTCCTAAAATCTCGTTTTACAAGTAGTGTAAAGGGGCCACTTCACTGTGGCCCCTTATAGTATTTATAGTCGTTTAAGAAGTAGTTGCAGCATCCCAGTATTGCACTTGGAATTCAACAGAGAATCTCTCAATCTCATTTTCTAAGCCATAGCTCAGATCAATTGCTGTGAGAGCTGTTGGGAAACAACCTCTAAAGTTATAAGACTTTAATGTTGAGCCATCTTTGTCAATTTGATCAACAACTAGATCGGCTTCGTAATCAACAGGATTGGCTAAACCAGTATTTGCACTATGTGCATTCATACCGTTCATCCAACGCTCCATTGCATCGCGAACATTGAAGTCTGTATCGTTGATTATGGTTGGTGTCCATACATCAAATGTACGATCACCTGCCATCTTCAACTGACGACCACGGAAAGGAACAATTATTGTACCCATAGTGGAAGCAGGCAACTGAGCTGCTTCACACAAGAATGATGTTAATTCTACATCACCACCAGCATAACCTGGAAAGTTAATCGTAGCTTTAAAGAGGTTCGGTCTTGCACCACCACCACGTAACTTTGCTTTGAAATCATCGACGCCTAATATTGCCATCTTCTATCTCCCCCTATACCTGTCTTCCGGCGACTTCTTCAAAGTCAACACCGGATCTAACTGCTACAAAGTTCAACGTGATAAAGTTAACAGAGCGCGCAGGCTTAATAAAGATATTAGCCACAAACTCGTTATTATCAACAATTGCAGATGTATTATTTGTCGCGTCGCATACTACTCTAAAGTCAGTAATACCACGTCTACCTTTGATTTCTCTCAGGAATGGTCCTACAATATTAACAAATTCCGCTCTAGTAAACTCATCGTTAAGTTCGAACAATGTGTTTCTAGCTGCGAGAGCAATTGCTCTTTCAATCACGTTAAATAGACGACGAACGTTGATTCTATCAAACGCACTAGGTCTGTTCATGTGGGTCTTGTCACCATAAAGCAATACACCCTGACCAGGTAAATTTGCAATTGGATTAATACCCGCTTTGTATAATGTATCTCGTTCAGCTTTTGTTGGTGTGTATGATAGAGAAGTTATACCTAAGTAAGACCCTCTACGTGAACCAGCTGGTGAGAACCAAGGTGCTGCATTTGCATCTGAAGCAGCCATAATACCTGCTGTAGATGATGCTGCTGGAATAGTTACATATTTGTCACTATACTTGTTGTACACCTTTAAGTAGTTGTTGTCAACAAATAAATATGAGCTAAATGTGTATGCATTTGCGTCAGTAACACTTGCTGTTACTGGATTAGCATTTCCTACAACTGATGCTCTTGCTGGTGATGTTACAACAACACAATCTTTACGTGCTGCGGCAGTAGCTACCAGATCATTTACAACAGTAGCCTGATCGCCTGCTGTGACCATATTAGGTGCAATTAAGAAGTCTAGTTGCACTGTATCTTTATCTTCGAGCAAGTCATGACCTGCTGCAAGAGAAGATACTGTAGATATTGCTCCATTTAAACCACCTGCAAGTGATGTGGATCCTGTTGAATCCCATTCGGTTCCAACCTGATTAATCCAGATGTAATCAGAAGACCTATCGATAACAGTTTTTAAATAGTTGCTTGAACCATCCGCAAGTGTTGCGGTAGCACTAGTAGATACGAAAGGAAATCTTTCTAATACTGTTCCAGCAGTACCTGTTACTACTCCATTTTTATCCAACACTAGCATATGTCGCTCTGTGCCTGTAGGCGCGCCATCAAATTGTGCTTTGTATGATGCGACCCAAGTTGGCCAGTTAGTAGCGTCTGTCCAAACCAATTGCAATGAATTACCCATGTCTCCAGGGAATTTTGCATATAGTGGACTTAGTCCTGAATCTGTGTATGTGTCCCATGCATCACGGTTTTTAATCAGTCTTGCTGAAGTTGCTGAATCACCAGCATTCCTAGCAGTGGCATCGGCCACCCTGACTGTTTGTAATGCATTGGCGTATTTTAAGAAGTACGCTGCGCTTAAAAAGTCTACAGCAATACTATCGTTAGGTGCCCCAAATGTTTCTGCAAGCTCCGACTCGTTAGAGACTAGAGTTGCTTTTTCTACAGGACCCCAACGGAAGGCACCAGCAAATCCGCCAGTTGTTGACTGTACATTCGGCACACCGCCTGTAAGATCAACTTCTTTGACGACAATAGCTGGAGACTCTGATGGTGTACCAATTGCCATGTTTTCGTTTCCTTTTCCAGTAATCGAATTATATGTTTATCATAATACGGAATTCAATTACTTCTATTTATAGTTTCCTATATTTAGTATAATCCACCCCATTCTTCAAAATGTTTTTTTGTATTCCATTCATCACGTAGATCTTCAGCTTCTACAGCTGCAATTCCATCATCGTGAAATCCAAAAGGTAGCATATCATCTTCTATTTGTTTCATTTGTTGGTTAAATAACATTGTTCTTATATCAACATCTGTTAATTGTTTAAAGTAGTCACCAGTAGCAAAGTATCCAAACATCACTAAGTTCATCATTAGATCATCATGATTACCATCACTTGCTTCATACGATTGACCTCTAGCAGTAAACGTACTGCATTCTAAAATTGTATTTTCATCTACAATATCTAATTTTTTTTCTTCTAATAGATCTTTAATGCCTGAACAACCAATACGTTTTATCTTCTTATTCATTTCTACACCTAGTCTATTAGATTTAACTGTAGACTCGACAAATAAATTTTCATACTCTAACTCATGATAAAGACCATTACATACTAACGTACCTTGATCGTTTGACTCTACAACTACCCATGATTCGTTGTAGACTTTTGCGTACTTATATATAATATTAGGGAAGAGTAATGGAGAGATAAGGTTATTGCGATACACGGCCACCTGTTTAAATGGGCGAGTGCTAATATCGATTACATTAAAAGTAGAATAGTCCTGTCCTCTTCCTTTTGAAACGTCTACTGTCATCACGTATTGATGATCTTTTTCTGGTTCTTCATAGATCCAGACGCTATTTCCTTCAATCAATCGCATGGGTGGTTTTGCTCTGAAGCTCATTAAAGTTTCAGCATTTATAAGAGTGTCTCCTGTCCCAAAAAACGTATTTCCAAATTCTTGATCAAATTGCAATTGGCTTGTGTTTGCAATAGTTTGGACCTTCCAAACATCATCACGTCCTGGAACGTCCCACCAATCAACTCTAAAATGTTTAAACTCATTGACCTTTTGAACAGCACCTTCCCAAATTTTGTGAAATTGATTACCAATACCATTAGCTGTACTTGTGATTATAACTTTAGTATCTTTACCAGATGAGATAACAGGATATGTAGATGTATAGAATTCTGCAGCCTTTTCAACAAAAGCAAACTCATCTAAGTATAATAGATTAACAGACATACCACGAATAGATGATCCTGACGTAGCAGCAGATACTATACGACTATTATTACTAAAATCAATTGATCTTTTGTTGAGAGCTTTACAACCTGGCTGTAGGAAAAACGGAAGATTCTCTAACATAAGAGTTACACGGCCTAGCATCTCTTGCGCTGTAGCACCTTTGTTGGCTAAAATAGCGACTACTTTTTCAGGATGAAAAACAGCGTACCATAAAATATAAGCAACAGAACTAATAGACTTCCCTGACTGCCGGCAAGCAAGAACGATAGTAAATCTGTTAGATGTGAAGTGTTCAAACATATCCTCCTGATATTCATATAGTTCAAAAGGTACTAGACCTTTATCTAAATGAATAATCTTACAATAAGTTGATGCAAAATATCCAGGGTCTTTTAAACACTTGGAGTATTCTATTACTTCTTGTTTGGTAAAATTATGTACAACACCGTCTCGTTTGATATTAGCGTTACCGAGATATGTTTCATTCATCTTTCTTGTAATCACTAATGTCAATTACTTTATCGTCCTCATTATCTAAAAGCATACGCTGCAAGTCACTGGTAGAACCTATAAAAACATTATTGGTTGTTGGGCCAGTGAGCTCAGCTGGCTTGTCATCTTTATTGATATCTTTTTTCTTTTTGTGAAGATCCATAAGAGAACCATTAATGTCTCCTACGTTTTTCATCATATTAGATAAGACTTCAAAAGCTCGAGGATGTTCGGTAGCTCGCGCTACTTCCATCATCTCTTCCATAGCTTCAGATCCTTTGTTTAAAAGATCGTAATATACCCGTCTAGAATATTCAAAATCATCATCTGATACTGTATTATCTTCTGCCATTCTATATGTCCTTATGGTGTATTAGCTATCCAACCCATGCCACTGTGTACAGTACAATAGTAATACAGTGTAGGTGCAGACGCTGCTACTGTAATCTGTGTGTATGCACCAGCTTGACCAGGTACACCTGATGTTGTAACACCTGTTGTATATTGACTACCACTCTGATGAGTACCGTCTGCTGTAGTGCTAAACCTCAATGGGTGTCCACTGTTTGTATTATCACTTTGGTCAAATTTGTAAGTTGAACCTTCATTTAGTGTAAGTAGTGGACCAGCACCCGACAACCCAGCAATGTAATACTTGTTACCAGTACCGTATCCATTTGTGCCACTAGCAACTGTAACCGTGTAAGTCGTCGAAGTGGGTGATAAACTTGTATCATTAATTGTAACTGTACTTGACGTTGCAACTATTGATCCACTTACGCTTACTGTTCTTACGCTTGCAGTAAATGTCTCTGCGCCTTCTGTTGTTGTATCAGCAGTTGGAGTAACACTAAACGATCCTGCGTTGCTTGAAATTGCAAAGCTACCTGATGTTGTACTAAAGTCACTAGCACTTGTAACAGTCCAATACAATGTAGTTGCATCTGCTACGTTTGCTGTAGTTACGTTGAATACTAATGCACTACCTTCATTTACGTTATTTGCTGCTGGTGCAACTGCATAAGTTGCAGAGCCCCCTCCTGGAGTGCCACTAGCAGCATTAAAATCAAATAAGTAATTGTAATCAGCAGAATCCAAGAAGCTGAAGTCACTATCTGCAGATACTGCAAATGGGTCCGGCCTGGTTCTGAATTTAGCAACTGGCTGGTCTGAGTCTAATAGCCCTCTATTTTGCTCAGATATGTTTGTTATTGCTGTTCTTATAACATTGCTGTTAGTGACAGGTCCATAGAAGTTTATTTTCATATCAAATGTTAATGTGTATATGATAGTTCTTCTAGTCTCTAAAGGACTTTCATAATCGTCTGAGAAGTCAACGCTTTGTAAAGCAATTGGCATATCTTCTTTAATGTTAGGATATCCATCAACTGGTTTAATTGTCACAGTATACTGGGGATTGAAGTATGGCAAAATTTGTTCAACAAGCTGAAGAGCATCATCTTGATTTTTAGCAAAAATGCTTAACTGAAATCCAATGTTATATGGAACAAAGCTATAAAACTTTTTACGAGATCCAAAGCTAGTCCCAGCTTGAGTAAAAGTATTTGTTTTTTGTAGCTGTCTTCCCTGATCATATTGTATAGAGAGAACCTCAAAAGACATTCTAGGTAGTTTTATGGCTACTTTTGTGTCAGTATCAAGATCTGGATTTTCTCTAATCCTGGCTAGAAATTTTCTTGCTGGACCATAAGATAGTGGAACTTTAACCTGACTTATAACATTACCAGAAGCGTCTTTACGTAAGGCATAAAGGTTATTAAACAACGTACCAAATACTGCTACGCTTTTCCTTATTCTTTGATGATAAAAATGAGTACCAAACATGGTTAACCTTTATAAATTTTCTGTAGGTGAGTTTCAAACGCTTCTACTTTAGCTAACCTATCTGGCCAAAGTATATAATCTTTGCCTGGATTCTTTTTTAAATTATTAAGAAGAGGAACCATTGCATTATATAGTTTATCTAATTTATCTTTTGTTTCATTTGCTGCTGCAGTTCCTGTATCAGCTTTCTTAGCCGCAGCTTGTACAGCTTCTAGCTCTTCTTCATCTACAGCAGTAAAGCCAAAATCAAATATATCATCACTCATTAGTTATTCTCCGGATCGCCAAACGGATTAGCTTCACTAAAGTCAAGGAAGCCTGCCCCTATGTCACTAAAGTCTGAATTTTGTTCGTTCTGGCTTATCTGATTATCTTCTGTAACTAATGTTGGAGATGTGTATGTCATACCAGTTAAATCTGGTCTGTCCATAGAAACTTGTCTTCCAGTAACAAAAGTATGATAAAGGCCATCATCCGCACCAACATGAATTAGT
>JGI24003J15210_10000108_pt1 | contig 32416 bp, 42 predicted proteins | sample LinPmetageLP28_FD_15210 | JGI IMG/M metagenome (IMG submission 15210)
AAGCGGAGAAAGTAATGCCACAGGGTAAGGGTACATACGGAAGCAAGGTTGGACGACCTAAAAAAGTTCAGCCTAAAAAAGCAAAACCTAAAAAATCAAAAAAGAAGAGCAAGTAAAATGGCGATGTTTCCTGGTCGAGAGATGACAGATGAAGAGCTTCTTGAAGCCAGGAGCCAATCGTCAGGTATGCAGCGAGCGTCCACGCTAGACGCCTTAAACGCTATGGCCGCGGCTGCTCCACAAGCAGAGCCTGCCCCGCCGCCGGAACCTATCAACGTTCCGCCAATGCTTGAGCGTCCTATGGGTACTATCCCAGAAGCTCTCGGTCGGCCAAGCGGCGAGGTTGTCCATCCAAGAGATAGGGCCCTTATTGATAGGTTTAAGCAATTTCAGCAAACAACACTACCGGCTCAAAAGCAGGCAAGGATGGTTGTTCCTGAAATGCTTCAGAGGATGCCCGAAGTACAGGCCCCAAGAACTGCCGAGGGCATGGTGCTCGATAAGTTTGGCGGCAGCATGGCCGCGTACAACAAGTGGTGGAACTCTTTGCCACAGGGCATGAAGCCACGAAGCTGGGACCAAGCACTTGGAATGGTGAGCAGCCCGGAAGCTCTAGGTGTTCCGAAGCCTGCACCTGAAATTAAGGCACAGGCTAAGGTCGGGACTGACTCCGAGATAGAGCCTCAACCGCAAGCTTACTACGAGCCTGCGGGGTTTGTAGGCCCTCCGTCTGAAGGGGCAGAACCTTTTGTTGGGCCTTCTGCGCCAGATAAAAAAGAAATGGCCCCTGACGATGGGGTTCGTCTTTTTGATGGGGGGGTGGATGACGGAAAAAGTTTGTTGCACCCCGTTTCGGGGGCTACGTTTCGGTCGTCTACTGCGGGGAGGCGAGGGGGGCGCACGCATGCCGGGGACGACTACGCACCTAAAAGGCTTGGGGATAAACCGCCTCTTGTGGCAATGACTGACGGAAAAGTCTTAAGGGTTAGGGACATGAAAAAATACCCGAATGCTGGAGGCAACAGGATTGAAATAGAATACGGGACCGGAAAAAATCGTTTTATGGTGCGTTACTTCCATATGGATAAACCTGCCGCTTTCAAGGTTAACGGCAAGCTACTTACTGGAGACGCCCTTGACGGGAAGCGGATTAAACGAGGAACACCTCTTGGGATAATGGGCAACACGGGCAAAGGCTCAGGGGTTCATCTGCACACAGAGCTTTACCGCCCTGACCCTAAAACGGGCGAATACGAAAAAACAAAAAAAGGCAACTACGCAAAACCCCATGATTTTGAGGCGTTTTTAAAAGGCGGTGGGAAACTTAACTACGCGCAAACGTTGCTGGCTAAGTCCACGGTGAGCAAAAAAACAACCCGAGATAAACACTACGGACACAACCACTAATGCTCCCACCAGTCTTAGCCCACATGAAACAACTAGGGCACAAAATATTCGATAATCCGAAATACGATTACGATTTAAATATCTATGGAATCAGAAATAGAACGGGCACGCCGAACACTTTCGACGACACTCTGGGTGTCCTATATCTCTGGGATGGTAACTGGCGCGGTCATTACTGGAACGGTACTGTCGATCCTGGGGCTTATTATTTAGAGCACCCAATGAACGTAAAAGGCACAGCAGTGATGGCGTGTGGCCAGTATCGAGGTGCGTATGAAATTGGGACACACCGAGGGAAGAGGGCGCTGGTTCAAACAGGCCCAGTGTCAGTGTTCCGTGACTACAACAGAGATAAAACTATCGACCGCCAAGGCCAGCCAGAGTCGGGTCTATTTGCCTGCAACTTACATCGAGCAGGTAAAGCATCTAAGTTTGTAAACCGTTGGTCGGCTGGATGCCAAGTGTGGGCAGAGGAAAAAGACTTCGAGGAGTTTCTTGATATCTGCTACAAGCAAGTGAAGCTCACAGGGTTCAAAACGTTTACGTATACGCTAATGGACCAGTGGTGGTGATGGTGCCCCACTCTAGGTAAAGTAAGTTAATCTGTTTGAGGGATTCACTAACGTCACGCTGTATCGAGTGAGGCAGTTTCTTTTACCAGCTAATCGAGGTTGAGTCTAGGCGCTAAACTCGCCATCTTTGTCAGGCATATCGCAGAGCCCCCAGCTCTGACACCCGCGCTCACTCTCATCGGCAGGCAGAAAAAGCTCTAGGCCGTATTGATGCCCCCCGCGCTCAGTCTTTGACCACTCGGCAACTTTGTCTATTGGCCAGCACTCGCCCGTTCCGCCAGTCTTGGCTTGAAAGAAGGCAGGCTTGCCAATGCCACGACTCTCAAAAGTCTCACCTGTTTGTGCCAACCGCGCTGCTGCTTTCTCCGCAACCTTTTCTTCTAGTGTCCTGATTTGAACAATTCTATCAGGGTCAGTTTCAACCATTGCCCTGATCTCACTTTTTTTTGACATGATACAGGGCCAGCACCCCACCCTCTCAGACGGGTACTTGTCTTTGAGGTACAAGGGGCAAGGGCGCAGATTGTTTCGGTTGTGGATATCTATTACGTCTTGCACTACCCAAGTAATTAGAGGCCGCCAAGTGTCGCAAAGATTTTTTCCCAAAATAGAACCGGGTTCCCACCTATCCATTTTACTACGGGCCTTACTTTCGGCTGCTCGAATCCCTACCGCGTTAATTGGTAAGGGGCTGTTGCCAAGCTCCCGGATATGGTCCCGGATAGGGAGCTTTTTTAATTGCTCAGTGCAGAATCGACCCATGCGCGAGGGCATTGCGCCCTTGGAGACCACCAAGTCTGGCATCCCTCCAGGATATTTTTTGCTAACAACGCGGTAAAACCTGTCACCAAGAAGCGGCTTCACGATGCTTTCAATGTACTCGTACAACACTGGGTGCTCCCACCCCGTGTCAGCCCAGACATAATGGATGTCATTGCTTTCCTCGAACCCGTTCTCTCGAAGCCAAAGCGCCATAGCAATCGAGTCTTTGCCGCCGCTCACAGAGCAAACAATAGGTCTTCCAGAATCCTTAATCTCTTGATCGTCCATCCCAAATTCCTGCTCGATTTAGTTCTGACGCAATGCGTCTAGATAACTCTTTTTTCTTGGCCCTTGCTCTTATCTTCAATCCTATTAACAGGGTCAGTGTAAGAGCCAGCACAACTGCCGCTATCTTCATGGTGCCCCCTGATAAACTCTAGCACGCTGCTATCTTGTTTCGTAGGCCCCGCTTGCGCCCACCCCAGGAGGAAGGCGAGCGCAAGACTAGCGATAGCAAGAAACCCTGCAATCACCAGTTGTTAGAACCGCTGGAGCCACCGGAGCCTTGCCCCTGCTCGTCATCACTTGGCGCAAGACTGATAATATAGTCAGGGTGCGCGTCGCTTTCTTTTCTATCGTTCTCTTGCAGGACAAGGCGGCGTCCGCCGAGCATGACGCCAAGAACGCCTTCGGCTTGGCCTGTCATAGTCCCGGGCTTCTTGCCCTTCCACATTGCTGCAATCTTTTCCCATCTCTGCTTTGCCATAGTATCTTCCTTAAAAAGTGAAATAAAGTTGACGCTAGCATTGTTTGAGCTTAGTATCAAGCACAGCTAACTTTTAGGAGATTTTTATGACAAGTTCATCACCAGGGTTACCACGCAAGGTTTGCATAGGTAGCTCCGAAATCAAAAGCCTTTTGGGCACTTGCACTCACAGGGGGCCGCACGACGTATGGGGCTCAAAGGTAACCGACGAGGAAGAGGTCTTTGCCAACGCTGAGTACATGGAAGTTGCGACGGTGCTGGAGTCTTCATTCTTGAAGCTTACCGAGATGAAGTTGCAGCGCCAAGGCTTCGATATCATCATCAAGCCGGGGAAGACTGTGTATAAGGAAGTTGACGGCGTGAATCTTCGGGACACTGCCGATGGCTTCGCAGTGCCATCTACCCGCCACCATAAGCCGCTTTACACCATTGAAACAAAAGCAGGCTACAGGGCCGACCGTGACTACTACGGTGAAGAGTGGACTGACGACGTTCACGAAGGTTACAAGGACCAGTGCATCTGGCATTGTGGGATGACGGGCGCTCCTGCCTGCGTCCTTAGTGTCCAGTTCTTCCCACAGAATTTCCAAAAATCTACGTGATTAAGGAAGACCCTGAGCGCTTTGCGTTGCAGGTCAACAAGGCTGTCTCATTTTGGAAAGACCATGTTGAGACAGGGATTGCTCCGCCGACAGATGCGTCTGCCGCTTGTGCTCGACATCTTGCGAAGCTTGCTATGAATAGCGAGAACTTGAGAGATGCGTCACTTGATGAGCGCGCCTATGCCGAGGAGCTGGCGCAGCTTAAGAAGATTGAGAAAGCAAACAAGACGCGTATTTCGCTGCTTCAAAATCAATTGCGTGAAGCAACCGGCGAGTATCGCGGCATTGACTTTGGCGACGGTGCCAAGATTACGTTCTCCCCAGACAAAAACGGTAAGCGGCGTATGTCGTCATCCTTGAAAGCATTGGAGATATAAAATGACAGATATGGTAAAGGCAGCAGAGCTTGCCCTTGTGAACAATGACCTCGGTGCTCTTGACCCTGAAGCGCGGTTGGCTTTCTTAGAAAGCTTTGCGAAAACATGGGGTTGAATCCCATGACGCAGCCGTTCCAGTACATTCGCCTGAACGGGCAACTTAAGCTCTATGCAACGAAAGGTTGCGCTGACCAGCTTCGCAAGGTTCACGGCATCTCAATCGAGATTCTTCAGAACGAGCTTGTTGACGGGATGATCATGGTTCACGCCAGGGGCACAACGCCAGACGGCAGAACTGATGAGGATATCGCGGTCGTACCTATGCGCAAGGGCATGGACGGTGTGAACGATAGGATGAAGGCAATAACCAAAGCGAAGCGACGGTTAACACTTTCTATCTGCGGCCTAGGTATGTTGGACGAGTCAGAGCTGGCAACAATACCAAGCCGAGCAATCGAGCAGGTTGCACCAACGCAAGAGGTACGTGCAGTTTTAGAGGCACCTGCAAAGAAGGAAAAGCCTAAGAAGAAGCCGAGAACGGTTGCCGCAAATAAGAAGGCAATGGTCAAGGTTGCCGCAAGTTTTGCGGAAGCAGGCATTACTGATGCCCAGCTCTGTGACCACTTGGAAATAGACTCTGCTGAACAGTTTACAGAAGAAATGCAGAAAGAGCTGCGAGAGATTTTTAAGCGAGTTTCTCGTGGGCAATACCCAAAAGGGTTAGAGCCCATGGTCGCTTGCTCTGATGATCCGCCACCACCTCCGGGTGACGAGATGGCTGGAGTAGAGTGATGCTAAGGTGGGCACTCTGGTTTACGCGCAATGGCTGGCCTGTATTCCCGGCGCATGGGGTCCAAGAAGGTGCGGTGTGTACGTGCCGCCAAGGACCAGAGTGCTCATCGATTGGCAAACACCCCGCAACACGGCGGGGCTGGAAAGATGCTACCCTTGACCCCGAGCAGGTCAAGGCGTGGTTTGCTGATAACCCTAACTACAATCTTGCCCTGGCTTGCGGCAGCATCACAGTCCTCGACGTGGACGGCGAGAAAGGCCGTCAGAGCTTGGAAGAGCTGCTGGACAACGATAGGGCCACATACTTACGAAAAACACCTAGAGCACGCACTGGNGGCGGCGGGTGGCACTTNTTCTTTCAGGGNGTAGAGGTGAAGAACTTGGTTGGCTTTAAGCCAGGGCTCGACATCCGCTCGCAAGGNGGGCACGTTATNCTGCCCCCATCTCTTCATGTGTCCGGTAAGCGGTATGCCTTCGACCGATGCCCCACAAAGTTTAAGCTGCAAAAGTTTCCCCAGTGGCTACACAAGATTGTCACCGAAGAGAAGCCAAGAGCACCGTCGGTGCCAATGCCTGCTATCGAATCAGGGAATTTTGACGACCTACCAATCATTGACGAATACAGGAACAACGCACTCAGCAGCTTATGCGGCAGACTCTTCAAACGAGGTCACACAGTTGATGAGGTTTCTGCGATGCTTCTAGCAATAAATGAAAACAAGTGCAGGCCGCCGTTAGGCAGAACAGAAGTGGAAAAGATTGTTTGGTCTATTTCACGTTACCACTAAGGAGTTAGTTATGGCAGGAGAGCCACCTTTAGACCCGCCAGATTATGATGAAGGACCAGAGCCAACAGATGAGGAGTTTGCTCAGTGGAAGCTGAGGGACATGGATTACCTTGTCGAAGATGAAGATGTTGTTGAAGCGGTAGACACGGTTTTACGCCGAATTGGCCAGGACATTATTGATGGCAAGAAAACGTCTAAAGACGAGATTGCTAAAATACTCATCGATGCTGTCAAGGTCTTCGCGAGTGAAGGTGACATGTGCGAGGTCGGTGAATGGCAGCAGCACATGAGAGATAAAGCAAAGGAAGACTTTGTTGAGCCAGATGAGCCTGACTATGAGCCGTGCCATCGGTACTACGACGGTACTTAAAAGCAATGAAAAAGCGGCTAAGGTTTTTACGCCTTAGCCGCTTCGAGCTAACCTCCAGCAACAAGGACGAAGCCGGGATTAAGTTCACTATGGACTGAATTGCTGGAGGCGTCAATGTCGAACGAACACAAAGAGAGAATCGAAAAAGCCATCGGTAACTTTTACCGGAAAAAACAAAAGGATGCGGGGAGCTTTGATGAAGCGTGGAAAGGTGCAGGTCCGAAAAGGAAAAAGCGAGCAAAGCCCGAGGTGCCACTCGAACGAGACGAGCAAGTCCAACTGGCAAAATACCTCGACGGGCTCAAGCTCCTCTGGTGCCACGTCCCAAATGAAGGACACGGCGGTTACGGAAAGCGAGCCCAAATCAAAGGGGCACGGTTGCGTGCCGAAGGGCTTAAGGCGGGGGTATGTGACGCATTGGTCTTCGATCACTGTACGCTCACGTCAGACGGGAAAACCACGCAATATAATGGTTGCGCGATTGAACTCAAACGACAAAAAGGCGGGCGAGTAAGCGACGCGCAAAAGTATTGGATAGAAGAATTAAATAATCGCGGCTGGTACGCTGCGGTTTGTAACGGGTTTTTAGAAGCCAAAGAGTTAATTGAAAGGTTGGGTTATGCAAAAAAGACCAGCGAATAAAGGGGTGAAGCGCTTGCGTCGGTGGATGCAGGATAACGATAAGAGCCAGTACGACCTGAGCCTTATGCTCGACGTGTCACCCGAACACTTGTGCCGATTAATTGCAGGCCGGTTCAAACCGGGTTTAACGCTAGCTGTTAAGTTTGAAGAAGCCTGCAATATCCCTTGCCGCTCCTGGCTAGAACGGGTCTGACGGGCAGTCGGTCCACTCGGCTCGCAACTTAGACTGTATGTTAAAGAACGTGCCGTTGGACCGGCGAACTCCCTTGTACCCCAAGAGCCTTAATCGCTTAGCCATTCCCCGCGCAGAGCCGTGTCGTCTTCCTGTCGCAGAACAGAAATCTTTAAAGTCACTAAACAGATAAGAAAGTGCGCTCTCTCCTGTCGAGCAGCAGGCAAGCGTAAAGTCTTTTACCGGGTCACTGTCAGCGTGCCATTGTGCGATTGTCTCACGATGAGACGCAGGCAAAGTGAACGCACCGTGGCGAAGTAGTCTAACAGCCCCTTCGAGTGCCCAATGCACAATAGCCGCCTGCTCTTCTTTTAGTTCACTTAGAATCTCATCCTGACTTCTACGCTCTAGTGCATAATCGTTTGTGAAACTTCGGTTAAAGTCCATAATGAGAAAACGCCTAAAGAAGCCGTCAGAGTAATCTCCTGAGCCAATTGAGGGGAGAGCGTTAGCGCTAAAAATGTGACCAGCCCGAGGGATAAACGAGAACGGCGGCTGGTAAGGAAGACGACCCGAACATCTATCGCCTGCGATAACAGACTTAAACATATCGCTCGACTCAAGCGCGTTGTACTCGGGAAGCTCTGCACAGATGTTTAACCGGGAGTCCCGAAGAGATGCGAGAGTATAGTCGTGGTCCCACCTTTTGGGACTGGCGCTCGTCACCCGATTCTCCGGCCAGAGAGAGGACACTGCATCCATTAACACAGACTTACCGTTGCCGCCCTTTCCGACAAGCAGTAAGCACCGACTGTATGCCGTGCTCTTACCCGTAAGGCAACACCCGAGCCACTCTTGAATAGCAGCTATCTTTGAATCTTTATCGTCGTCGTCACGCCAGAGCGAGCGCAAAAAGTTTAGCCAGTTAGTAGGCTCCGCTTTTGGCTCAATCTCAAAATCGTACGCCCATGTGCAAAGATTATCCGGCGAGTGTTCGAGCATCTCTGTTCCAAACTCATCGATAACCCAAAACCCGTTTTTGTCCGCAATACCCGAGGGCACTTTGTCAAAATACTTGTCGACCCGAATCTCATGTAAGAGCAGTGCAGTCTCTGCAACTGCCCTAGCCTTAGCCAAGCCTACCGTTAATCGTTTTGGCTTGTCTCCAGGCAACCAGAGCCCATCAAAGAGCAGTGCCATCGAGATTAGGTCGTTGTGCTCGACCCGGTTCCAGACAGCCCCGTCAAAAATGTACAGGCTCCCGTCGCTTGACACAGCGCGTCCTTCCGGTGAAGACGACACGAGTGCATCGAGCAGCATGGTTGCCAGCAAAGGGTCCGACCCGAACTCGGGCGTGTGGTGTTTTAGGTATTCCTCGACACAGGTGGTTAGCTCATTCATTTAAATTGTATCCCCAGGGCCGCGCAGCCCCCCATTGAAATTGAATTACGAAGCTACCCGAATTTCGCCTTGCCGTAAATAATGCTTGGCGAGAATTTTAACCGGGCCTGATTTCGTTAGATATATTTTGATGACGCCAGTGCACCTATGAGCGCGTGTACTGCGTCAGCACCCTCTAGCTCAATGTCCATCATCTCTAAAAAAACGACACCGGTTCCATCAAGTTCGAGGTAGGCGGGGATGTCAGCTTGAGATGCAACGGAATTGACCAGCGCAACGAGCGCCCAGAGCTGGTCGGTGCGCTGTTTCTCTAAAAGCTCGTCAAACTTTTCCTGGCGAATTTCGCGGAGTCTTTTTTCTTCTGCAATTTGCGCGTTAGTCTTTTTGCACGTTGCTTTGTTGTGGCCGTATAAACCACACCGGCTACATTTTCTTGGTTTCATTGGTTAGCTCTCTTTCTTTAATTGGTTACACGCACCCAGCATGGATGCGGCTAGGTTCATTGCATCGCGCAGGTTTGCGTCGAGCATGTGGTGTTTATTCTCATTAACGAATCGCTCGATATTCAAAATGACATCGGTTAACCCGCTCATCATTGCGTCAAGCTCATGCTCTTCCATGGTTAGCTCTCTTTCTCTGTTGGGTCCAAGCACAGTTCATTCTCCAGTTCCCGAACTCTTGCATACAGTGCTTTGTTTTCGTGAATAAGTTTTGACTTCTTTGCCAACGCTTCCGGTGACAACTTAAGTTTTTCCTGAAGCGTCTTTTGCCCTTTCTCAAGCTCCGCATTCTTTTTACTTAATATAGAAGCCTTGCACTCGGCTTCTGTTAGATGAATAGTGAGAAGGTCGCACTGTTTCACCCAGTCTGTATTTTTCAGCTTTTTGTTTTCAGCTTTAATTGCTCTGCAGGCTTCTTGAACTTTTAAGCTTTCTTTTTGCAGATAAAGCCCATACTCCTTTGCTGATTCCCCCTCTTCAATGTCAGATTTCCAGGCATCTTTAAGCTTTTTTATGTACTTTTCGTGCTCATCCTGTAGCTGTTCGATGCGCTCATCATAATCCAAGCAGGTGAGCCTTAAGTCCTCAAGCCGCACTGCTTCCATTATCTTATAGCACTCGTGGTGGAGGTCGCTGGCAAGCCTTAGTAAGTCGTCCCGGTCGAACTGAATTGTCTTTGCTTCCTTGCCCATAATTAGCTCTCTTTCTTTGGTAGGGTCCAGTCGACCCATTGAGTTACGAACCCGCCATCGGACGGGCTCCAGTACCTGATTTGAATCCGAGTACCCGAATCGTTGGTGTCAATCCACTCGACGTGACCGTACTCGGGGTGCGTTATTGTTGTTGTCCCGTGTCGTTTTCTGCCTTTCATCTCTCTCTCCCCTCGTCCCGGTAGCGGGATAAGTCCTCGTCCTCGAAGCAGTCATGACCCTTTTCGCCGCCCTCTTCCTCGTCTTTTTCTTGGGCGATGTATTTCTTATAGGTCGCTGGGTAACAATGCCTGCAGTCGTAGGCACCACATAGACACTCACGCATTTTCTAGCTCCACCTTCATAATCGACCCGAACTTGTCCCGCTCGCGTCCGTTGAAATAAAACAGTGCTCCAGGTCCATTACCGGCGGCGTCGCAACTTAGGACAACGTGCGACCCGTCATCGAACTCCAGCACCAGGGCGCGGCAGGTCCAGTTGAATGTGAGCAATTCCTCGTCAGTCTGATACCTGACCCGAACAATAGTCCGACCCTCTAGCACCTCGCGAGCTGGCGGGTTTTTGGTGATGTTCTCAATGTGGCTTAACATGGCGTCCTTTTTTGCGACCCGCTCAAACGAGTGCAGCTCTATTTTCTTTGTCATTGACCCGAACCTCTCATCTGCTCAATAACCCGCCCAATCATTTCAGCTTGGCGCATTGTGTTGAGTCCAGGGTGGGCGGCTTCCACCGCATCCCTAATCTTTTGCCAGCGGGCCAGACCCGAACCGAGGTCAGGGCTTTTTAAGATAGGATTTACATCTAAAATTTCTTGGGGTGTCATGACCTGTTTCTTTCTTTAATTTCAACCTCTAAGGCTTGCACTGTATCTCCCAGCTCACCGTCAATCGTTTCCCAGAGGGCTTTAGCGTGAAGGATTTTGGCTGTGGTAATCGCGTGCTCTTCATCCTCGAAGAAGTCGCCGTGACCAAAAGTATCCAGAATAGTTTTACCGTCAATTTTCACGCGGTATTCAGTCCAGCCGTGGTGACCCGAACAATCGTTCCAGCTTGGTGGAACTTCCCTTGTTTCGACCCGAACACCTGACAAGCCGTAACGCCAATCGTCGGACAGGTCCAGGTGATTTACAATCCAGTGATAACAGTCCTCAGAGGACCCGAACGAGCGCCGGTATTCCCGCCCTGTTTTTGTGCTGCGAATTAAATAAGTTTCCATTGGTGTTGTCCTTGTTTGAGTTAACCCGATAATGGTCCGGCCCGGGCGAGCTACTACCCGAGCCGGACTTTATGGGGTCAACCCTCTTGAGCGTCTAAGGCATTGTGAACCGCAAGGACACGGTACAACTCCTCTAGGCGCTTCAATGAGTATGAATCGGGCTGACCCTCGCCAGCAAATTCGGCGACAAGTGATTGGAGGCGGGAGTGGATAAAGCTAATCAAGGTGCTGCGTGTCATGATTTTACCTCGCTTTCGTACCCGTCGAACCATTCGACGTGCTCGGTTGTTGACCCGTCAGGGTGTACTTTGGTTACAGCTTGCCGCGTGTCCGGTCGCTGGCAATGGGCTTGGGCTTCCTCAAGTGTCAACCCGCGCTTTATGACGCGGTTCATACCCTTAAACTTGAACCGGATAATTTTGTAAGTTTCCATGCTATTTCCTCCTCTTAGGCATTGCTCTAAACATCATTTCTGAACTAGTCGCACGCCGCGAAAACATCGCACGCATTCGAATTTGGTGGCTGTATTCCGCATCCATTCGGTGCTGAATTTTCGCGGGGTCGAATAGTAGCTCCAGCAAAAGTTGATTTTTTGCGTCGTCTGGGGTCACTCGCCACAATTGGCGAAACATAACGCACCAGGCCCTCCATTTTTGAATAAACATTCTCGTTCTGTTCATTGGTTTGTCCTTGTTAATGGGAGTGTTATAGGCTCCATTGGCTACCCTGGGCACGACTCCAAGGTAGCCTAGCAACACACAACACAGGAAAACTTAGTAAGGTAGGTTGGAGTAAGGATACAGCTTAACCAGCCCACCGCACTTAAGCACACCCACAAAACATTGGAGCTTAGGTGAATATTCCGGAGAATCCTTCAAGAGGTCGTCAACAATACCGGCGGGATAGTGGGTATACCCGGGCGAAGCTTGCTCGTTTATTTCCTCGACTGAATCCAGAGACGACTCAAAAAACAGCTCGAATTTAATGTTAACCCGGGTCGAGTTCCATTCGGTAAAGCTTCGCAAGGGCTCACAGTGCCAGCCCACCACTTGGTCATAGAAACCAGACTCGCCTAGGTTATCAACCTTATAGAGTCGCCAAGCCCCATAGTTGCCCCGAGGGTCGCCACCTAAGTGGGGCTCGACTGCCACGTAGATATCATCCGCCCAAGTATAATCCGCGCAATCGTATGGTGCGAAAACTTGCCACGCAAAACCGTCACTCAATTGCTGCTCGTGGTTGTACGTGTTCCCCAGTTGCCCTTGCGCTTGGTAGGGTTGACCCTCTAGACACCCGATAAGCTTGGCAAGCCCGTCCTCGCAATTAGAAAGCCAGTCGCCTGGTTCTAGTTCAAAGGTTTCCATAAGGGGCGAGTCCAGCTCGATAGGGTCGCCTAGTGTCGCCTCTAAGAATTTCTCAGTGTCCAGAGAGGTGCAATCAAAGTAGTTCAAATCAACGTTAATCATAGGGAAGGTTCCTTGTGTGAAAATTAGCTCTAGACCGTTGGTATCAATATCTTGACGCCAGGGTCAATTATATAATGAAGATAGGTGTAGATAATATTCCCGAAAAAATGAACTAGTGAAGATAATGACTTGAGGTGAAGATAGGTTTTAAGGCACTTTTTAAACGATATCAGGCACTTATGAGTATGGGTGTTCTATATTCTTACTCTAAACGTTTGAAATTCTTATAGGACACAATATCAGGCACTTAGAGCGCTAGCGCGTATACGTAAAAGATAGTTTGGCGAGGTGGATCATTAGGTTCATAGGTTCATTTATCTTCATTCGCTTGACGAATGGTGTCTTATGGGGTGAAAGTGGGGTAACGTTATCGGGTCACTTGGGAGTATACATATAAAACGAGTGACCGTTTATGCTCTCAAGTGGCCTTTATCGACCTGACCTGACCCTATTTGACCCTATTAGGTCCCGAATACCCGAAAACGCGAACCCGAATAGAGCAGGCCGGTGGGATATGTCCTGAATGAATCGCTGAAACTGTGGATTTTTAGGCAAAAAAAGCCCCGGACATTGCCGGGGCTCGATAGGGTGGGTGGGTTAGACTATTTCAGCTTGCCGTATCCCGGCGTTCCCTCTCGTGAAGATATGTCTCCTCTAATTATTTGCAGGCGAGTCATAACGCTTCGCACGTAGTCGTGAGGGAAGACCTCGCTAAAATGGTGCGCGGCGCGGTCGTTTGACAGGTCTTGGATTAATTCGGTTAACTGCTTGTCGGCAAACTTGCACGCGTTCTTGTGAATTTCTGCTTCTGTCGGTCGTTTTACTGTCTTTGTCATTTCATAACTCCATTGGTTGTTTCTACAATTGCGTACAGGGCTCCGTCAGAATCGGCGGTCGCCCAAGCTTTTGAAAGGTGGTCTACAATGATTTTTTCGCCATTGCGGATTACGTGAAAGTGCGTATCGCCCTTGGTGGGGTCAAACTGGATACGCTCCGCACTGGCTGGGATTGCTGTCATGGTTTCAGGTTGAACGGTAGCAGCTTTGAACCACGCAAACACCTTGCGGCTGCCGGTACCAGCATTGCACTTTGCAAAGTGCTTGTTGGTGAATGACGGGTGACGAACCACGACGTCAATAAGTACAGCTTGCGAGCAGTGCAGGGTCTTACTTGGAACGTAGGACCAACAACCTTTGTTTAAGTTGCGGTGAAATTGTATGCGTTTCATGCGTAAACCCTCACAACGCTTCCGGATACATAGGGGCTTCCGTTCATGTCCATACCATGCATTGGGCGGTCACTTGTGGGGCACGCCTTGTAGATGCATACAAGACCGATATCGAGCAAAGTAAACGTTCGGTGGTAGATGTAGCCAGACAAATTCATATGCCACTGGCGGAGAACCTTCAAAAACATAACGGCGTATGTCCTGCCGTTTGCGGACCAAAATAAACAACTCACAGTAGCTCCAATGAGTAGGGGTTGAATTAGTATTGATGCAAGCGTCATGCCACGAACGGGGTACAATATTACTAGGCTTTTCTGGCTACTGTGGACGACCTGACACAACCCGGTGCGTCAATATTGACACACCCGTCAATTGCCCTATGTTGCACTACACTGCGATACATATAGTGTAACGTATGGCAACTGCACCACATGTATGGCAACTGCACTGCCCTACATTGCCATGCACTACATGTATGGCAACTGCCCTACCATACACTACCCTACCCTACCCCCGATCCGGCTTCCCCCCTTTTCATTAAATACCCTCACACTCACTCACCCCAGATTCACTTTTGACGCATTACGTCACAGCCTTTTCCTTGAACAGGTCTTCGGTGTATTCTACTGTAGTCTTGCGGTGTTGGGATGTAGCGCCTGCAAGCTACCCCCAAACTGACCTAGTCAGCTCCCAGCATCGCACCACCTTTTGGTGCCCTTTCGAGGGACGAGCACAGGAGTGCATAAATGAGCAGGAAAATATACAACGCCGGGAAACTCCAAGTCCGGTACGAAAAAGCCGCCTCTCAGGGTGCCGCTGGAAAACAAGACCGAGAAGAGCTTCTGGCGCAGGCCGACCAAGACATCGAAGACGAAGGTGCCTTTGTAGAAATCAATCGAGACGCCAACGAGCTAATCGATGTCCATGTTCTCCCCAGCCTGCACTCTATGATGGAAAATATGTACACCATCATCGATGCGGAGACCCGCAGACTAATGCGACAAACTGTGTCGGGTGGCGGCATGGATAAGGTCGATTCTCAGCACTTCGGTCAGCTGACTCGTAGCATCTGCCAACTGGCAAATCTTGAGCACGGGATTCGAGAGCAAAACCAGCTCGACCAAATCTCTGATGACGAACTTAAACGCTTGGCCGACATTGCCTACAAGAAATTAAAAGGGAAATCCAAATGAGCACACCTTATGCGACCCTTGCATACAATCCGATTAAAGATAACGACAAGCTCCCCGTGCTAGTTCGGCTGGCAAGCACCGCCGACTCGTCTCTGGTCTACAGCACTTGGCTTCGCAGTTACGCCGACCAAAACAAAGACCAGCACCGGGGCATTCTGTATAAAAGCCACCGAAAAATCATAAGAAATCTTATGGAAAAGTCGGTTACCGTTATGGCGGTGATGGATGACGACCCCAATCAGATTTTTGCGTGGATGTGCGGAATCAGGACCAAAACAGGGCCTCTTTTAGTGCATTACTGCTATGTTAAGGATGCTTTTCGGCGTTTAGGGCTCGCAAGCCTGCTGCTTAGGTACTTTGAACACCGTCAGGGGGAGCCGATTGTCTGTAGCCATAAGGGTTATGTGTATAAATCTCTCCGTGATAGGTATAATCTTTTCTATGTCCCACAGGTGCAAGAAACCCACGGGGTAGATAAGTTTGAGGATGGAAAATGGAAATTGTAGGATTTACGCTAAAACATGACTGCCGCCCAGTGTTTGACAAGATTGCAATCAATCTAAAGGCACCAAACCACAAAGGGTTTACCCTAAAATGGGGGCCAAACAAAAACGGCGTCATTGTAATCCATGAAAGGCACGGGACTATGTATTTGCCCATGTCGTCTATCTCTCATGTTGAAATTACTGAAGAAGAGAAGAAAAAGACTACCCGGAAACCCAGAAGCGTGAAGGCAAAGAGTAATGGGGAAATCACCGCCCAAGCATGACGCTCGGGCGCTTGTCCGAGAGTACATAAAAAGATTTGGTGATCCTGAAGCCTTGCAAGAGGACAAAGGAGTTGCCAAGGACCGGACTTATCGGTGGCAGGAAGATTTGTTTGAACAGCAGATTGCGTTCATCAATGACCCTGCCTCGTTTAAGACCGCGCTGTGCTCTCGTCGTGCAGGCAAAACTTACGCGGCCTGTTACTACCTCATTGAAACAGCATCTCGAAATCCAGACAGCATTTCGGCCTATATTGCCCTAACGCGAAACAGTGCCAAGCGTCTTATGTGGCTGGAGCTTAAACGGGCCAACCGTAAGTACCATATCGGGATGCACTTTAATAACTCCGAACTTATTGCTACGCTCCCCAACCGAAGCCAACTTGTGCTGACGGGAGCAAACGATGAAGCTGATATTGATAAGTTGCGGGGTTCTGCTTACCACCTGGTTATTCTTGACGAAGCCGCAAGTTTCGGACGCCACCTTGAAGAGCTGGTGGAAGAAGTTCTTGAGCCTGCGCTAATTGACCACAACGGCACAATGGCTATGATTGGAACACCCAACGCTGCTTGCTCGGGGATGTTTCATAGGGCATCGACCGATAAGGCCCAAGGTTACAGCAACCACCATTGGACCATCATGGAGAATCCGCACATTCCTCATGCTGAGCAATGGCTTGAGCGCCGGATGAAGCAAAAGCACTGGGACAAAACCCACCCTGTCTATATGCGGGAGTGGCAAGGAAAGTGGATACGCTCAAACGACTCTTTGATTTACAAGTACACCGAAGAGAAGAATTTTTACGTAGACATCCCTCACCACGAGCATGACTTTGATTTTATTCTCGGGGTGGATTTAGGTTATGAGGATGCCACAGCTTTCGTTATCGGTGCTTATTGCCCGGAGCTGCCTGATTTCTATATTGTTGACTGCTACAAAGAAACCAAGATGATACCGGCCCAAATTGCTCAAAAAATCAAAGAGCTTGATTCACAGTATGATTTCACTATCATGGTCGCCGACACGGGGGGTCTTGGTAAGTCTATTGTGGAAGAATTTCGACATCGTTACGAGTTACCAATACGCGCAGCAGAAAAGCGTAACAAGGCGTCCTATATTGAACTGATGAACTCAGACCTACACTGCGGTTTTATAAAGGTCTTTGAAGGGTGCGAGTTACTAGATGAGTGGGATTTACTCCAGTGGGACGAAGACAGAAAAAAAGAAGATTCGCGTTTTGAGAATCACCTCTCGGATGCGTGTTTATATGCGTGGCGTGAGAGCAAGCATTACACGTACAAGCAAAAGGCTATTGCGCCAAAGCATGGAACTCCTGAGTATTATGATGCTCTAGAAGAACAGATTTGGTCAGACAAGGCCGAAGCAATCGATAAAGAAGACGGACAAGCATGGTGGGAAAATGAATGGACGCTGAACTAGAAGAAATAATTGAAGCCGCTAAGAAGCATGGTCTTAAGCGGTTGCGGGTTGGTGATATCGAAGTAGAGCTATGGGACAAGCCCCAGATTCGACGCGCTCAGGTACAAGCAGTTCCTGAAACGTCGAGCACAAAGGGTCTTTCCGAAGATGAGCAATACTTTGAAGACTTATTTTATTCAGCAGGTGGTTAACTTGCGGGGAGTCTCAAAATGAAAAAGCTAGGGTATTGGTGGAACGAGCAAACAGAACCTCACGATCTTGTATTTGAGGTAGTTGAGCACTTAACGAACAATCAGGGTTACCACTCAACAAACAACATCAACCACGCACGCCTTTACGGCAACATTAGTTATCGCGATTTGGGAAGCGGTAATTTAGTCCAGCGAGCCAAGACAAGCGCAAAGAACCGCGTAACGCTAAACATCATTCAATCTATGTGTGATACCGTTACAGCGCGAGTTGCTAAAGCTAAACCTATGGCCACCTACTTAACAACTGGCGGCGACTGGGCAATGCAGCGAAAAGCTAAAAGCTTAACCAAGTTTACCGCAGGCCAGTTCTATGGTTCCGACATCTACAAGGTTGCCCCGAAGGTATTTTTAGACGCTTGCGTTTTTGGTACGGGCGTCATGAAAATACATGAGTATGACGGTGAAATTATATGCGAGCGCGTTTTTCCTGACGAAATTATTGTCGATGACCTAGAGGCTCGCAACGGCAACCCACGCCAGATGTTTCAGCGAAAGATTGTAGACAAACAAGTCCTAGCTTCGCTTTTCCCTGAGTTTGCAAAGCAAATTGAAGAAGCTTCTCCGTTAGAGGACGACGATTCCTTATACAGAGCCAGTGAGCAAATTGAATGCCTTGAAGCTTGGCACTTACCTAGCTCAAAAGGCGCGAAAGACGGTCGCCACGTTATTACGATTGAAAACGCAACCTTGCTTGATGATTCTTGGGAGCGCGATGGCTTTCCGTTTGCATTTATTCACTGGACGAGCCGATTGCTTGGTTTTTGGGGGCAAGGGCTCGCAGAACAGCTTACTGGCATCCAGGTAGAGATAAACCGCTTGCTGCGGAACATCCAACAGCAAATGCACCTCGCAACACCGAAGGTTTTTGTTGAAAGTGGCTCTAAAATCTCAAAAGCTCACATAAACAACGAAATTTGGGGCGTAATTGAGTATGCAGGCACTCCGCCGCAGTTTTTTGTCCCTAAAACCGTTTCCGGTGAGATATTTAGTCACTTAGACCGTCTATTCAACCGTGCATACGAAATTGCGGGTGTAAGTCAGCTTGCAGCGGGTGCAAAGAAGCCAGCGGGCCTGGAATCGGGCGTTGCGCTTCGAGAGTTTCAAGATATTGAGTCCGAGCGGTTTTTAATGGTCGCAAAAGCTTACGAGCAGCTATTTCTAGACGCAGCAGCTCAAATGATTGATATTGCGCGTGAAGTGTCCGAAAGAGGCGATGAGCTTGAGGTTATTAGTCACGGCGACGATGATATCGAAAAGATTAAGTGGTCAGACATCGATTTAGACCGAGATGAGTATGTGATGAAGGTTTACCCAACCTCACTTCTGCCTACAACGCCTGCGGCAAAGCTCCAGAAGGTTATCGAAATGCTGCAAGCTGGAATGATTTCACAGCAAGAGGCCAAATCCTTGCTTGATTACCCTGATTTAGAGTCTGTAAACAGCATGGCAACGGCGTCACAAGAGCTGTTCAATATGATTATTGAGCGTATTCTTGAAAAGGGTATTTACCAGTCTCCGGAACCGTACATGAACTTGTCTATGGGTATCGGGATGATGCAATCTGCTTACTTGCGGGCCAAGATTAACCAAGTTCCCGAAGCTCGGTTGGACTTGTTTAGACGATTTATCGAAGACTCCATTGGTATGCTTGCGAAGATGCAAGCAGCGGCGCAACCACAAGCACCGATGCCTATGGGGCCTATGGGGCCGGGACCAGACGCTCCCCAACAAGGAGCACCCCCGGCAGGAATGCCGGATGGAGTAGCGGCGGCTGAAATGGCTGCTGCGCCCATCCCAACAGCGTAACAACGCAAGAGGTTAATATGTCAGAAGAAGTTGTGCAGGAAGCGGCTGCTGAAGAAGCACCAAGTCAAGAATTAATGGAAGATGTAGCTGACGAGGCTGTTGAATCCGCCGAAGCTCCCGAGGCCCCCGAAGCCCCGCCGGAGCCCGAGCGCCCGGATTTTTCTCGGCAGTTTGCAGCCTTAGCCCGGAAAGAACGGGCCTTAAGGCAAAAAGAGCAAGAAATAGCCAGTTTCTCAAAGCAGCGCGAGCAGTTTGAGGGAAACTCTACGCGCTTGGCTGATTTGCAAAAACTGGCAAAAGAAAACCCTGCCAAACTTCTTGGCGAGCTTGGAATTAACTACGAAGAGTTAACAAACCAAGTCATTAATGAGGGTAACCCTACAGAAGAGCAGAAGCTTCGTCGGCAAAACGAGGTGCTTCAAGAGCGTATTCAAAAGATAGAGGACATTTATACGAAGCAGCGCGAAGAGACTGAGCAGTACCAGATAAAAGCTGCCCACACTCAGTTGGTTGACAATATTAAGAATTTCGTAGACGATAGTAATACCTTCGAGATGGTGCAGCACCACAACGCCTATTCTCTTGTCGGTGAGGTAATGCAGCAGCATTACAATACAACGCAAGAGGTGATGGAATATGGACATGCGGCAAAGCTCGTCGAGGACCACTTTATGGCGGAAGCCGAGCGTTACTTAGGCAGCAGCAAGCTGCAAGCAAGATTTCGTGAGTTAGATAAACCACGCGAGTCAGAGACTCCAGAAGCCGCCGAGCAAGCAGTGAAACGGGTGAAAACACTTAGCAACAGTGACGTTGCTAAAAAAACGGAAACATCCGGCAGCACGTTAGAGAGCAAGGAAAAATCGCTCGAACGTGTCGCTGCTATGATCAAATGGGGCGCTACGCCCTAATTTTGGAGTTATAAAATGGCAAGTCCACTCGACGTAGGTACAGTAACCGAAGCTCTTAAAGAGCACTATAAACCACTCCGTGTTCAGAACATGGTTTACAAAGACAATCCGCTTTTCGCGATGATGCCGAAATACACAAAGTTTGGCGGCGAGAATATGCCGATTCCTTTGCTTTACGCCAATCCGCAGCGCCGAAGTGCAACTTTTGCGACTGGTCAAGCTAACACGTCTACTTCAGCGTTAAAGCAATTTTTGCTGACACGGGTAAAAGATTATTCTTTCGCAAGTATTACCGGAGAGTCCATCAAGGCGACCGAGCGAGACAGCGATGCTTTCTTGCGATATGCCACAATGGAAATCGATGGTGCTCTTCACTCACTGACTCGCTCTCTTGCGGTTGCGATGTATCGTGACGGAAGCGGTAGCATTGGTCAGTCGGAAGACAACCCTGACGGCAATTATGCAAACCTTACGCTTATCAACGCAGATGACGTAACCAACTTTGAAGTGGGTATGGAAATCGCTTTTTACGCTGACTCTAGCGGTAAGCCTGGAGCAGATAGAGGCCAAAACCGGATTATCCAGTCAATTGACCGTAATGCGGCTACCAAGCAAATTACTTTTACTGCAAACATTCACGTTGATGTTGCTTACACTGACCACTTGGTTATTGCTGGCGATAAAGATGCGAAAGTGACTGGCCTTGATGGTTGGGTTCCTTCAGCAGCTCCAGCCGCAACTGCATTCTTTGGCGTTGACCGAACGGCAGACGTGACTCGCTTGGGTGGTAATCGCTTCGATGGTTCAGCTCTTCCGATTGAAGAGGCATTGATTGGCGGCGCATCTCAAGTAGCTCGCGAAGGTGGTCGTCCAGACCATTGCTTTGTTGATTTTGCTACTTTTGCAAATCTTGAAAAAGCTCTTGGCTCAAAAGTTGTTTACAGTGAGTCAAAAGCGCGTGACGTAGATATCGGCTTTGCTGGCATCGATGTTCGTGGACCACGCGGAACAATCAAGGTTATTCCTGATCAAAACTGTCAGCCAAACGTTGCTTGGATGCTTCAGATGGATACCTGGAGCCTCAACACTTTGGGTGAAGCTCCGATGTTCTTGGACCTTGATAACAACCGTATGCTCCGCGAAAGTGCGGCAGATGCTTACGAAGTGCGCCTTGGCTACTACGGTCAAATCGCTTGCAACGCTCCGGGTTACAACTGCCGCGTAGCACTATAATTCGGACTCACTGAAGGGAGATTGAGTTATGGCGAGTAGAGATTTTAAAAATGTTCAATCGTCCGAGCGAGCGGTGAAAATCGTTTACGGTCGTGCGACAATTGGCGGATCAGGGGCACCGACCCTTGACGCCAGCTCTAGCATCGGGGTGAGAAGTATTACCCGAACCGCTGCCGGAGATTACACCATTGTACTGGGGTCATCGACTCCAGCGGCTACAGACAAGTACAGCAAACTCCTTTGGGGTGATGCGACTATTGTTGAGGCTGACGATACAGACTTACATTCTTATTTGGCGGCGGATACAGTTTCAACGGACGGTACTTTTAAGATTATTTGTACCGCTGGGGCAACAGCTACTGACCCGCCAGAAAACGCGGTTCTTTTGTTCAAAGCAGAGCTAAAGAATACCAGCGTTAAGTAAGGAGCTTGCCATGAAAGGCAAAGGTAATCTTGCCCTTATGATTCTTAAAAAGGCCAAAGAAGAAGGCCCGGAAGAGGATGATAGCGGCTTGATGAAGAAGGAGGCAGGGGAGAAATTCCTCAAGGCCATCCAAGAGAATGATGCCGATGCGGTCGTCAGTGCGATGTCCGACTTGGCAACCATGATGGATTAATTGAGTGGGGGCTACGTGCCCCCACTTTTCCTTTAGGGGATAGGTATGCCGAAGAATCTAACAACGCTTCAAAACCTTGTTGATCGTGTGCGGCAGCGAGCCGATATGATTGGCTCGGCTTTTGTCTCCGACGCCGAAGTAATCAGCTATATCAATGTAGCAATGGCTGAGATTCACGATGTTCTCGTAACCAAGTTTGAAGACTATTATATTAGCTCGGAAGAATACGTTTTACCTGGAGCTAACGGCGCTGCTTTGCCTGATACATTTTACAAGGCCCTCGGTGTTGATTTTGACGTTGGTGGGATTACCTATCGGTTAAAGCCTTACTCGTTTCAAGAGAGGGCAACGTATAACTCTCCTGGAATGATTGCTTCGACGATAACAAATACGCTTTATCATATTCAGGGCAATGTCATTAAATTTATCCCAAGCCCCACCGTGTCAGGGACAGCAACGCTTCATTATGTTCCGGAGCCCTTGCAGTTTTCCACAAGCGAGTCAGGGTACATGGATAAAACAGTCCACGACAAGGCCCCTGCCGTGGCTTACGGCTACGAAGAGTATGTTGTTATAGATGCAGCCATTAAATGCCTTCAGAAGGAAGAATCAGACGTTCAGGTGCTACTTGTGCAGAAGCAGCAGCAACTAGAGCGAATTGAGCAAGCCGCAGGTAAGCGAGATGCTGGGGAGTCCTATTCGATTAGCGACGTAAACGTCGGGACTACCTCTTATTTAGACGACGCAATTAACTTGGTGTAGTTATGATTCAATTTGAGCGCTACAGAACATCCGATCATCCCCTAACTCGGGTGCAGGATAAAATTGAGCAACTTGCAAACGACCTACAGGGATCCGGCTTGCTTAGTGGACGCTTGATTGAAAACATTGAATTTGCATCAAGTACGACACGCAACATTCAACACGGGCTGGGCAGGGTCTACCGTGGGTATATTGTTGTTTCCATTAATGCTAATGTAAACATTAAGGTAGATGACACTAAAAACAATAACAAAGCACAGTTCCTTGCACTACAAAGCCAAGGCACTGCCTGCACTGCTTCTTTGTGGGTGTTTTAATGGCGCTAGAAAAGAAAACGCTTTCATTTGCGATGCTTAAAGGCATTGATGAGAAGTCGTCAGATTCTACACGGGCACCTGACGGCTTAACGTCTTTAAGAAACATGGACTTTGGAAAAAAGGGCCAGCTAGTCAAGCGGGGCGGTTTTGTGCATGACACCAATGCCACCATTACAAAGTTTGGCGGGGGTGATATTTCTTCAGGCGTAGCCATCTCTCAATACGGCGACGAGACGTTAATTTTAGATGGTAAGAATCTATACTCTTGGATCAAAGAAGGTGACAACGGGCAAGGCTTGCTCAATCGTGGCACTTACGTCCCTTGCACGGTTAAAAACGAATTTAAAAATGTCCAAACAGATAAGCGTCAAAGCAATTGTCAGATTGCTGAAAAAAACGGCGTCCGTGTTTATGTTTGGGAAGAGTACGAGTTTCAGGGAAGCGACTACAAGACGTTTGTAGACGTTGAGCACATTGCCAGCGGTGCTCGCCTTATCGAGACAACTGAAATAAGCAGCACTGCGATTGTTATTGACGGGCCAGGTGGGGGCGGAACCGCTGCCGATACAACTACGCTTTACAAGCAAGCCCAGCCGCAATGTGCTGTTATCGGAAACTATGTTTTTATTGTTTACCAGGAACGCGATGGTTCAGCAAACCACTTAAGATATCGTTCGGTAAACTGCACAAGCATTACGACCGCCGCCGCTGTTTCTTCAGAAGCCAATTTATACAAAACGGGAACAACTGTACAAATTGAAATCGGGACAAGTTACCCTGTTTTTCAAATAGACAAATTTCTAGGCGTAACGCATTCAGATGCTATTGTTATTGCTCACACAACACCTGGAGCTAACTCAATAACAGTGGCGTACTTGACAGCAAGCGGGGCCACGCTTTCCCGGCCAGCAACTACTTTAGTAACAACGACAAACGTTTATTTTGCGCCATTCAACAAGGTTACAACCGGTGTGCCTAACGGCATAATTTTAAAATGCTTAAACGACGTAAACGCTGCATCAGAATACTCGATTGTGTTGGGGTACACTGCCGACACTGGCGGGACATACAAAGTCGTTTTAGTTCAAATAAAAGACGACTTAAGCGCTAAGATAGACCACGCCAGTCAAAACGTATTGGCTGATGGAAGCAGTACAGGAGCATTGCATCTCTTAAGAGGGACTGCTGGCTCTGTTACCGATGAGGGCGCAATAGGCGTTTTTGTAGAAGTATATTCGCCTGCCACTGACGTAGGTGTTCAGGGCAAGATTGTGCCGGAGCATTTTGTGCGGCTTTACTTGTTAGCACGGGGCGCGTCCACGATTGCAACTGAGTCAAACGTTGTAGCATTTAACACTTCTGTTACTTCTGATTTTTTTAGATACAACGGGAATATTTACTGCGTACTGTCTCAAGTAAACGACAACGCGCTGCACATTGATTTTGACGCCATTGAGCCTTCTGGAAACAGCCGGGGGCTTAACAATAACTCCGCTTTAGTAAATTTGCAGGGCGAGATAATTGGGGCGCTAAAGACAGGCAGCGCTCCGCTGTGTCTTACGTCTGACTACATAACAAACAACCCTGCTGACTTTGATGGGGGTCGAGAAAACCGGCGGTTACTTTACGGCGTGCAGCGCGTTACTTCTCGCGACAGTGCAACCGAGTTTGTGTTTGGTGCCTCTCGTCACTACGCTTACGCCTTTCACGACCCAGGGGCTTACGGCCCCGGTGATTACCCAGACAACATTTTTGGTGTAAGCCTGTTTGAGATTGATTTTGACCCTGCTCGAAAACTAGCCTCAGTAGACATTGAGAACGTTTGGCTAGGCAGCGGCGGGTTTATCCATAGTTACGATGGCAACTCGGTGGTTGAAAACAACTTTCTAAACTACCCGGCAATCAAAAAGATTGAGGAAAGCTTTAACAGCGCTACGGCTACCGGCGGGTTTAGTGACAGTAAAGTTATAAAATACTGCTGCATTTATTCGTGGACAGATGCCAAGGGGAACCTTCACCAGTCAACGCCTTCTGAAATGGTTGAGCAGACGATTACGCCCGGTAAAGCCTCAGGGGTTAGATCTATTACAGCTCCGGGCACTGGTTATGCAACAGTTATAGGTTTAGACACTACCGGGGGGTCAGGAACCGGGTGCAAGGTAAACGTAACCGCGAACGGCGCTGGTCAGATTACGGCCGTGTCGATAGCCGGTGTGACTTTTACAGGTTCGGGGTACACTGATAACGATGAATTAACGGTTGTTTACCCTGACGGCCCAGGCTCAGGTGGCACGTTCAGGATATCTTGCTCGGGTAAATCCGTTATTCAGGTTTCAGCTTACGTTCCAAGCCTTACAAGAAAAAAAGATGTAACCCTCAAGCTTTATCGTACTGACCATGCAGGGGCCACGTTTTACTTTGTTGCTGATATACCGATTCCAGAAAGAACTGCGCTAACGTCTTCAATTGTCACGTATGTTGATTTACCTATAGACGAGACAGCAATTACTTCAAGGCAGATTCTTTATACAACCGACTTACCTGCTACGGGTTTTGCGGGGTGCAGTACCGATTTAGTACGACATCAAAACAAGCTTATTTCTGCGGGAACAGATGACTCTGCGTATGCGTCAAGCGTTATTAGGGAAGGCGTGGCTCCAGGGTTTCCTCTTTTTAATCACTCTATTAATTTAACGGGTGACCCTGGAAAAATTACCGCTATTGAAAGTAACTTGGATACGCTGCTCCTTTTTACAAATAACGACGGTTATTACGTGGCAGGTTCCGGTCCTGACGTTTTAGGCCAGGGTCGGTATGGTGAGCCTCGATTATTTGCGCGAGGCCATGGAGCGTTAGAGGGTGCAGCCCACACGGATACGCCTCTCGGTGTTTTTTACCAGACTCCTCAAGGCATTCACGTAATTGGCAGGGATTTATCAATTGCCTATATTGGGGCGCAGGTTGAAGATACCGTTGGAACGCAGACTGCTGTATCTATGACACGGCGAGATTCGGACCAATGCGTTCGCATAATGCTACAAGAGGCAAGCCCTAGCGGTAAAGACATCTACTGCATTTTTAATTACTATTACAAGCAATGGACCACTTACGAAATTGTTTTTACAAGCAATGCTCATCAGGTTGGCGAGGTTTTTGACGGAACAAGCTTTCAGCGCTTAATTGCAAGCGGCTATGTTCAAACGCAGTCTAAAACAGTTTTTCGCGACACCAACACAGTGGTTTCAGGGCTAGGCACAGCCTCCGTAACAACTCAGTATACAGCCGACATAGTGACTGGGTTTATTTCTCCCACGGGGCTAATGAAAAAAGACCGCATCTACCGCTACATGGTTTTAGGCGAGTTCTTAAGCGCTCACAACCTTACGATTGAAGTCTACAACGACTACGATGGCGAAGAAGGAAGCCCTAACCAATCGGACACAGTAACTGTTTCAAGTGATCCTGCGGGCTTGTATCTGTTTCGTTCTCATATTGCGAATCAAAAATCTCGTGGCATTCAGTTAGTTTTAAAACTAGACGGTGTGGGTCAATGCGCAAACATTGAAGGGTTTGCGCTAGAGGTTGGAATGCGGCTAGATAAAACAACGTTTAAAACTATAGAGAGTAGGACATTGTAATGGCAGGTGCATTTTTAGCAGATACGTTGCAAGAACAGGCCCGAGCTGAACTGCAAGGGAAAATGATGCAAGACCAAATTGCTCGGCAAGTAGCTCGACAGATTGTTGGGCAAATTGCGCAACAAGAGATAGGTCAAAGCATTAACAGGATGCGCAGCAAGGGCAGCGCCATTGACCGCGCTGCTAATCAAACATCTCGCAGGGAAGTTGGCATGACCCAACTGGAAATGCAAAAAGACCAAGCACGAAAAGAAAAACAAATGGGGCTTATTACTGCTGCCGCTGCCGCCACCGGTGCCCTTGGTGCTCATTTTGCAACGCGAAAGCAAGAGTTGCCTGACGCACCGACAGACGCAGATGTAAGGGCCACGCACAGTCCTATAGGGCAACAAGAAGTGTCACCTGGCATGACTGTTCAGGACGTACTAGAAAAGCAAAGGCTGTATAGCTCTGTAGCCGATTTAAACCTTGAAAATGAGCTAGGGCTTCAGTCAACACTTATGGCCCCGCAGGCTTCCCCACCTGACCCCTACGCGGAATTAGATGATGAGGAATACTTGCAAAGCATTTCCAATTTTTAGGAGGCAGCTATGGCCGATGAAAACGACTACAGCATTTATGATGATATTGATGTTGAAGGTGCGACACCCACTCAAGAAGAGTACGAAGACGCCTACGGAGACGAGTCTTATGGGCACTTAGCGTTACGCACCCCAGAAGATTACGCAGACTACCTAGAAGATGAACCCACGGGCTTCGGGGTTGAAAAAGACCTAGAAGCGCGAAAGGCGGCTGCTAGGCGAGCATCAGGGCTGACGGGCGACAGGGCCTTTGAGTACGCGCAAAGACTCAAAGACATTAGCGAAGGCAAAAGAAAGACTGAAGGTCAAATTTCAGCCGAAAAAGAACTTGCTATTTTATCTAAGGCGCAACGCGGTAAGGCAATGGGGTATGGCGGGTTTAATTCCGCAGAGTTGCTTCAAAAAGCAGGTCGGTCAGCGCAGCAAGCAGAGCTTGGCGGTGAGTCAGCCATCAATAAAGCCGCCGAGCAAGCGGCAACGGCGGCAGATGACCAGTTAGAGCAGCTTCTTATTTCAGGTGAGCAACGAGCAGAAGACAAGGCTTTTGCCTTGCAGCAGCTTGCATTTCAACAAGAACAGGCGAGCAGCTCTCTTTGGTCTAATGTTCTTGGCGGCGTGTTGGGCGCTATTGGCGCAGTTGTCGGGGCCTCGTATGGCGGTCCGGGCGGTGCTATAGCTGGGGCTACAGCCGGAAAAGCGATGGGTAGCGGCGCTGGCCGCTACATGAGCTAAGGAGATACGAAGATGAGTGATGGTATGTTTCCGCCTCGCGAGCTTTATGAAGCCGAACAAGCAAGGCAGAGGGTTGCAAAAGACCCTTTTAGTGGTGGTCCCGACCACATGCGTCTTACGCCTGAAGACCTTAAGCGCCGCCAGGAAAGTGCGGCAGCTCTCGCGGCTGATGCTGCTAGGCGCGATGAAGCTCGCACTCTTTATCGTGAGCGCCCAGAAGAGTTTGTTAGAAAAACTCCCGGTATGTCAGAGGCCGCGCAAGCCGAGTATCTTCGCAGTACAGCGGGGGAAAGAGCGGATATAGCGGAGCAGGATGAAGCTTTTGTTGCCGAGCAAAAACTCCGAGCAGAGCAAGCTGTGCGCGACAAATTTGAACTTGAGGCTTTACGGGCAGGGTTGCCTGAAGATCAGTGGCCTGCTTATGTTGAAAAAAAATTAGCCGAGTCTCGTTTAGCAACGGCAGAACCAGCCATCAACACAGCAGCAGGAGCCGCGACGGAAGCAGAAACCGCAGCCGAAGAAGACCCAATATCGAAATCTATTCGAGAGCAATACGAGTTTGGCTTGGTTGAAGCCGACAGAGCGCAAAAAGCTTTTGATGCAATGCAGGAACGACAACGGCTTGCGTCAGAGCAGGTTGAACGTGAGATTGCCGCAGCAGAAAACGAGCTTAAGAATTACTCGATTGACCCTAAAAGAGCTTATGGCTCTACCGGAAACCAGGTTATGGCTGCGTTTGCCATTGCTATCGGTGCTTTTGCCGAAGGCTTGTCTGGGGGCAAGGTTCCTAACACTGCTTTTAAGATTATCGACAATGCAATCAAGCGGGACGTAGACGCTCAAAAAGCCGAGATGGGCAAGTATACCGATGTCTTAAAAAACAAAAACAACGTTTATGCTCGAATGCTTCAAAAGTTTGGCAATGAAGAAGCTGCAATGAAGGCTTCAATTACGCTTGGCCTTTCCGCTGCCGAGGCAAGCATCGACGAGCTTGCTGCTAAATACGGCCCTGATTCAAAGCAGGCGCAGGTTGCGGCAGGGTTCAAGGCTCGACTTGCAGGCGACAAAGCTAAGTTGATGTTAGATTTGGCTAAGACCAATGCTCGTATTCTTGGTAAAGGTAAAAACACTGGGCAGGCTGCGCAGCTGTTTGAAAACGCTCTGGGTGAAATTGGCTCATTGCGTACCTTGTTTAAGGAACTTGGAGAAGGTGAAGCTGCATTATCTCAACTTATTGGCGTGTTTGGGGAAGAAGCTCAGGTTTCTTACTCTCCTGGCACTGCTGCGGAATACGCGGCAGCAAGATTTGCGGTGGCGCAGTTTGTAAACAAGGCGTTTAGCGGTGCGCGTGGCTCGGATAGAGATTTAGCGGCAGTTATGGCTCGAATACCTAACCCAATAATTGCAACTCTTGACAGGAAAAAAGGTCTTCAGCTTATTAAGAATCTTGAAGAGAGTCTGACAAGAGCGGCAGGCGATAAGGGCTACCTTGTTGCTGGTGATGTTGCTCGTCAGTTTGACATTGATTACGGCACCAAAGGCACAGACGACGCGCTTAAATCGTTCAAGCCGCAGATTGATTCTATCCGAGGAACGGATCAGTAATGCCAAAGATGTTTAACATAGCTCTTAGCGAGTGGCGGGACATCCCGGAAAACGAGGTCCAGGGGGCTTACGAGTCGGGTCAGTACGTATTCGCAAAAGGGGAATTAGTCCCAGTGTCTTTGGCTGATGGGCGCTATGGAACAATTAAGGGCGAAGAGTTTAAAGATGTAATCCGCGCTGGTGGTAGTTATGACTTACCGTCTGAGCGACAGTATCGAGCTGACGAAGAGAAGTACGATTCTCGAAATGCGGAAGCCCTCCTTTTGGCCGCTGGCCGTGGTCTTACTTTCGGATTGTCTGATGTAGCGCTCGAAAAAATGGGTGCTTACACAGACGAAGAGATTCAAGGTCTCGAAGAGCATAACTCTATTCTTAGCGGCGTAGGTGAAATCGGCGGTGCCTTGGCTCCTGCGTTGCTGACTGGCGGCGGTTCTGCTTTGGGTGCAGCAGGCGTTAAGGGCTTGCTTAAACAAGGTGTGCATTACAGCCCTGCCGGATTCGCCATGCGTTCGGCGGCAGCAGCAGAAGCAGCAATAGGCAAAAAGCTCGGGGTGGAAGCGTTAGAGGGGGGCTCTAAAATGCTGCGTGCTGTGCCGGGGTTTGGCGCAGCGGGTGCAGTTGAGGGGGCTTTGTTCGGTGCGGGCGAGACTTTTTCAGAAGAGCTTCTTGGCCGTACCGACAAAACCGCAGAACAAATAGTAGGCGACATTGGCTTTGCTGCTTTGCTGGGCGGCGGTCTTTCATCTGCGTTTTCGATGGCCCCCGCAGCAGTTGCCAAAGCATTCCAGTCTCAAGCTAAAACAGAGTACCCCAAAGGCATAGCCAAGGTTGTCGGCGAGTTTAAAGACAAATACACGGCAGCAATGACAGGGATGGACGAGGAGCTTTTAGCAAAAACTCGCGACCCTAAGTTTTTGGATGATTTACTTGAGTTTGAAGACGTTGAGAAAAAGGTAAACGTTAGCGCAAGAGAATACATTGGTGACCTTTTTGGCGTTGTAGAAGGAACAACCAAAGGTGTTACCGAGGCAAAAAACAGGCTAATTCTTCCCAAAGTCAAGCCAGCCGTAGAAACTGACACCATTAACGGTTCAATGAACGCTGTTAGCGCTTACATTAAATCTCTTGGCGAGTCGTTGGATACACTCGGAGATAAGACGCAAAGAACAGCTGCTAGGCGTCTGATGAAAGACGCGGTTAAACTTCAGGACGGTATAGCAAAATCGATTGAAGATAGACTGCACGCAGCAGGCTATAAAAACCTTACCGTTAAAGTTAAGCGCGGAAAGAAGGGCAGCCCTGACTACGGCACGATAGAAGTAGTATCAAAACAAAAACCCAAGAAGCCCGGACCAATGATACTGGATGCTACGGGGGCACCAATACGACCCAAGGTTCAACCAAAAGTTAAGTACAACCTAGGGCAGGTAGAGGGACTTCTTAACAAAGGTGCAAAACCGGGAACGCTTGAAGGAACAGCGCAGCTTATTTTTAAAGAAGTAGACCGCCTAAAAATGGGCCAGAGTCGGCTTGATAGCGGGATGGCTGGATACGGCGCTTTAAGGGATTTGCTTGAAAACGAGAAGCTTTTTGGTGAAGCTGCAACAATCCAGACAAAGCTTAACAGCGCATGGAAGCCGTTGATTGAGCAGCAAAAAGAGTTTGCTTCGCAGTTTATGAAACGACACAAAGGGACCAAAAGACTTGAAGCTGATGGTCGAAAAATTAAATCGTTTCTTAGGAATTTACGCAACGAGGAAACCTCTGAACACGCACGCTCAACCGTGTTCAACGCATACGCAGACGCGTTTGATGTTTACTCGAAGGTGGCAAAAGAGGTTGGTCTTGATTTAACCGAGTCGGTACCAAGTGTTTTGAAGGGTGCTCAATCGCTTCGTAACGATTGGACAGATTTCAAGTATCTCCAAGCAGCTAAAAAAGAGCTAAGCGAATTAACGCGAAACCCCGGTTTAATTTCAGAGACTTTTGCAACGGTTGGCGGTTTTGCCTTTGGTGGCCTCCCCGGTGCTCTTGCTGCTAGGTACATCCGAAACATCGCAACACCAGGCGATGCAGTACGCCGCCGAGTTACAGCCCACGGGATTAAGTCTCGAACATCTCAAATGATTAACACTTGGGCAGAAAAATCGACCAAGCGGTTAATGGGCAATATCAAAGGAGCCCCCACGGTTAAGCCATTTGACGCCCTAACGGGCTCAAAACGAGTGTCGCTCCTCGGGTTAATTGGTGCAAAAGCAACAGGCAACGAAGAAGAAGACACGCGAAAAGAAATCGAGGCTTTTGCAACAATTGCTTCTCCAGAGGTAATGGCGCAGAAAATTAAAGACAACATGGAGCCTCTTCGCGATGCCCCGCAGATTACGGAAGCAGCCGTAGACAAGGGCGTAACCGCAGCTATGATGTACGGCGATGTTATTCGAGAAAACACTGAAACCGCCACAAACATAATAACGGGTGAGACGAGAATATCGGTCTCGGACTCAGGAGCGGCTAAAATTGCAAAGGCCCGGAACGCTTGCTTTGGAAGAGCGTGCGAGCAAGTAGCCCTTGAGTTTTCACAGGGCAGCGTAACCCCGGAAACGTTAAAAATAACAGACGCCTTATACCCTTTAAATATGACGCAATACCGAGAAGATGTCAGGACGGTGCTAGCTAAAGTTTACGAAAACTCAAGCGAGCCACCTAGTTTACAAGTCCTCCAGAGTTACGCTAGTCTTAACTATACGTCGGTTATACCTGTTCAAAGTGGACTGGCGAATCAGGCGGTGTATGAGG
>JGI24003J15210_10000116_pt1 | contig 31813 bp, 34 predicted proteins | sample LinPmetageLP28_FD_15210 | JGI IMG/M metagenome (IMG submission 15210)
AGAAGAAACAATTATAGGATTTGTATATTGTTTAACATTATTTTCAGCAGACCACATTTTATCTGCAGAATGATTTTGTATAAGTTGAATAGGTTCATCTAACTTTAGTGTTAAAGCGTGATCACCATCTACATAATTATCACTTGCTGGGTGGCTTTTGCTATCGTAACGATCTGTATATTGATCATGCCAATTACTGCCATTCATAAAAGTTAAGGACTCTTGGTCTGGCCGATTTGGATTAATAACAAAATGCATTTCTTTTATTTGATTAAAATCTTTAGGTCCGTTGTAACTACCAAAATATTTTCTAGGAGAAAATTCTTCATGTTTATATTTAGGATGCTTAAACCTAAACAAACGTTCATGTAAATCCATATAATCTTTCATTAGTTCAGTTTCTTGAACTGAATGAAAAGACTTTGCAACAGATTGTAAATAGTCTTGAAGACCACTGTTGTTCGCATACACTTTATAGATTTGTTTTTTAAAATTTTGATAAATTTCATTTCGCAAATCACCACTCATTCTTACACTAGCCATATTATTTTCTCCAGGTTGGTTGTATTTCTTGCCACTTAATTGTGGGAGTATTAATTACAAACTTGTTAAAAACTTTTTTAGGTTGTTTTGTAACAGTTAGTTTTTCATGCACCATAGTCTTTTTAAGAATAAAAAGAATAATGGATGCGGTTAAGCCACCAACCATAGCTGCAGTCATGCCACTGTAAGTGCCATAAAAACAAACCATAAGGGTAACTGTTATAATGACATCTATAAAAATGTCATTACCAATTGTTTTACGCCCGCCTGCTTTAAGCGCAAGCAAAAGCAGTCCGAGCGCGCTGATTATGCCTATCAATAACATTGTCTCTGTCCCTCCACATAAGATATGCCATGTAGGCAAATTGAATTAACTCGATCATGATCCACATAGCTGTGGTAATGCTCGTGATTACAGTACTAGACATCTAGTAACCTCCATATTAAAAATATAACTGCGCCCAGAGATACTGAGATTGCAACTAACATTAGAAAATGATGCATAGATGTTGCGATAGCTAGTAAGCCAAGCAACACTGCACCGCCAGTCAAAACAGACACACCAAAGTCTTTGATAGTCTGTTTAAATTTTGATGATTTCACCATAAGGTGCTTCTCCTTCGTGTGTTGTTATCCACAAGACCGGATAACTTGGTCGCTCTCCAAAGTCATTAGAGCCAAGATCTGTAAGATAGATCAAAGCACTAACATTTGGATAGTGTTCGTTTATGTACTCAACGCCAGGTGAAAATGCAGTACCACCTCTACCAATCATTGACATTTTTAAGGGAAGAGACTCGCGCGTGTATTCAGTATAATTTTGTACTTCAGTGTCAACTTCTACAAAATGAACTTTGTTAGGATTAACATCAAGAATAATAGAAGAAATTTCTGCAAGATCTTGATTTAGTTCTTCGTCAGTTCTAGAACATGATGTGTCAGACACAACGGCAATTTCATCGATACATGGGTTGTACATAGAAGGTAAATACAAACCGCCAGCAATAAATCTACGGTTTGGTTTTTGCCAACTAAAGTCAGCACTGTTATTAGAACGCAAGAATCTAGCAAGTACTTGTTTCCAACATACTTTAGGGTCAGCAATCTCACCAAGTATAGATTCTAAGCTGCCAGGTAGCTTGCCAGCTTTGCGTGCACTTTCTGCTGCTTGATTAATTGCAACATTAAGTTCTGCTTTTGATTTACCTATAGTACCGTCGTCGGTACCAGGATGATCAAGCACGCCACCGCAACCACCAAAGTCTACAGATATTGAATCCCAACCTTTGTCAGGTTCAGGAAGCAAGTTGTAGATTTCTTCTGCACTCATGTCGTTGTACTGTTCGTCAAGCAATGCACCTTTAGGTAATATAAAGTTAGCTTGCTTGAGTAAATAATTTTCTGCATAGTCACAAGCTACGTTCCACTTTTCTGGATGACGTTCTTGTCTGCGAAAAATATGCATAAGCACAACGTGCATAACTTCGTGCGCAAGAAAACCAATACGTTCTAGTGGTTGCAATTTGTCAAACCATTTAGGATTATAGAAAAGATGCACACCATCTGTGGCACCTGTATCCATGTCATCACGTTCAACGGGTTTGAGGCGAAGACAAAGGGTGCCAAAGAATGGTTGGTTAAGCACAAGTTGTGTACGTGCATTTGTAAAGTTTTGATTCATCGGTTACTCCGTATTAGTTGTTCTGTTTCGTCAGTCATACCAGTTGTAAGATGTCTAATTTTAAAATCACTATCTGCAGGTATAGCTTTTATTATTTCACCTTCACTGATTACTAGTTTTAAGTTATCAGACCAGTGAGCTTTACTTAGATCAGGTATGTCTTTTGTACCAGTACCGTAATGTTTTGCTACTTGGTAGTACCAACCATTAGGGTTATGTCTAAGAAACCACGGACTCATAGATCCGTCACGTAATGCTGCGTCAACACGTTTGTTACGTTTAACGCCATTGATAACACATTTGACGTGTCCGCCACCAAAGCATGCTCGTACGTAATCGCCTTGTTTATATTTAGGGGGGCCTATTTCCATAATTAATCTCCTAGTAATGATGCAGTTAAAATAACTGAGTTAAGTTCTTGCTCTTGCACTTCAATAGCTTCTCGCTGTTGTTGTTGCTTAGCTTTGCGTTCTACTTTTTCGTAGACTTTAGTTATCTTGTCTTGTGGAACAAGATCTTTAAGTGCAGGCCAAGCTTTAAGTGCTTGATTAAGCGTAGTAAAAGACTCAATAGTGTTGCGAACTGTACGTCTGTAGTTGTTACGTTCGTCAGCACGTTTGTCGTTGTCACGTTTTAGTCTGTACAACTGAGCCATTAATTCACAATCAGGTACAGCTTTGTCTGTATTGATTACTAAATCAACTTGCGTGTCATCGCTGTAACTACTGCCTGTGTTAAATAGTTTTAATATTTGGTAACCACCAATTACTTTTAACTCAAAGCGATACTCACCAAACTCTGGTTCGCCATCGTAATCTTGTGGATTATCAGTTGGGTTTTTGTGAATACAATAAGTAGATCTAATACTAAGATCAGTTACTTCACTCATTTGTAGTTTACGATTAGAGATTTCGTCAGGTACATTAGATAAAATGTGTGAACTGAGAGATTCTAAGTCGTCTTTAAGATACTTAGTGTATATTTTATTACCCAGATATTCTGGATACTCTTGATAAGGATGTGCTTTGTCGTACATATCCTCTGCTTTACGCGTAATGTCACGCTGTAGTTGATCTGACATTCTTACTGTGCTCATGTTTACCTCCTATGATAATAAGCCGTGATTATTTTGAATCCATTTAGTACAAAATTGATTCTTAATAAACTCTTTGTTGATTGCAAAAATACCTTTCATTAGTATTACTTGAAACTCTGATGGGAGTTTGTTGCATACTTTGATAATATTTTCGAGGGTTTCATCATTTGCACGAGTGGCAATAGATGTTGATAATGCGTACAAGACAGCTGGGTTGTCATCTTTCTTGTAACTGCCAGGTTCTTTGATGAGTGCGTCTACATCCTGAAGCTTGTCAGCTATTTGTTTGTAAGCAATAAACTCACCCGCTGGGCCGTCGCCGACTGTTGCTGCAACACCAAAGAACAACGATTCGTCGCTAGTGGTCGACGGTCGATTGGACAATTTCTTGTCAACAAACGCCCATGAACGTGGTGTTGGAAATGCATACTCGTCAGCTTTGAAACTGTTAAGTAACGCAGGTCTGTAACGCAAGAAGCCAATAACTTCTGAGTTAATACCAGCTTTGAAAGCCCACTCAACCCAGTCATCAATGCTTGCTTCGAGTTCGTAATGCAATAAACGATTACGTACTGGACTAGGCATTTGGAATACAGCAGCTGAGTCAGTTAGTCTGTTACCTGCAGCAACAATAGACCAGCCATCAGGCATTCTGTAGTCACCAATTTCTCTGGTCAACAAGAGTTGCAGGAAAGCGTTTTGTGTAGCTGGTGGTGCAGTTGGCAATTCATCTATAAAGAGAATCCCCGTTTCGCCATCGCGTGATGCAATAGGAAACACATCAGGCACTGCCCAACGCGTGTAACGCTTCCCTGTCTCCTGTTCTTGCATGATGTGAGGTATGCCACGCACATCGACTGGGTCGAATAAGTTGGCACGAAAGTCCAGCAATGGTACATCTAAGTCATTAGCCACTTGTTGTGGTATGTCTGATTTACCGATGCCAGGCCCACCCCATATCATGGTGTTAAGTCCGATACGGATGTTATCTTTAATCTCGGCTTTGAGATCGTTTGGGTTAATGTTTTGCATAAATCCTCCTATAGATTTTCATAAGCATATCTTTCAATAGGCTCAACATTAGTTATTGTCACTTGCGACTTCCTGTCTGCAAGCATACGTACAAATTCTACTCGCGCTAAGTGCGTGTAGTTTATGTTTGGGTTGTAACTGGGTGCTTTAAACTCAACAGTAACCTGTTGGTTTTGGTAGTTAAAAGTAGCACGCCATTTAATTAGTTGATTCACTCTTTACCTCCTTGTAAAACTTCTAGTTCTGGTTTAAAAAATGGTTTCCATTCTATAACTGGCTCTGGGATTGGAGTTTCAAACCATACTCCTACTCGTAAAGGAACATGGGGTTCTAATTCGTTATGATCTCTGTAAGCTTGTACTACAGTAGCAAGTTGTGCAGTTAAATCTTTTTCTTCTAACACATCGTGTTTCCAACCTAAACAGTATTCTGTTACTTGTCCTAGAATTTCAAAGTTGGTTTCTTTGCACACAACGTCTTCTGGAGTTATAGAGACTTGTATGTGTATTTTACCTATTTCCATGAGCACACCTCCTGTGTGTTAAAAGTTGTAACGTTTTTTGTTATAAGCGTATTTGCGATCGTTATTGTTTTTTATAAGTCCGTTTGCTTGATTTAATTTAGCAAAAAAATCGTTAGCTACTCGGTGAGGGGTATCAAAATGACTTTGAGGGTTGTTAGTTCCATCTTGCATTCTTTTACTGTGTAAACGAAGACGACCAAACAATAACAATTTATATAGAGATTCATATTCTTGTTGTTCTTCTTTGGAATAACTAGTATCAAATATAATAGATTCGCAAAAATCAAGAACTTCTTCTAGTGTGTCACCATTAGAACATTTGTATTTAAAAACAAGATCTCTTACTTGTGTAATTGTATACATTATAAGCACACCTCCTGTGTGTTAAAAAGCGAGGAATATTGTTCATTCAGGGAATCAAACCCTTATGACTATATAATTAATGCGTGCTAGTCAGTCTTTTTTGACGCAACCTCTATTCCGTACGGAATTAAGTAATGTTAGGTGAAGTGCTTTTGGCAACATCCGCACTTCAAGGATGGGGGGACAGATGTTGTTGAACACCTGTTGCCAGTAAAGAATAGTATCTGAACAGTCTATATGTCTCGGCTCTTTTAGATTAGGACAACGTATCGCGCGCGCATAGGCCCCGAGTTGGTCAACTATTCTTTATTTCCCAAATCAGTAGTAACAACTCTGCCACTGGCATAGGTTACTTTTCTGAAATGTAAGTCAGCACCTTTTTGGTATTCCCAACTAACAACTGTTTGATTTAGTTTTTCTTTGTTTATTTCTATTTTTCGTTGTTGTACTTTATCTTTATGTTGTGTCATCGTTTTCTCCTGAGCATTCAATGCATATATCGGAATCTGTTAAGTTTCCATATGTTTCGTCTGTTACTTTTGTTGGTTCATTGTCTTTAGAACCACATTCACTACATCTCCATGCTGACATAAGTTACTCCACTCTCCAAAGTCTACCTAAATACCCATTTTCAAAATCTAAAACGCCAAAAGTATGTTTTTTTATTGTTTTTGTTTTAATTTTAAAGTGTCTGCTTCTTAAATATCGGGTTGCTGCTCTCAAGTTATAATTGTCTGTAAATTCAACACAGTCTCCTATTTCCATTTTAAGCAATGGTTCAAAACAGTTGTATGCTACAGGTATTGGTATATTTTTTAGTATTTTCATAAGTTACTCCACTAATTGTACATCAACAGGTGATTCGCCTGTTTCCCATGACGTTACTTTAAATTCAGCAACGCCCACTTCTGGATGCTCGTTAGTGTAAACCACTGGCAAGAAGTCCATTGGGTATGTTGGGGTGGTTGAATGTCCGTCTTCATTGGCTGCGCCAACGATCAACGCTCGGCCTGCAAATACTTTGTCTTCTATAACAAAGAACTTTTGGTCCTCTACAAACAACCCTTCGTCATCGATAATTAAATCGGTGTCGTGTGTCAAGCCATACATATCGATAGTGGCACATTGCACAAGGTCATAAATAGTTTCTAGTTCTAACTTGCCAGTAGGCAAATGAACTAGCGTTATATCCTTCTTGAAAGGATCGATTAAATATACATATTCTGTTTTATTCATTAGCACACCTCCTATAGTGTAAAAAGGTGAAGTGCTTTCGACAATGTCTGCACTTCAAAGACATCAAAAAAAGCCAGCACGTTGGCCCTGTCTAAAAAGTGCAGGGCTTTTCATCCCTGCGTGGCTGTTAGGTCAGCAACCTTTCATGATTAACGTATCACGAACAACGGGCGATGGAGAGCGATATTTACTCTCCACCCCATTAGGAATTAAGCGTTAGCAAAGACTTGCTTAGCGTGTTCCAATGTAGCACCATTCAAATCACTCGCAACTTTGACTGATGCGTCAGCTAAGTTGTTGTAATTCCATTCTGCCATGCGTTGCTGGCGTCTTTCGACCTCAGTCTGTACTCGCATAGCTTGAACGCCTAGGTCACCAATACCAAACAGATTGTCGATGCTTTTGATAGCGTCTCTAATCAGTCTTGCTTTGCGACCAAGTGCCCACATTTTTGCCTCACGTTCGATGAGCCATGTTGGTAGCTCGTCTTTTGGATTAACGCGTTGCATAGACTCGTTGTACTCGTAAGCGATACTTACGAACTCAGCCCACGTTCTGGTTGCCAATGTAAGATAATTGTAACCAGTAGTAGGTGCGTCTATATCAAGCAAAGGCTTGATACCAGATACAACTAACTCTACTTCTAAGTCATACTTTTCTTGTAGCTTAGATGCAGTTTTGTCATCGTCAGTAGCAAAAGCAACTGGAGATAACTTTTTATCTGCAAAGACTTTCATAATCTCTTTGACTCTGAAAGCTTGAAATATTGGTTTGCCTTCGCCGTTTAACCCATACTTGTCGTAGTAGTGGTTTGGAAGTTGAACAGGATCCTGTTCTGCACGTTTCTCAGAACCTACTGGATCACCATTAGTATCTGGCAACCAAGCATTTTCTGGTGTGTGTTGACCGTTGACTAGTTCGCCGGTCTCACCGTTTGCTATATCGATTTCTTTTACGAAATCGGATGGATCTACAAATGTAGCATTGCTACTTTTTTTCTTACTCATTTAGCACCTCCTATAGTGTCTTGAGTTTCATTTCTATTAGTAACTACTCGCTTTATATCTGAATANTTATCTTCAGATATGTGCATGTAGNCTACCGCTTGTTGACGAATANCNTCGTCAATGTTTACNTGTTCTGGCATATATATCTCCTATAATATAAAAACCAATTACTTTAATACACAAGCAACAACTCGCTTATATACAATTACTCACACAAAACCACCAACCAATACTGTAAGTATTGGTTGAAGTTTCGGCACAAAAAGCACGCACAGGTTACCCCTATGGGGACCGAAGCCCCCAATAGTTCTAACTGAAATCAATTTCCATTTGTTTTGGTCTTTGATGCTCATTTGCAACTTCAACAGAAGATTGCGTAGCTTTAAAAGCTTTTCTCGCGTGTCTGTTGATTTTGCTTTGGGTATAACCAATTGCAAATGCATTAGGCATACCTTTTACTGATCTAGTTATTGGTTTAACTAGATTTACTGTTTTCTCGGATATATTTCCAAGAAGTCTTATTGATGAATCGAACATATTAATGTCCTCCCGCTTTCGCTGTTATCATCGGTTGAAATTAAATGCCAGTTTGAGTAATAAACCACTGGCGAGGTTCGTTATGCTGAAGCCGAATCTCCACCCATTGGCTGTGGTTTAGGCTCGATTGGGAAAAGACTAATCTTTTCAAATGAACCATTCACCGCCATAGGTGCAAAGTTAGGATAGAAATCCAACCCTGTGCCGTTGGCATGAGCTACTGCTCTTCCAATCTCTACAAAGTTAGTTTTCTCTTCGCCGTCAGAGTTTTTGAAAGTGCCTCTGGCCACTTTAGCTATAAATGATTTAGCCATGATGTATACCTCCTTGGTATATTTTAGTTATTAATACTCGCATAGAACCTACAACCAACGCCGTTAGGCGTCGGTTGATAGACCTAATAAGATTCTTAAGAATTCTCTTCTAGTCATTAGTCCCTCCATGTTTCTTCACGTTCTCTCTTTGCTATAAGTAAGAACATGATGATTGAGCCAAGCATTAGAGCTGATGTTACGCATGCGCTAAGTGCATAGGCTGGTGATATCCACTCGCCTGCAAATATAGTTTGTATATAATTGCGTGTGTGAATAATAGAGCCAGTGAATACTGAACCAAGAAGAAATAACTTAAAGTTATCCATGATATATCCTGCTCAATGAGCAATGTGTTGCATTCGGAATTGAATACAACTATTAAAGACTTACAACGACTAACGTGAATCGCTTCGATTTAGTTAGCCGTTGTTAAATGTTCCACGTGTTCCACAATGTTCCACGTAAAATAGGCCTCGTGGAACACTGGAAAGGTGCGTGGTTACTGGGCAAATGGGAAATGTTCCATGTGTTCCAGTACTTTTTGGTTAATAAAATATCAATAACAACGAACAACGGTCGACGGTCAGTCTTACGCAAGTTCTGTTTTTGCTGGAACATTGGAACATTCGTGCCAATACCAGCTGTAAACGTGCGTTGTTATAACGAAATATGTGTTCCACGTAAATGTTCCATAAGGTGATTAGACCGTGGAACATGTGGAACATATTTCTCACAGTGTGAACAACCGTTGAATGTTGTCCACACATGTGATGATAGTAGTCCGTCTATACATTCCAGACAGGCAGGTGAGTGCAATCTTGTAGATCTAACTCCATCTGTCTTGGGATAGACTGTGACTCGTCCGCGTCTAGCTCTAGATATTCTTCTAATGACTTATAGTCATGTGTTTCTAGAAGATGTTCTAGTAAGTCATACTCTTCGTTAGCCATGCTAATGTCAGATGGACTGGGGTCTGGGTTATCTGATGAAGCAATCTTAGATAGCCTTTCCATTTCTTTATTAGCTTTGTTTATTAGTAATTCTATATTCATATCTATATCCTATAATGTGTAACCTTTATTGATTACACTAACCTAAGACTTACATGAACTAACGCTTGCGTTCGTTCATGTCTACTGGTTACTGGTTACTGGTTTATTAAACCACGAGCGCCAGCGAGTGGAGTACGAAGCGACGACACGTCGGCGCTGAGTGCGCTGGCGTAGCGACGCCTCGGCGGAGCGAAGCTCTTCTGCCTGGAGCGTGGTCAGGTAAAACTGAAACAAGGTTCCTGGCCAGTAAATTAGAAACAAGGTTCCATAAACAGAATCGGGGTGACGGTGCGCTGACCAGCGCGGAGGGGGGAGAATGAGAGTGTGATATGGTATAGTTTTTTTACTAAAAAATTTTTACAAAAAAATTATGGCGGATAGAATGTGTGAGCGGTGTAAGAAGACCTTACCAAAAGCTCACTTTGAAAATGCACGAACAACATGTCGCCAATGCATTTTAGCTCAGAGCAATATAAATAAATCTTCTAGTCCGTATAAATATTTAAAAAATTTATATAACCATTTAAAGTACTCGAGAGGAAAAGAAGAAGGCATGTTATTTGAGATAACACCAGAACAACTTAATGAATTGTGGGACAAACAAGACGGCCGTTGCGCGTTGTCCGGGGCCTTCATGACGTGGCACAAGGGGGGCGATAAACGGAACACGAACGTGTCGATTGACAGAATAGATCCAAACATAGAGTACATANTTACTAACATTCAACTCGTATGTTGGCGTGTTAACTTAATTAAGCATACAATGTCAGAAGATGAGCTGTATTGGTGGTGTAAAAATATAGTTACACACAAGGAAAATTTTTAATATAATCCCCGAGCATGCGATTACTAGATGAAGAAAGACCAACTGACATGAGTGAAGCCGATAGAAACGAGTTACAATCTCACCTTCCTTATGCCGGATTACAATTAAACGAACTCTCCGTTCAAGAAGAGCGATTAGTATTGTTCCATTTAAGAGGAATGAGCAAAGCGGCCGCGGGCCGTGCTGCGGGGTACAAGGATATGGACCGCGTCTATCAGATATTTAAGACTCCTAAAATGCAAACCGCTCTGACCTACTTCCGTAATGAAATGCGCGAAGAGATAAAGTTCGACAAGAACACAGCAACTGGCATGTACCTGGAAGCTCATTCAAAAGCAGCCAACTCGACCGAAGAAAAGAACGTCGTCGATTCGTTATGCAAGCTCCACGGTCTACACATTCCTGAACAAGCCACGCTGATTAATATAAATGTAGAGAAAGTAGAACAATTAGAGAAGTTAACCGATGCTCAGCTTTTAAAACTTGCTGGTAATGATACAAACTATTTGGAGCCAGATGGAAGTAACAAAGACTGAGTGTAGAAAATGCCGAGGGCTCTACCCGGAGAACTTAGTTCTTATAGACGAGATCTGTGTATATTGTCGAGCTGACGAAGCTGAAGCAATACCCGAGCCCCAAAAACTGATTGATCAGAAGTCACAAAAAGCAGAACTGTCTGCGCAAGTAAAAGCAGAACAAGAGCTAGCGAAAAGAGTTTTAGCACGTAAAAGGTTACTCCCATTTGTTGAACGATTTAATACTGACTACCAAGCAGGTTGGGTACACAAAGATATTTGCCAACGGCTAGAAAAGTTCAGCGAACAGGTAGCAAATAAAGAGTCACCAAGATTGATGCTCTTCATGCCACCTCGACATGGTAAATCTACTCTTGCTAGTATTGCATTTCCAGCTTGGCACTTGGGCCGGCATCCTGAACACGAGTTTATAAGTTGTTCTTATTCTGGGTCGTTAGCTATGAGTTTCTCAAGAAAAGTACGTCAACTGCTAAGAGAACCAGTATACAAAAATGTCTTCGAAAAATCTAGACTAGATAAAGATTCTCAGTCAGTAGAATCATGGCAAACAACAGAAGGCGGCGGGTATGTTGCAGCGGGTGTTGGTGGTGGTATTACTGGTAAGGGTGCGCACGTTATGGTTATTGATGATCCGGTAAAAAACAGAGAAGATGCAGAATCCGATAACAACCGAGATGCGACCTGGGATTGGTATACATCCACAGCTTATACAAGGTTATCCCCAGGTGGAGGCATACTAGTTATTCTTACGCGTTGGCACGACGACGACTTGGCCGGGCGCTTGTTAACCCAAGCAGAAGAGGGCGCAGATGAATGGGAAGTGATTCGCTACCCAGCAATTGCAGAAGAAGACGAAAGTTTTAGGAAAACAGGTGAAAGTTTACACCCAGAGAGATATAATGTGGACGCTCTCGAGCAGATAAGGAAAGCCATCGGCCCGCGCGATTGGTCTGCTCTATACCAACAGAATCCTGTATCTGACGAAGGCGACTATTTTAACCGCGACATGATCGCTTATTACGACTTCGATGAAATCGATACTTCAAAACTTAAATATTACTGCGCGTGGGATCTTGCGATCGGACAGCGTGACAGGAACGATTACTCAGTTGGTATTGTTGTCGGTGTCGATGAATATGATAATTTATTTATTGTTGATGTCGTTCGCGGTAGATACGACGGCTTTGAGTTAGTAGAGCAAATTTTAGACTTGTACGAATTATGGCGCCCAGGTATAGTGGGAATAGAAAGGGGTCATATTGAGATGGCCTTGGGTCCGTTTCTAGAAAAAAGAACACGCGAACGGGGCCTTAACGAAGCGTACTTTAAAGACTTAAAAGTTGGTAGGCGAGATAAGGAGTTACGTGCTCGAGCGATCCAGGGTAGAATGCAACAAGGTATGGTATACTTTCCACAAGACGCCGTTTGGACTGGACCTATGGTTGCAGAACTTTTACGTTTCCCAAATGGTACACATGACGACCAGGTAGATGCCTTGGCGTGGATTGGTTTAATGATGACAGAGTTTGCTACGTTTTATGAAAGACCCGAGCATATTCCGTCATGGAGAGATGGATTAAAACATTTAGTAAAAGGCGAAAAACGTAAATCATCAATGAGCGCTTAATGGCAGATTATAAAAAAAAGAAAAAGAATCTTAGCGCAGGGGAAGAACAGACTCTTGCTAAACGGCAATGGGAAGCCTATACCCGAGCCAGAGATCATGGGCATTTAGACTACGTCGACATGGCACAAAAATGCGACGCGTTTTATCGCGGCGAACAATGGGACGAAGCTGATATATCAGCGCTCGACGACCAGGGTCGACCAGCATTAACAATCAACACAATCTTACCTACAGTTAACACAGTTCTTGGTGAACAAAGTACGCGAAGAGCAGATGTACAATTTAAACCTAGAGGAACTGGCAATCAAGAAATAGCCGATGTATTAACACGGTTATACATGCAAATTTCAGATAACAACAAACTAGAATGGTTAGAAAGCCAAGCTTTTTCTGATGGGTTAATTCAAGACCGTGGTTGGTTTGATGTACGAGTAGATTTTTCTGATCACATAAATGGCGAAGTAAGAATAGAAACTAAAGATCCTTTAGATATTATTATTGACCCTGATGCTAAAGAATATGATCCAAGAACTTGGAATGAAATATTTGAAAGTAAGTGGATGAGTCTTGAAGAGATAGAAGAAACATACGGGCAAGACAAAGCAGATAAGTTAAGAATGATTGCTGAGGTTGGTACAACTCTTGGTGCAGATTCCATGGAGTATGAAGAAGAAACTTATGGAGACACTGATCAAGAAAATTATCATGGTAGCGACTATCCAAATAACCCAGAGGATGCGAGAGCTTTAAGATCTATACGAGTTGTTGAAAGACAACACTATAAATTAAAAGATTGCATACTTTATGTTGATCCGGTATCTGGGGACCAAAGACCCGTACCATATGACTGGACTAAAAAGAAAAGAGAAAAATTTGCTGACGATTATGGTCTCTATATAGTAGAGAAAAAAATGCGAGCGGTTCGCTGGACGGTAACAGCAGACACAGTAGTACTACACGACGACTGGTCTCCTTATGAACATTTTACTTTAGTTCCTTATTTTCCGTATTGGAGAAGAGGTAAACCTTTTGGCATGGTGCGAAACTTAATATCACCTCAAGAACAACTAAACAAAATTTCATCTCAAGAGTTACACATAGTAAATACAACTGCTAACAGTGGTTGGATTGTAGAATCTGGTTCTTTAACCGGAATGAACGCGGATGATCTAGAAGAACACGGCGCAGAAACTGGACTAGTACTTGAGTTTAATCGAGGAAGTACTCCTCCAGGTAAAATACCACCCAACCAAATACCAACTGGTCTAGATAGAATTGCACAAAAAGCTGCTTCCAATATAAAACAAATTAGTGGCATAAGTGACGCTATGTTAGGAACAGATGGGGCCGAAGTATCGGGCGTTGCAATTCAAGCAAAACAAAATCGTGGCGTTTTAATGATTCAAGTTCCTTTGGATAATTTGAAAAAGACAAGACAATACTTGGCAGAAAAAGTATTGAACCTTGTACAACGGTATTATACCGAAGAGCGAGTTATCCAAATTACCGATGAGTCAAATCCATTNAAACCAAGAGAACCGATGGCAGTAAATCAAGTCACTCCTGAAGGNCAAATCATAAATGATTTAACTTTGGGAGAGTATGATGTTGTTATTGCAACTGCTCCATCTAGAGATAACTTTGACGAAGTTCAATTTGCTGAAGCAATTCAATTACGTCAAGCGGGCGTACCAATACCAGATGATTTAATTGTTGATTACTCACATCTTGCACGTAAAGGAGATATTGCACAACGTATTAGACAGATGCAAGGTACTGAACCACCAACTCCAGAACAAGCGCAGTTGGCTCAGTTTGAAATGGAATCTAGAATTAGACAAACACAACTTGAAATTGCCAAACTTGAAGCAGAAGTTAAAACTCTTGAATCTACTGCCCAACTTAATATGGCTAAGGCTCAAGGCGAAGCTGCAGATCCACAACTTAAAGTGGCTGAGCTACAAAGTAAAATTCAAATGAAGCAAGAAGAGCTTGAATTGAGAGAAAGATTGTCAGGAATGACAAATGAAGTCCGTAGAGGACAAACTGAAACCCAGGCAGCCGCCAAACTGGCAACTGCCGCCATGAAACCTACAGGAGGTAATAACAATGGCTAAAAGTAAAAAAGCAACTGCGGAAACGCAAGTCGAAGAACTGGTAATGGATGTAATGCCGGGTGCAGACCCTGTTTCAGAAGAAGAAGCAAAAGCATTTGAAGTAGATCTTAATTTTGATGACGTTCCGGAGGAAGAAAATGAAGAAGTCGAACAAGAAGTTGACGCCGCTCCAGAAGAGGAGGTTGTTGAAGAAGAACCAGAACCAGAAACAGAAGCAGAAGCAGAAGCAGAACCAGAAACTGATAGCGAAGAAGGAGTGGTTGAAGACAGCGAGCAAGTTGCACAACCAGATATTCAGCCAGTTGAAGGAAGCGAGCAAGGCCTTGCTCAACAAAACAAAGTAGAAGAACCAAAAGCACCTATGGTGCCTAAGTCTAGACTCGATGAAGTGTTGGCTAAAAACAAAGCAATGCAAAAAAAGCTAAACGAAGCTACAGAAGCAGAAAAACAAGCTTTAGAAAACGCTCCTGAGTACAGTTTTGATGAAAAAGAGGTTGAATATCAAGATTTAGTGCTTAATGGTGAGACAGAAAAAGCTGTTGCGCTACGAAGTGAGATAAGAAATGCTGAAAAAGAACAGTTTATGTTCGAAGTACAAGCAAAAATGGGCCAAACAGTGCAACAAAGTCAAGAAATGACTGAATTGCAAGCTAAAGCAGCCGAAATTGAAGCTACTTTTCCTATTTTAAATGAAAATAGTGCTGATTTTGATGCTGATTTACAAGCTGAGGTTATAGATCTTCGGGATGCGTTTACTGTACAGGGTTATACTGCTGCCGATGCGTTAGCAAAAGCAACAGAATACACTTTAGCAGTTAAAAAGCCTGAATTGTTAAAAGCAGCACCTGAAACAAAATCAGATCCTGTTTTACAACAAAAAAAACAAGCTTCTACTGTAAGTAAAAAATTACAAGCCGCAGAATCACAACCCCCTGCTATGAAAGGAGAGGGAGCAAATTCAAAAGGCGAGAAAAAAGTTGATTTATCTTTATTATCAAGTGAAGAGTTTGATGCTCTTCCTGCTGAAACACTTCGCAGAATGCGTGGTGACTTTGGTTAAGGCTTAGTATAAGATATAAGTATTCGGTCGCTAGTCCGATATCTAGCACGAGTCGTTACGGTAAAAAAACGTATTCGCCTATCATGGCGTAAAACTGGTCGACGTCATGTTCGTAAAATTATGAGAACGTTTCCCAACGAAAAAGGGTATACGGGCAATGAGCCGCTCCAATAAGTCGGCTGGTTATTTTAATTTTATTTGGAGGATAGCCCAATGGCTAACACAAACTTTAGCGCGTTGACCAGCGAACAATTAACGATCTGGTCTCGTGATTTTTGGCGTGTCGCTAGGAATATGTCTTTCATTAACCAATTCGCAGGTAGCGGATCTAATGCAATGGTTCAGAGAATATCTGAACTTACTCAATCAGAAAAAGGAGCAAGAGCGGTTTTAACTCTTCTTGCCGATATGTCTGGTGACGGTATCATTGGAGACAACACTTTAGAAGGTAATGAAGAGACTTTAAGAGCCTACGACATTGTTGTACAACTCGATCAATTAAGATTTGCAAACAGACTTTCAGGTCGTCTTGCTGATCAAAAATCAGTTGTTAATTTCCGTGAGAACTCACGTGACGCACTTGCTTACGCAATGGCAGATCGTATTGACCAATTAGCGTTCTTAACGCTTTCTGGTATTTCTTACACCCTCAAAAACAGTGGTGCTTTAAGACCAGTTCTGAATTCAGGACAAAATCTTGGCGACATGGTTTTTGGTGGAGACGTAACAGCCCCGACTTCTAACAGACATAGAAGATGGGATGCTACTAGTAAACTTGTTGCTGGTGACGTAACTGCAGTTGCAGCTGCTGACACTATCACTTACGAGTGTATTGTTGCTCTTAAAGCTTTTGCTAAAGACAACTACATTCGTGGAGTAAGAGGCGCAGGTGGAGATGAGGTATACCATTTATTTGTATCACCTCAAGTAATGGCTGACCTTAAACTTGATTCAGATTTCTTGGCTAACGTCAGAAATGCTGGAGTCAGAGGACCAAGCTCAAGCTTGTTCTCAGGTTCTTCAAGTCTAATGGTTGATGGTGTTATGGTTCATGAGTTCAGACATGTATTCAATACAGAGAATGCAACTTCTGGAGCTTCTGCTAACGCCGGTTCTAATGGATACAAATGGGGTGCTGATGCTAACATCAATGGCTCTGCTTGTTTATTCTGTGGAGCTCAAGCTCTTGCTATGGCAGATATTGGTTTACCACAAATAGTTGAAGATACTTTCGACTACGGTAACCAAAATGGTATCTCCATTGGTAAAATCTTTGGTCTTAAGAAGCCTAAGTTCAACAGCGACTACAACAGTGGCGTTGAAGACTTTGGTGTCATTAGATTGGATGTTGCATACTAAGTATGCTTTTGTGGGTGGCTCATGTTGGGCCACCCCTTTTTAAAGGAGTAAATTATGATAGTAATATCAGATATAGATAGGTACATTTCAACAACCTGGGGCGCATCAATCAGACTGGAAGCTGGCGTACCGAAAGAAGTTGGAGACGATTTAGGTTACCTCTGCTTGCAAGAAGGTTGCACAGAACATAAACCTAATGATATTAAGAACAAAAAAATTGGCTCTCCAATTAATGAAGAGCTTGAAATTTCTGAGGGTGTAATAGTTGAACCCACTCCGGTTGAAGAACCAGTGAAGCCAACCCCAAAGAAAAAAGTGGTAAAGAAAACGACTAAAAAATAATGAGCACACTAACGGGCGCAAATTTAATATCTAGAATTCAGGACAGCCTGCAAGATACTACAGGCGTTCGTTGGACTTCAGCTGAGTTGCTTCGTTATATTAATGATGCACAAAGAGAAGTAGTTAATTTTAAACCAGAAGCAACAGCAAAACATGTGAACAATTCACTTGCTACTGGTACAGAACAAACTGTTCCTGGTTTAACGTTAATTAAAGTAGTTCGCAATATGTCTAGCAATCAAGATGGCGCAACTGGTGGCAGGGCTATTAGATTAGTAGATTCAGATATTTTAAATTCAATAGAACCTGACTGGCATAACCCAACTGTTACAGGAGATGCTGCGCATGGCACTGTAATAAAACATTATATTTTTGATCCGGATGACCCTAAAAAGTTTTATGTATACCCAGGAGTTAAATCTGGGGTTAATGCTTACATAGAAATTGTTTATTCTGATGTTCCTACAGACTTAAGTTCTACTAGTAGTACTATCGGAATGGATGACATTTATGGTAATGCTCTTATAGACTATGTTCTATACAGATGTTATTTAAAAGATGCTGAATTCGCTGGAAATGCACAAAGAGCCAGCCAACATTATCAATTGTTTTTAAATAGTGTATCTACTGGCATAAACTCTAAAAATTTAGTAAACCCAAATTTTGACAGGAATGGACAAAACACTGCACCACTACCTGTTCAAGGAGTAGGAGTATAAAATGGCCTCTTTTAATTCTTTAGTAAAAGACATACTTCCTTATGTTCCTAATTGTCCGGACTCTTTAATTGAGTCTACTTTACGGTCCGCTTGTATAGAGTTTGCAGAAAGGTCAAAAGCTTATGTATATGATTTAGATCCTATTACAACTATTACAGGCGTGTTCGAATATGAATTTGATCAACCTTCCGGCACAGATGTGCATCAGATATTGTGGATGACCTATGATGGCGACGACTTAGATCCTATTAGCCCAAGAAGTTTAGAATTAAATTATCCCGATTGGAGAGATAAAACAGCTCTCCCACAAGTGTATCTACAAAAAACACCTAACACCTTCTGGGTAGTTCCAATTCCTGGAAGTGCTATTAATAATGGCCTTTTGCTAGCTGTTGCTTTAAAACCAAGCAGAACAACTAGTAATATTGATACAACTTTTTCTAACAGTTATCGAGATGGGATTGTCTATGGAACTTTATATAGATTGCTTAGAATACCGGCAAAAGATTGGACTGACCCACAAGCGGCAGCAGATTATTTAAGTTTATTTAATCAAGAAATTATACAAGCTGAGTTAAAAGCTAGGGGCGGAGATTTAGGAGTACGTAGAGTTGTAAAATATAAAGGAGCAGGAATGTCTCCTCGTAAACGATATAAGAGATATGGTTCAGAGATTGACTATTAATGGCATCTCTATTGAAGAAATACCAGTAGATGAAATTGGGTATGCATATACAACAATAGAACCTGATTTACAGGTTATAAGAAATAAAAGCTACTCAGACTGGATACCAGCAGATGTATATTTAGCGTTGCGCAATAGCAGCGCAACTTTGTATATGTTTTACAAAGAAGATGAGTATATTGGATTTGTAGTATGTTCTTTTATAGCTGATCCTAGTGGAGAACCTACGCTTTTTGTATGGGCAACTTACCAAAAACCAGAGTATAATTATGTTAAAGCTGGTTTTAGTTTTTTAGACAAACTAGCTTTAGAAAAAAATGTGAAGGTTATTGAGTTTCACACAAGTCGCCCAGGATGGGCAAAGACTGCAACTGCTAATGGATTTAAGTTAACAAGTTATGTTTATAAAAAAGAAGTATGAGTAGTAAACCAAAAGCATCAGAGTACAAAGCAAGCGAAGCAGAAAAAACACAAGCTTCTGTAGCGCAAGCAGAAAAAAATTACTTTAATGAAAATTACGCACCCTTGCTTAGGGAGATGCGTGATCAGTCTATGCAAGAAGATTTAGGCGGAGTAGCTCGTGGAGTTGCAGGTGCTGATACTATGCAGTCTTTAACAGGCCAAGGCCCGTCTTTAGCTGGCACTAAGTCTGTAGACCAAGCCGCTGATTTAGCATCAGCCGCAGTTGGACAAATGGCCGCTGCAAGTGCGCAAGGGTTAGCAGCTTCTAGAAAACAACAAACTGGGGTTTTGGGAACCGCACGTGGGCAAGCCGGCGAAGCTATGTCTGGATTAGCACAAGCATCAAGAATACAGAACACAAAAGATTTACAAGCTGCAAAATCTAAACAAATGGTTAGACAAGCTAAATTTAATGCTGCTGAACAAATTGGAAGTGCATTAATAGCACAAGGCCAAGATAACTTAAGTAGTTATAGTGGAGCTTCTGATTTAAATAAACCTGGGTTTTTTAGTAGACTATTTAAACCCAATGATGGGTCAATTGATACTACAGGAAAGGGACCAGAGGTTTCAAGCGGTGGCGGGAGTGGTTATTAATGGCTTTACAAGACTATCAAAGTAATATGGCCCAAACTAGAAGTTTTTCAACTTCTACTTTGCCAAGTGTAGATGACCCAGAAAAAACTTTTGCTAATATAACAAGACAAGATTACGAAAGTTATCTTCAAGATTTTAGTGGGTTTGAAAAAGAATTAATTGAAGCTAGAAATGATACTTCTTTAGTAGATAGAGCACCGGAAGACGCAGCTAAACAAACAGAAATTGCAAGGGGTGTACAAGAAAGAAACATCTCTCGTTACGGCGGGGCTGGATTAAGTGTTGCTCAAAGACAACAACAACAAGTTGCTAATCAAAGACAGGGTCAACTTGGCTTAGCTGGTGGTTTAAACACTGCGCGTATTGCACAAAAAGATATTAACCAACGCACGCTAGCAGACTTAATTAATATAGGACAGGGCGTAAATAGGTCTTCAATCGAGGGGTTAGGCACTGCTTCTGCAAACGCTGCATCAAAAGCCGCAGCATATAAAAATGCAAAAGCACAACATACTTCTAACATGGTTGGGATGGGTAGTTCATTAGCAAGTGCAGCTATTCTAGCGTTTACAATTTAGGTATAGATTATGGCAAGTAAATTTGGTGATTTTTTAGCAGCTTACACAAATCAAATTGGTGCAAGAAACACATCTAATTACAATAGAGCAAAAGCTGATCAAGCCCGTATGGATGTTAACAAAAATAAAATTTCTGACACCATAAGTGAACTACATAACAACGAAAAAATATTTGACCCTTCAGGGCGTTTAAATAAAACAAGCGGTTTATCTGCTATGCATGACCCAAATATAGCCAGTCAGTATGTTAATTTTTTAAACACCGCTTCTGTTGCAAATCAATTTAAAGATCAATTTGGAACTAAACAACGCGGAACTTTGTTAGCCCCTACTAAAAATAAAGATGGTACTTATACATTTAACATTAGAGACCATAGGGGAAAAATAAAACCCGTAACAGGGAGACGAAGTGGCGATCCAGATGACGCGCCGGTGACTTTAACTAAAGAGGAGTTAGTCGCTTTTTATGAAGCTCAATCTGAAAATTTATTGCAAAGGGGCGGCCTTACTGGAAGAGCAGTAGGAAAAACTATAGGTAACCAATTAGATACCCAATTTGATCAAGCATATGGTGCAGCTGGAAAATTGTTAGGTGATGAAAATGTGGATGATCCAGAACAAACTTCAAATGGTATGGGAGAAATTATTCAAATAATAAATAAAAATAGACCCCCTGAAGAAAAAGAAGCAATTGCTAACATGGATGACGGACTAGAAGCCGAAGATATAACAGGAGCAGCTGCAGCAAGAGAGGCTGTAAGCAAAGAAGGAGAAGGCAATCAGTCTTTTTTTCCTGCGGAACCTGAAAAAAAAGACTACACAAAAGGAGACTACGGCGATCCTGAAATAACAAAAGCAGCAGAAATGGCGGTAAAACAACAAGCCGACCCTAGTATATTGTTAAGTAAAAACGAAATAGCTACGTTAGCGAAAGCTATGCCACAGGGCAAAAGAGCTGCTTTTATTAAAAACTTCACTTCTAATCAAGCTAGTTTAGAGGCTAATTATCAAAAAATTTCTGATTTAGAAGCAAAAGATAACCTTTCTCCTTTAGAAGAAAAAGAATTAACAAGGCTAAAGACAAGGCAAGAAAAATATATCTTACCTTTTCATAAAAAACAATTGGATAAAGTTATTCCTGAGTTAGAAAAAACTGAAACAACAAACAAAAGAAAAAAAGAACAAGTTAAAAATGCAATCGATGCAAAAAAACGACAGTTAAATAATGATAAACTTTCCCCTGGCAGAAAAGAAGAAGTACAAAAAGAGTTAGATGCTTTGCAACAANAACTTGGAGTNGGGCCAACAGAATCTGAATTAGCTATAGCTAANTTGCCAGATCTTCCTGATACTAACAATATGGATGATGCAAGGTCTTGGTTTACAAATAACCAAGATACTTTAAAAAATCTTCCACAAGAAGATTACAACAAAATTCAAACTCTTCTACAGGAAAAAAATATTAATTCAGCAGATGATATGGCTAAAGCCGTTAGAGAAGGAGCACTAAAACGTAAAGATGCTTTAAAAGCAGCTGCTTTGATTGCCTTTACTGTGAATGCTGGTGCTACTGGAGATCAAGCTGCGATTGGTAGACAACAAAGCATGTTTGGAACTTTAGCAAATACGTTCTTACAAGGTGATCCAGGTGTTGATAGTAACATGGCTGCAAATACTAGAAGTTTAACAGCCTCTAGGCAACAATCTGCAGCTTTAGCGCAAAGCAAATGGGCACAATCAACCATGGGTGCGTTAGGAGAAACAGCTCAAGAAGCAACCAATTTATTGGTAGTAGACGATGAATTTGTTGATTTAACTGACGGTAGTAAGGAAGCTATGGCTGCTACTAAAGCTTTTAGAAATTTCTTTGCAGATGTAGAAACCCAAAAAGCTTTCTTACCTGAAAGTGGCGCTAACCCTGCAATGAACCATACGATAGGAGAAGTTCTTTTATCTTTGGGTTCACAGGGTTCAGTTGGCTTTATGGACTGGTTTGGAGATATTCCTGCAGGAGACACTCAAATTCCAGCAGGTGAAGCTTTAAGCCGTGTAAGAAAAAGAACAAACAGTAGCGGTGTTGTTGAATTAGTTTTTGTAAATTCAAGTGAGCCTTCAGCAGAAACAGAGTTTAGTGTGCTACCTAAAACGTTTATTGATATTCTTGGACCGGCGGCTTTTAATTACACACTGGGTCAAGTACCAGATCTTGTAGCAACTAAAGAAGTAACAGGAAGCTAACATGTCCCAGCAAAAAGGATATGTTAACAATAACTGGTTAAATGTTAGGTATAACCCTAACAACAACTGGCTTGGTCAAACTGGTGATGATGGTGAAAATTATGCGCAGTTTGAAACCCCTGAATATGGTTTAAGAGCCGCTGATATAGTACTAAAAAATTATGGACAGCGTCATGGTATAAAAACCATTGAAAGCGCAATTAATCGTTTTGCACCTCCCAGCGATAATAACCCAACAGATAATTATATAAACTTTGTTGCTCAAAAAACTGGATTGTCTAGAGATGCACAAATAGATTTACAAGACCCTGGAGTTAGGGAAAGTCTGCTTGCAGCAATGATTCAGTTTGAAACTCCAGATGCTTATAAAGATTATTCTTCAAATTTGCTTCAACAGTCTAGAATTTTAAAACCCGGTTCAGGTTCTCCTACAGCTAAAGTTGCGGGTACTACAGATGACCCTGATTCTGCAGTTAAATTATTTACACAATCAAAACCTAAATACGAACCTTCTCCAAACTTTTTAAATCATTTTGCTGCTGAGCAAGAGTCTAGAGGGGGAGGAACCCAAGCATCATTTTATAGAGAGCAAGATGCTGCTGCAGCTGGAAAGGGCCCGGAAAGATTTGCAGATGAAGACCCAATTAGTATTTTTAATAGGGGTATGCGAGCTGGCGGACACAACTTAACCGCTAACATTAATTATTTTAGGGGTATTGCTAACAGTTTAGTTGGTAATGAGTCTGGTGTAGAAGATGCTGTTTATGATGCAACTGCGTCACAACAAGCAGCCGGGGATATACTTGCGCCAGTAGAAAACTTCGAAGAGTTTTTAGATGCTCCTACTTTTGGCGGTTTTGTAAACCAAGCATTTAGTGCAACAGGGCAGTTTGTTCCTTCTGCTGCTGCTTCTATTACAGCTGCTTTAACAGGAGCGGGCGTTGCCGCAGTGTTTGGGGCTGCTGGAACTACTGCAGGTATAGCCACTTATGCGGGATCCGCAATAGCTGGACCTTCTTTGCTTGCAAAAACGGCAACTAATAAAATTATTAGGGATGTAGCTAAAAAGAAATTTGCAAATGCGCAGGCACAAAGAGAAGGTAAAAAAAGATTACCCTATCGGATTTCTACTGATGAAGAAAACCTATTAAATGGTTTGTATTCGACTATGAAAAGAGGAATGGTAACCGGGGCTATTGCACAAGAATACCCACAAGGTGCGGGTATAGCCTTTGGTAATTTTGCTGAACAAGGAATGACTGATGCAGATCAAGCAATTCAATCATTAGCCATTGGTGTTCCTTTTGCTGCAATTGGTGTAGGTGGAGAAGCTATTGTTGCTAGGTCTATGTTTAATATTGCTAAAGCAAAAAATGGGCCTTTGCATAGAAGTTTTATTAATGAAGTGTTTGGTAAAGGCGGATTAAAAACGGGATTAGTTGAGGGTGGAACAGAATCTTTACAAGAAGAACTATCTATTCAACAAAAATTTTCTATAGATGATGAGTATACTCAAGCACAAGCTAAAATGGACAGACTCCAATCCGCATTTGCTGGGTTTGTAGGCGGGTTTGGTATAGGTAGTGCTGGTGGGGCAGTTAGTGGTACAGTTGGGCGGATCGCAGATGGCAGTTCAAACACTATTAATAAAGCTAGAGAACTTTTACAGCGGCAATATGAGAATCAAACTGAACAAGAACTTGATGCAGATGAGATAGGAGGAACTCCAGATGGAGTTGCAGTAGAACCTGGAGCCTGGATTATAGCGCAACTAGATGCAATGCTAGACCCCACAACGGGTAAAGACTCTATGTGGATTGATGTTAATTCTACAGAACAAGCTGCTACTGTTGCATCAGAAATAGATAGTAGAGGGCTGGAAGGAAAAAATGTTATAGGTATAGACACTGGAAAAGGGGTTTTTTTAACAACTAATAATAGAAAAGCCGCTTTAATGAAAAGGCTTATAAACAATGGGCAACTTAACGAAAGTTCTTTAGATTCATTTTTAGCAAATCAATTAGGGTATGTACATAATAGAAAACCAGAAGATGATCTTGTGGTTGAAGTTAGAGATGCAAATAACAATGTGGTTTGGTATCAATCTACCAATCAAAACGATTTAGATGCTGTATATACACAAGCTAATAACCTTTTCAAAGACAATACTAAATATAAAGTTTCTCATCAAGGAGCAAAAGAACATCTAGCACAAAGAAATGCGTTGGCTACTACTGTTGTAGCTCCTAACTTTGAACTTTTAACTAGAAATTTAGAAGTGGAAGATGCTCAATATCAACAGCTTTTTGATAGATATGAAACACTTGTAGAAAAAGCTAGAAGAGCGGGTGGCGTAAATAATTTAAGTGCTGAAGACCAACAAACCCTTAAACAGGACTATCTTGCACTACAACCTAATTCAGTTGAAACACCAACTAATACACCTGATGGCCAGTTACAAGAGCAATTACAGGCTGTAGCGCCAGAAGAAGATATTGCCGCAGAAGAATTAGAACGTGAAGCAGCTATTCCTGGTTCTGAGTTTGGTGTATTTGAACCCACAGTAGTAGAGCAAGGCGAAGGTTCTGAAGCTAATCCTATTTTAGCTAGGGGTAAAAAACCTTGGGCAGAAGGCAGGGGTATAAATGAAGAACAAATAAAAGAGGCTAAGGCTTTAACACCAGCTGAATACATACGAGATTTCGATGAACGAGTGGCTGATGGCAGGTACTCTGATGCTTTATTAAAAGCCTATATAAAAAACATAGAAGAAAACCCCGGGTTTCTTTTTAGAATCGATGAAACCGAAGGTGGGTTTAATATTAAAAAAATAAGAGTTCCTATGGGGTCTCTTAATATGGAATTAGAAACTCAACGTTGGGTTAGAGCCGCTAAGAAAAATGAAAACTACAACACTAGAAGGGGTGGTAAAGATGCTAGTGGCTGGACAATTTCTTCCAGTACAGAAGGAGCAGCTCCTCAACCTATTGATATGGCAACTCTTACTAACTTTGGTAGGACTTATGCAAACAGAGAAGGCTTATTAGGAACCACTGCGCAAGGTGGGTTAGAAAGCGCAAACATAGGATTTAATGTAGCAGTAACTGAACTTTTAGACCAAGGTTATAAACTTTTTTATGAAGGTACTCCAATTGCAGAACTAACTAGAGCACAACAAGAGAAAGCCCCTGTTTATACTGAAAAAGGAAACCCAGAACCTCGCACTATGTTTGAGTTATCTCAACAACGAGGGGAGTTTAATCAAGATGTGCAGCAACTACGAGAAGATTTAAACGAAACGTTAGAAAAAATACAAAATACACTTGGTCCCCTAGGCTTACCTACTGGCCTCAACTCAAGTGTTTATGAAGAAGCCAGACAAGAACGCCAACAGCTTAGGGAAGATTTAATAGAACAATCTAAAAAACAAAGAGAACAACTAAATGAGGCCACTACTCGATTAGGAAGAGACTATGTAGCAACTGATCCAGATTTTATTGCTGACTATGATGCACTACAACAAACCTCAACTGTAGATCCAATAACGGGTTTTGAAGAGGCGGGAGGTACAGACGTAGCATCAGAAAGAATAGATATAGAATTTGAAAACAGAGACAAACGCTTTAGTTACTTACAAATGCCTATTGGTAAAAACAGAGAGAAGACAGGCGCAAAACCTTTAGTTTCTTCTGTTCTTTCTGATAGATTAGGCGATCCAACTTTTATTACTGATTTACTTAATATTGTTAACTCAGCTTTTAAACTAAATCAAACTAGGACTCTTCAGATATTTGAAGCTAATGAAAATCTTGATACAGGAGTTGCTGCTGCAAATGAAAGAGTTAAAAATCAACAGGCTTATTTAAAACGAAACCCTAGAGTCTTAGCTAGAGTTATATCTTTTGGTGATGTTGATATCATTCTTGTAAATTTAAAAGAAGGAGCATCCGAAGCAGAACAAGGTACCGCTATGATTGCGTTGGCTCATGAACTTGGACATTCCGTCTTTAGACAAGAACTAAGAAATTCTTTAAATAACCCAAAACTTTATAATTCTCTTTACGACGCTTTTTTAAAAGCTCAAAAAGAAGTTGGAAGTGAACAATATCAAGATACACATTTTGGTTTTGAAGAATGGTATGCAGACCAAGTAGGCGCTTTTTTATTAAACGAAACTAAACAAGCCACTAATGGTGTAGAAGCCTTCTTTAAACGAATTGCTAATAAATTAAGAGCCGCGTTTAAAAAACTTGGACCTATATTCTTTAAGCGTTTTCAACGTAACCCTGAGTTTACTGATTACGCAACCGGTGTAGTTAAATCTTATAGAGAAGGCGCAAAAGACCCAATACGAAATGGCATGGGTATGGAAGCTAAAATATATGTGCGCAATATAATAGATGAAGTACTACCTAATAATTTAGAGAAAGTTGCAGACCCCAAAGCTGTAAGAAAATTAAATAGAGCAGCAGAAAAAATATTATCTTCTGATGAAGAAATGCCAAATTGGGTTAAAAAACTTTTACATATAGTAAAACCAGCAGATAATGTTTTGCGTAGTTTAGGTAAAAAATTAGGTACTGGTATATTACTTGCTGAATTCTTTTACGCTCAATCACAGTCAAGTCAGGCAAACGGCTTTTTACAAACTAAACAACAAAAAATATATGAGCTTCTTAACGAGTTTACCGGTATATTAGGTGCGCAAACACTTTCTAATATTCCACAAGAAGGAATGGATGCTTTATTAGAGGCAGAAGATAATACTAAATCTAATGACCAATTAAGCCCTAAAGCGAGAGAAGTTAGAGAGTGGTTTGAGAAAATATATAAAGACTTAGAATTAAAAAAACAAACTAACACTAACTTCCAAAAAAACTTCTACACTAGGGTTCTTAGTGACGATTTAGCTAACAGCGCTGAATTACAAGATGGTCTTGTTCAGTTACTTGTAAAAAACAACCCGGGTTTAAAAGAAAAGTCTGCTAGAGCGATAGTAACAGACCTTTCTAGAAACTTAGATATGAATATAGATATATCTACAAACAAGGTAGAACGTTTTTCTATTGGGTTATCTAAAGAAAGAGCAAAGTATTTTCAAAATATACCTACTAAAGAACTTAGAAATTTAAAAGATTCAAATGGCTCTAGTGCATTAGAAGAACCCCACATAGCTGTTCGTAAGTACTTAAACAATATTGTTAAAAAAGTAGAAATGAACAAACGTGGGGGGGCTGCTTATTTAGAATCTTTAGTTGATCAGTTGCCGGAGAACGAACAACAAGTAGCTGTTGATGCTATTCAAGCTATTTTAGGTAAAGTAAACCCTGAAATGAGCAACACATTTAAAAACTTAAATAGTGTGGGCTTATTTTTAAATATTATTAGCATGCTAGCTTTTACTGTATTTGCGTCTTTTCCTGATTTTGCTGGTTCTATTATTAGATCCAAAGACTTTCGAGGTTTAAAAAATATGGGAAAAGAATTAGCAAACTATTTTCAAGATCCAAAAGAAGCCCTTGCTTTTGCAATGGAGATAGGGGTAACAACCTCTGAAGCTATTAACACCATGTATGTAAACGCAGGAGAGTTAGACCATATGGTAGATTGGAGTAAAACAGGTTCTGAAAAATTCTTTAAGTACACAGGAACAGAATGGTTTACTAGATTTACTAGGGTTTTATCTGCTGGCATGGGGCGAAGGTTTTTAGTTGATCACGGTAACAAAGCTTTGCGCGGAGACAAACGTTCTATAAGATTTTTAAAAGAATTAGATTTAACACCCCAAGATGTAAAAACTTGGCAAGAAAGTGGTCAAGCACTTAAAGGTAAGAATGGAGAAAAAATAAAACAAGCTTTATATAGGTTTGTTGATGAATCGGTTGTAAGACCCAATTCTGCAGAAAGACCTATTTGGGCTTCTGACCCCAGGTTTGCTTTAGTCTGGCAGTTAAAGTCTTTCTTTTATGCCTATGGTAAAAACGTAGTAGGTGGTTTTTTAAGAGAATCTAAAAACAGATACAATGAAACGGGAAGCTTAACAGCGGGTTCAGTACCATTACTTTTAGCTGCAACTACAATGTTACCACTAACAATGTTAGGTTTTGACCTACGAGAGCGGTTTAAAGGTACTTTAGCTTGGGCTTTACCAGGAATTGATTCCACACAAAAAAACTACCGAAAGTCTTTGGATATGGATTGGGGTGAATATTCTATGGAAATACTAGATCGAAGTGGAGTTTTAGGAGCTTTTGCATTGGGTTTACCTTTGATACAAGGTGGCAAATATGGGGATCCTTTCTGGGTTGAACCTATGGGCCCAAGTGTAGAAAGAGCTATGGACTTTACATCTGGTGATTTAGATTTAAGTGATATGTTCCCTATTTATGGACAATTAGGCGGGCTAGATTAAAAACGAAACATGCGTGTATAATAAGAGGTAATTTATGGCATATTCAGATACATTAAAACTAGTAGTGGGGGACACTCTTCCAGAGTTAAACTTTACTTTAAAAGACAGCAATGCTGCTGCGTCTGGGTTTACGTTAGACGTAGAAGACGAAACTACTTGGGCACCCATTAACTTGACTGGCGCAACTGTAAAGTTACGCATCCGTCAGGTAGGGTCAACAACGATTCTTTCTACAATAACTGCTACCATAACAAGTGCTGCTAATGGCACTTGTGCATTAACATTCCCTACAGGAACCTGGACAACTGCAGGAACCTTTGAAGGAGAGATTGAACACACTAAAGCCGGAAGTGGGGGCATTCAAACAGTACAAGATTTCATTAAGTTTAAAGTTCGCGATGACTTTGATTAATGGCCATAAAGTTTACAGTTGATTATGTTGATTTAAAGGTTACTGTTGACACGGATTCTATTCAACCCGTTTCAGTTTTTCAAAATCTTAGATCTCTTCTTACGTTTACAAGCCTACAAACTTCATTACAGTACGTAGATTTATCGGCTGTAAATGTACTTTTAGATGCCGATAGTAAAAACCTTTACTTCCTTCCTGGACACCCAAATGCGGAAATCTTTAGTTTATCTGAAGTTTTAACGGTTACTTTTCAAACAACTAAAACAGAAACTCTTTCTATAGCAGAAGAATTAGCTTTAGCACTTGCTAACAACAAATCTGAGACTATTAGTATTGCTGAATCTTTTAGCCGCGTAGTAGATTTTGTTAGGGCATTTAGTGATACACCAACACTTTCTGATGCACCGGCAATTGCTTTTAGTACAGCGTTTGATGATAGTAGCGCACTAAGTGAAAGCTCTGTATTAAGTATTGAACCCGCAAAAAGTGATACTTTATCTTTTAGCGATATAGAAATATTAAGTATAGATCCTACTAAAAACGAAACTTTATCCATTTCTGACGCACCGGCACTTAGTCTTAGTGTACCGCACTCTGAAACAGCAACTATATCCGAGTCAAATGCACTAGGTGTAGGAAAAGCAGTACCAGAAACTGGTACAGTTATTTATGCAGTAACAGTTTCATCAGCAACAAACTCCTATGGGTCAGGCAATAAATACCACATTGATGGGGTTAATAGCCCAGCACTAACGTTAGATGTGGGTAAAACATATAAGTTTGATTTATCGGACTCTAGTGTTAGTGGACATCCATTTAGATTTTCGGAAACAGCAAACGGTTCACATGGTGGAGGCTCTGCATACACAACTAATGTGGCTGTAAGTGGTACACCTGGGTCTTCCGGTGCTTATGTAGAAATACAAGTAACTGGATCTACACCAGCATCTTTACATTATTATTGTACAAACCACAGTGGTATGGGCGGTGCAGTTAGCGTACAAGTTGCTGAATCCGTGGTTATGTCCGAAGCGTTTAGTCGTGTATCTACTTTTGTACGGGCTTTTTCAGATAGTTATGCGCTTGACGATACCGCAAGTGCTTCTGATGATTTGCAAACAGACTTTGGTGTAAACAAAGGAAATACTGTGGGCGTCGGAGATAGTGCTCCTGTGCTTACATTTTCAACTAGTTTTGCAGATACCCCTACAATTACAGAAAGTATTGCTAATGCATTTTCAACATCTTTTAGTGAGACTATAAGTTTAGCTGATGTATTGGTTTCTGGGGCTGGAAATATCTTTGCAGAGAGTGCTTCTATCTCAGAAAGTTTAGCACATACTTTTGGTAAATCTTTATCAGATAGTGCTACAATAACAGAATCGATAAATGTGGTCTTGGTCTCCGGATCAAATAGTGTACTTAACACCTCCGCATTTAACACTAGTGTATTAAATTAAATTTGGAGAAATTATGCTAAACGATGGTTTAAAACTTACAGGTAAGTTAAAAATTGCTCTTAATGGAGAGACTGTCCAAGAAGTTGATAACTTAGTAGTTACCGATGGAAAGGAATATGTAGCCTCTAGAATGAAAGATGCTACCGCAACTGCTATGTCACACATGGCGATTGGTAGCGGTTCTACTGCAGCCGCAGCTGGCAACTCCGCTTTAGGAAACCAACTAGGCCGCGTTGCATTAACAAGTACTGCCGTATCGGGTGCTATTGTAACTTACGTAGCTACCTTTGCTGCTGGTACTGGTACAGGTGCTGTGACTGAGGCTGGTATTTTAAATGCCTCTTCTTCCGGTGACTTACTTTGTAGAACTGTTTTTTCAGTTGTAAATAAAGGCGCGTCAGATTCAATGACAATTACTTGGACTGTAACAGTTAGTTAATTTTAAGGAGTTAGCTACATGGCTGTTAAGTTCACCAACAACGCAGCAACAACCCTTGCTGCAGGAATCAACAACAGCGCTACAAGTATAGCTGTAACAGATGGTTCTGTTTTTCCTACCATAACTGGTAGTGATCATTTTTATGTAACCTTTGACGATACTACCAACAAGGAAATCGTAAAGGTTACAGCAAGAAGTGGTAACACGCTGACCGTAGTTAGAGGGCAAGACGATACAACCGCACGCGCGTTTAGTTCTGGAGATAAAGCAGAGCTAAGGATCGTTGCTGCTTTGTTAGAGGACGTTAAGACCGATGTTTCTTCTACCTTAACTGTTGATACTTTTACAGGTAATGGTAGTACAACCGCGTTTACACTAAGCGTTGCACCGGCAAGTGAAGATAATTTAATTGTATTTATTGAGGGTGTTTACCAAAACCCCGGAGACTTTGCTTTATCGGGAACCACTCTTACTTTAGATGTTGCGCCCGCTAACAGCCGCAAGATAATTGTTTATCATGTAGCAGCGTTAGTTTCAGGCAATAACCTAACCCACAATCA
>JGI24003J15210_10000117_pt1 | contig 31743 bp, 36 predicted proteins | sample LinPmetageLP28_FD_15210 | JGI IMG/M metagenome (IMG submission 15210)
ACCATTACCAACATCTATTGCATCACCTTCGGAAGTACCATTTTGCAAAGTTACTCCTTTAGTAACAGGATTGAATTTTATTTGACCTCGGCCTTGGTTACTCCAGCCTTTGGTATAAATGGTAATTAGTTTAGTGCCTGAAATAGGTTTTACATAGACTGAAGTCGTTAAATCTCCGACACCTGATTGGAACGAAGAAACACCTAATGCGTCAAGATTATGACGTGATTGAACCGCAGTGTCCGCAATACTCCAAGCAGTGTTAGTACCATCAGGAGCCAGTACATTTTGATTAACATTAACACCGTTATAGTTATACTTTGATTGGGAAAAATCGTTGCTAAATGCCCACTGGTTAGTCCTACTCTCCTCAATCAACAACCCCTCCTTCTCAAACCTAGCCTCATGATCACTAGCCAACGTAATCAACCCTGTATCAGGATTTAGATAAGTAGCACCAGACGAACGGCTAAACGTGATCCGAGGATCCAGTTGACGACTGTTGGCAAAGTCCAGGGTTATTTCTGGACGTATGGTTGGATAAGTCATGATGTGATTACCTCCAGTTGTGTGTCAGTTAGTCGTTCTGAGTAGTAGGCAATGCGGGAGATGTGGCCGTTTAGAAAATCACCTAAATTTCTAGACCCAATAAACATCCTGTCAACAGTTGGTATTTGAACGCTATTATCATTTACGGGATTGCTTCCATCTAAAGATGAAGCACAATCATTAATCTTGTAACCCAACGCATTAGAGAAAAGTTGATTCTCTGCTGGTCTACTAAACAACTGCTCAAAACCATTAACACTACCTGATCTTGTTTGGATTCTTAAGTCGTCATCAGCTTCTCTAAGCATTAAGTGATGACGATTGGCAGTGCCTCCATCATTTATCTCATAAATTATGTCAAGGCTGCCTGTACTTAGTCCAAAATAAGAGCTTTTAGCAAACACCGTCCCTTCAGATTGGTTATACCAACTGCTGAAGTCATCTCCTGTGATCTTGCAGACATCAGCTGCTCTGGTTATACTATTTGTACCATTGTTTGGGATAAAACTAGAAGCTTTCGCTCCTATTTCCATCTGTCCACCCCAGGCATAGATAAAAGTATTTGCTGGTGCTCCCGCTGGAAAGTTGCCGATAACAATCGGCTCGTCGTTTGCATCCCAATCAAACCTCCAAATCTGTCTATAACCAAAATTGATTGAGTTCCAATTTCTGTATCCAATCCGCCACCAACCGTTTGCAAGTTGTTCGCAGATATATTTTTCAGGGTTTACGTCCGTAATGATGTTATTTCCATGTCTCTCTTCGACCCTAGGAGTTGGCCCACTTAGATCAAAGAAAAAATAATAAATGCCTCCAGTAACTGTCCTAAAAGCAAAGCGAGACCAGCTAGCAGTATTTACGAACATTGTTATCCAAGCTTGGTAGGTGCCGGATGGTGCTGTTAGATTATTTCTCTTAAGCCTTAAATACTCGCCTTTTCTAACACTATCAGTCCCGCCTGTAGGAGGTTTAACATCTGTTGATTCTGCTCCGTAGTCCCATCCGGCATCTGAACCAGTCGTATTTGCTTTCACAAAATTTACTCTAGACTCTTCAATCAACAACCCCTCTTGTTCAAACCTAGCTTGATGCTCGTCGGCAGTCTTAATAACACCATCCTCAACATAAGTGGCTGAGGATGCTCTACTAAACGCGATCCTTGGATCAAGCTGTTTACTCTTTTGAAAATCCAGCGTAAGACTAGGCCGGACTGTTGGATAATTACTCATCAGCTTAACGTCAGTGTTGTTGAACGAATGGTGCCGTCTAANCCCTTCATGACAATCTGAATAGACGTGTCAGAGACATACCTGAACTGGATGTCACCACCTGTCTGCGGAGCTGAATANAANCTNCCAGTAGGGAAGTAAGGACGTAAAGTACCGACTTCATCAACAAAAGCCTGTTTACCTAAGTATTGATTAATAGGTATATCTTCAGGCGCTGTCCCGATATCACCGCCAACTAAATTACCCCAGCTAGTGCCGTCATAACCCTCAAACTTATCGCTGTCGTCATTAAACCTGACCATACCTTTAGCAGCAGTGCCAGGACGTTGAGCGACAGTACCGACTGGAACTACAATTGATCCAGTACCTGAAAAACTGACACCAGTGTCTGTCGTCTCAAGTTTGGTTGAATTGTTATATTTTAATTTAACATCACCGTCTGGATTAAAACTTGCAGCAGTCTTTGTACCATCACCGCTGAAGAAAAAATAGCTACCAACATTCTTGAATTTAAGATCGCCGTTGTTGTTTTCTATTCGACCATCATCTGGGTCATGAAAAATAACAAAATCATCACCCGTTCCAAACCGAAGCTTTTTATCATCTGGTATATCAATATTACCATTGATATTTACATTACCAGTACCTGTAATATCATTAGAATTAAGATCTAAGTCACCACCAAGTTGCGGGGTAGCCTCGTTCACAAGGTTCGCGACAACACCTGTAAGAGCTGCGCCGCTGCCAGAAAAGGAAGCAGCAGTCACCGCGCCTGTAACGTTTACATCGTTGCTGAATTGGCCATTAACCGCGTTTACATCATCAGTAAACGTACCTTCGACGGCACTGATATTTCCATTAAAAACAGCCGTACCATCGCCGCTAATTTTTGACGTGATAGTTGTGCCTTGATAGCCTCTCCACACGTCACTGTTGTTGCCTGACGCTCTTTGAGCAGCGACTAAACCGTTAGTGAAAACTTTTGCGCCGGATACTGTTGCAGAAGAAGCGTTGTAAGCCCCAATAGTTACATCGCTTGCAAAGCTAGCTGACCCAAATGTTGCAGCGCCGCTAGACGAAACGTTTAGATTTACAAAATCTGCGGTCCCGTTTGAATTTAGTGCAATGTTTCCACCGCCAATCTCTACATCATCACTAGAAGTTGAAGGAGCTACAACCCCACCTGTTTTGCTCCATATTGCTGGGTTTGCATTAGCCGCTCCTGATGGGATGTAATCCCAATCGGTGCCGTTGTAAGCGACCAAATCATCACCAGCAGTTACAGCAGTTCCAGTCGCAGGACTTGGGTTCCATACTGCGTTGCTTGTTCCTGTGCCGTTGTTATAGAACGTGTCGCCAGCTGAGACCCCAGTAGGTTTTGCTGCACTTGTCGTTAAATTGACTGTGCCTTTGTACGTCGTAGCGGATGCAGTGGCCTTGACCTGACCTGTAGTGACATCAAACTCCAGTCCTGAACCTAGAGCGATGGCGATCTTGCCACTGAGAAATTTCAGGCCTTTGTAAGTATCAACATCTGCATCTAAAGTAATAATCCCCAATCCAGTGGAGGGGGAGCAGTTAATACCATTACCACCTAGGACTTGATCAACAGTGCTGCTGCCAGGACCGCTGCCGCCTGCTGCTACGACCTGCCAACCAGTGCCATCGTAAACAAACAACTTGCCTGTAGATGGCTGAAACCATAATGCTTGCTTGCTTGGGCTTCCAGGTGCTGCATCGTTAATCTTGACGCCACCAAGGTGTTGGATATTACCAGCGGAATCTTTGCACGACAGGAACGCGCCTGCTTGGTTGTAGTTGAGGCTGATTTCGCCGTTTGTGAGCTGTTGCGGAAGAGCGTGCTTGTCCTCAATGTTTGAGTTTTTGTGTATTAGTTGAACTGCCATGACTATTTAGTCGTTGGGACGCCGGTATTCACCGATGTCCCTATTCTAGTCAAGCAGTATTCCTTGCACTATTGGTTGAGTTGTAAACAAAGGAGTTTTTGAGGTTTTCAGCTGTTAGCAACAGCCCCGTAATGCCTGGGTCTTTTTCTAGCTCTCCCAGTATGGACAGGAAGCCAGATTCCAATGGTGCGGTTGCATTGTCTTGCGTAACATCGCAGCAACATCCATTCTTTAAAACTACGGGTACAACTGTCGCAAGACTGGTGGCATTTATGCTGTAAGTTGACGAAGCAGTAGCACCGCTAGCAATTTTCTCTGCCCTAAATGCCTTGCCTTGATAGTTTTGATTGTGTGCGAAGTTAATACCAATTAGCTCTGATAGATCCCAATTGTCATTACTGAAATCGTATTTAAGTTGAGGAACAATCCGACCGCCACACTGCACGCCGCCTCTTTTCCCTAGATCCAGTAGTGACAGTTTTGGAGAAATTGCTGTACCGTTTACAAACCTCAACCCCCCTTGCGTGCCTGTTGATATTAAGTCAACAATTAAATTGCAACCGTGCCCTGTTAGGCCAGAGTCGGCGCTGTTGCTGCCAGTAAGGTTGATTGTAACATTTGCTGATGATGTGCTGACAACATTGTTGGTTAAATAAAATGTGTTGCTGTCGGTGTTATAAAACTGAAATATTATGTCGCCGCCATAAGGACAAGTAGCGGCGCAACAGTAATCTCCTACATTGCTCCAATTAACTACTGTATCTCTGCCACCAACGCCATAGCCGCCGTTGAACGTTGCGACAACAGTGCTTTGATTGTTGTTATCCAGCTCTAATGTTAGATCAGCAAAAACTGCACCAGCTGAAAAAGCTTCAACCGAACTGTATTGAGGGATTCTCGCGCAGGCATTTGCCGTCGTCCCCCATTTCATGCGAACGGTTGGAGAAGTAGCCCCTCTCGCTCCAACAACATCAAATCGTGTGAATCCATTCACCAGCTGAATCGGACCCTGCTCAATCACTCCCAGGTCATCGTGAACGCTGATAACAATTGTGCTACCTGTAGGCAAAAATAACTGTGATGCTTTTTCTACTGCTTCCGTTAATGACGTAAATATAGTGTCATGGAAAGCGTTGCCGCTTGCGCTCCACTCAAGAGAACTATTCGTTTCTTGGCCGTAGGGAATTGAATTGTTTCCTGTTAATGGAGTGCCTGAAGCAGAGCAAACATGCAACAGTGCATAAGGGACGCCGCTAGGCAGGGACTGAACCAGTCTTTGTGAATTTTGCCAATAAGCCAACCCCTCAGGTGTTACTACGTTGGGGTTGTTGTCAATGTCAGCATTACTAGAGGCAATTGTTGGATTGACAAGGCTAGACAACCCAGCGAGCTTTGTGAAGCCAAAATCATTTGTATTAGAAGCGCCTCTAACCAAAAGACCCTTGACGGTCAAACTGTTTGTGACCTCTAGGTCAGCAAAGACCGTTGGGAAATCTATTTCAATATCGGGCGAGCCAACATCAGCGACTCCAATAGTTTTTCCTGTTGTTAAATCTTCTAGTCCTCTTGGCGTTACCCTAAAGCCTTCTTCTGTAAAGCCTGAGACATACACCTTCCCTCCACCTGAATTAGTAAAGAAGTAAGTGAACTTGTTTGCCTCAGACAGATCGCCTTGGTACTGAGGCAATGCTTTTGAATACGAACCGTATCCCGCCCATTCATAAGCATGTGAGAACAGTCTGATATTAGTAGGACGCCTGTATTCAACAACCCAAGAGTTAGAGGTTACATTATTATCCCTAGCTGCATCTGTTTGAGGAGAAAGCAAGGTCGTGATTGCGCCACTTGCCAGTCCCAGGTTGGAAAGAAAATAATATAGGCCAAGGTAGTCAACGCCTGATTCTATTTGTGCTAAATAAATAGCGTCACTTGCTGAATTGCCTAAAGTCGTACTTGACTCTGCTTGGGCAGTGTCTTTGTCAAAAATGACGATAGGCTGGGCATTCGTGTAATAGCCTTCTGGTCCAAAATCTTCTTGCATGTGAACATAGGCTTCCTGCCAGTTGCTTGCGTTCCATGCGCCGTAATTGTCACGAGTCGCGAACCAATGCTTGTTTTCGCGGGTAACAATGTCGGACTTTCGGTAGTAAACACTTGAACTAAAAGCAACATCGTTTGTTGGTCGCTTGGAGTACCGCAGCTCTGTTTGTATTGAATTTGAATATGTGCTGCTGGGTTGAGACGCTGCAACAGCTTGTACGCTAGCTGTCCAATCAGTACCGCCTTCTTGTTGAATCACGTAATCCGTGATAGGCACCCTTGTGCTGGAACTAGATGGCGTTGAAACAATTGAGTACCGACGCTCTTCTGGTGTTCTTGTATCCAAAAGTCTTCTTACATAAATGCGCTTGCCAGCAATTGGCGGAAACTTGTTTAGCTCGTCTGCAATGCTTCCGGGGACTACATTTGCTGTTGAGTTGTCAGTTGTGACACCAGCCTTGACTACCAGTTCATCTGGATCGCTGTTGTTCCATGGGACTGCGGCTAGCTGTGCCCGGTAGTCAGGACCGCCCGGATTCTCCACCCACAAGTAATCGTTTTCTTTTAACGAGTATTGGCTGCTGTCTAAGATCGCGGGTTGCGTGTTGTTTGACCGCGCAGCTGTCAAGGCGCTGGTAATCGTTAAAGTTGTCGCAGTGTCAGATTGGGTACTGCTCAATACACCAAGAAAGATCTTTTGTATATTTCCTTCCTTTAAAAATGGGTCTAAAGACCTGCGAACATAGTCAACTGAGAATGGGCCATCATTAGGTGAAGAACTTGACTGAAATCCTTCAGCCAATGCAGCAACTCCACCGAAATTAGAGTTGCTATTTGTTACGGTAATCTGGGAACCCGACTCGGCTGAAAAATGAATAGCTTGTCCAATTGCAAACACACTTACAAGCTGAACAACCGCTTCATTGATTGTTCTTACGTGGACTGAATACCTGCCAGGTTTGAATCTAATGTTGTCAGGGATAGTGTTAATTAGATCTGCGTAATCCGTAACGCTTACCCACGTTCCACCGGAATATTTCTGCCAGCAGGTTAGATCTTTTTGAAGAGATACAGATGTATATTGGGCGACAACAAATGAACGGAAGGAGCCCGATACAGCCGAACCATCGGCCAAGAGGCCACACATCCCAAGTTCGGATCGCAAACTTACATTGTAGACATACGGCGAAGCAGATGCTGTTGTGTCAACCGCTTCGGTAGGAACAGTAGGCTGCGGCCCCACAATCAAATATTCGCTTGTTCTACTAACAGCGAAGGCTGGGTTAATTCCTCCTGTTGCTCCAGATCCATCAAATGCTGTTCTAATTTTTGCATAAAACTCGTCGAGTTGCACCTTGCTGCAAAACTGGAATCCATCAAGCAAATGGTGGCTTGTAGTCGCCCCCAGCTTGTCCATAAATGTGAATCCATAGGCGTAGCAGCCTCCGGTAACCCGAAAAATTGCCTTTCTGTTTGACAGATCGGCTGCTTCGTCTGCCGCCGCTGGAACGAAATCTGGGCGAACAATCGTTTTTCTAAGATCCAGGCTGACAATGCTGCACCCGCGAGGCAAAGGAATGCCACCATCTGTTGGGTTAAACGCTTGCAGCTCTGCATTTGTAGGATCCTTGCCGTCTAGCCATTCCGTAACTGTGGAGCCAGAGCCGTTCAAAACTGTATGAACTCCAGACGCAATGACGATGGTTATTAAGTCGCCGCAGACAGAACCAAGAGTCAAATAATCGCGGCTAGTAATAATCCCTGCTTCGATTACAGCCCGTGACACCGATTTGAAAGGACGGCTGGCCGTATATCCACACTCAAGACGCTGTAAAGATATGCGCTTCATCTTTTGCTCGTAGCTGCCGTCATCAGCAGTCGAGTAATCACCAGACACAAACCGGTCGCTGCCAATATTGCTGTCTACATAGAGCACATACGGGCTATTCAGTGGATCGTTGACAATGCCCGCACCAACCTGAGCCTTGCCACCCAGCTGCCGTATTGAGTCAGTTAAGGCATCAATCTGATTTCTAAAGTCGCCTTGACTTGTGTCGATGTGCCCTACAGATCCAGCTTGGCCAGCGCGGATTATCTGAGTCACGTTTCTAAATTCAGGATGATACCAATAGTTTAATGTCTTCTGTCGTTACGAATTGCACTGTGCCTGCCACGACTTCTGTTGGACGTAGATTTACCGCGCTTGCAGTGACCAAAATATTAGCCTCGTAGTACAAATTCCCTTGTATAGAGCCATTAGTATTGCCACAATTTCCCCCTCGGGCAACCATCCAAAACTGTGCGGTAGCTTCGCATCCTTTTTCAGTCATCATTAGGAGTTGCAACAACGCCAGTCCGTTATCTTCGTTGTCCTCGTAGCATTTCCGGTCAATCAGAAACTCAGCAGAACCACCTCCTGTGACCAACGATTTAACTGCGTTGCCAAATTTTTCAGACACGCTCGTTGTTTCTACGCTGGGCGCGTTTAACTCAAGCGACCATTGAGCCAGGTCACAAAGTTGTTGCCAAAATGGCGCTGGTTCTCTCCCTACATCTCTGGGTAAAATATTTGCGTTGTCGTATGCAAAAGTTTCGTTGTTTAAATTCCCCTGTGGCGTTTGGTAAGCGGGAGCGTCTGCACAGATACTGATTAACGTCACGGTGTCTTGTGCATCGCTGAAGCGGTACTCACCAAGCGAGCTGATACAGCGCCAAACTGCGTTTGCGTAGTCAAAGGATCCGTAAGGTGCGACTGCAATAGTTCCAGCGACTGAAAATAAACTGACTCGGTTGTGAAGAGACCCGGCAAGAGCTGCACACCGATCAAGGTAGAAACTTAAATAACCGAGAGCATCAACATGAATGTAGAAATCTTCAGGAATACAGGGAGGGATAACGTCTCCACCAGACACGTCGCTTTCTCGTGCATAGAACTGCGAATTATCCCCTAGATCGCCATCAGGGTAGGCTTCTGCGGCAGTTTTATAGAACTTGTCAGCATTACTGGTTATGTGCGATCTATTTGGGCCTACAAACCATTTGCTTCTTGAATAGCTTGCGTAACCACTAACCTTCGCCGGAAACGGTCCAGTGGATGTCGGCAAGCAATTAACACTGACACGATCTCCATTCCAATAACCAGGGTCAGAAGCTGTATAAATATCGTTCGCGGCATCCAACGCCGAATCTGAGATTATGAACGGCTCTGGGGCTGCTCGTTTTAGCAGCAGTTTTCCGCCTACACCTAAAACAGCCATTACAAATTACCGTTAGGTTTTCCGTTCACTTGAAAGCTCACAGATACGGCTTGGACTGCACCAACTGAAACGCTTGGGCTGATACTAGTCACGAAGGCGTCACAATCAATACTTGTTCCATCCTGACGGCGAAGCACGAAATCTATAGAGCTATTTGGTTGATCGTTGTCGAAAATAGAGTTGAGCAAAGCCGCTGCCGTCCGGTTGCTTGGGTCATACAAAATAGTCGCAGATCCGGTTGTGCCCCTTAACCCTTCGACGTATGTCCTGTCATAGCTGCCAATTGATGTATCCTCTAAAGCATCTTTTGAAACGCTAAGACTCCACTCTCGGCACTTACCCACAGCAGTGCCGTTAAATCTCAGCTGCCCATCGCTTCCTGTTAAAACTCCCATTAGCTGTCCAGTGTTGCCACCAATGATGCTTCTATTCTAGATCTACCTGGAAATACAGATTGAACACTAGGGACTTGTGCCCACCTCCAATTGAGATAATTCGGGATCTGGTCTTCTGGCCCGTTCATTCCTTCAAACAATGTCGCTGGTAATGTCAAAACTTTTGCCCCGCCTAAGCTGTCGTGCCAGCTCTGCAATACCGCTTCAGTATTCGTGTCATCAAGTAAAAACTCTAGATCTAGGGTTGCATTTGATGCCTTACTGCCATACAGCCGTGTTGTTCCCGCGCCGCTAATACTGTCAAAACGCTTGGTGGGATATTCGCCTGGGGTAAAACTGCGCCGTGTCGGACTTACTGCTGGAAAATTAATCATGGCTGCGTCCCCTCGATTAAGAAATTGCTGTCGCCAAATTCGGCCACCATTTGCGAATAACCACTGTCAGCAGTTGGATAGTAAGTCGCTACGACCTCTATGTTACCGTCTTCGTCAAATGACAGCGATTGAGTTTTATAGCTCTGAACATTGCTGATTGAATTTTTTAAACAGAACACGGCAGACTTTTGAGTGCATTTGCCGTTGGTGATTGTTAGCGGTATCTCTTGAATTACATTGCCTTCCCCATTCCACAGGAGTACATCGTAAGTACCGTCTGCAATTTCGGGCCATGACGTTACTGTCCCATCATCAGCAATAGCGCCGTTTTGTGGCTGGTTGTAGCTGATGGTTTCTATACCTAGCTTGAATACAGAGCCAATATCCAAGGCAGCCTCTGTTGGCGTGGTTTTAAAAGTCACGCTGTGCGTCACAAGTCGCCGCGTCAAACATTCCCACTTGGCGCGATCTATAGCATGACGCTGGCTGGTGCAGTAATCACTTAAATCAATCTTTTCCAGCGGAGCATCTTCAGGTGTATCAATTTCCCTGACGGTTACTTCCCGCGAAACCGGGAAAAGCCCCTTGCTGACAGTGCCGCTTGTTTCTCGCTCTTCACGCCAAACAACCGAAATCCGTGGCGGTATCCGGTCTTGATCGTCAGAGAATGACAGAGAGAAAGAATCATCGAGAATATTGCCACTCGTAAACAACTGCGTAATCGGCTCAGGAGCGTCGAAGCTAGCTACAGGCTCCAGCGCAAACTTGCCATTGCGAATTACAAGGTCAAGTAAATAATTCGCAGCTGTCTGCGCTCCCCATGACCTGATATTGATCTTGTCACTGACCGCGCCATCAAAGAAATATCGGCGGTTGTAAGTAAATGCGGACGCAGCGGCAAAACTAGCCTGATCAACTTGAGCAGAACTTAAAACCTGCCCGGTCCCGTACCTATCATTTGTCAACAGGTCAAGCAGCACTTCGGGGAAACTTGACGTGTCATTAATACCACTGTTTACATAAACGCTAAATTGATTCAATGTTTTAATCTCTTTACTACTGCGAATATTCATGCCAACAATCGCCAAGTCTTCGTAATTTGGCTCACTTGCGTTGGCGGTAATAGTGTTAATATGAACAACCGAATGCTCTGGCTGATTAGTGCTAGCGGTAATGCCGTCATAAATAAAACTTTCTGCCAAACGTGCGTAAGCGTCTCCGTAAAAATTGCCATCATCAAAGCCAGTTCCTAGATCTTTCTTTGCTACAGCAGAAACATCAATTGAAAATACTTGGCTAATAGGAACTGCTGCAACTGGAGGTGTGGCTGTCGGATCGCCTTGCTGAACAAGACCTGGAACACTGTTTGGGTCACGGATTTGTAAGGTGTCGCCAACCTGAAACAAGCTGCCGCTATCAGTGAGCGTAAAACTTGAAATGCTGCCCCCAGTTGGATCAGGTATTTGTGCCGGTGGAGGTGAAGGGTTTGTGACATCAGGAACTGTCACCACAATCGTGGCTTGTGCGTTTCGACCAGAACCAGTCGTCGCGTCCAGAATTACGTTGTACGTTCCAGCCTGGTAACCTTTGCCGACGGTCATTCCCGCTGTGTTCACACTAGAAATCTTCGTCTCTAGTGGCGAAAGGCTTTGAATCGCAAATGTGCTTTGGCTACGTGCTACTTGCTCGCCGGTATATCTGACAGTGACGCTGCCACTCGTCACAGTCCGAAGACTGCCTAAATGTGGATCTAATACCTCAAGATCGCCCGTTGCAATATCGTTTCTTACTTCCCAGCCACTTACTGGTGTCATGCGGATCTCCCAGCGACGAACGTCAGGAAACTCAAAACGTAAATAGTTATACACTGCAACGCCTGTCGTGCTTCGTACTCCAAACAGCTGGGTCAGGTCGGTATATGCGTCATTAGATCCTGCAATGCGATAACTCACTCGGAAAAATGAATAGCGCGTTTCAAAAGTGCTGTATTGGCCGCTGGTGAAATTAGTTAGGTTTGCATCACCAATGTCTTTGCCGTTGTCTTTGTCGCAAGCGTCATAATCAATCCGCTCATAACCTCTCGCGTCTTTGAAATTGCACAGCCCTGAGATGCTGATTTGCAGACTGCTTCGTATTCCAACTTCTACAATTCGCCCTTGCCGTTCAGTTGAAAAAATTGCTTCCGCTGCCTGCATAAGGTGGCTACCTTGAGTTGCATTAACACCACCAAACGCCTGTACCGTTGAGTCAGACCACAGGTTCGCTTGCCCAGCTCGAATGACCTCAAAAGTTGCTGTGGTTGTCACCCCGTTTCCAACGGGCTCATTGTCCGCGTCTGACACAAAAACGTCAGCTGATCGAGATTTGCAAATTGCTAATGCGCTACCAATTCGGTACAAGTCGCCATAGTTAATCTGTTCGTCATTGGATCGTTGACGAGAAGCGACGGCTTGGCCTACGTCGCCACAACTGACTTCGCCGTCATCACCATAAGTAAACAATCGCTCAACATCCGTGCTTTTATAAATCACTACTTCTACGTCACTGCCTACCGCCAACGTTTGCAATCCTTCTGTTCCTGTGGTGATAGCTCCAGCCCGACCAGGAAACTTGTAGTCCTGCTTTTGGCGTTCAGCTACTTGCTGATCATCAGTAGCGCAATTTAATTCACCGTCAGCCCTAGTTTCAGCTTTTCTGGCTGTACGAAATACCGGGTTGACCCTGTATAGGAAGTTATTCCCGATAAACCCATAAAGGCCAAACGTCGTCTGGTTGCTTGGGGTGGAAACGTAGCAGAAATCTGTTTTCCAATCGTTGTTTACACCACGAACCTGAAACACATCACCGCCGCCATCATTTTCGGCATTACCTGTATCGTTTGCAGCGAGTTGGCCAGCAATACGATCAGAAGACTTAAGACGCCCACCATCGGGGCTTGAGTAAATTGTTATACGTCCAAAATCACTGTTAAGGTCGTATCCGTTAATAAGGTTGTTGCCAATTGCAAACTGTTCGGCGTCTAGGTTTGTGATACTGGCCTCACCTATCAAGAACACTGCTCTTAATAATTGACCACCACCGATGCTGTAAATTTGCGACCAAATCAAATTGGTATTAACCCGAATCCCTCCATAAGCAATTCCACTAATAAATTGCCTTTTTGCATAAACAAGCGGCACAACAGAGCCCAGCTCAACCACGTTCTGAACAGAATCAAAACCGCTTTTTGGTGTGAAGCGTGATCCATTGACTAGGTTCTGTCCCTGAACTGTATTGACATCTAGGTTTTGCGCTTCTGGTGCCTTTGGCTTTGGAGCCAACAATGTCGCTAGGTAAGTCAGGGCAATGCCAATGACTAACTGAATTAAAAATGTTCCAATAAATGCTGTTGGCTCCCCAGGTCGCAACTTTGAATGCAGAATCGCTTGCCGCATAAAAAAGCGGTAATCCTTTTCGCTCATCCCCGTGAGCTGCATGATCTGTCGATCCTGCGGCAGTAAAGCAATTTGGCGATTTGGAGTCAGCATTATTGGAGGTTTATATTGCCTGTAGAGGGAAGACTCCCGACAAGAGCTTGTGTCAACAGTCTGCGTGGTGCGTTTTGACTTACAGCATCTAATGGACTGCCAAGCCGAACAGATAGGCGGCTTGAGTCATGTTCTAGACCTGTAACTGCATACACTTCTTCTCCGTAAGTGTTCCCTTCATCCAACGTATCAGGGTCAAGCCATACCGTGCGTATTTGAATTAACCATCGCTTTTGGGCTGCTTGCTGAAAAACTAATAGGTCAAGCTGATTTACAGCAAAGACAAGGCTTGCACTGATGTTTCCAGCTTGCAAGTCAACCGTTCCACCGCTAAACCCGAATGCACCAAAGATGTAACTTTCGCCATTATAAGTTCTTGTTTCGCCGTGATGAAAATTCTGGAATCCATATCCGGCTGAAGCGCCAGCGTGATCCAGCAGCTTTATGTAGGTTCCAATTGCAATAGTCATCTGATTCCCACCTGTGCGCGAGTGGCAGGACGGTTGCGAAGATCACTCAGAACTTTTGCTTGTGCATCGCGAGCTGTCGATTTCATGCCCTGCGAAAACTGCTCGACGGTGACATATTCAACGTTATTGATAACAGTAGTTTCAGCCCTGACATCAATTGGATTGCTATTAATGGAAGCGATACGCTCACGTTCCATCACTCTTTCTTTAGTGTAAGACGTTGAGATTCCAATAGATTCAGCATTTTCAGCAAAAGCGTCATTAGAGCTATTTTTTGCGCCGCCCATAGCGTTTCGTGCGGCCCCAAAGGCATCCTCATTAGAAATTACTGTGCCTGCGGTATCTGGCACAAATAGTTCTGGCCCACGCTCACCGATAATTGAAGGTTTATTCAATGGAGGTCTCCCCCCGTCAGCAAAATTCAATAAGTCGCCAATGCCTGCATTCAAACCCTTGAATGCAAAGCTAATAAATAAATTAGCAAGTTGGCCAGTAATGTCACTAAGAATATCTCCCCAGCTTTTAGTCCCGTCAATTAAACCTTTAATTCCGTTTTGAAGGCTATTGGTGATAATGTCAACGGATCCTTTTAGCAGCTGCTGTGTAGTCGTAAGCTCTTCATTTAATTTTTTATCAGTTTTGGCAGCCTCAGCAAAGAAGCCAGGGAAATCACTTGCTGATTCCACTAATGCTTTTCTGTCTTTTTGTTGTTTTCTTAATTCCGCAAGCTTGATCAAATCTTCTTGCTCTGGGACTGAGAGTGTAGTTAGGGCCAGAATCTCTTTTTTTTGGTCTATGAAGTCAAAACCGTTTTGTAATCTCTGCTTGTCCAGCTTGCTTAGTTCCGTACCATCATCTTTCAGTTGTGAATTTAATTGAATTTGCCTCGTTAAAGTTTCTGCGATTTTCCTTGCGGATTTTTGCTGTTGAGCTGCTAGTTTTTCTTGTTCTTTTTTCTTTTTATCTAACTTGTTTTGAGCTTTTGTTTTTGTTGCTTTTTTTGTTTCGTCATTGCCTACAACATCCCCAATATCAAATTGCTCATCTTTGGGCGTGTCCGGTGTCGTTACTGATTTTGTATTATTTTTTTTGGTTCCTGGCACAGGGATTCCAGTGCCTTTAAAAGCTTTTTTCGCTGCTTCAACCGCTCGGTTCAAGCCTGCCATCAGGTCTATGTTAAAAGCTTTCTTAAAGAAATCATTTAATCCTCCTAGTACCTGTTTTGCTACCCGTGCAATTTTATTCATCAATGATGACCAAACACCACTGATCCAGGTAGCTGCATCCCCAAAGGCTTTCATCATCCCATTGGTTGTCTGGTTCGTTATATCGCCAATCGATTGAGTGCCTTCATTAACATTGCCTGTTAATGCGTTCCAGATATTAGAAACTACATTTTTAGCGTTACTGAAAAAGTTTTTAATGTCCTCTAAGGTTTCAGCACCTTTCTGTTTGATTATGTCCCATCCAAAGTTAAGGATCTTTACAAGTATGTTCCATCCATCGCTGAGGAACTTTGTAAATCCAACCCACTGTTTACCGACAACTCTGAAAAACTCCTTCCATCCCTTGATGTAGTTATCAATCATCACCCCGGCAAATGCGCCGATAGCTTTGATTATCTTTATCGTTTCCCCGCCCCAATATTTAAACTCATTGCCTATTGCGTTAACTAACTCTTTGAATGGTTCAAATTTGTTGTATAGCAGGACAGCACCCGCAATCAATGCAACAACAGCTAATACCGCTAACTGGATTGGCCCGATGATTACACTCCATGCTGCACCGAGAAGGGTTGTAGCCGCAGCCCATAACGTTGTTGCACCAGTAGCAGCAAGGATGGCTAACTTCATTGCGCCAATAGCAGCAGCTGCCAGACCAAGCCCAACGCCTGCCGCAACAATTAATCCCAGACCAATCACTACATTTTTGATTGGCCCCGGCAACTGTAGGAATGCAGCCAGCATGTTATTGATTGGAACAAGAATTGCCCCAATTGCTGGCTTTAGTTGCTCGAAAACCGCAACGCCTACATCTTTTCTCAGGTTCTCATTTCTTGTGCTGAGTGTTGAATAAGCACTCGCTAGATTTTTTACAGCTTTTTCAGCCACACCAGAGGCTTCGGCTTGGTTCCCTACTAGCTCTTTGAATTTCTCAAAGTTGTTCAGCAGTGGTCCTAATGCCTTGAATGCTTCTGATCCGAATAGCTTGATTTTGTCTTGACTGCTTGTAACTTTTTGCAGTTTTTCTAGTGTTCCAACTAGCCCATCAGCTTTAATAGTTGCTGCGTTGACGGTTATTTTGTATTTGTCTAGAATTGTTTCACCTTCTTTAGTAGGAGCGGCCAGTTTGTTTAATGCTGAATTTAAGCCTGATGTTGCAACTTCGGCATTCTGGCCTTGAAGCGTGATCCCTGCAATCGCTGCATTGACTTCCGCAAAACCAACCCCCAATGTTGCAGCGGTAGGAATAACTTTGCCTAATGCGGCGCCGTATTCATTGATTGTCAGTTTGCCATCATTCTGCGTTTGCACCAACTGATCGGTCAGTAAAGCGGCTTTATCTGCTTCCAATCCGTAGGCGTTAATCACTGTTGTCAGCGCATCCACAGCCGTTGTCTGGTCAGTAAATCCTGCGGTTGTTAATGCAACTGATGATTCCAATACTTTTTCAATGTTTTCCGCGCCCGATACGCCAGCAGATAACAATTGATAACTTGCAGCCGTTGCTTCAATCCTGTTTGTCAGGCCCCCAGAAGCTTCACTGACTTTTTGGATTGACGCTTGTACGTCGTTGAATCCTGCTGCACCCGTCAGCGTTTTTACTGAGCCTTCAGCTGCTGAAAACTCTTTGCCTAGTTCTAAAACATCCCCCGTGATTCTTTTGAGCACTGCCCCAGCGCCAAGCACGGCAATCGCACCAGTCAGCCCTTGAACCGCTGTTGTCCCTCCTTTGAGATTCGCCTCAAACTTGGTTATCTCTCTTGATACTGCTTTGAATTTCGCTGAAGACTTATCAAGCCCGGTCTGTATTCCTTTTAGTTTGTTTATGTATTCCGTTTGTGCGCTGATCGTGTTCTTGATCGTTGCGCTTTCGTCCTTTAATTCTTTCTCAAATTTCTCTAGCTCTCTAGTTGTAGCTGCTACTTCCTTGTCTACTTTTTTGAAATTGCCAGTAAGGCTTTTCAGCGACTGAAGCGCTTGCTGCACTTGCAGCGTAAGACTGACTGAATACTGGCTCATGTGTCTAGGTTACCGACGCCGTTTCTTTGCTTTTTCCATGGCGGCATCTTCCTCCTCTTTCCTTAAGGTATAAAATGCAGACCAGATAGCTAGTTCTTGTGGAGTTAATCTTTCTTGGATTTCTCCCAGTGTGTAGCCTAATTTTTCAGCTACTAATAATTGAAGCGTTAGCTCCCCGTCTTTCTTGAGTTGTTCGACGATTTTTTTTGAGATAGGTCTACCTCTACTTCTGTTTCTACGCCGTCTTCATTAACTTCAGTAATTGTCTCTCTAAACACCTCCACTACAAGTTTGCTCATCAACGTTTCTGGGAAGCAGTTTTTAAGCTCAGCAAAATCAGCCAGTATAAATCTTTTGTTACCTGCTTCATCTTCTGCTTTTATGATCAGGACGTTTAAGGCAACACTGATTGGATCTTCTGAGTTTTTGCCTGCTAAACGTGTTGCGCGTTCACGTTGTGCAAGCGTAAGCGGTGTCATCCACCACACAAATTCCTGTCCATTATCCAGCTCAATAGATCGTCGTGTCCGCTTCATTGAAACGGCATTCTTCAGCTCTTGTAAACCGTTCATCCAGAATTATCCTTTCATCCAATGCTAGCTAGCCGTCAACCCAAAAAAAAGAGCTTGGTCTCACCCAAGCTCACTTCACTCCCTTTGCTTACTCTAGCTAGCCCTTAAGTCAATGCCGTATAGAACATGTGACTTGGTGCTCCTGCTAGTGAGAAGCTAATCGTTGCTGTCAACGCATCAGCCGTACTGGCATTAACGCTGAAACCGTTCAAGACAACAGGAGCTTGAACAAACATTGATGCAGCGTCATCAGCCCCAGGGTTGCTTGGATCATCAACATAATTCAGATAGAGCTTTACTTCCGCCCCGTTCTGATCTGCAAGAAGCGTTGAATAAATCAACCTATTTGCTGTTGATGTCTGATCAGGAGTAAACAGCACTGTCATGCTGCCCGTTCCTTCTGCCGGGCCTGGAATCGTTTCTTTGAAGTTCGCAAACTTTGATGCCGCTCCCTCTGTGCAAGGAATCGTGGTTACATCGATGGATTCCCTGGAGAAATCAATGTCCCACTCGACGACAGAACAGACAACATCAAAATCCGCGTAAGAGATATTGATGTGTGTGCCAGTTGTGTTTGCAGATCCGGTGCCCCCTCTTACGGTTACCGAAATCGCTGCACCTCCTTTCGTTGTTGCGAGCTTCAGGATTGCAGTGCCTGAACCGCCCCCTACAACGTAATAGGTGGTCCCAAAAACATAGGCTGTGCCTGCTGCATTTTCTGCCAGTGTTGAGCCGCCGACATCCGTAAACTTGACAGCATCACCGATCTGAAAATCATTGTTCCCCGGAACTACGATTGAATCGCCAAGAGGGAAATCCTCAAAATCTTTTAAGCAAAAAGTGGAGCCGGGTGGCTTGAACATCACTCTGCCGCTGTTTCCACTCAGCGCAGAGTTATTGCATTGGATTGGCACTTGGAAACCCCTTGGGGCTAAAGATCAGTTTTCGCAATCCCGTTAGAGCGGCACAGGATAACTAGACAGACGCCGTCCGTATTCTCTCAATTCTATTTGGCTGTAAAGTTTTTAAGCCTGGTGGCACCTATACAAACCGGCTTCCGCTGGAATATGCAGTCAATGTTGCGGTGAGATTATGGGTCGCGAAATCTGTACTTGTTTCAGTGCCTGCTGACCGAGGCCCACTTGGCTCCGTTATTCGATAACACGGGCGATTTGTTCCGCTAATTAGGTCGGGAAGCTTGGCCCATACGGGAATAATGTCTCGCACCCTTGTCATCAACTCAAGCCCTTTCTTTGTTCCCTGGTTTGACGGTGTGTAAGCAAAGAAAGTCAAGACTCCTTCAACCTCTGCGTTGCTTCCCTGTGTGTCGCTACAAGGAATCGTGTTGTTTGTAGTCGCTCCCCAGCTAATTATTACGCGCACGGCTCCACCTTCTGGGATCGTCTGCATCACGTTTTCAAACAAGACAGGGCAGGCGACCCCTAATTCAATCCAAGCCGAGGGATCAAAGACTGCTGCTAGCTGTTCGGCGGGGTTGATGTAGACCTTCTTATCTTTAGCAACTGCCGTGTACGGTTCATAGTTCAGACCAGCATCAAAAGATGGCGGGTTGAATAGACGATTGATCTGAGTTTCAATGTCCGCTCTGATTGCATTTGGTGAGAAGGTAGTCATTACAAATCAATGTTTTTGTTTAGTGCTTCATCTAAATACTTTCCATTCTCCCAGCGTTGGCCGATTCTTTTATACCAATCTAAGCTGACCTTTTTTGACCAGCCTTCCTCGCAAAGACGTTCTGCATACGGAAGATTATTGATCACGATGTGATTTGCCAATCCATCCACGGAATCAGCCCTTAATTCAGCTGGCGCGGGAACTTTTGAACCCTTTTGGACTTCAGGTGCGACTCTGTCCGTTGTTGGGAGACCACTTCTTGATTGAGCGTGAAACCACGAAGCTCGAAATCGTCCTGAATCAACAGGACTTCCATCTTTCAAATCAGTGTCTAACTGAGCGACTGATTCTTGAATGCTAAGTTCCAGAGCATTTTCCAGACCTTCTGGAATTGCTTTAAACGCCTCGCTCAATCCTTTGAACATTGTCATTAGGGTTGCACCATCCGTTGGCTCGCTCCAGTCTCAATACAGTCAAGTGTCAATAATGCGCCGGTTGTATATCCAAATGCTTCGCCCGGTGCATAGATTCTTACTGTTGCTTGGTTGGTCCCTGAGCTTTCAGCTTTTTGTACTGTAATGTTTTCTGGGTAAATTTTTACTGAAATTACTTTCTGGTTTGCGCTTGAGTTCGTACTCTCTCCAGTTGCTGGATCGTAGGCATCTGAAGAGCGCAAATAAAAAGCTGCTGTTGTCCCAAACAAATTAAGAATCTCTGTTGGCAAAGGCATTAAAGCTTCTCGCAAAATGCCTTCACCTGTATCAGCTATTAGGTTGGATAAAATCTGCACTGATCGGCCTTGAAAGGTGATCCGCTCAACGTTGTCTATTGATATTGTCATTCACTCCACCCCCGTGAATATCTGGGGTAAACCTTGCCTTCTTGGATCCTGTATCTCCCAGGGATTTGCCATGGCAATCTTCCTCCTGCTCTAGCGACGCTTTGCCTTGTGACAAACGATTGGCCTAGACCGCTATTTCCTGCGTTGCTTTGCAGCCACTGAGAAAGCATTGACTGGACATAACTTGGTAGAGCATCCCAGCCCCATTTGTCTCCTGAAGATTCGCCGTCTTTCAGTTGAACATTAATAGGGCCAAGAGTTACAGAGGAGAATGGTTCCAAGGCCGTAACGGCACCCCCTCCACCGCTTCCTGCGGCTCCGCTGTTTGATCCTGACCCTCCACCTCCTCCGATCGAGCCGATTGATCCTTCTCCTGCTGCCAAGGACGCGGCCAGGTAGCTCGTCGCTGATTTGACATGAAAGGGAATCGCGGAGCAAGTAGCCATTTCGCAAGTGCAATCAGAGACATTGCGCGGCCATGAAAGAGACTGTTTACAGCTACACTTTGTGCCTTTCCAATCAAGCGGAGTAATCACTGAACTGGCAAGGTTCAGCGACCGTTTCTTGTCGTTATTGCTCAGGCCAGACCAGCCAACCAATCCTGACGATTGCAGGTTGGTTTGCAGGATCATCTCTGCTTCTTCCAAACACACGTAAGAGGTTGCCTGAACACCGCCTAACGTGCAATCAAAGAAAGGAACGCTGGTTGTTACAGGCCCTAGAACAGCTGTTGTAAAGGTGATCGTTTCTGGTGATCCAGCTGAATCTGTAAACGCATTTACGAACCGGAAACTAAGCCCATCATCAGCTGAAGTAATAGCTACAGGTGAAACGGTTGCTTGCTCCGTCCAGGTAACCCCATCAGATGATTCTTGAATCGAAAAAACGGTTTGGATATATGGCGCAACGCCACCACTGACCACACCTGCTGTGGCTACTAGATCAGCGCCAAGCTGTGCTGCCCCTGTAAGTGTTGGTGCTGTGTCAAACGTCAGCGTCATTGCTTACCTCTTTGGGTGAGTTTGTTTCAGCTTTTGGCTGAGATTTCAACGTTTTTGATTTGCGTGATTTAGACGGAACTGTGGGCGCTGGTTCTGAATTGCGAAGCTCACACTTCGGTTCTTGGATCACTGGCTTTGGATCCAATTTTGGGTTTTTGTAATCTTCGCTAAATGCAAAAAGACCCATTGACTTAGCCGCTGTTAGCTTGATTTTATCGGGTTTAAAATGAATGGGTCAGATCAAGCGTTAGGCCATCGCGTATTTTCTCGCTGTTGTTGGTGATTTGACGCCGATGATCGCGGCAATTGCTTTGAATGTGTGGCCGGATTTTCTGAGTCGTTGGGCTCTCTGTTGCTTGGACTCTGTAAGCCAGAGGAGCACCATCACAGGAATGGTAAGTAGAGCCAAGACCGTGGCCACCAAGCAGGTGATTGAAGTCATTGGTTTGAAAGATTTTTTGGGGATCCCCGCAGCGGTGTGCGGCTGATCACTCTGCAATCTTACCGCCAATAGCTAAAAATGGCAACGCTCAACGCTTGGACCGTGTCCTTCCGCTGTGAGATTGTCGCATTCGCTCAACCCGATACTCACCAAAAACATGCAACCACCACAGCTCTCGGTCTTCTCCAGAACAAGCCTCTTTTGCTGATTCAGGCTGGCCAAAGTTTTCCACATATTGATCTTTCAGCTTTTTTAGATGTGCTGGATCATCCCCTTGCATCTCTTCCATTCGTTCCAATAAATACTTGGTCAGCCCAATGGTGCGCTGGCTCATTGAGCGTCTTCCCAGGCTTTTAGGTTCGGTATCTCACCGCTATAAATCCGTCTGAGCCGTGCTTCAGCGTCTGCTGTGAGGTGCATCGAGCTGACATTCATGCACTTTGCGTCAACACAAACTTTGATCGTGTCGTCACTATTTGTGGTCATCGTGACTTGTCGGTCAGCCATAACAAAAGGGGGCCTTAGCCCCCATACGCTAGCTAGCTAATGGCTAGATGAATCACAAAATGCCGCGAAGCGCAGTCATCTTGATATTTCGTGGGTCAACGAAAACATTGCTCCAGTTGCCTACGGTCTCGAACTCAGAATTGGTTGGGCTATTGCCAGCAGCAGTGCCAGTCCAGCTGAGACCCACTGGGTGAAGCAGGTATTCCTTGCGGTTTACCAAGACTTCGATGCCTTTAAGGATGTCCCGGTCGGTTTCGACGGGAGTCTTAGGGGCAATCTCCGAATACACCATTGCTCCAGGTGCAAAGAGGTAGACGGTGTGAACATCAGCGCCGCCAGTGCCACCGCCGATAAGGTCGCCGCTTGGTGCCAGACCGTCATCAACGACAACGGGACGGCCAAGGTAGGTGCCAAATTCTGCGCGTTCAGCAGAAATGCGGGTGTCAATCTGAGAAGCACCAACAGGACTTCCACCGGGAACGATCAAATCTTTTTTGATCAAGGCGTAATACGTGGTGGAATCCATCGCGACAGCGGACAGATCCTGACCTGAATCGCCAAGTTTCGCGATAGCGTCGATCATGGTCTCACCATTGATCACACCAGAACCGCCGCCTGTCAGGTGGGTAGAAGCAAGCGCTCCCCCGCCAGCAACAGGACCAAACAAACCTTTCAGAATGCTGATCAACACGGTTTGTGTATCGCGGACCCAGTATTCGCCAGTGCGAATTGCAATGGCTTGCATTGGGTCGTCACCGGCAAGTTCAGCTGCCAGATCAGAAGACTGCCATGCACGACCGCGAAGATTGCGGACACCTACTTGAGTATTACCGCCAAGATTCGTAGCGGAAAGACCTGTCACGTCAGACAGGATTTCGGATCCTCCTGAGAGATCGCTGAAATGAGGAATTGAGATGGTACGGCCACCTTTCGCAAACTCTGCGCTAATTGCAGCGTTCTGAGCGATGATGCCGGATCTGAAAAAGCCTGATTTTGACTGGTTTAGTTCCTGCTGATAAGCAAGAAAAAGTTCAGGGATGAATGGAACGTTTGCAAGAAGCATCGCTCTTAAAAGTAGTGTGACGGGGTGGAACGCCGTTCCGATTTGTTTTTGGTAACGACGCCGTCGTGCCCATGGTTTGCTCTTGAAAAAGTTTACCGTTTAAAAGTTTCACTTGATCATTAGTGCAAATTTTGCATCGAGTTTCCCCACAGATCTTGCTTCACCCACTAACCGGCGAGCTTTGTCTGGATTTTTTTGATAAATGATTGCTGCTTGGGTCACATTTAATTGATCAGTGCGGAAAGGATTTACGCCAGAACCCTGCCCTCCAGAACTTGTTCTTGCCCCTGTGCCTGCTCCGGTAACTCCCGTTGCTTGGAACATGTAAGAAAAGCTGTCGTCATCGCGGAATGCGTTGACAACATCAGCCAAAGGCTTTGGATCGTAATCAGGTCCACCAACAACAGATCCTTCATCTGTTAGGTCAACTTTGTATTTTGAGTCAAGCGCCATCAAGCGAAAAGCGTGGCTTGGATTTGCAGCACCGGCTTTTTGCAGAGCATCGACGACGACTCTTTCGATCCGATCCGACCTGTTTTTAGCAATTGCCTGTGATTTTTCTTCTTCCGCAATGCGGTTTTGCTCTTGCAGTTTCTCCATTGCTTTTTTAAGCCGCTTCATCTCTGCTTCCATCAACGGATCAGGACCGGGCGCGGTTTTCACCGGATCTTGATCATCAGTGGATGAAGTTTCGCCAGAAGCCTCACTATTGATATTCAAGAGCTTTTCAGCGAGCAACGATTCTGCCTCCTCATCTTCATGGCTAATGCCAACGGCGTTCAGAAGCTTATTGATGCGCTTCAATCGCTTGGTTTCGTCAAGGGCTTCTGTCCGTTTGCTTTCAAGCTTTGAAACGCTGTTGCTAAGCCGTGAGTTTTCTTCTTTCAGTTTTGCAATCACTGATTGCACTTCGCCCGGATCGATCTCATCTAGCGCCGCCTTGCTGGGATCGTCACTCATTTGAATTTCAGTGTTTAGTTAATACCAATATTAACTAGGGCGCAAGTGTGCAATGGCTAGCTAGTTTATGGTATGGTCAGTTAGCCGACGCCACTCCCCAATGACACCCGCAAACGCCCCTATTGATTTCCTGTCTTCCTGGTTTGAGCCAACCTCCATCACAAGCCCTGAAGCTGACCCCAAAGAGACTGTTTACCTCCATTGGGTTTGCGATGACGGGACTGACGATTATTTCCGAGCTGACTCCACGAACGATCAACAGTCGCTAGTCCAAGCCATTGAGGAAGCTTTGGCTTCTGACCAGCACTACACAATCACTCGTGAGGTTGAGCTTTGCTGATTAACCATTGCTAGCTAGCTTTTTTTTCAGTATTACTCAGTCATGGACCTTCTCTCCGAACTTCCACTTTTTAACCACCCAACGGCCCCTTATGTACGTGGTAGCGAAACCTCGCGGGAAGCAGCCGATTCAATCAAGCCACACGCAAACACGCTTTGCCGCAAAATTTTGGATTCGATCGTTCTTTCGACTTCTGGCCTTACTTGTGATGAAGCCGAGCGTCACCTTCAACTCAGTCACCAAACATGCTCGGCCCGATTCCGAGACCTGAGTAGCTGTCAGCCCCCCTTGATCAGGAAAGCTTTTAATCCTGATGGCACCTTGCTTAAGCGTCCTACAAGGTCAGGACGGAAAGCCCAAGTTTTTATAGCAAGCCTTCAATAGCAATGTCGATTTCGCTGTCGCCCGAAGACCGAGAATTTTTGGAGTATTGCTACGCCGAGTGGTCAAAAGAAACAGGCCACGGCATCACCAGCAAAACAGCGTTGAAAGCTTTATCAGACCAGACTCTGATCGGCCTGATCGACCACGAAATACCAACGGCGATTCAGCTATGTAGAGACGGCGGTTTCGCGGTGATCTGCAAAATAATTGAACGTACCGGCGACCCATACGCAGAAGTGCCGGTTTTGAGCCTCCTGTAATTTGCCTGGTTGTCATTGCTAGCTAGCAGTGGTATGTTTATTTAGTCACCAACCACCACACGATGACAGCAATTCTTTCTAAGCCTCAAGCAATTCACAGCCGCGCCAGATTTGGCGATCACTCTGTCTTTGTTGAGTGTGTAGCCACCCAAAACAGTGGAGGGATGCACGGCTTCTGGGTAGACCTTGAGCTGATCAATACGACCGATGACTGGGAAGCAGTAACCAAGTTTCTGTTTTCCACGTCTAATCAGCCAAACGCTGAGGAATACAAGATCACTGATCACCAGATTCCACAGTTTGTTTCCCTTACTGATATTTGCACGATGATTTGGTTCGTCCAGATCAGCTCTTCGATTGACAGTAAACAACGTGACGTTTATTGGGCTTATTGCACCCATACCAACAATGTCGCTAGCGCCAGTGAATTTGAGGCTGCTTTCCAAGGCGTCTACAACGATGAAGCTGATTTCTGCTACGAGCAAGCCAAAAATTCTGGCTCAAATGATGGACGATATTCGGACTACATAGATTGGGAACGTGTCTGGAAAGGTGAGTTCAATTGCAACGGTTATTGGGCTGAGGATGTTTTTGGTGGAGTTGCTATCTTCGTAGGAGTAGGCAAATGATCAAATTATTATTCATTGCCGTTTGCATCATCACTTGCTGCTTAGGGAACGAATTTCCCAGTGCTACTTATTCCAATGTTGATGCCCCATATCGTCACCGAATTGACCTTGCGGAAAAACTCCGATGAGGGAACAGCTTCGGGATCTTGAGGGCCAGCTTGTCTATGTACTAGGCAGGCCCACCGGAGCTAAGACCAGCGGGGAGAACCGCGACGTTTGCATCAAGAATGCAACTGTTGTCCCTTGGGACGCTGATGCCGCAATCGTTGACTCGGAAGGCATCAAGTGCGACCACCTATGGATTCGAGCCCATAGCCAGACTCGCACTTCGATGTATCAAAACTCGATTGTCGTTAGTCGCGTTGGTTTTTATACCCGAAAAGATGGATCGTTAGACATTGGCTGTCAAAGCATTGCGCGTCTTTACAACGCTGATATTTCGCTATCTCGTTTGAATAGCGCCATGCGTCAACGTATATCGCAGCAGGAAGCGCTGACTCGATCTGCTGGGATTTTGCTTGAAATAGATTACATTCTTAAATCTCACGGCAAAATGTTTGAAGGTAACCCCGTATATGCCTATAGCGAATATCTGTCTATCACCGACATAAAAAAGCAAGTCGAGCAATTTCAAAAAACCGTCAACTTGCTTCAAGCTCGGATCTTTCTTGACAGCGTTCCTAAAGCTTCTAAACCAGAACCTGGATCTGCTCTGTTTTTGGACAGGAAACCTGTTTATTTAAGTCCATTTGCCTCATCTGTTGATCGCCTTCTTGAGGGTTAAATGTCCAGACAGAATCCGACTAAGCCCATTACTGAGGTTGAATGGTTGCTAGTGCAAAACAACGCAAAAACGCGAGCATTTGCAGCGATAGAAAGCGGCGATGATAAGAGACTTACAGCTCTTGAACGTGCTTACTATGTTAAGTTTCTAAATCTTGCTTCCCCACCCGGTCACCTTAAAACAAATGCGTAAGCGTTCAGCACAAAGAGATTTTATTACCTGCCCTAAGTGCGGCAGCAATAACGTCCAATGTGTTTTGACAGTGCCAGTGTTGAATGACCCTGATTTCAACGTTGCGCGTCGGCGTCACTGCAAAAAATGCCGTCATCGTTGGTATTCAGCTCAGAAGCCAGAACAGCTTTGCCACGTTCAGTATTTAACGCATTTAGACGGGACGCAATCAGTTTCCGTAGTTCCTCTTACTAGCTAGCTGTGGTAGTATCTAGGGAGATGCAACCACCACGTCATGCACAGCCAACTTCGCCCCTCCCTAAACGCCACCCGGACGCCAGACGAGAAAGCAGCGTTTAAAGCTGCCAATCTGACCGCCGCTAGGCGAACCGTATTCATTCCAAGAGTTCGCACTCCTGAGACCATGCCTGCGCCCAAGGGCAAAACATTCACCATTGCTTGGCAAACCAGCTTGGGTTGCTTTGGCTGGTCAAAGTTCGTTGGCTGTCGCGATATGGAAGAAGCCGTTGAGTGCTTCAACGCCTCCCGTCGCAATGGTGGGAACGTTCCCTTCGACGCCTGCATTGACGTGATCAAACCTGCCTGAGAAGAAAAGATGAACGTCAACAAAATGGACAAGCTTCTGGCAATGACTGCCAGCAGTCAGGTAGAGGAAGCGCGAACAGCAGCTTTTCTGTTGTGCAAAATGCTTCGCGAGCAAGACGCTGATCTGAGCCGCCTTGTCTCGCAACCTTCAGCGCAGCGCGGAATGACAAGCTATGACGCTTATGTCAGATCAGTAAGAAAAGCCGCGCAAGAAGAACGCAATTCACAGCGCACAAAAAAAGGTGCGACTGATCCCGCCAGGGTCAAGAGTGAATGGACCGCATGGGCGAAATCTTGGTAGTTGTTGCCATTGCTAGCTAAAGGTGGTATTGTATGCAGGTAGTCAGCCACCACCCTCGACATGCGCCCAGAGTTCGCCACCCCCCAAGACTTCGCCACCTGGGAAGCCAGAGCCAAAGCAATGAGCGCCGCCGAACTGCTCTTCACCGTCAAGGACTGCCAAGAAGCCGAAGCCGCGATGCGTGGCCATAACCCCGTCAAAGAGGGCTTCTATAGCGATCAGGCCAGCACTTTCGGTATGGAGCTGACACGCCGCCGCCGGAGCGCTTGAGATGACAGTCAGCACTTTCCCCAGTCGCTGGGGCCTTTACAACGTCACCCGCGCCGTTATCGCTTGCGACCCTGAGATCAGCGCCGAAGGAACGACCACCCAAAAAGTCCTGATCTTTGAAACTACAGATCAAACCGAAACTGTCAGCATCTGCGGCAAGACTCTGTTTCTGATGCAAGACGGCCACACTTTTCAGTCGAGTTACGACGGCCAACGCCGCACTTCGCTGAAGCCATGCGCTCGCAGGCAATATTCCAGAGCTTTGGCTGAGGGATACAAAGCTTCCATGGAGTTGATCTATTAACCCTCTTGTTGCCATCTCTAGCTAGACATGGTATTATTTACAGGTAGCCAACCACCACACCATGAACAACACCAACACCACCACGATTCAACAACTCACACGCGGTCAAGGCGCTCAATCCCTTTTTGCCCTGACCGGCGCAAAGATCGGTTTCGACGACAGCCGGAACATGATCCGCTTGACCTTCTCCAAGCAGGTTGGCAAAGCCGGAGCCAAGTTCAAAACACTTGAGATTCAGTACAACTCCGCTACTGATCTTTACGACATTCACGCTTTCAAGCTGAACGGCAAGACCTATGCGATTGAGACCAAGACACAGCTAGACGGCATTTATTGCGATCAGCTTCAGGAGATCTGCCAGAACATCACCGGCCTGTACTTCACACTCCGCTGATCTAACGCCCCTTCGGGGGCATCAACCCCACAGAAAAACAATGGCTATTTCATCGCCTGGTCAAGCCTTCACGAACGTTCGCTTAGGCATTGACGACCTTTCCCTGCTGATCGATGCAGTGGAAGGAACAACTGACCACGACACAACAGCTCCAGAAATTGAGCACCGCCGTCTTCTTCTCAACCGACTGGTTGACAAGTTCTGCCTTCTCGACCATTGATCACCTGAAAATCTTTTACCTTCCACTCCAATGTCACTCTCTATTGATACTGAAAAACTTGTAGCTGTTTACGCTTTTGGCGAATGGCACAAGATCCAGCCTGGCTCTGTTGATATTGATGAATTTGAGCTGATGCACTACATGGATTCGCCAAAAGTAAGAGCGGAGTGTGCGGAAAACAAAGACACCAACAGAGGAGACACTATTGAGTTCTTTGCAATGGGTGCCCTTTACCGCGCATCTGAACCTGAGCCTGATTACTCATGGATGAATGAAGGCAGTGGAGAACGAATGCAAACCATGAGGAACCCATCAGGTGCTGATGGATTTTGTTTTATCACCCCACAAGGAACCCGAAAAGCGTTTTCGCTGATGGAGTGCAAAGGTTTTGAGTATCTGTAAAAATAAACCCGACTTGCTGCCATCTCTAGCTAAGTGTGGTACTATCAACAGGTACGCAACCACCACAGCGCAATGTCTAACCAAACCGCAGCTTTCACACCCGGCAACGTCTACATGATGCGCTGGGCTGGTGACGCCGACGCTCGCACCGCCACCCGCGTGGTCAAGCGCACCGCCAAATTCGTGACCCTATGGGTCGAGGGTTTCGGCGTCAAACGTTGCGCTATTCGCGCCAACGACCAAGGCGAGTTCGCGCTTCCCTTGGGTACTGCGTACCTGGCCCCAGTTGTCCGCGCCTGCCGTCTGGCGGCCTGATCGTCTTTCGCATGTGATTTCGCCACCCACCAAGCAAATGAACTACTGGACCCCCGAACGCTGCAAAACCATTCCCACTTTGGTGCTTATGGACAACTCCCTTCAATTTTCTGCTCAAGCAATCGTTTCCAAAAATCCAAGCATCGTCAGACGCAACACGGAAATAGTCGAAATGATCCAAGCAGAACTTCGCGCTCGCGCCTGATCACTCGAAAGCCTGAGCCTGCTTCAGCGCTCAGTCCTTGAGGACTGCTTCAGCGGTTCCACTGTCTGCGGACAGGTTGCTCACCTATTTGATAACCCTGACCCGAAAAAACGCCTGGTGTACGCCAACGCTAAACGCTCAATCCATACCATCGCCCGAAAGTTTAGGGAGGTAGGTCTGCACGTTTCTTTCATCCCTGACTTCTGATCAGCCTGGCCCTTCGGGGCCTTTATGTTGCCTTCTCTAGCTAGTAGTGGTATTGTTTGGAGGTAGTCAACCACCACCACCGCATGACCGCCTATCAGTTCGCCGCTCTCGCCGCCATCAAGGGCCACGGTGCTCAGCCCACGACCGAACTCGTTGAGCGCGTCCTTTGGACACTCGATGTGATGGTCAAAGCGGGATACAAGCTCGAAGCTGCCGCCCACGCAGCAGCAGAAACTCACCTTCTTGCTTACTGATCATGGCCTTCCAAGACATTGCCCACGCCATAACCGCCTTCACAACTCCCGCCGATCTTGCCGACGCCCTAACTGATCGGATCCGCAACAGCCTTCTCAACCGCGCCTTCTACGCGGCTAAAGAAGCTCAGGAAGCGATCGGGGGGTTGAGAAGAAAGACACACCGCCGCATCACCAACAACCCTCTGCTTGTCATCAGGACCAGCGACCACAGCAACTACTTCAACGGGACCATCTGGGCTGTGGACATCAACTTCCGCACCATCGACCAAATCCTTACCGCCACCGTCAAGAACGCCACTGACCTTCTGGAAGATCGCGTTACTCGGAACATCGGTGAGGGCGAGACCCTTACTGAGATTCGCCTTGGGCTGGGCAAGGAGAACCTGATCGAGGGAATCGTCACTGGCGTGAACGCCAAAGGAGAGGGCTTCACCATCGACGTCCACATGCTCTGGAACTACCGCTACGGGGAGAACAGCGCCAACGGTGTACTGACCATTTACCCACAATTCAGAGGCACCCGCCAAGGAGCCCCGATGGACGGGAAAGCTCAGCAATCCACCGCGACAGCAGCCAAGGAATCCGCCAAGGCAGAGCGCCTGGCCGCCAAAGCTGCACGACGCGCCGAGCAACGGGCAAAGTTTGCCAAGGCCCCCGAAAGGCTGGCTCGCCAGTGCGAAAAAAGCCTGAAGGTCTGGACCGGTCGCTCCGGCAGACCTGATCACCCCACCGCGCCAGAGTGGGCATTTATACGTGACGCTGCACGATCCCTGACCACTGATCAGCTGGACGAGATGTTTAGCGACGGCTTACGAACCAGTGGGGACATTGAGTCGCGCCTTGAGCGGGAATACCTGACACTGAAAAAGGCAGTCGCCTGAAAACAGACCCGCCCCTTCGAGGGGCTTTTAATGTCTACCGTTGCTAGCTAAACGTGGTATAGTATGCAGGACCGCAACCACCACCCATGACCACTTTCATCAACGACATTCAAATTGACAAATCAACCGAAGCCAAAGGTTGGTACGACCTCACCACCGCTAAAGGCAAACACATTCAGGTTGTTTTCTGGTACGGCAAAGTTCTGGTAAAGGCCATCAACGCTTCCGCTAAATGTGCCGCTTACCCTGGCGCTTCTATGGGCAGATCTTTTGCAGACCTCCCCGAAGCTGTTGAGGCATTCAAAAACAAGGACACCAAGCAAGCTCTTCGCGCTCTCCTTTCACACCTGATCTGAACTGTTTAAGCCCTTCTTGGGCTTTTCATCCTTATGCCTCTTACTAGCCCCCCTTCGCCTGCTCATTACACACAAGACGAAAACATAGAGTGCATTGACGCAATTCAAGCTTCGCTATCACCTATTGAGTTTCGAGGTTTTCTTCGGGGCAACGTCAAGAAATATCTATGGCGCTACCCCATGAAAGAAGGATTGAAAGATCTTCTCAAAGCTCATTGGTATCTCAACCGTTTGATTGACGAAATTCAAACAGCTGAAAACATTCAAGACAAGCTGCACTGATCATGCCTGATAACCCACAAACTTCGTTTGGGCTCACACCTCAAAGTGACCCTAAAACTATTGAAGGTCTTAATCCCGGTGATCATGGCTACTGGGAAGCTTTCGGACGTTGGCACGATCAGCAGAATAAAGAGCGCGAATCTCATAGCGCTCTTATCCTGGCT
>JGI24003J15210_10000119_pt1 | contig 31327 bp, 25 predicted proteins | sample LinPmetageLP28_FD_15210 | JGI IMG/M metagenome (IMG submission 15210)
ATAACTGAACAATATGGTGAAGAAGCAGGTGTAGGAGGTAATGTCACATGGTATAAAGGATTTCTACCTTTAAAAAGTGGACAACAAGATTATGATATGAATGCTTGGGCTCAAGCAAGTGCAAGTTTAGAAAGTGGAGATTCAATAGAACTCAAAAGAATATTTTACGAAGCACCCCCTGCAATAACAAGATATTTTGACCCCTATGCAGGTACAGGTACTGGTATGATTGATTTAATGGATTCATTTGGTTGGGGAAGTTATTCACCTGCTATCAATTTTTTAATGATGCCTTTAAATTACGATATGCAAGTAATACAGGCAATTGAATTAAATGATACTATTAGAAGATCAAATTATACATTTGAATTAGTAAATAANAGNTTAAGAGTATTCCCAATACCGTCTACTGGAGGCAATTACACAAATAGTAGCTCAGGAACAGGACATTGTGGTAATTTAATATTTGAATATATTAAAAAATCAGAAAGACAAAACCCATATGTAGATGGATTTGATAAAGTAACTAATGTATCTGAAGTACCTTTTGATAATCCAAATTATAATATTATAAATTCTATAGGTAGACAATGGATATTTGAATACACTTTAGCATTATGTAAAGAAATGTTAGGTTATATTAGAGGAAAATATGGTACTGTTCCTATACCAGATGGTAATGTAACATTAAACCAATCAGACTTATTATCAGCTGCTACAGCAGAAAAAAATGCATTAATAGAAAGATTAAGAGCTTATTTAGATGAAACATCTAGAGATAAATTATTAGAAAGAAGATCGTTAGAAGGAGATTATTTAGAAAAGGAATTAAATAAAGTTCCTTACACAATATACATAGCATAATATGGCTTTATACGGGAGTCAAAGAGATATAAGCCTATTTAGGCATGTGAATCGGGAATTAATAGGTAATGTTATATCTCAGGAATGTGCTTATTATAAATTTAAATTAGATGAAACTAATGTAAACCTTTATGGTGAATCTTCGGGAGCTAAATACTATTATCCACCCGTATTATTAAGTTGTTTAATTGATAATCAACCACAATCTTACCCAGATGATGAGTATGGTGTCCGTTACTATAGAAATGTTGATTTTAAATTTCTTAGAGATGATTTATTACAAAGAAATCTTGATTTTAATAAAGATTATGATCAAGCAGATTACTTTGGAGCAGATTTAGAACCTGAAGTAGGTGATATAATAATGTACTATGGAGGTTATTATGAGGTAGATGATGTTATTGCTAATCAATTCTTTATGGGTAAAGATCCTAGATATGGATATGAAAAAAATCCAATTAACCCAGGATTAGAAGGTTTTGGTAGCAATATGTCTATTATATGTAAAGCACATTACAGCCCAGTTAATAAATTACAAATTGAAAAAGGAGGAATAAATGGCTGAAAAATATAGAAGACCTACACCTAAATCACAAAGAGAACTATCTGAAGGATTACAAACCCCCTATGATGCTAAAATGGGTAACCCTAATGATGCAGCTAATAATAAACAGTTCCCACCTGAAAATGAAGCTAATATTCCTTTTAATAGGTCTAACCAAATGTCATTTAGAAATGATACTACAAAACCTTTTTCAGTAGGATTAAAAGACATCGATGAATCTATAATGTATTATTTTGATAATGTTATTAAACCAACAGTAATACAAAATGGAGAACGTATTCCTGTTCCTATAATATATGGTTCACCTGAAAGATGGAAATCAGTTCAAAAAGATACATATTTAAGAGATAAAAAAGGTGCTTTAATGATGCCTATAATAGTATTTAAAAGAGATAATTTAGAAAAAAATAGATCTTTAGCAAATAAATTAGATGCTAATATGCCTAATTTATATACATCATGGCAAAAATCTTACAATGTTAAAAATATGTATAGTAATTTTGGAGTTTTAAATAATAGAATTCCTACTAAACAATACACAGCTAATGTAGTACCTGATTATGTTAATTTAACTTACAGTTGTATTATACAAACTTATTATGTAGAACAACTTAATAAAATAATAGAAGCAATAAATTATGCCTCTGATTCTTATTGGGGTAACCCAGAAAGATTTAAATTTAAAGCCTTAATAGATAGCTTTGCTACCGTAACAGAGTTACAACAAAGCCAAGAAAGATTAGTAAAAGGCACGTTTTCATTAAAAATGCATGGTTACATTATACCTGAAACAATACAAAAAGATCTTAACTCGGTTAAGAAATATAATAGTAAATCTAAAATAATATTTTCAATGGAAACAGATTCAAACCCAGAAAGATACGAAGCAAACCCTACATCAACTCCTGATGGAAGAACAAGAGAAAATATAGATGGAGAAGTTTTAAATTCTCAAATAAAAGATGCTAATAATTAATTAGTTTCTTATATTTATAAACAGTAAATAAGATATTCTATGGCTTCAAATGTAAGATTTCTTGATCAAGTTCCCGTTAGTGCGTATGGTAGCAACTCATCATTAGCTAATACAGGTTCTTTTATGATTACTGGTTCCGATTCGGGTAGTAAATTAACCTTTACTAAAGGAGATGGTACTACTTTTGATTTATTTGTAACTGCTAGTTCAGACGTAATTGCAAACCCCGGAGGATCTGGGACAGCTTTAACTACTATTTCTATTGATAGCGCAGTTTATACAATTAGTGGTGCTGATGCTTCAATCACAGGTTCATCTTTAATAACAGGTTCAGTTTCTGATAATACTTTAACTTTTACTAAAGGAGATGGCACTACATTTGCTTTAACCGTAGATACAGGTTCTGGTGGTTCTAGTGATGGTATATTTTCTTCAACAGGTTCATATCAATCTACAACTAATACATTAGTTGTAACAGGTAGTACTTTAGAGCCCTCACCATATAACCCTTCATACCCAGACTCAAATCTTACATCATCTCAAGGGGCAAATAAATATGCAATGGTAGTAAGTGAATCTGTTTATCATTATAACAGTAATGTGGGTGTACCTACTTCTAAAGCATGGAAAACAGATTTAGGTGGTTCCTATTTTGATAGATTTGACCATAATACAGATACCTCAGAAATACTTAGATTTGTAGCAGGATTACTTAGTTCTTCTGCACCTGATGCTTCCCCCAATACTAAAATATTTAATAGTATAACTACAAACTATAGTGGTCAAGGTTCAACATCAAAAGATGCATTATTTAATGGTATATTAGGTTCAAGTTATGAAAGTGGTAGGCTTTCTATAAATTGGACTTCTTCAGAATTTATAGATTATTCAAAAACTTCATCTTATAAAGAAGCCCAAGATTATTTTCTTTTAAAAGGATTTATGACTTCGGGTGAAAAGGGGAGTTTTGGAAATGACACAGGAACAAATCCTTTCAATGGAAGTTATGGTACAAATATTCCTACTTCAAATATAATTTCTAGTTTTTCTGGATTAAGTTTTACAGCTACTTCTGTGGCTGCAGGAAGTACTTTAGTAAGTTCATCAGTTGATACTCAACTATTTGGGTTAGGAGAATTAAATAGTGGAGCTGCCATAGAATTTGCAGTTCAAGTTATAGCTTCTCAATCTTTTAGTGATAATTCTAGTGTTACAACCCCTGACCAAAGTTCAAATACATTTTTTACATCTTCATTTTCTGATTTTTCATTAACATCTTTTACTACTGCTAATGGGTTAACTTTAGGTAAAATTATCCCAAGTAATGCTTCCATCCAACCAGCATATCAAGATGGTAAATTTTCATCCGTAGCAGGAACTATTTCAGGAAGATATGCACATGCTGGATCTACAAATAGTAATATTATATCTTCTAGTGGATATTATAGAATGCATGGGGTTAAAACTGGAATTAAAACAGGTTCTCAAGCAGATTATAATTATAAAAATGGAAGTGATTCTAGTACTAGTGTTAAGTTTTATATGGCTAGCCCATACAATAGTGGATATTTAGGTTCAGAAGGAATAAATGCAGATATTACATTAACACCCCCACCAGTAACAGCTTCAAATAATATAGAAGATATTTCATTTAGTGCTACATCTCGTTCTTTATCAGGAGCTCCTTATTTAAGGGATATATCATATGCTTATAGAATTACTTCTGAAGTATCTAAAAGTTTTGATCCTGCATATGGTAGTACATCTATTATTTTAGAAAATGGTCAATCTGGGTGGAATAGTATGGGAACTCCAAATTTTACACCAACTCAAGTTTCTGTAACAAATCAGGGAGTTCAAACTACAGGAGGAAATAGTGGTGTGTTATCTGCAGATAAAAACACTCAAAGAAGTACTAATGATATCCCTCATAAAGATGATATAGCATTTTTATCATCTTCATTTAATTTAAACTCTAATATTTCTTCTAATATAATACAAGGAAATACAACTCCTACATATCCAACTTTAACTTTTACTACAACAGGAAAAAATTGGAAAGGTAGTACTATTAATCCTTCTAATTTAACTAGGGATTTCTTTAGTTCTACTAGGTTTGATCAACCTACAGATAGTGGTAGTATGTTTATATACGACCAAGACCAAGACTATGATGGGGCTGATACTTTAACAGGTAAAACAGAATCATTTGCTGGAGAAAATTATAGAGTACAAATAACTGATAATTTACTATCTGCATCTTATAATGATGTAGACCATTTTAACACATCATCTTATAATGTATACAATTTAGGAGATTTAGATTTACAAGTTAAAGGATATCCAAGTGGTTTATCTAATGGTTATTTAGCAAGACCAGGGGGAACTTATGGTTATTGGATAACTGATCCTGATTCAACTAAAGATTATAAATTTTATGCTAGAATATTTGAATTACCAAGTGGAACATCTAAAAGAGGAACTTTATCTGTAGATGTAGGAAATAATAATTTAGTAAACTGGAATTCAAATTCATCAGGAATAGGTTTATCTGTATTATATCTTTCATCAATAAAAGGGCAACAAATTGCACCTGCACCATCTCCTTTAACAAGACCTTTATTATTTGATTTTACTAATATATCATCAACTGTAATAGAAAATGATATAAGTCAAGATAATTTTAAAAATCCATTTCCTTCCCCAATAGATTTAAGAGGAATTAGTGGAGGTAATATTTCTGGTGATATTTATACTCAGGTATTATTAGATAACCAAAGTGCGGTGCTTGATCCCACCTATAATAGTTTTGTAGTATTAATTAGATATAAAGGAGATATAGCTCCTATAAGAAAGATTGAAGTAAACTATACATAAAAAAATTAAAAATTAAAAACAAAAAAAAATGGCAACTTTTTCATCAGCATCAAAATCAAATAGGTTACTCCAAAGTAAAAGATATACTTTGGCTGACTTTGATTCCCAAGAAGCTTATACACGAGTCTTAGACTTAAATTCTTCTGAAATATATACAAAACAAGATTCATTACCTGGTACTAGTGCTACACTACCATACTCAGGAAGTACACAAGATAATTCTTTAATTACATCTGGTAGTGGAGGCGATGAAACTAATATAGCAAGATACTACTATAGAATAGAATTATCCCCCACATCAGTAGTAACAGGTGGTAAATATTTAACTTGGTTTGCTGTATCAGGTAGTTCTGGAACTGAAGTAGGATATGACTTCCCAGTATCTCCTCAAGTAATCCAAGCTACTCAAATGACTAATTGGATTTCTAATAAGTATATTCAAGCTGCAGACGCTGCTAACCTTGCCGAAACTCCAGGTGTTGATCCAGGTTCACCAGGATATAATGTTTACCTAAGAAAAGGAAATAATGCAGCTGAAGAAGATAATAAAATAGCTGATAATGATGTAGTATTTGATTACAAAACAGGTATTTTACAGTGGATGAATGCTACTAATGCTCCATCTTCTGCTACAGCTACAAATAATAGAATTTACCTTTCAGGTTACCAATATGAAGGACAAACACTAGACCAATTTGTTGCTTCTGGTTCTGGTGCAAGCGTTGGTGGAATATTTGTAGAAACTGGTTCAATCTTTTCTACAACAAATGACTTAGAAGTAACAGGTTCATTTACTGTATCTGGATCTATAACAGCTTCACATGATATTACTATAGAAGGAGACATTACAGCTAGTAATGTTACATTTGATACTGCCTCTATAGATTTTCTATCAGTTGGAACTATAATATCTTCTTCAACAATCATAACCTCAGGATCTAACCAATTTGGAGATGGAACAGAAGATACTCAAACTTTATTAGGTACTGTTAAAATATCAGGGTCTGCCAACGTAACAGGATCATTTCAAGTTAGTGGTTCTACACTATTAAGTGGATCTGTAGACATTTCAGATACTCTTTCACTTCCAGGAATGTCAGATGTATCAGCGTCTATAAGCGCTTTACAACAAGAAGAAGGTGGGATATTTGTTGCAACGGGTTCAATTCAAGCAACTACTAATACAGTAGAAATAACAGGAAGTACATTATCGTCTACTCCTATTGCATCTGGAACAAACCCAACATCAACAGAACCATCAAGTAAGTATGCTTTATTAACTAGCCAATCAGCATGGCATTTCAACCATAATGTAGGTGTACCTTCTTCAAATGCTTGGGGATCAAGTGGATTAGGTGGTTCATATTTTGAAAACTTTGATCATAACTCAGATGTTTCCGAAGTATTACGATTTGTAGCCGGGCTATTAAGTGCATCAGCACCTAATGCTATACCAAATTCCAGAACTTATGGTGCTCTTTCACAATCTGCAGTAACTGATAATACCGCAGGATCTAAACCAAGTGGAAATGTACCACAAGGATCTACAAACCCAGTTATTACTTATTTTAACTCAAAGGGATTTGTACAAGAAGGGAGCCAATTATTTTATAACGTTAGTGCAAGTTTAAAAAGTGAATATAATCGTACTAAAACTTATGGATCTAATCCTGCGGGATCAACTGATGTAACTTCATCATTAACCCCAGCAGCTGAATTATTTGGATTAGGAACAATTGGATTACCTGTAACTATTACAAGTTCAGCTACGTTTGTATATTCCGATAATTCAGATTCAACAGCAACAACCTTTCAATCATCATCTCATGCTTCAGTTGTCCAAACAGGAACTGGGGGATCTATTATTAAAATAGGCAATATCCAAACAGCTGCCCCTGCTGTTATACCTAATGCATTTCAGGATGGATTTTTTGAAGGAGCTTTTGGATTAAAACAAAATTTTGATTCAAATATTGAAACCCTAGCTTTAAGTTCTACAGGATCAGCTGGATTTTATTCTATTAATCAAGCAGTAGCATTACAAACAGGGTCAGGTGCTGTATTTACAGCTGATAAAGCTTTAAATGAACAAGTATTTGTTATTTCTGGAAGTGTAGATAGTGCAACAAATTTCCCACAAACTTTAGCAATTACTCAAAGACAATCAGGATCATTAACTGCTACTTCTTCATCTTTATCAGGAGCTCCTTATTTATTAACTGGTACTTACCATATAGGGACTGAAGTAGGTGGATTATTTAATCCTATGTTTGTAGATAATACTAATATAATAGCACTTTCAGAAAACCCTTCAGATTCTAAAATTGGATTATCTAATGCACCAAGCCATAATATATCAGCTAATATAAATAGCTCAGGGCAAGTTAATACGGCAAATACAATATTCCCACTTGCAGGGGGTGCTGCTAGATCAACAACTACGGTTCCTTTTGAAACAGATTTAGGAATTGTCTCAGCTAGTGTTGCCTTTAATGCTGGAACTGGTGGTGGAACAGGTAAAACAAGCATTACAAGAACAGGTATATCCTCAGGTAATGGAAATAGTCAATTTACAGTAAGATCTGCTTATAAAAATAAAGCAGGTAGTGCTACAAATTTAGATAGTGCAATTCCTTACCATAAAGCAGGGGAATTTGAACAAAATGTAGATTCTGGATCTTTAGCATATTATGGTGCTCTTCAAGGAGAAATTAATGATCAACGTTTAACATTTGGTACTACTACAAGATCTGAAAACTTTATAGGTGAAAAATATAGATTACAATTAACGGACAATGCTCTTAAAGGAAATTATACTGAAGGAGATAAATTTGATACTGCATCTTATGCTGTTAATAATTTAGGAGGTAAAGATTTACAAACAAAACCTGGATTTTTAATAGAACCAGGTGATTCTAGTTTTGGATATTGGTTAAGAAATCCAGATACTACCGCTGCGGGACATTATAAATATTATATAAGAACATTCCAAAAAGATTCAAGTGAAGTAGCTGGTCAAGCTAGTACATTTGCTATTAATCTTGTAAAAAGTTCTGATAGCACTAATGTTACATTAACAGATTGGGGTACTGGAACAACAGCAGGTGATATATCTTGTATTGTATTATACCAATTTAGTGCAGTTGGAGGAGCAAATGGATTATCTAATGCTAGATTTTTTGATATGAGTAATATTAATGGGAATGTTGGAGGACAAGCAACTTATACAGCAGGAACTTCAGCTACAAACCCATTCGGCTCAACTATTACAGTTGCTGGAATGGCTGGTGGTGCTACTATTAGTAGTGGTAAAACTACACATACCTTAAATGATGGTCAAGGATCAGCAATTACAAACACAAACCCTAATGTAGTAGTAATAGTAAGGTATGCTGGGGATGGTGGTTCTACTTCAATTGATCCAATTAAGAGAATTGATGTACAACTATCGTAAAAAATAGTTAATTGTAAAAAACACTTAAAGGGGTGATTTAAATATTATCCCTTTATTTAAAAGAATGTATTTAATTAACTTTTATAAAAATATAAATGGCAACTTTTTCTTCAGCGTCAAAATCAAATAGGTTACTCCAAAGTAAAAGATATACTTTAGCAGACTTTGACTCTCAAGAAGCATACACTAATGTATTAGATTTAAATGCGTCTGAAATATTTATAGAAACAGAATCTTTACCAACTTCATCATTACTATTACCATATTCAGGAAGTAGTCAAGATAGTAATTTTATTACCTCTGGTAGTGGAGCCGATGAAATTAATATAGCACGATATTACTACCAAATAGAATTATCTCCTACTACAGTAGTAACAAGTGGTAAATTATTAACATGGTTTGCTATTTCTGGAAGCTCCAATGAAATAGGATATGATTTCCCTGTATCTCCTCAAACAATCCAACCTACCCAAATGGTAAATTGGGTTTCAAATAAGTATATTGACCCTATTTTTGCAGCAAATAAAGCAGAAACCCCAGCTCAAGACCCAGGTTCAGGTGAACCTGGATATAATGCTTATATAAGAAAAGGAGCTTTAGGTAGTGCTGATAAAGTAGCTGATAATGATGTAGTATTTGATTACAAAACAGGTATTTTACAATGGATGAATGCTACTAATGCCCCTAATGCGAATAGTGCTTCTACTAATAAAATGTTTCTAACAGCTTACCAGTATGTAGGTCAAACTTTAAATCAATTTATATCTTCTGGTAGTGGAGGTGGAGGAGGAGGGACGCCAGGAGGGGCAAATACTCAAATTCAATTTAATGATAGTAATGCTTTTGGGGGTAGTCCAAGGCTTACTTTTGATACAACTACAGGTGCAACTACTGTAAGTGGAAGTTTAACAGTTGAGGGATCCGATTTAAATGATATATTCCTTATTAAAAGTGGAAGTGTAGATATAGCTAAAGTAGATCAAGATGGGAATTTTATACTAGTAGAACGTACAGGTACTACACCAGCTGCAGTAGCTGGAGGAATTATGTATTCTTCTTCAGCTTTTTATGTAGGAATAGAATAATTTACATATGTATAACGGATAAAAAAATTAACAAGTTGGAAATGATCCAATTAATTAAGACAAAAAACAAAAATCAAAAAAAATTAAATTAACAATTAAAATTTAGAAAAATGGCAGGATGGAAAAAAGTCGTAGTTAGTGGATCTGACGCACGCTTAACAAGTATAGGAGTTGGCTCAGGAATATTAGCACCTTCAACAGATGGACAAATTTCAGCAAGTGGTAAATTATTTGCTACTACTGCAGTCCCATCAACACCTATAGCAGGTGAATTTAATGTAGTAATTAAAAATTCAAATGGAGAATTTGCAATCACAGGATCTGATGCAATTACTCCTGTATTAAAGACTTTAACAAAAGGAGATGGTACCACAATGGTTAACACTTCTACAGGTGCTACTGTATCAGGATTTGATGGTAGTGTTGGAGTTTCTGTTGGTATAGATACTGGATCTTTAGCTGGTAATGGTTTAACTGATACTGGTGGTGCACTAAACGTAGGTGAAGGTACTAACATAACTGTACGTTCTACTGACATTATAGTAAATACAGCTTCTTTATGTGATACTTCTAAAGGTTTACAAGGAACTACAACTGCAGGTAAAATAGAAGTTAAATTAGCTTCTGCAGGAGGTATAGCTTTTAATGGTAGTGGAGAACTGTCTGCATCATTCGTAGCAGGTGCTACTTTAAGTGCTGGTAATGGTATTACAATGACTGATTATGATGGTCTTAACGCTAGAACAGCAGCTGTTAATGTTGCAGGATTATCAGGTGAAGGTATTGAAAGTGATGGAGCAGGTTCTCCAAACTTTAGAATAAAAAATTCAAATAATTTAACTACAAACAGATTAATAAAATGGAATGGTACTCAATTTGTAGATTCTCTTGCTTCTGACACGGGTACAGTATTAACTTTAGGTGTAGGTGGAACTGATACTGTTGTAGCAGGTAATTTAAGAGTAGATGGTACTGCTTCTTTTACACAAGCAGATAATTTATCAATTCGTGATCCATTTATAACATTAAATTCTAGCTCTACAGCTGCTGCAAGTGATACATTTGGTATTATAGGTTCTGTTAGTGACACTCATGCTATTGGGTGGAATTATGGAGGTTCTTCAAATCCAAGATGGACTATGACTTCAGGATCTTTATTAAGCTCAGGTGGTGATTATGGAACCTTAGTAGGTGCTGCTTCATTATTAGTAAATTCTACTAGTACAAGTGAATCGGATACATTTATGGCTCAAGAAGGTAATTTTATGGTATCTTCTGATGAAATATATGTATATTTCTAAACATAAAAGTTAAAAAAATAAATAAATTAATAAATTTTAAAAAATATAAATTATGTCTTGGAAACGATTAATAACCTCCGGTAGTAAAGCTGCAATTAAAAGTTTAAGTGTAAACTTTGATTCAGATAGTGGTACTGGAGTAATATCCGCTAGTAACAAGATATTTGCACTATCTGCAGTTCCCAGTACTATTAGTGGGGAATTGGATGTAGTAATAATATCTGGTAGTGGAACTAATGCAGGAATAGGAACATTTGAACAAACAGGTTCAGATAAATTCTCAAGAGTATTTAATAGTGATTTAACAATAAGTGGAGATTTAAAACCTAATGGTCCTGCTGATGGTGGAATTTTTGATGGATCTCTGGTGGTTCAATTATCTGTTGAAACAGGTTCAGTATCTAATACACTCTCGGGTGATGGTTTAGCAGGAGGTGATGGTACAGCTGGAAATCCTATAGAAAGTATAAATATATTAGGTTCCACTAAACCTAATTTAGCGATATCTTCTAATGCAGTCAGTGTTAGTTCAAGCCTAATAGGTACTGCAGAAGTTGATAATGTAGTTGCTGGAGAAAAGGGAATTTTTTATAATGCATTAACTGATAAGATTGGATTACAACACACAAATAATTTGAAATTTATTGTTAATTCAGGTGGAGGTAGTTTAGCAAAAAAAGCCCCAACTGAATCTCAAGGATTAGCTGGTTTAGGCCTTACAGCTGCTAATGGTATTGATTCTATTGCTTTAAATACTTTTAATTATTCAGCAAATAAAGTAGTTATATTTGACTCAGCTTCTTTAGTTGTTGATTCTGCTGGTAGTTACGGTGGTTTAAAAGCCCATGATAATGTAATTAGTATTAGAACTGGTAGTATAAGTCTTTCAAATACAGCGGCTGTAGCTATAGATGGTGATGAAGCCTTTATTGGTAGAATTGGATTAAATGATGATGGTACTACCTTAACTTTAGGTCAAGTTAATGAAGTGGTAGAAGTTGTTGGTAACAACTTCCAAGTACAAGGAACACCATCATTTGCTCATGAAACTGATTTAGAAACAGCTGATAAATTTATATTAGTAAATTCAGGTTCAGCACCAGCAGTAACACAAAATTTTGGTTACCAAGGTATGAATGGTGTAAATTCATCTATTCAAATGGGATTTACAGCATCTGTAACATCTAACCAAACAGAAGGTAGAGGATGGAGAATGGGTGTTGGTAATGGTTCTACTGCTGATTTATCTAATATTAAAGGAAATGTAAGACTCCATATAAGCTCTGTTGCTGGAGATCCTAATACAAAAACTTTTAAACCAGAAGAACAAATGGTAGGTAATACTGTTAGAGATTCTAATGCAGATGAAGCAGATTCTTTATTTATGTATATACCTAATCCTTGATAAATAAAAAATAATAAATAATAAACAATTACAAGGGCTGTCTTTAATTAGTCAGCCCTTTTTTAAAAAATTAAGTTATGTCATTAATAAATAAATTAAGAAAACAATCAGAAGTTTTAAAAGCTGAAAATCCTCAACTTCTTTCACAAAATAGTTTGGATAAAAAAGAAATTACTATTATATTAAATTTAATTAAAGGAACTACCTTTAAAGGAGATAATTTAGAAACCATGTATAATTTAGTATTAAAATTACAAAATCAATACACAAATTTAAAATAATATGTTTAATAGAGAAGAATTAACCGTTATAATCCAATCTTTAAGTGCTTTAGATATAAAAGGAAGTGATGCTATATATATGGCTACACTTATATCAAAAGTTAATGGAGAAGTTAATAAAATAGATGAAGAAGCTAATAAAAAAGCAACATTAGCTAAAGAAATATTAGAAAAAGAAAAATTAGAAAAAGAAAATAAAGAAGTAAATAATAAAAAATAGTTATGCCAGATTTAAAAGAAATAACAAAAGAAGAATTTAAAAATATTAATGAAATCCAAATTGAAAACTCACAAAATATTAATCAATTAGGAATATTAGAATTTCAAATTCAAAAACTTACTAAAGAAAAATTAAATATTACAAATAACATAGAATTAACAGAACAAAAATTCCAGGATGAATTAAAAAAAGTTGAGAAAAAATATGGTAATATTAATTTAGATTTATCTACAGGAAAATTTACAGAAACTAAAGAAAACTCAGAATTAATTACAAAATAATTGCGTTTTTAACCCCTTCTGTAATATTTATAAACAAAATAAACATATTATAAAATGGCAGAAGTATTATTATCCCCTGGTGTATTAGCAAGAGAAACAGATTCATCATTTATCTCTGGACAACCAGTACAAGCAGGAGCAGCTATATTAGGACCTACAGTTAAAGGACCAGTAGGAATACCAACAATAGTTTCTTCTTATTCAGATTATCAAAATAGATTTGGTGCTAAAGTAGAAAGTGGTAGTGCAGAATACACTTATTTTACTTCTATATCAGCATACAATTATTTCCAACAAGGAGGAGATTCATTATTAGTAACTAGAATAGTTAGTGGTTCGTATACTTCAGCAACTAGTACAGCTATTCAAAATGATGTAGAAAGTGGAGATATTGCAGACGCAACTAACTTATTTAGTTCTTATACTTCAGGTGGTACTGGAGGTGATGCTGCTGTTTACGCTAATATAGCTACAAGTGGAGGAACAGGTTCAGGATTAAAAGTAACAGCTACAAAATCAAGTGGCAGTGGAAAATTATTATCTACAGCAGATGCTTTATTAGCTAGTATTACAACACAACCAACAAATGGTTCTATTGCTTCTCATCCAAGTGTTGCTTTAACAGGCAGTTTAAGTGGTACTGGAGCAGTTGCAACAGTAGTATTAGATGCTGTTGATAATGTTTCTAGTATTACTGTAACTACTACAGGTTCTGGATTTGTAACAGGAGAAACAATAACATTCCCATCAGCCTCTGTAGGTGCTTCAGTAGGTGGAGGAGTTGATCCTATTTTCACATTAGTAGCAGGTGATTTCTTTGTAGAAACTACTGCATTAGTAGCAACTGGTTCACATGCAGGATATGCTGTAGGTGATGTTATTACAGTAGCTAATGGTGTTTTAGGAGGTGGAACTGATTTAACGTTTACTTTAGTTGATGGTGACATAGTAGACCAAACAGCTTTCGTATTAGAAACATTAAGTGAAGGTGCTATTATGAATAGCTCAGGAGCTACGGGTTCAAATGGAACATTAGTAAATGGTACTAAGGATAATATAAGATGGCAAATAGTTTCCCCAAACACTGCTTCTGGTACATTTAATTTATTAATTAGAAGAGGTAATGATACTACTACTTCTAGAACAGTATTAGAAACTTGGACAAATTTATCTTTAGATCCAAATTCTAATAATTATATTGAAAAAGTAATAGGTAACTCAAAACAAGTAGTTACTCAAGATCCTTCATCTAATGAATACTATATTGCTGATCAAGGTTCATTTAACACATTAAGTAATTTTGTAAGAGTAAAATCTGTAGCATCTAAAACATTAAACTATTTTGATAATGATGGAAGTGCTAAATCTGAATACACAGCATCTATTCCTGTAGCAGGACAAGGTGAATTTTCAGGAGCTTTAGGTACAGCATTTAATCCAAAAGTAGCTAATTTTTATGAAAATATTAACTCTTCAAATACTCAAGGATTAGTAGCAGATAATTATACAATTTCTTTACAATTATTAGCTAATAGAGATGCATTTAGATATAATTTAATTACAGCACCGGGCTTATATGATAAAGATTATGCAGCACCTATCAGTACAATGATAAACAATTCTTCATTTAGAGGAGATAATATAGCAGTTATTGATGGTGTACCTTATGGAACAGGTATTAATAATGTAATTTCTCAAGCAGCAGGAAGAGATACTTCATATGCAGCTACATATTGGCCATGGGTTCAAACAATTGATCCAGATTTAGGATCATTAGTTTGGGTACCAGCTTCAACAATGATGCCAGGTGTATATGCTTTTAATGATAGAGCAGGAGAAGCATGGTTTGCACCAGCTGGATTAAACAGAGGTGGATTAGGAACTGTAGTTAGAGCAGAAAGAAAATTAACTAATGGTAATAGAGATTCTCTATATCAAGATAATGTTAATCCAATAGCAACATTCCCAAACACAGGAGTAGTAGTATTTGGGCAAAAAACATTACAGAAAAAAGCAAGTGCTTTAGATAGAGTAAATGTTAGAAGATTACTAATTGCTCTTAAAAATTATATTTCACAAATAGCAGACAATTTAGTATTTGAGGCAAATACAATAGCTACAAGAAATAATTTTTTAGCACAAGTTAATCCATATTTAGAAAGTGTACAACAAAGACAAGGATTATATGCTTTTAAAGTAGTAATGGATGAAAGTAATAATACACCAGATGTAATAGACAGAAATCAATTAATTGGACAAATATATTTACAACCAACTAAAACAGCTGAATTTATATACCTAGATTTCAACATATTACCAACAGGAGCTACTTTCCCGGTATAAAAAATTAAAGAATTAGATATTTATAATCGAAAATAAACAATAAAAAATGGCAGTATTAGATCCCAATGAAATATTTTACACAGCGTTTGAACCCAAACAAGCGAATAGGTTTGTCCTATACATGGATGGGATGCCTAGCTACCTAATAAAGCAAGTTAGTGCTGTAACATTACAACAAGGTGTAGTAACATTAAATCACATTAATGTAGAAAGAAAAGTTAAAGGTAAATCAATGTGGCAAAATGTTACAATGACATTATTTGATCCAATTACTCCTTCAGGTGCTCAAGCAACTATGGAATGGGTAAGATTACATCACGAATCTGTAACAGGTAGAGATGGTTATTCTGATTTTTATAAAAAAGATTTAACTATTAATGTTTTAGGACCAGTAGGTGATATTGTTTCAGAATGGATTTTAAAAGGTGCCTTTATTGTAAACACTAACTTTGGAGAGTATAACTGGGATACAGCAGATACAGCAATTAATATTTCAATTGAAGTAGCAATTGATTACGCAGTATTAAATTTCTAAAAATAATTAAATATTTTATTGAAGGAGATTTGGCTTAGCCAGATCTCCTTTTTATATTGGTATTTATAATAAAGTAAAAGTTATTAACAAATAAAAGATTATGAGCGAATTAAAATTCCCTACTGAAGAAGTAGCCTTACCCTCAAAAGGATTAGTATATCCTAAAGACAACCCACTATCAAGCGGAAAAGTAGAAATGAAATATATGACTGCTAAAGAAGAAGATATCCTTACTAACCAAAATTATATTAAACAAGGAGTTGTAATAGATAAATTATTAAAATCTTTATTAGTTGATAAAAATGTAAACTATGATGATATGATTGTAGGTGATAAAAATGCAGTATTAATTTCTTCTCGTATTTTAGGTTATGGTAAAGATTATGATTTTATGTATAAAGGAGAAGTTGTAACTGTAGATTTAACAGAATTAGAAACTAGATTCTTGGATGAAACTACTATGATAAACGGGTCCAATGAATTTGCTTTTACTTTACCTCATACTAATACATCTATTACTTATAAAATCTTAACTAATAGAGATGAGAAAAAAATAGAATCAGAAATTAAAGGCCTTAAAAAATTAAACAAACAATCAGACCCACAAATGTCTACTAGATTAAAATATATGGTTACATCTGTAAATGGAGATACCGATAATAAAATAATTAGAGATTTTATAGATACTTATATGTTAGCTAGAGATTCTAGAGCATTAAGAAGTCATTTAAAGGAGACTCAACCTGATATTATTATGAGTTTTGATTTTGTTGGAGAAAATGGTACTGAGGAGGATGCTGTCATTCCTATGACAGCCGGGTTTTTTTGGCCTGAATCCGGAATATAGACTTTCGGTATTTAAAATTATACATAGTATAGTGTACCATGGGAATGGTGGGTATGATTATTTCACTGTTTACAATATGCCTATTTGGTTAAGAAACTTTACAGTTAAAGAAATACAAGAACAAAACCAAAGAGAAACTAAACACATTAAAGATTCTCAAAAATCAAATAAGAATTCAACATCAACAAATATAGGTGATCCTGTGCCTGATCATGTAAAGCAAATATTTAATCAAAATAAAAAATCTTCAAGCTATATTACTCAAAGAGCTAAAAAATAATACTTTTTAATATTTATGGTAAACGTATTATATTATGGCAAGTGAATCAGCTAAAAGTGCTAGAGAAATAGCAGAAGAAGTAGTAAAAATAAGGGAGGAAATGAGTGAGGTAGTATTTGCCTCCCGTGATTTTGCTAATGAAGCTGCTAAAGCTGCTAAAGCTTATTTTGAAAATAACATTCAAGTAGCAGAAACTAGAAAAGCTTTTAAAGACATTGCTAAGACAATACAAGAAACTTCTATGATGGTTGAAGATATAATCACAGGTCAAAAAGATATATCTGAAATAGCTAAAAACCAAGTTAAATACGAACAAAATAAGAAAAAATTAGCTTCAGAATTAAAACAAGCTTTAGGAGGTATTAAACTTGATGAAAAGCAAATAGAGGAATTTAAAAAAGGAACACTTGATTTAGATACTGCTTTATTAATGCAAGCCCCCAAAATTGGAAAAGAACAAGAACTATTATTAAAACTATACCTAGAACAATTTAAAGCTTTACAACTCCAGGATAAGGAAATGGAAGAGATGGGTAGAAGAGCTGAAAATATTGAAGGTGGAATGGGTAGATTTGGTAGAGGAATAAAAGGTTTAGGAGGAGTACTTAAAAAAGTTGGGCTTGATGGTTTAGGTAAATCAATGGGTCTAGATAAAGCTGTTAAAGAAGGAAGAGAATTATCTGCTGCATTAACCAAGGGAGGAGATTCTGCATCTAAAATAGGTACCAAGTTAAAAGTTGCAGGTAAAATGGCGGGTTCTATAATAGGGAGCTTAGATAAAGCTTTTGGACCCTTAGCTATTTTTATGAAGATATTTTCAGTAATGAAAGATATTGATAAATCAGCTGGTGAATTTGCTAAAAATCAAGGAATATCTTACAAGGAATCAATTAAACTTAGAGGAGAAATGTCTAAAGTAGCTCAGGCCTCAGACAATATTTTAGTTAGTTCTAAAGGTTTAATGGAAACTCAGGGAAGACTAAATGATTTAATGGGTTCTAATGTAAGATTTAGTGATGAGTTAGCTTCTGATATGACTTTAATAGCTAAAACAACAAATATGAGTGCTGAAACTCAGGGAGTACTTGCATTTGAATCTATGAAATCTGGTAAATCAGCTAAGGATTTATTAAAAACCCAAAAATTAACAGTTTTACAACAAAATAAAGCTAGAGGTTTAACAATGAGCACAAAGAAGATTCAAGATGCAATAGGTAAATCTTCTAAAGCACTACAACTAACCTTTAAGGGTAGTACTAAAGAATTAACTAACCAGGTAATGGCTGCTAAGGCCTTAGGTACAAATCTATCAGGGGTAGAAAAAATATCATCATCTTTATTAGATTTTGAAAGTTCAATACAAGCAGAACTTGAAGCTGAATTATTACTTGGGAAAGATATTAATTTAGAAAAAGCAAGAGCAGCAGCATTAGAAGGAGATATGGCTACAGTAGCAGATGAAGTTATGAAAAACAAAGCTATAATGAATGCCTTTGATACTAAAAACGTTATTGCACAAGAAGCAGCAGCTAAAGCTTTAGGAATGAGTAGAGGAGAGTTAGCTGATATGGTTCAAGGACAAAAAGAACTTAAAGTAGTAAGAGACGAAGGATTTAAAAGTATAGATGATGCCCAAGAAAAATACAATGCTATGATAGATAGCGGTATGAGTAAAGAAGAAGCAGCATCTAAAATAAAAGATAAAGATTTACTTACCCAATTAGAATCAGCATCTATAGCTGATAGGCTTGCTGCTACTATGGAAAGAGTTTCAGAAGTTTTTATAGAAATGTCAACCCCAGTGTTAGCATTTGTAGATGGTTTAATGAAAAGTGAAGGGATAGCTGATAAAATAGCAAATACTATTAAAGGTATAGCAGCTGCTTATTTACTTATAAAGGGTCTACAAGTAGCTATGAATATTTTAAGTATGGTTAATATAGCTCGTCAATCTACTTTATTAGGTATTGAGGTTGCAAAGGCAGGAGCTGCAACTACTTTTAATGCTATGAGTACTTTTGGATTAGGTACTGTAATTGCTGTAGCTGCAGTTGCAGCTGCAATGGGAGCTGTAGGTATGTACTTTATGAATGATGGTATGATTGGATCTGATGGAGGTATGGTAGTATCAGGACCTAAAGGATCTATTCAATTAAATAAAGATGATGAAATTATAGCAGGAACTGATTTAATGGGTGGTAAAGACAAACCAGAAAGAGGAGGAGGAGCAAGAAGAGATGCTGCTTTAATAGCAGAAATTCAAAATTTAGCAACAATAAACCGACAAATATTAGCTAAGTCAACAACTATAGAAATGAATGGAAGTCAAGTAGGACAAGAAATTAATACATCTGAACGATCAGTCCAATAATTTAATATTTATAATAAAACATAAACAATGGGAATACAAGAAAAATTCATTCAAAACGGATCAGCCTATGGAGCTGGTCAAGGAGGTAATTCTTCTAATCTACAATCTGAAAGAGATGCAATAATAGGGGATTTAAAAGACTCTAAATTACATAGATTTTATTCAATAGATGGAAATCCAGAAGTTTTAGGTGCACCTAGACCTTCACAATTAGATATACCAGGTGATAGTACTAAATCACCAACCGCCCCTCTTAGAGATGGTCAATCAATGCCTATCAATAATACATTTCAACATGGTACTTATAAAAATAGTGCACCTGATGCTGGAGTAGGAAGGATATAATAGATGTCTGATTTAGTAAATTTAAAAACAGACCTTAAGTCTTTAAAGTATAGTAAAGATAGACCTAATGGAGGTTATAGTGGGCAACCTTTTATACAAAAAGATATAAATGAAGAACCTACTAATAATTCAACAGAAGATTTTTTATTAAGGGGAGGACTAAATGCTGTTACTGATGCAGCACAAGATGTAAGTAGATTATCTAAATACTTTTTTAATTTAAAATCCCCAAGTGGGCTTTTATTTATAGCAAAACAAAATTTACTATCAAAAACATCAGTTAAAACACAAGCTTCAAGTGGTATAGGTTATGGTGGTGGTGTAGATAATCCATTATCTAAACAATATGGACCTATTAACCAAGGTGTTTATACACCATTGTCTACACTACTACAAGCAGGTACAAATGCTTTAGGAGTTCATGTAAATGCTTTAGGTACTGACCCAACATCACCCATGACACTAGGGGGTAAAGAACTATATAATACTGGATTAGGTTTAAATACTTACGAATTTGCAATAAAGGATAGAGGAGGTAATGGTAGATTAGTAGACATCGCACAAAGTTTATCCACAGGTAAAGAAGATAACATAGGAGATATTACTCTTAATCCTACAGGACAGGGATTAGAATTAATGTCATATCAAGGAGGACCTGGAGCTATATTAGGCTTTGGTAAAACCAATATTAGAAAAGCTTCTAATTCTATAGGATTAAATTTAACTCCACCTACAATCCAGGATAAAAATGTAGTTGGTAATTCAATGATTTTTGCAGGAGGAACTAAATCTTGGACTTATAATCAATTATTATCAGTAAACACAACTGATACTAGTTATACACTTGTTGATGGTTCTAAAAGAGAATACAAACCTATTAAATTTAGTACTACTTTTAAAAAAGCAGAATCACAACAAAGAGATTTTCGAGTACCCTTACTAGAAGGTTCTATAACAAGTACGGTAACAAGTATATCACCCTCATATAATCCTGAAAATAGTACAACTATAGATGGTAGAAGTACCTCAAGAATAAATTATTCATCTCCTGGTCAAAAAGGAGATATTATTAGTTATACTAGAGGAAAACTTATAGATAGTAAAAGAAATATAACAGATAGAATTAATTTTTTACCTATTTATAATTCCCAAAATGTAAGAGGATCTAATGAAGATGGAATTAATGATTTAGTTAAATTTAGAGTAGCTACTTTATTAAGAGATGGTAAAAAAATATATACTCATTTTAGAGCTTTCATAAATAGTTTTGCAGATAACTATAGCAGTAAATGGGATTCTTTAAAGTATATGGGAAGAGGTGAAGACTTTTACAAATACGGTGGGTTTAGTAGAGGAGTTAGCGTATCATTTACTGTAGCAGCGCAATCAAGACCTGAATTAATGGCCCAATATAAAAAGTTAAATTTTATTGCATCAACCTTAGCCCCTGAATATGGAACCACAGGATTAATGGGTGGAACATTACATCAACTTACTTTAGGAGGTTGGTGTTATGAATTACCGGGGTTTATAAGTAAGTTTGACTTATCAGTACCACAAGAATCTCCTTGGGAAATATCTATTAATGATACTGTATCTGATGGAAAAGGAACAGGTGATAATGGTGTAAAAGAAATGCCTCATATAGTTAATGTAAGTATGACATTTACCCCAATCCATAAATTCAGACCAGAATTACAAAATAATGTTTATGATAAAACTGGTGGAAGTGTTGGTAAATATGGACCACAACAATATCTTGCTCTTAATAATGGTATAAATTTAGCTTACAATAGTACTCCTACATTAAAAGAAGCTGAAATAGTAGCAGCTGAAAACCCTCCATTAGATTTTGAATAATGAATAGATATGCTAACATAAATAAAACTACCTCTAAAAAGGGAAATCAAATATATGAAACTGTAAAATATCCTGATATTCCAAGGTTAAACAGTGATACTTATATTTTTACAACTATAGGAGATAGATACGATACTTTAGCTCAACAATATTATGGAGATTCTTCTTTATGGTGGGTTATAGCTAATGCTAATGGTAAATTAAGAAAAGATTCACTAACACCTCCAGTTGGGTCTCAAATTAGAATTCCTGCAAACCCAATCAATACAGTAGCAGATTATAATGAAATAAACGAATAAAGTTATGGCAAATTTACTAGGTGAACCTTTTGATGATTATGTAAATGACCAAATTGATGCAAGACAAAAACTGCATGGTAAACCTACACGAGAACCTGATGAATTAAGATATTTAAATGGCCGTAATGCTTGGATTAAGTTAGCATCTGGAGTAGAGTTAAATCAAAATAGATTAAAGTTACTAAAGGGTAACCCATTAGTAAGTCAAGAGGGAGAAGGTGATACTTTAGCTAAACAAAACGTATTATTTAATGGTTTATCTGATAATAATGGCAATCAAAGATCAGGAATATCAGGTCCTAATAGAGCTTATGGGGTTGGTGGAGTTGAACAATTTGGATATTCTCCAATGCCTGGAATAATTAATATGGACTTTAAATGTCTAAATAGGGGTTCTATTAAAAAGGCAACCCTTAACATAAAAGCCCATAACAGAAATCAATTTGATGTTATTGATGTATTATATATGAGATTAGGATATTCTGTATTATTAGAATGGGGATATGATAAATATTTAACTAATGCTGATTTAAAAAGTGGTAAATCAAAAGTTGAAAATACACAAGAAACATTAATAAATAATTGGTTTTGGAAACAAAGAAAAAGCAGTTATCAAAAAATACATCCTAAGATCCAAGAATACAGAGAAAAGTATGACGGAAATTATGATGCTGCTTTTGGAATAATATCAAATTTTTCTTGGGATTTTGCACAAGATGGAACTTATAATATAAAGATAGAAATTATAAGTATGGGAGATGTAATAGAATCCCTTAAAGTAAATTTACCTTCTTTATATTCTTTAAAATCTAATAGTAAAGGAACAGGAGCATCATTAGGAAAAGAATATGCTTCCCTTCTTCAAGAAAATGGGGCAGACGCTGTTGGTGAAAAAGCATTTTATGATAAATTATACCCAGGATTAAAAGAAGCAATTACAGGGTGGTGGGATAGAGCTATATCAGGGACAGGCACTAAAGTAGGACCTCCACCTTTAGTATATGTAGGTTCAGACCAAAAACAAAATTGGACGGGAATAAAGGATGGAGCCCAAACTTATTATACTAAATGGAATTGCAAATTAACTGAAATTGAATTTTATGGAAAAGGTGGTACAACTCCATATGCAAATCCTTTAGCTAAAGAATTAGGAGAAGAGGGTTTTGCTTTTGATGATGTTAAAAAACAAGCAGTTATTGATGGTATTTTCCAATTATTTAATAACGGAAATTATTTAGATAAAGAAGAAAAAAAAGATAAAAATCAAAATACTCCTTTTGCATCTAACTTTGTAAAAGAAACAACAAAATTTGCTAGGGAATTTATTACTGAAAATAAAAGTGGGGTACAAACAGGAGCTTTTGCAGGATGGAATGATGTAGCTGCCGCCAATGATCAAGGATTAATTTATCATTTTCTTCCTGTAGGAGATACAATTATAGAACCTACAGTTACATTAGAATTTAATGATGGATGGGGTGCTCAAGATATAGATGCGGGTGATATAATAACATCAAAAGAAAACAAAAAAGGATATACAAACTTATTAGATGAGGATAACCCAATAGTTAAAAAATTTAAAAAGGGAAATGGAGAACCTTCCTCTTTAAATAATCCATACAAAACAACTGTTAGAGGTACATGGAATACAGCATTTAAAGACACCCCGGATAACAAAAAATGGAATGTTATATTAAATTCAAAAGATACTAAAGGAAATAACTTAAGTGAATATTTAGGAATTACAAAAGAAGTTTTATTATCTTCGGTATATAATATTTTTGTAGAAAAAAAATTAGCAGATGCTTATCCTCAAAATCTTGAACAACAAGGAGAATTAGACGCTTATAAAACAGCAGCAGAACAAGGAGCTCTTTCAAAATCCCAAGAAAGAAATAAATATATGCTAGAGCAACAAATGGATAGGTTACAAAAAGATTATATAACAAAAGATAGAAATAGAATATATGAATACTTTTATGGTCAAAGAGAAAAATTAAAAGATGTTTCTAAGGGTAGTGTTACTTTATCTAAAAGTACAGGAAAATTAGGTACTGTAAAAGAACCAAAAGAAATACTTCAATTAGATATAGAACCTTTAGATAATCAATGGTATATAAGATTAGGTCATTTTTTAAATGTGCTACTAACAGACATTATCCCACAAATATCAGTAGATGATGGTGAAGACCCACCTTTAGTAAATATTAATATTAACCCAGAAACAAATATTTGTTATACTATAGATAATGTTTTATCATTAAATATGAAGAAAATATTAATAAGAAATGATTACTTTATAAAGGGAAATTCCCAAGATGATAAACCCGTTGTAGATCCTATAATGGGAAATGCTGGTATAGAACCTTTTGTAGTAAATGAAGGAGGTCTAATGTATGGTAAAATAATGAACATTTACTTTAATATTAACCGGTTAGAAGAAATATTTGATTCAACTGTATCTAATAAAACAGTTAGTCTATTTAAAGCTTTAAAAACAATAAGTGATGATATTAATGAATCTTTAGGAAATATTAATAATATAGAACCAATTATAAAAGAAGAAAATGATATCTATTTTATTGATCAATCTACTATCCCAAACCTTCAAAAAATAGCAAAAAAATTAAATATACCTGCTTTTTTACCAGAAAAAGTTAATAGAGAAACTCTTTTTGAAATATATGGTATTAATTTTAAAAAATCCACTCAAGAATCTAATTTTGTTCGTAATATAGGACTTACTACTGCAATTAATAAAAAATTCGCTACTATGATTACTATAGGAGCAACTTCTAATGGAACTATTCCTGGAGTAGAAGCTACAGCATTTTCAAGGTGGAATTTAGGTATTGAAGATAAATTTAAAAGTAAATTACTTGACCCAAAAACAAAAGATGATGCTAATGTATCCCCCTTATCGGGTAGTGCAGGGAAACAACTTCAATCTAAATATGCTACTTTATTAGCTGGTGGAGATAGCCCTTGGCAAAAATTTGGATTAAGTGATAGTGGGGGTTCTGATGGACTTAAAACAGTAAATGATGATAATATTAAATATACAGAAAATATTGTATCGGATTTTTATACTTTAATGCAAGCTGAGGAATCTTATGTAGAAAATTCAAAAGCAGAAAAAAACCCGATTGAAAGTTCAGTTGGATTTTTACCTTTTAATTTAAAAATGGAGATTGATGGTATCGGAGGAATAAAAATATTTAATAGGATTAGAGTACAACAATCATTTTTACCATCTAATTATCCTGAAACCTTAGAATTTATTGTAACCCAAGTAAATCATAAGTTAAGCAATGACGATTGGGTAACAAGTTTACAAACTATAGCAACATCTAGAAGTGTTTTATCTAAAAAATAACTTATATGCCCATAAACACATCAAAATATTTAATAGGAGCTAAAATACAGGCAAGTCCAGGCCCTTCATCCCCAGTAGGTACTTATTCTCCACCACCACAAGGAAGTGGAAGTCCTATAACACCTGAAGAATTAGCTCAAGCAAAACTTAGGGTAAAAATTACAAGATTATTAGATGATGGTCTTCAAACTTTAGGACAAATGGAAATTTTAGCTGAGGATGAAAAAACAGTTTTAACTACACTTGCTACTTGTGAATTGCCTTATAGAGGTAACAGAAATTCTGTTAGTTCTATCCCACCAGGAAAAAATTTAGTTAGGAGTTTTAAAAGTGATCATTATGGAAAATCTTTTTGGGTATATTCTAATGAAGCAGGAGGATGGCAAAAAAACTCAGTAGCAGGAGGAGGTTATAATAGACAAGCTATTTTAATTCATAGAGCTCCAACTTCTTCTTGGTTAATGGGTTGTATTGGGCCTGGAAATAGTTTTAGTAATATAAGATCTGGCCCTCAAAAAATAAATAAAGTAAAATACCATTCCGAACATTTATCAGGAGCAAAAAAAGGAAACCCTTATGGAACATTTCCAACAGGTCGAGAAGGACTTGATAGGATGGCTGAATTATTATGGAGTAGTGCTGATGTTACAACAACTTCTTTTTATATGACAATAGATAATAAACCAGGAGGATTACTTACTGGAGAAGGTAATAAATCAAAACTAATTGATGCTAAAGGTAATTCAATATTTATAGATGCGGCAAAATCTCCTTAATGTTAATATAAAACTTAAAACCTATGCCTTTTTATATACCTAAATCCCAAGTAACAACTAATTTATATACTAATGGAAATGAGTATATGATAGCCACAACAGGTAAACCTTATACAGGATATTATTATGAAACTTCTAAGGGAAAACAATATACAGGAAAAGTTCCAAATAATAGGAGTTCAGTTTTATTAATAAAACTAGTTAAAGAAAAAAAAATTCCTGAGGGATTAGAAACTTTAGAATTTATCGAATACAAACCAAATCATGATTCTGAATATAAGTTTTTATCTGAAAATAGTTTAATGATTAATGAACGTTATGCTAATCTTATCTATGGAAAAGGTTTAGATAACCTTAGGGCTATACCTCAACCTCATTATTCATATCCAACTGAAGAACACCTTAAAATAGGTTCATGTGTTAAATATTTTGCTAAAAAAACAACAGATAATTCAACTTATTTTGAAATATCAGAAGAAACTTATAAAAAATTTGAAAAAAAAGATAAAAATGTAGCATTAGAACTTTATGAAGTACTTTCAACCCCTTGGTACGTAGGAAATCAAGAATATCTTAATGAAGACATTGTAAAAAATATTGAAAAAAATAATAATTGGATAAATTTTAATATTTTATTTGGAACCGCTCCTCAACAAACTTATAATAACTCTCGCCCTAATGTAAAAAAATCATCTACAGTTACAACACCTTCTTTTTTATCTAATACATCTTCACCTTCAACTAATACATCTTCACCTTCAACTAATACATCTTCACCTTCAACTAATACATCCTTACCTTCAAGTGGTGGGGGAGGTGGATATTAAAAATATTATTCGTATATTTAGTTATTGTTTTGGCTAATTGAAAATACAGACCAATTAAAGGGTTTTTACAATAAAGGTTACAAAGAAGCTTACATAGAAGTTATACCATATTCTTACAAAACGCATCCTGTAACTAATAAAGTATCCCTAATATATGTACATCCTATAGATGCACATAAGGGCTATATTATATCTATTAGTCATAGCGAATCTATGCCATTAAACAGCGAGTATATTGCTGAATTAATTAATGGATATGATAAATTATACGTTTGGGGTAAGAAGGAATTCTTACATTATTTTGTGCATAGAAATATTATAGATGTTTCTCTAGCATCCCCAGAATATGAGATGGAAACTACTAAAGCTCACCAAATATTATCACAAAGAGCTAAAGATAAGTTGGATATTAACAGAATAGTTCCTATCGTTAAACATTATGAAACGTGTGAAAAAAATTATAATAATTTAAAACAACATTTTAATGCACCAGTCAACGAATTTTACAATAGCAGAGTACCATTGGTATTCAACTCCATCGAAAGGAATGGTTTACGAGTTCAAAGAGAACTCTTTAAAGAACACTTCAACCAAGATTGGGGAGATAGAGTCTACACACAATATAACTACAGAACAACCACAACAAGACCTTCAAACCGTTTTGGAGGGGTTAACTTTGCAGCATTAAATAAAGAAAATGGAACCAGAAAAACATTCATACCTGAAAATGATAGATTGGTTGAAATTGATATTTCAGCTTATCATCCTACTCTCGCTAGCTCCCTTATTCATTATAACTTTGGTGATGACGATATTCATAGATCATTTGCGAGACTTTACAATGTCGATTATAAAAAAGCGAAAGAATTAACATTCAAACAACTTTATGGTGGGGTATTTAAACAATATCAACACTTAGAATTCTTTCAAAAGATTCAAACTTACATAAACGAGATATGGAGCCAATTCCAAAATGAAGGTTTTATAGAATGTCCTATATCAAAATATAAATTTGAGCGTAATAAATTAGATAATATGAACCCACAAAAGTTGTTCAATTATTTGCTACAAAATTTGGAAACCTCAACAAATGTTCGTATATTATGGGAAATAATTAAGATATTAAAAAACAAACAAACTAAACTAATTCTTTATACTTACGATGCGTTTTTGTTAGATGTACATAAGGGAGAGAAAGAGGAGATAAAACTAATACTAGATGTATTTAAAAAACATAAATTAAAAGTAAAGATTAAACATGGAAACAGCTACGATTTTACAGAACGAGATTAATATGTATAAAGCGAATTACGACTTTGAAAGTCCTTATAATATTANCGATTTGAATAATAAATTATTTTGTACATTTACTACATTAGATAATTTAGAGGGNCTTGTATCTAGTCTCTCTTCTAAATACTCAATCATGTATAACAAAATGTTTGCGTTATATGTTAAGAGTAATGATGAATATGTTCTGACTTACAATGTTGATCAAGGTAACGTAAGTGAAATTCCAGATAATACAATACTAGTACATAGAAAAAAAGAAACAAATACTCTATATACTATAAACGCCTTAAACGAGCTAATCAAAAGCCTAAACGGAGGAGTAGTAAACACTAAATTTCCTATAGATTGGAAACACTATAGAAATTGTATACTATTAACCCAACACAACGAGTTAAAACAACTCAATACCAAAATACACAAAATAATCGAACTATAATTTGGATCCCAAATAATTAGTTTGTATATTCATGTCGAAATTTTTAAAAAACAGTTATAATTATGGATTTAAGCAAAATCAAAAATCGCTTGGACAACCTAAATCAGTCCTCCAAGCCCAAAAACACAGAAAAAAAGGACTATACATTAATCTACTGGAAACCCAAAGCAGAAGGAAAATTCCAAATCAGATTTGTACCTTCGAAACTCAACAAAGACAACCCATTTCAGGAAATTTTCATGCATTATGGCATTGGAAAATTCCCAATAGTGGCATTAACAAACTGGGGAGAAAACGATCCAGTAGTTGAATTTTCTAAAAAACTAAGAACATCATCTGACTCTGAAAACTGGAGACTAGCAAAACAACTAGATCCTAAAATGAGAGTATTCGCTCCTGTTATTGTTAGAGGAGAAGAAGAAAAAGGTGTTAGATTATTCGAATTTAGTAAAACACTATATATGGAATTATTATCAGTTGCTGATGATGAGGATTACGGTGATTTTACAGACATTAATCAAGGATTTGACTTTGTAGTAACAGCTACTAAAGTACAAGATAGACCTGGATTTGGATTAAGTCTAAGACCAAAGCCAAAACAAACTCCAATTAGTGAAGATGCTGATCAAGTAAAAACATGGTTAGAAAACCAACCAATATTACTAGAGGAAAGATTTAAGTACACTTACGATAAGCTTAAAGAAGAATTACAAACTTTTATATCTGGAGGTGAAGGAGAAACAGAAGGTTCAATTACATCAGAACCAGCTGTAGCGTTTGATTCAACTACACCTGAACCAGTTAAGGAAGAGAAAAAATTCACATTATCCACCCAAGGTACTCCTAAGAAAGCAAAATCAGAAGAATTTGATTCACTGTTTGATGACGATCTACCATTTTAATTAAATAATACATGGCTAGAGTTAAAAAATCACTATCGGAGGCAGTCTCCAAAGAAATAAAATCCAAATTTGATTTAAATTCCTTTAAAGATAAGAAGGGACTTAAACAAAACGTTAAGTTTAAAGAACAAACTTGGATTCCTTTATCACAGGCATTTCAAGATGTTACATCAATACCTGGAATACCTCAAGGTCATATTGTTTTACTTAGAGGTCACTCTGATACAGGCAAAACGACTGCACTATTAGAAGCAGCAACTTCAGCTCAAAAAAGAGGCATACTTCCTGTATTCATTATTACTGAGATGAAATGGAACTGGGAACATGCTAAACAAATGGGATTAGAATTTAATGAAGTAATTGATGAAAAATCTGGAGAAGTTGTAAATTTCGAAGGTGAATTTATCTATGCTGACAGAGAAACTATTCATAGTATAGAAGATGTAGCTGGATTTATTTTAGATTTAATTGATGAGCAAAAACGAGGTAACTTACCATATGATTTATTATTCTTATGGGATTCAATTGGATCCGTACCTTGTGAAATGTCTATAAAATCAAATAAAAATAACAATGAATGGAATGCAGGTGCAATGTCCACTCAATTTGGAAATAGTGTTAATCAGAGAATTACATTATCAAGAAAAGAATCATCAGCTCATACTAATACATTAGTTTGTATTAATAAAGTATGGACAGCAAAAGCAGAATCCCCTATGGGTAAACCAAAATTAATGAATAAGGGTGGATTTGCAATGTGGTTTGATTCTACATTCGTAGTTACATTTGGTAATATTTCAAATGCGGGAACATCTAAAATTAAAGCAATTAAAGATGGTAAGCAAGTAGAATTTGCTAAGCGAGTTAACCTACAAATTGATAAAAACCACATTAACGGAGTTACTACAAGAGGTAAAATTGTAATGACACCACATGGATTTATCAATGATGATGATAAGGAACTTAAAACCTACAAAGACCAAAATGCTCAAGCATGGAAAGACATTTTAGGAGGAACCGATTTCACAATCGTTGAAGAGGAACAAGCGTACAATGATATTACGCCCTACACAAATGAACCACAATAAAATAGTTATGGCGTTTTCTTTGGAAACGCCATTTTTATTTCATATATTCACGTAAAAACTAGTTATGGATAAGAAACAATTACTTAATCTCCTGAATGATACTCAAGAGAATAATACTACCCTGCAAGAAGGTAAACGAATACTACTCATAGATGGCTTAAACCTATTTTTTAGAAATTTCGCTATTATGAACATGGTTAACCCAGATGGTATTCATATAGGGGGATTAGGTGGTTTTTTTCGTTCATTAGGAGCTATGATTCGTCAAACTCAACCTGACCAAGTTTATGTTGTATTTGATGGAGCAGGTTCAACTATAAGCAGAAAAAATTTGTTACCTGACTATAAATCAGGTAGAAATGAGCAACGAGTTACTAACTGGGAAATATTTGATAATCTAAGTGAAGAACATGATTCTAAAATAGATCAAATAGTAAGGG
>JGI24003J15210_10000121_pt1 | contig 31143 bp, 10 predicted proteins | sample LinPmetageLP28_FD_15210 | JGI IMG/M metagenome (IMG submission 15210)
AGAAGTGGTTCATACCATGAGGGGTAGAAACTATGATGACTTTTGTGCTTTTACCAGAAGTAATAGTAGGATAAACAGATGCAAAGAAGGCATCAGCGATGTGATTGGGGACAAACGCGAATTCGTCCAAGAAGAGGATATTGAACGACATACCTCTGACAGCACTTGCAGACGTAGAAGCTGCCAATATCTTACTGCCATTTTCTAACTCTAAAGATCCTTTGTTCCATGATAATATACCCTGTTGCATCCATTTAGGAAGATTTTCATAAGCAATTTGCAATCTACTTAAAAGTTCCCTAGCAGTTGACGCTTTGTTAGCGAGGATGCCAATATTAACACTGTCATTAAAGACGACATGGTGAAGCAGAAAAGAAATAACTGTTGTGCTTTTGCCAGTCTGTCTTGGCATTTTGCAGATGTTAAATCTATTCTTGTAAAAGTTGTTAATAAGTTTTTCTTGGAAGTCATAGGTCTTAAATGGTTGTAGACCATGGTCAAGAGTCACAATTTTTACATAATTTTGAGCAAAATATACAGGATCATCCTGACACCTTAAATATTCCTCAATATTTTCTTGAGAAAATTCAATTCTTGTATTTACTTTTTTTAAATTAGGATTGCCAAGATATACATTATCAGTCATAAATTATATTAACAATTCCAAGCTCTTAATGATTTATTTATTCTGCTGTTTGGATCATTTGCAGTTTTTGAAGAAGTAAGTTTTTTCTTCATACCACTCATTCTCGCACAAAAACTCTTTCTACGAGGGTTCCCAACTTTTTTTGAAGGTGCCTTAAGATCGCTTCCTGGGTTTTCACGCTCATACGACTTCCTGCCTTTTTCATTTAATCCTCCTTCTTTATTCTTTCCAGACTTTTTTGTCCATGATGCTGCCTCCTGCATTCCTGCATCAATCATGGGTTCACCAGGTTGATAAGGAGTAATATCAAATCTTTGAACAAAACATCCAGGATAAATTTTATTTAATGCATCTTGAACTTGAGATCTTGATGGTCTAGTAATTTCAGGGAAGAAAATCTTCATCATCATATACTTTCCTTTCCAAGAAAATGCTACAAGGTATAGATTTCCATTTCTAGCAGGTACTCTTACTGCCTCTTTAATTGTATCTTCATTAGGACACTCTTTCACACCATGAACAGGACACTCCTCCCCTTTATGGTTATGCATACATCCTTTCTTTTCTTCTAATTCTACACTTTCACTAGTTGCTGTCTTCCAACTACCACCTGCTGCTTTATATTTCTTAGCAGCCCAACCATTAGCATAAGCAGATGGATATACATCAAACTTTGCTCTTGCTTGTGACTTAAACTTAGACCAGAGTGAAGGATTAGTAGGTACATTTTTTTCTACAAGAATCCACTCCTGCTCACATTCAATTCTTTCAAGAATTTGTCTTACCATTGGTGAAGAACTTTCTTTTATCTTATTAGAAGTCATGATTGGTTTTCCTCCTTTACCTGAACGATCTGCAACTGGATCTTGTCTTCTTTTTCTTTGCACAGCTGAAGCTCTTTCTGCCTTAGACATTTTTGCTGCTTTTTCATTGGAAAGACATTTGGGTTTACCTTCTCCAGGTTCCCTTGCACATTTTCCAATTCTTTCACCTTTGGTGTTGTATCTATCCCATCCACCACCACCTTTTCCACCTTTAGGTCCAGAACCAAACCACTTTCTTAAATCTTCACTGACAGCACCATTTCCGTTGCCATTACCATTTCCATTAGAATGACCATTGCCATTCTTACCATTCTTTTTGGTTTCTGATTCATCATCAATAGAATGACCATTCTCCTTACGAAGCATTCCAGCAGGTCCAACTACCTTAAACCCCTTAGGGATATCTTTACAAACTTCATCAGTGTAACAATAATATTTTCCATCTGGACACTTCTTTTTCATTTTATATAAAAAGGTCTCTTCTTATTTATCAACCATCAAGTGCCACAGTGAGACCAAGTGTCATACCAGGCAGTGACTGCCAATTAGACCCATCATAAAATTCCATTTTCTTAGATGTGGTATTAAAAATTATTGCACCTTCATCAAATGAACCAGCATCTCTTTGTGCTGTTGTATAAATTGGTGGATAAAACGCAGTAGATGCTTTTAGGGTAGCAGCAGTAACAATTCCAGTTGTATTGATAGAAACTGTCGTGCCAATTCCAACAGATGCTTGTTTGCCCTCTCTATCACTAAAAACAATTTCTCCTGAAGAGTCTTGATGTATTCTAACAGTGGTTCCTGTACCAATAATTATCTCATCAATACCACTAATTTTCTTTTCATTAGGGTCAAGTGTAATTGATCCTGTACCGATAGTTAGAATACCAGTAACTCTTGCATCACCATTTACAACTAAATTCTCATTGTAAAATCCAGTATCAACACCAACATGCAATTTAGTAGCAGTAACTACACCAACTGCAGTTATGCCACCTGCAAGAACATTAATACCACTTCTTGCAGTAACAATACCAATGGAATCTAAATTTCTTACATCTTCATATGTTGCGATTCCAGCAACAGTTAAATTTCCTGAAAGTACAAGGTTTGTTCCAGTTGTATTTTCTGCTAATGTTGATGCATCTCCACCACCAACTGCTGTGCTGGCAATACCAACCCATTTTGATGTAGATGAATTGTATATAAGAAGTTGACCATCAGTCCCATCAAAAGTAACATCATCAAGATCTTTTATAAATCCTGCTCCACCACCACCCATAGTGGAGAGTTGAGTTTGGATTCTATTAATAAACAATCTGTAGTGTTTGGACAGATCATCAAGAGTGGCAAATTTTTGATCAAGAGGTGTTAATGGATCAGTTTGATTTCCAGCAGTTTCTTTTTCATTTGGAGGTTCATTAAGAAGACCTTCACTTAACTCTACCTGAGTTTTTTTAATCTCAAGAGATATTTTCTTTATATCCTCAAGACAATTTTTAACACTTACCTTGACAAATCTTACATCTTGTTTAAGTGTTTTTATATCATCATCATAATACTTTACTTCAGGTAATGATGAAAATTTTTGCTCAACATTTTCTTTTAATGAGTTGAAGAAACCAATGATTTTTTCATCAGTTTTTATGCTTTCCTCATTAATTTTAGTTATCTCTTTAGTGAGAATCTGTTTTAACTTATTTTGCTCACTTAATACTGCTTTTTTTAATTTTCTATCATCATCTTTAAATTCTTTATGGTGATCATAAATTTTTAAAGCAACTTCTTTGAACTCTTTGACGATTTTATCTTTTGTAGTCTTATAATTTTCTTTTAGATCTTTTAAATCTACTCTTTGTTCAAAATCTTTTACTTCAATTGTTTCATTAATCTCAGAAACTCTTAAATTAATTTTTTCTGTGATAAGATCAATGTGCCCTTGAACCTTTTTAAAGTCATCATCAATGACTCCAAAGGTTTTACCTATCCATGAAAAGTCAGGAACCTCTTCAACCTTATTAACCCAATCAGGAAAGGTAGGAATACTCTCATTAACTTGTTCAATTCTTGTTTTAAGATTCTTAAGGTCACTTTCATAATATTTTACTTCTGGAAGATTGGTAATTTCTTCTTTAATTAAGTCAATTTTTTTGTAAATATAGTCAATATCACCTTCATAGTACCTTACTTCAGGTATTTCAGGTATTTTTAACTCTATTTCATTTAATTTAACCTCAAATTCTTCATTTTTTGCATCTAAATGATAAATTTTGTCGCTTTTTAAATCAAAGCGTGACAAATTTTCTTGAATTTCAGTAATTTTTTCACTTAAGTCACCTAATTCATCATCGTAATATTTAATTTCTGGTATTTTTGGAATATCTTCTCTTACTTTGTTAACTAAAGTTAACAATTCTTGCCATTCTGGCGCTTTTACAACATCAATTATTTCTGCAAATGTTTCACCATTGGCATTTTCAATTGTTTGGTTATCTTCTTCTAATGGTTCTGTCTTATATTCTTCTACTGAAGGAAGTTCTTCGTTATTTTCAATAAAATCTTTATAAGAGGGGAGATTAGTATCCTCTACTATATCATTTATTGACGGCAAATCCTCTTTTTTAGACATTTTATAAGTATAATACTTTGGGATTTCTCTCCCTGATGTATTATTTATCAGATGAGTTATTCTTCAATAGTTTTTGCAAATCAGCAGTAGATCCAACAAACAATGCATTGTTTACTGTTGTTGGTCCCTTACTTATCTGTTCTTCATTGACATCTTTTAGTTTTTGTTGAAGAGTCATTAACTTATCAGTTGCATCAGCAACATTTTTAATCAATTGACCAGCAACCTCATATGCTCTAGGCATTTCACTTTCTTGTGCAAGTTCAAGAATGCCATTGATTGCTTCCTGTCCTTTTTCAATTATAGAGTAAAGATTACCTCTTGTGTATTCATAATCTTTTTCTACATCATCTTTAGTAAGACGTGCAGGTTTCTCTTTACCAATAGGTGTTACATCAACAATGTTGCTATCTGAGTTTGTCATGAGATACTGCCATCAAATCCAAAGTTGTCACCTATATCAATAAAGTTTGCATCATTTGATGTAATACTATACACTGATGCACCAAGAACATGAGCAGCTGCTGTTGTTTTATCTTGTGCTCTCTTCACTGTAAGTTTATTGCCAGAAATAGATTCAACAAATATTTCTTCTTCTCCCATATAAACATATGTTTTTGCTGTTACTGATCCACCATTTGCAACAGTAATTACAGTTTCTGTTTCGTCTACATCTTCTGCAAGTGTTGTAATTTCTGAACCATCATAATCTTTTGTTGCTCTTGGCACAACCTTATAGGTGACATCTCTTTCATAAGAGGTCCCTCTAAGACCTCTCTGACCAGCAACGTAACCAACTTGAACCTTCTTAATGATATCATCAGTAACATCTGCTATAGGACCATATAAGTAAGTTTTAGCTACAAATCTAAAAGTATACACTAACGCCCTTCTTGTATCAAAGTTTCCTTCATAATCATCTTCCATAGAAACATTTTCCAATTGCACTGGAACATTCAATGTTTCTTTCAAATCACCAAGCATTTTAATTGGAAGAGTGTATGATGGTTGAAAATATGGTAAAATTTGTTCAGTTATTTGGAGCATGTCATCATTTAACTTTGTCATTATAGACAATTCAAAACCCATATTGTATGGAACTGGAAGATAAACTTTTTTAGCCTTTGTTCCATCAGTTTCAGTCTTAAAAAATGTTTGGGACTGTGATGCCTTTCTACTAGGATCATAAGACAAATCTGTAAACTCAAATGACATTCTTGGCAATGTCATTTGAACTGGTTTATTAAGATCAGCCTGCTGTTCCATTCTGGCAAGGAATTTTTGCGTAGGACCATAAGAAAGTGGCACTTTAATGATACTAAAAGTATCATTATCAGCATCTTTTTTATGAACTTCTATTCCATTAAAAAGGGAACCAAAGGCAATAATAACTGATCTGAATATTTCATTGTAGAAATGTTCAAACATTTTTTTATAATTTAACTATACTTCTATTTAACAGTTTTTAAACTAGGGCATTCCAAAAGGATTGCCCTTACTGAAATCTATGATATCATCTGCTCTAGTTTCAATATTATCATTATCTGCAAAAGGATCAACTTGATCATTTTTATCTTGTATTCTCATAGTATGTGATGCACCTGATTCTGAACCCACAATTGTTTCTCCTGGAGTAAATGATCCATCTACCAGTGAAACCTCAAGAGTATTATTTACAGAATCATATTTTTTTACTCTTGCAGTTGTTCCAGAACTTGAACCAGTTACAATTTCATTAAAAATAAATGATCCAGTACTTGTTGATATAGGAGATGATAATATAATGGTTGGAGTAAGAACATATTGAGAACCAGAATCAATAATATGAACTGTTGCAGTGCCTGCTATACTTACAGTAGAAATTCCAACAGCTGTTGCAACACCAACAACTTCATCAATATAGTTTTTGAAACTTGAATCATTTGAAATTGTAATTGTTGGGGGTGTCAAGTATCCACCTCCACCATTTATAATATTAATTGCTGTTACTACCCCACACCTATCAATACCAAATTCAAATACTGATGTTGCAATTCCTACGTTTGTAGATGTATTGTTTATAGTTAAACTTGATACTCCAACAGAATTAACAAATGAATCACCTACAATAAAATTATACAGACCACTATATCCAATACCAAGTCTAACTCTGTCACCAACTATAATTCCATTAGTATTAATTCCAGTAATTATAGTTGATCCTGCTCCCAATGTGCCAGTTGTAGAAATTGAATTGAATCTAATAGTTGCAATACCAGTTGCTGTAAATTGTGTTCCTAATCCAGATGGTCCAGATATTGAAACTGTAGGAGTTGAAATATATCCAAATCCACTGTTTCCAATTGAAAGTGATGTTACTGATCCACCAGCAGAAATTACTGCAGTTGCAGTTGCTACAACTGGAGATGGAGCACTAAAGGATATGGTTGGTGTGACAGTATATCCAATACCAGTAGTAGCACTAGTTCCAACTACCCAAGGATCAGATTGATTAAATGATAAAGCAGTTACTACACCAGTGATTGGATGAATTGTAGCAACACCAACTGCTGTTTGGAACGGTGTCTCTGTACCTACACCAGTTCCAACAATAACAGTAGGAGAAGATGTATATGCTCTTCCTGTTGTACTAAAAGCAATAGTTGATGGGTCAAGAATAGTTCCTGCAATACCAATAGTAGCAGCAGCAAAACTGGTTCCAGGATGAGAAATACTTACGGTAGGCACTGATGAATAAAATCTACCCTCATCAGTAATGTTTAATGATAATACTGTACCACCAGTATTATTATAATTATCTAAAGTAGCGGTAGCAACTGCATTATCTCCAGTTCCTGTTGGTGTTGAAAATGTTACATCAGGTGCAGATTTGTAGAACACACCACCTGTAGTTCCTCCAGGGAATAGGTAAGTAGCAATACCAACACTTATAGTTGTGTTAATTACACTTGACCCTGCACCTGGATTTATTGGAATTCCAATTGTAGCAGTTGCAGCAGCTCCTACATGAACAGGAGTAGAAATGCCTACAGTGGGTGGACTTATATATCCTGATCCAGCATTTGTTAAATTTAAAGTCTTTATCCCTCCAACTTTTTCAAGAATAATTGTTGCAGCTGCTCCTACACCACCTCCACCAGTGAAAGTTACTATTGGAGTATCAACATAACCACAACCAGCATTTGTGAGTTTAACACCTACTACCTTTCCTGTTCCCTTTATACCATTACAACCAATATATCCATAATCCATTGAAGCAATTCCAACTGCATTCACTCCTCCTATAGGAGCAGCTGAAATAGCAACTATTGGTGCTGATGTATAACCATCACCCATATCTGTTATATCTACAGTTCTTACAGAACCTGAGCAAATTCCAGAAACAGATGCTGTTGCTGGTACTGCAACACCAATCAGAGTAAGTGTCTGAATGTAACCAATTTGTTCTATTTCATCATCAATAGTTTCTACACCAGTATCAAGAACTTCATCTTCATATCTGTAAAGTTGACATTTAAGAGTGTAGATATAATTTTTTTGTAATTGATAAAAAGGTTGTTCATGTTCAACATAGTTTATTTCAAATAATCTATCTCCAAGTGGAAAATAAATTAAATCACCTTCTTTTGGTCTAGTTGATAATTCAATATTTGGAATATTTTTTATAAGGGGTGTAATATAATTCTCGTATCTTTCTCTTGACACAATAAGTGTCATATCATCAGATTCTTGAATACCAAATTTTGATAATAAGGTTCCTTGACCACCATACCCTTCATAACTATCAAGATATGCTTCAATAGGATAGGCATTATCAAATTCAGATTGAATTACTTCCCTTATAACAGATGCTTTTTTTACATATCTTCTAGGGATATAATAAATTTCAATCCCATACATCTTCAACTGTTCGTTGACAAGACTTTGTATGAGACCCTGCTCTTGTTTTGAGTTGTTTAGAAAGAATGGATTGAGCATGAAATCATCCTATTAGATCAAAAGGTGGAACTTCGTAAGTACTCATCATTTGGGTTTTTATTTCATCCAATTCTCTTTGTCCATCATCAAATATTTGTCTTCCATTAAATTCAATACCACCAGGAAGTTTTACACCTGTAAATTTAATTAGGTTCTGTCCCCACTGTTTTTTAATTAATGCTGTAAGATATTTTTTAATAAATGGATCATTAAATACTCTTGAATAATCATTTGGGTCAAGTGCTCTATAACAATCCAAAATAATAAACTCTCCCTCTTTCAATTGGTCCCAATCAACATCAAGATACATTCTATCTTGTCTTATATTAAATCTAATTCTTTTATGTGTATTAAGAAGGAAATCCATAGTTTCCAAATAACTCATAGACATTGAATAAGATAGTAAATCCATACTCCCAAAATAGTTAATGTCATTCAAGAACATTTGGTACTTGAAACTAAACATATTACTACTACTTGCTACTTGAGCATCATCATATTTGAATATTTTTTCAATGCCTATAACTTGAGGAGGAACCTGTATATAATTACTGTTCTCATAAAATTTAAATGTTGTAGCATCTCCTCCAACAGTAGTTGCAACATCTGTATTTACTATTCCTTTTTCAGTGGTAGGACTTTTAGCACCTGGTGGCCTTGCTTTTCCTCTCTCTACATCCTCTGCAGTTATTTGATATTTAAGAAATGCTTTTTCTACACCATCATAATGCCTTTCATTAAAATATTGAATAGCATCATCCATCAAATCTTGTATTTGTTCTTCTGCGACATTAATTTCAAGGACAGGAGCACCTAACTGTCTTAAGCAATAATCTATTAATTCTTGTCTTGAAGATGGTTGTGCCATTATACACTATATCCTTTCCTATATTTAGGAAATGGATAGACCTCCCTCCACCACTACATTCCCAGAAACCATTTTATATACAGTTGATGCTGAACTAACAACATTTATGTCATAATAATATCTACCTGGTTTTAAATCTTTTGTAATAGTATCTGAAAGTGAAATATTGAACTCACCAGTAGAAGCACTAGTTATATTAGCAGAAATTGATTGAATTCCTCCAGTAGATGCTCCAATAGAAACACTTTTTTTCATCTTAGCGTGTAATGAATATCCAGATAAATTAAATGCAGATTTATTTTCTTGTTTTACTGCAAAAGTTGAAATAAAATCAGCACCCTCAAAAATGGTAAGGTTTACACCATATGCAGCATTTGAATCTGGATTGAAAGTAATTGTGTTGTTAGCCATTAACTATTGACCTTAACATTGATTTGATTTGATCTAGATCACTTTTTAAATCATCTACTTTTTCTTCAAGAGAATTAACTCTCTCCTTCTCAGAAGAGAGTCTTTTTCTATTTGTTATATAGGTTTCAAATTCATTTTTGTTAGTATTAACAATGGCACCAGTAGTTGAATCTCTAAAAAGACCATCCTGGTTTTCAACTGGTATCAAATTCATGCTAATGCAATTGCCCTAAGATTTCTAAATTGTGGGACAACTGTTTGATTAGTAGAAGTACCAATCATTTTCAATCTAAATGATCTGAATGGAGCAAGATTCTCCATTGTAAAGATATATTCTTTAAAATCATTTATTGCAGGTTCAGGGGTCAGATTGTCAGATTTAAACATCTTTTTATCTGCAGTTGCATCACTATTTGCAGGATTAATTACATTACCAAATGTATCAATATTTTGAAAACCAGGGAATGGTATGAAAATAGTTTCATTAGCATTAAGTTCTTGATTAAGAGCAAAGAACATTCTTAAATCACTTGTATTGGCAATATAACCATCAATGAATACCTTCAATGATGTTGCAGGATTTTCAAGTTCAACTAACTTACTAACGTAAATCATACTATTTGGATCATTAGGAATGCTACTTACTCTTGAATCAGTAGCAAAATTAACTATAGGACCATTTACTCTGTTAGAAACAAAGATAACTGAAGATTTATCTAAATCTACAAATGGAGATAATCTTTTATCATAAGATAACAAATCCATGTTCATTGTAAATGATTTTGATCCAGGAAGATTTGTCAAAAGATCGTTTTCATTTGTTTGAGATGCAACCATTCTTTGTGATTCAAAATAATTTTTCTTCATGAATGTTACATCTTGATAACCTTGATCAATGAATGAAGATTCTGTTCCAGAAACAGATGTTTCTGATATAGTTCTTACACTTCCATTGATTGAAGTTCCTTCTGGAACTGCTGAAGTTACACTAGGAACAATTACTGAGTAAGGAAGATTATAAGTTCCTTTAGACAAAGATCCACCACCAATACCAGAGGAAAGATAATTTGTTTTAGGAATAAATGTTCCACCAACTCCTGTTCTAATAGTACCATTTTTAGTCATGTCAATCTTAACATGATATTCATCAATACCAATAGAGTCAACAACTGTTGAATCATTCAAGTTGTGAATGGTGTTAATTCTTCTCAAAGAAACATTGTTAAATTCATATTTAAATACTAAATCATTTTGTGTGTGTCTTGATTGAACAGTTGATTCAAATGCTCTGCCAATACCAGTAAGAGTGCCAGAAACACCTGTACCAGATGTCACACCCTCATATTTAATAATTTCATTATTAATTTTAACGAATCCTGGATTTGTGTTTGAAACACCAACATTTTCAAATGTACCAAAGTTTGATGTATTAGCAATGGAAATTGATGCAGTAGAATCTTTACTATAATCAACAAGAAGTGCTGTTGGAGTAATACTTGATTCTACAGAATTAATTTTTACTCTGTTTATTTCAGAATACATTCCATGATTTCTTTGGAAGACCTTTAAGTGAAGACCATCTGAAAGAACATCAATTTCACTAGGAGTTACACTGCCACCAACGCCAGCATTAATACTGTCTCTATTTCCATTATTATTTGTATACACTAAGTAATTAGCCACATCAGTTGAAAAATCACCTTGAACATTTGAAAGAATTATTTCATTGAATACTGATACTATTCCAACTGATAGTTGCATATTTGCACCTAGTTGATCAACTCCAAATGTAAGTGGTTGCAGTACATCACCAACTTGATATCCTCTACCACCATTAAGAACAGTTGCAGCAATTGCTACTCCATTGTTAACAGTGATATTAGCAGTTGCATTTTGACCTGAACCAGTAAGAGAAGTAAGACCAATACCAGAAAATGTAAATTGACCAGATGATGGGGTGTAACCGCTTCCAACATTAGTTAAGATAAGATTACCAGTTCCAATTCCTGAAAATCTTTCTAATGTACCTGATGCATTTGTATTAATTTGAGTTACCTTATTGCCAACTGACAATGGGTAAGTTAAATCATTATCATTTACAGTTGTTCCAATACCAACTCCAACAGATCTTGATATTGCAGTGATTCCATCTCTTGAAATTGATTCAAGATCTGTTGGAAGTTCTGGATTATAGAATTGAACATTTCCACTTCCCACAAAGTCACATCTGTGTAATACAAACTTCAAATCTTCATATTGACTTGGTGTCCAAACATTTGAATTTTGTGATTTAAATAATGAACCAAGAATTGGTTGTGATGTAACTAAAACTTGACTAGATTCAGATGCTAATGTTGTTACATCAGCTTCACCCAATCTTGAAATCCAAACATTATAAGATGTAACACTTGAAAGAAGAATAAATGCGTATTCTGCTTTACCTTTTAAGTATACTGGAGATTCAAATGTAAATGTTGTAGATACAGACCCATCTTCAGAAATATTAACAAAATCTGGTGTTAATTCTACCTCAGAATATGCTAAAATTTTAGAATTAGGAGTACCTAAAGTAGTTTCTCTAATCTGACAAGTTACAGGATAGATATCATCTTTAGATTGGAAAAATACATCAATTTTATTTACAAATACACCAGTAGAATCATCAACAGTAAATGTCTGTGCTAATGGATCACCTCGTCTGGGTGGATCTGGATCACTTCTTCTTGGGGGATCTGGTGGTCGTGGAGGTGGTGGAGGTGGTCTAAGTGATACATTATTAACAATATCAAAATCTATTTGATTATCTAGTGTTCTGACGTCAGAATCCTCAATAGTTTCTACTCTTGCATTTCTAAGTGAGAGTGTAACCTCTTCAGTATTGTCAATATCACCTTGAGAATAGAAAATTTCTTGAGCAGCAGTTGTTGTGGAACCTTTTATGAGACTATTTAAAGAACTACTTGATAATCTGAATACATTTCTACCTGTAACAAATTCAGGTGTTGTGTCATCATTAGAAGATGGAACATTAAAACAACCAATTACAGTTCCAACATTATCAGTAATAATATTTACATCAGTAATTATAGCTTCAGCACCATTAGCACCTGTAAGTATCATTCCTGATCTTACAAAACCTGCAAATTGTGGAAATTCTTCAGACTGCAAACTAAATGTATCAACATTCAAAGTAGTTGAAGATTGACTATAACTTGATGCTACATTTACTCCTCTTTGATATGGATTGGCAGTATAAAAATCATTTGAATTATCATAAGGTCCATATTTGTGATTAGAAGATGCAACTCTAAAGGTAATTGTAGGAGAAGTATCACTAATTGGTCCTAAACTAGTTGATCTCATTCTACCAGTTACAGTTTCACCTACTTGAAAGGTTCCTGAAACCATACTAATTTCTAATAATTTTGGTGTAATAAAATTACTTATATCTACACTATCAAAGAAAGCAAAAACTGATGTAAATGGTTTTAATCTTCTACCAGTAAATTGAATATTTCTCTGCCTCATAAAGTGCAGAATATCTCTACTTACAATTCTATCTCCAAGTGATTCTGTGTTAATTACTTCAGTAACAGTTTGTTGAATTCCTGTTCTATTTTGAGAGAGGTTTATTGATCCATCAATAGTAGTTGATGTAACTGTACTATTATTAGCATCTTGCCCTTGAAGCAAATTATTAAATTCACCTCCATTTCTTCTTGAAGCAGCTGCAAATGTTTCAGTTTGCTGTCTTCCAGTAAGATCTAGATTTACACCAGTGGTTTCCCAAGAATTCCACATAGTTGGTGCTACACCAATTCTTAATCCATCTTCATTAGTAGTTACTTCTGATTGAATTGCATCAGAAACTGCTTGGAATGAACCTTCCATTGTAACATCTCTAGGTTCAGGTGCTTTTTGAGTTGAAACCCAAATATCAGCAGTTGGTTCTAAAGCAATACTACCATTATAATATGTTACAAGAAAAGGAGTTACATTTTCAATTCTTGTTGCATATGGTTGAGTAATAAATGCTTGGTCTGTATAATTAAGACTAATTACATTTCCAGTTCTTCTAATATTTTGACCAGAAACATCTGCAAATCTTGAATCAGCATTAGATGCTGTTACACCAGTAAGACCAGGAATAGTAGAATTACCAACTTGTAAATTTATTGCTGTTGAATAATGGGCAGGTCTTAAAACTTTTTTTACAGGATCAATACTATTTCTTATACCAATTGTTGTATCTTGTGGCAAAAATGACGAGAAGTTGTCAATAAAAATACCAGATTTAAATCTATTCAATCCATTAGCATCAGAAACAAATGAATTGAGAGTAGATTGTTCAAGTAAATTAAGTGATGTGTAATACTCAAGATTTTGTATTCTCTTTTCAAGTTTAGAGATATCACTCATTTGATATCTCTTATGATTTACAAACTTTGTTTTTGAATCTTTTATATTGAAAAGATATGGTGGATTGTATACATTTGCAATATTAAGTGCGCCAGGTAAAATATCTGGAAGTTCTGGTATCTCTGCAGGCGCGCCTAATTTTATCTCAATATTTGAATCTTCTTTTACAAAAATTCTATCTGCTCTACCAAGATAAATGTTATAATCTATGGTCATTGATTCATCAGATGCTAAAATATTTTTAGCACTGTGCTTTTCATTTAAAAAAGATCTGCCAGCAAATTCAAAAGGAGATGCTTTATCAATAGCAACAGTATATTCTGTAACTCTAGGTCTTACATCAATAATATCAGTATTTCTGATATTATTAATTTGAGAAATTTCATTACCATAATTGAAATTTACGTAAGAATTTGCTGTAGTAAGAATTCCTTCATCATTTGGATCATAATCTGCTGCAGTAAAGTAAATTAAAAGTTTTTTGTTGGATGGATCAAAATTTTGTCTTCTAACAATTCTTGCATAATCATAAATTTCCAATCTTTGTCCAGAATCTAAATTATATCTATCAGTAACAACTGGAGATCCAGAATTAATATCAGCAGCAGTTGCATTGACACCAGATTCATCAAAAATTAGAACTTCACCAGATTCAAAAGTATTATTGTTCTTATAGCAATAACCAATTGAAGATGTAGAATTTTGTTTTAGATAGATTGCTTTTGCACCACTTGTTTGCCCAACAAATGTTTCTCCTACAATCAAATCCAATGTTGAACCAGTGGGTCCAGTCATATTATTGGAAGTCAAAGAGGGGAGTTGGGGGTCATTGGTATCTAATGATTCATAAATTCCATGAATTTTAATTACATCTGGAACATTTAATGAAATTACATTATCTTGTACTCTAGTTCCAAAAGGATAATTTCCATATTCTAATCCATCATTTAAAGTGGTTCCTTCCTTTCCCACAGCATCTAATCCAGATGCTGGATTATTTGATTTACTAATTATAACACTTTGTGATGATTTTTTTAACTTTATCTTTGATGTTATTGATCTTTGATTTACAGTTCCAATTAGAACAGCATTTCCACTTCCAACCAGTCCTTTTATTGTTAAAGTTGTTTTTTGACCATTGAATGTAATCTTATCAGCAGTCAAAACTTGTGTTGTTCCATCAGCATTCTGAAGAGAATATCTCTCCTCATCAAATGATTGCCATGTTTGATTATTAGTGTCATCAACTGAAACAACTCCAGTTTCTCCATTAGCAATAGTAATTTCTTTTCTTACTCTGAGAAAAGCAGAGGATCTATCAAGATTAACAGATTGAACAAATTTCTTTGGAAGTACACTGAATAATGATCTTTCATTTACAGTTCCATTCGTTTGTTGGAATCTAGAAGTAAGAACTTCAAGTCCCGTTGCTGTAAATGTTGCTGATGGAAGAGCGCCATCAGCAACATTTGTTACAGTAGTTACTCCAGTAACAGTAAAATTAGTAGATCCAACAGAACTAACTCTTGCTATAGAAGGAACAATTAGATTTGGTCTTTGGAAGGATATCAAATTTCCAGTTGTTACTACTCCAACAAATGTATTACCTGCCATTGATGGGCTGGTAACAGTTGAAATACCAGTGCTAGAATCTATTGCTGTTAAAGTTGCTTGTTGAAATGATAATGATGATGATTGGATTAAATCAGCACTAAAAGTTGCCCCAGATCCAACTTGTGCATGAACTGATTTTACATCAGAAATAGAATTATTATTTACATTTGTAATAAATCTAGCATTATCAATTATTCCATCAAATTTAATCCTTTCACCAAGTACAAATTCACCTTTTGTATTGTATATTGTAACAGCTGTTCCTACAGCAGAATATCTTAAGAACCCACTTGCTCCACTATTTTCTCCTTCAATGTGAGTTGGTACTGAGAGAGAAGTATCTACGTTAACAGTAAGATCTGTATTAACTTCTAGGTCAAAAAGTGATAAATCCCAAACATTTGTTTTAGGTGCAGCAGAATCATAAGCACCAGATTCAAGAGCAAAATCATATATTCTTGCTTGACCTATTTCTTTACCAGCAGCAATTGTTGCAGCAGTTCCCACTCTTTGATTTCTTAGAGAAATGGTATTTGTAGTATTAAATCCAATTGGAGCACTTCCAAATACATTATTAACTTCAAATGTTGGTACAAAATTAAAATTTATACCTTGATTTATAATGTTTTTTGTTGTTCTAGGTTTAACAACATCAACTAATTTTGTAGAAAGAAGATCTACCATATAACCTCTCACATATGCTTTTCCAGGAGAGACTTGATAAATCATCAAATTTTCATTTGGGTTATTTCCAGATTGTGTTGCCTGATTTGATTTATAAACTCCTCTATTTCCTTCTAAATTATTAAGACTTTCTTTTATCTTGGTTGTAAATTCTTTTATATAATAATGACCAGACTCTTCAAAGGTCCTTTGTGCCATTTCAGCACCAATAGTTGAATATTGTGTTGAAGAAGTGTTATTAGATGTTAAAAATCCATTATTTGTTTCAGCAATTTGAATAAATCCCTGAGTGTCATAATCATCAGACGATTTTTTAACTAAAGTCGCAGTAATTTTTAATCTATCTGCACCTGGTGCTGTATAATTATTAAATCCACTTGCATTATCATATAGTTGGGGATCATCATCTGCATTAATATATTCTTCATTGATTTGGAAACCAATTCTGTAACTTGAATTTGTAGAATATTGATCAAGAATTAAAATTTGATTTGATACTGTTACAAAATTTCCACGAAGATAGTATATTCCTGTGCTTAAAGTAAATGCCGTACCAGTTTGTGCTGCTTCATTGGTTATTGTATTGGCAAAACCTTCATTTGCTGCAATAAATGTTGTAGAAAATGTAATTGCTTTATCTACAGTTAATACTTCATCATCAAAAAATTCTTTTCTTGATGTTCCATCAGAACTTGAATTTTCATAATTTACATAAAGTGTATATGTTCCTCTGTCAGACTGAGCATTAGTTATAGTGGTAACTACTTTTGCAGTAACTCCAGATGTTCTTCCAGTTATTCTCTTTCCAACTAATTGGTCAAGATATAATGATACAGGAATGCCTAAGAATTCAGATTGAATCTGAATACAAGAAAAATTAGCATCATAAAAAGTATTTCCAGGTATTACAACAGAACCTTCCTGAAAAAGGTTATCTGCCATACTTTCAATCTGTCCTTGCAGGATTGATTGAAGAGTGTTTAATTCCCTTGCCTGAATAGGATATGCAGGTTTGAAAAGTACTTTGTTGTAATTGTTTGTTGCATCAAAATCGTCAAAATAGGGAGCAACGTTGAGATTAGTTTCCTGTGGCATAATTCTTTAGAATTGCAAAATGATTTTGACGTCTTCTTTTTGTGATGATGACCTTGTTATAGAAGGTCTATTATCAACATAGATAATGTTGCCTGAATATTGTTTTGATTCAGGTTGTGCAACACCTAGAACAAATTCTTGTCCAAGATTGTATGTCCTATTATTTATTATGGTAGTTATACCTGAAAATGATGTTCCTATCTGTAAAGTAGCAGATCCTCCTAAAATATCAACATTACCATCAAATGCTTTAGCATTACCATCAAATTTTAAGCACTCAAATCCATATTTAGGAGATGAATTTACTGTTCCATCACTATTAAATCCAACATTTGTTCTATCTTGCCAATATTTTAGAACACCTGTGGTTTGATCATATGAAACTACTCTTCCAACTGCTGTTGATCCAACACCAACTTTCTGTGTAATTTCTGTATCTGCTGTAAAAGTTGCAGAACTATAACCAATTCCAGTCAATTTTAATGCATAAGTAGCAGATGCTTTATCTGATGTGAGTAAACTAGATGATCCATACTGTTGTGGATTTTCAACTAGTCCAACTCTTGCAAATTCATTTCCAGTTATAAAATCTGGATTTTCAGTGTCATTTTCAAATCTTGAATAAGTAAGAACATTAAATGCTCCTAATTCACTGTAGATATCAAAACCATAACCATTGCTAGGTGGTATAATAACATCAAAAACTGGTGCAGTTGATCCTGTTGGAATTCCACCTTCAACATAATCAACTGTTCCATAAGTATAGTTTGAACCACCATTTGTGATTGAAATAGATTCAATCTTTGAATCAGCATTAACTACTATGGTTGCTTTTGCTCCCCTTCCATCACCTTTGATAGGCACATTGGTGTAAGTATTAGCATTTCCTAAACCAGCACCTCTATTTCTAATAGTACAGATTTTAAGTTGACCACTAGAGGAAGCATTTTGCTTCATTACACTAGTATCATTTGTATTTCCCCAATCATTAGGTACAGGAATATAATTTGTAGAATCAAATTTTATTGCATCACTTGGTTTTATAGTATAAAGATATTTCCAAACATATCCATCGCCACTTGAACCTGCTGCTCTAGGTTCTAAATCAGTGAATAATGGTTCATCAAGTGAGGGACTTCCTTTAAAATCATTCTCAGGTAATGCATTATTATTAAGACAACTATACACTCTGAAGTCACTATTAATTACATAATAATTTGCTGAATATATATTGAATGATCCAGATGGTTGTGAAGGATTTGACCTAGTAATATCATTCCTCCACATATCATATAAATTACCAGATCTCCAAGTGTTCTTTTTAACAATATGTGTTACATCTGTTGAAGATATTTTCTTCAACGCAATCATAGTATCATAATAATCATTTGACTCATCTAAACTATCTTTTGGGGAAGGTGGATCATTATTCCAGGTTGAAAGATAGTCAGTCGGATTAGGAAGTCCAATAAATGTATAATATGAATTTGTACTTGTCTGAACACCAGATACAAAATTCTTGGCATTTAATATACGAAGTTGATCAGTTATAATCGCAGCCATTTTACTAGGACTTTTTTCTTATTTATAGTGGTTAGGAATAGTTTTTAAATTTTAATGGGATTGTTCTTTGAACAAGACCAGAAGAAGAGATGCCAGTAACACCATTCTCTCCAAAAAATTCAAAACTAATAGGATTGACTCTTTCACTAAACTCAATTTTACCCCAACTATAGTTACCTAAGAAATAACCACTAGTATGGGCAATACCAGAACCATAATTATCAACATTGCATGTAATTCTTACAACTGATGTTGAATAACCAACAAATTCCACAACTGTTGTAATTCCTGATACAACTTCATAAACACAATCAAGTGCTGTAGTTGCTACACCAACATTTGAAGCAAATGTTCCACCAATTGATATAAAAGTATCTTTAATTACAATATGATCACCTGTGCTTATTCCTGAAATTGTAATTCCAGTTCCAACAAGGGAATTATTTCTCATATATGAATCAACAGGAATAAAAGTATCAAAGAATAATTGTTTCTGTAAACCAACATTGGTGCTTCCTAGACCAACTATTATTCCATAGTCACCAGAATAATTTATAATAGAAAGTTTTTCCCTAGAAATTTTTGGAGGTTGAATAATTACAAGTGGAGGTGTATCATAACCTGTTCCAACTCCAGTGATAGAAATTCCAGTCACAATACCACTAGTAACAGTTGCAATACCTGTTGCTTGTGATGTAGTTATTCCACCTGGTGCAGCAATTGTTACAGTAGGTGTGAAATCATATCCAGATCCTCCAGATGTGATATTAATTGATGTAATTGTACCAGATGTTGAAACAACTGCAGTTCCTGTTGCTGATGATGTTGGATTTTGTGATGTTAAAGTAACATTGTTCTGGAAATCTCTCAAAGTAGACTCATTATTTGCATTAAACAATGGTCTTATGTTATCAACATATGTAATCGTTGTGCTTATACTGACTGCTTTAGTGAGGAAAGATGCAGGGTAAATGTTTGGTTCATATTTTTCTCTGTCTTTTCCAATAAATTGACCATTTATAACCTTATCAATCTTTTGTTTACACCATGTAACTGGTCTAGAAACTGTCTGATCAATTGAAATGCCAGGACCAGGATATTGATTAGTTTTTACACTATCAAGTGTAGTAATTCCAGTGACAACTCTAATATCTTCGTCAAGAGTAATAGGTTGTCCCAATTCTACATTATGATTGATATCAAGTGTGTCACCTGGTTTTACAGTTTTAAGAACTTCAGTAAATTGAACATCAATATCACCTGCACCTTTATAGAAAAGAACTCTTGATGTGTCTCCTTTTGGAACTCCAGAAGCTGGACCTTTAGGTGCTTCATTAAATATAACTTGACTTCCTCCCTCAAAAGAATATGATAATCCAGGGACCTGAAGTATATCATTAACAAAAATTAGTAAAGTTTGATCTACTTGAATATTTGATTCAGGTGATGATTTGATAGAAATTGGATTTCCTCCTGATGTAAGAGAAAATACTCTTGTTAAACCATCAAATTGATCATCAAACCTATCAAGAATTTGGAATTCACCAACACTATATCCATTAAATTGATCTTCATAAGTTTCTTCAATAGATATTTTAAATTCATTAAATGATGCAGAAGAATCTGTAGGAATTCCTGTTGGTCCTCCAGCAGGAATTGTAAGAATTTCATTATTGCCATATCCATATCCAAGATGTTTAATTTCAAAATCAATAATACTTGATCCTTGTCCAACTTTTATATCAATTGTGGCACTTCTTCCTGATCCAACTGCTGATATAGATGAATACTCAAGAGGAATATTTGTGTAACTTAATGGTTCATCTATAATTACAATTGGAGCATTTGTACTAGTAAATCCAGTTCCAGGATTTGTAATATTAATACTTGTCACATGTCCATCAGTTACAAGTGCTGTTCCAATATTTGTTAATACAGGAACCACACCCAAATATGTTTGAACACCTACATTGTACACTGTTCCTAATCCAGTTCTATAACCAGAACCACTATTTCCAATAGAGACAGATGACACTGTTCCAAGACCAGATACAATTGCTGTTCCACCTGCAGCAACTAATGGTTGATAACCAAAACCTTCTTGAGAACCTATAGAAACAATAAGACCTCCAATAGGAATGTTTCCTCTATTAGCATCATCACCTAATGGAGTACCAATACCCAAGAATCTAATTGATGTAACACCAACCTCTTCAAGGTTTTGATATTCTCCAACTTCATTTGGAAGAATTCCTTGAGTTGATTGGAAAATGTTGTTAATTAATACTACAGTTGAAGAGGTAATACCAATTACATCTTGTCCATTTGATTTGTATGTAAACTCGCTCTTTATTCCAACAAATTCATTAGATAAATCATCAAATACATGATTTTTGTGATAAATTTCATTTGTTGAATTTTTCGCACCTCTTTTTAAGAATGCTCTTCCACTAAAAGTAGAATTTGTTGCTATTCCAGACCAATCTCTTTCATCAGGTGGATTAGTTGTAGTACCTAATGGTATGTTTCCATAAGGAGCTGATGTAAAATTGAGTATATTGTCATTGATAGTAAAATTACCAGTAAACTTAGATATAGTTGCTCCTATTCCATGAGGTGCAACATTTGAACCAAGAATTGGTCTCCTAACAGTTACTGTTAGTCCAGAACCAACTACACTAGTTACTAACATATATTCATCATCAATTTTAATCACATCATTTGCTCGTACTGTAGATAGTCCACTTGTTAAAAATGTTGTGTCAAATATAATGTCATTAGAAAGAGTTGCTCCAATACCTGTTATAGAAAGAGGTGCTTGAATCATATTATCAACACTAATTAAAACCTTACTATCTTGCTTTGTTGTGGTTACAAAATGAGAATTGCCAACTCCTACAGTAGTAATACCAATCAATGTTGGAATTATTTTCAATGCATCTGAAGCACTTGTTGTAAATCCAATTTTTGCATTATCAATTTTTACAACAAATAGATTTTCAGGTAAAATAGAGGTAGATCCTACACTCCCTCCAAAATCTGTTAAGGCAATATTAATTTTTTGACTTGTTCCAGTTGTACTATATTTTACTGCCTCACCAGAATTAAAGAAATGATTTGGGATTGAAATATGATTTGTAGATGTGTTAACACCTACAGTAGAACTCCCATCAAATAATCTTGAGAATATATTATCACCATTATGTGTTAAATTAAATTTTGTATTAATAGAACTTTTTGTACCAAAATAATTACCAGTTTGAGTCTTGAACTCACCATCATCAAAAGGTACTGAGGAAATTAAATTGAGTGGATCAATTTCTCTAGCATCAACTTTAAAGGATTTTACTTCAACAGCAATTCCAGAATTTGGTGTGTAAACAACCTGCACTGTATTTCCAGTTGTATTAACACCAATAGTTCCTAATCCAGAATGAGTTTGGATATTTGCCCATTCAACATAGTGTTGGGTTGGTATTGTTTTTGAATTAAGAACATTAAATTCAAAAAATTCATGTTGATTATTTGCAGTATCTTCAACTGTTATAATTTGATATGATGCACTGTATGGATCATCGTAAGAACTTAAAACATGAGCAGTAGGAGATCCAGAAGAAGGTATTGAAGTATATGCTGAACCTATTTGGGCACTGTTCATTGTAACAACACCAGTGGTAGTATTTCCTCTTGCAAATGAAACTACTTGACTATATGAAGTAGAGGCAACACTTGTGGTTGGATGAAATTCAACAATTAAATTGACACCTGAAATTCTAGCGCCATAAGTTCCAATACCACTAAACAATGGAGATGATGTTTCATCCAAGTTACCATATTCAAGCATTGTGACATCTGTTCCGTCATGCAGAATGTTCAATTCTGCTGCATGATGACTATCTCCTTCTGCTATTAAATTAAGAACTTTTAATGATCTATATGAAGTTCCAACAGATACAATAGTTGTTGTGGTGGCAGCTGGGATATTTACTTCCTGACTATTATAATCAATTACATTACCAAATGATGTAGATGCTACTCCAGCATCTCCAGGATTAAAATTAAAAGAGAAAGAAGAGACATCATAATTATTAAATTCAAATTTAACAGGATACCATCTAAAATTCCAACCTTCTTGCCCAGTGCTTCCACCAACACTAGCATCCATGTATCCCAAATATGGAAATGTATTTAAAGTTCCATAAGATTGCATGTATATAAAATCATCATCTTGAATTACTGTAGAAATTTGGAATTGTCTTTCATCAGTAAATTGTGTATCTTTAATATAATGTAATGTTTTATTAAATTTAGTTTTTACATCAAACTCAGAGACGCTAGCATACTGCTCACTTCTTTCATTACTATTGAATTCATTACTTACATCATCAACAGATAATACTCTATTGCCAATTGATTGGAAATAATCAGATAGTATAACATTGTCAAATAATATATTATTAGATACTAGATTTCCATTTACATAATTAATATCTTCTTTAACTGAATCAAAATCATAAACACAATTTAAATCACCTTCTCCTACAATATCAACAAGAAAACTTACTTCAGAATCTTTACTATTTACTACAAGATTTGTGTCATTAGATTGACTTAAAACTTGAAGATCTGAGTATTTTTTAAATCCTGCAGTATGATTTAGTGAACCAACAGTATTATCCCATGTTTTGAAAGGAATTTCAGATTTTAATGAATATGAGAATCTTTGATAATATTCATTGTTTGGAATTCTTTGTAGAGTGTCATTAAGGAATCCAGTATTCCTACTCCAACTATAGTTAATAGTTGTTCCAGCACCTGTATTAATTTCAGCTTCAAAATTTAAATTTTTAGTTACAATGCCTCTTGTTTGAGAAGATGATCCTACAACTAAAGTTCCTATTGGAAGTTCATATTGAGTTTTTATTTTTAAAATATCAGTGTTTTCATCATAAAAATCAACAACACCATTATATTCACCCCAAGTAACATTTTCATCTGTCAAATAATTGTTTTTTTGTAAAATTATATTAAAAATTGGAAGGAATGACTCAGGAACTACAGAAGATCCATTCAGTGAAACTACGTTTCCAGGAAATTCACCATCATCTAATTTATCTACAAGGGAATACTCAACATAAGCACCAAAACCACCAAGAGCAGTGTTGACACCTACAACTTCAAATAAAGAATCTTCATATTGATTAGAATTATACCCTAAACCAGTTGTATTAATACCAATACTAATACCTTCAACAATAATTTTTTCACCAATTTTAAATGGATAATCAGAATTATTACTAAATTGATTAGATAAATTAAGTCTTATTAAATTATTAGTGTTGGTAACAGATAAAATTGTAAACCCATTAGAATTATTTGTTGCAATAATTCTAGGAGTAATGTTAAAAATTCCTCTCGTATTGCTTACAATATTAACTTGAGTATCATTTAGTTTGTAATTTAAAACTGCATCTTTAACTAATTCATTTGTAAGACCATCTCTTACTTTTAAATTTGGTGGAACTAAGTAATTTTTTCCTGCTGATGAAATACCTATTGTATTAAATGATGAAAGTGGGTTAATCTCAACAATCTCTGGTAGATTTGCTGTTAATTTTAAGGTCTTATCAGTAGGATAATTCCATCCAATATTTCTTGAAGAAAATTCAGTCTTTAAAATTTTACCAATGTTTTTAGATTCACCATAAACAATTGCTCCAGTACCAATACTAGTTTTTATAGAAGATATTCCTGGTATTGATTTATATCCATATCCATTATCAACTACATCAATTTTTGAGATAGCACCATAAACTTTTAAAGAACTTGTAGTATAATTTGGATTTGCTGTATTAATTGTTCCACCATAAGATACTCTTTCTGGAAGTGTATCTAATTCGTATTCAAAACTAGTTGTACCAATACCAGAAACTATTTGAGGTCCATCATAAGGAGAAGAACTTGCAGAAATAGTATTAAATGATTTTACATCTTGATCAATAATTCTTTTTTTCTCATCAGAAATAAACAATTCATTGTCAAGAATAAAATTATAATATAGAGTATTTGGTAGTGATTCTGACATTTTTAATGTCAAAGATCCATCAGTGCCAACAATACCATTTCGTTGTACTTCAAAATCAGATTCATTACCTGTAGCAAGGAATTGTTGTACATAGTCAGGATCTTTGTAAAGTTCTAATCTAAATGCAGAATATTTAACTGAATTAGAAATAAAAGACAAAGATATATCAGATAAATCAAACCTCAATGTTAAATTTTTAAAACCTTCAATAAAAGGATTTATTCTTGCAAGAGAACCTGATCCAGTAGAACTTAAATTTATAAAATTTGGACTAACAAGTTCAAGTTCAAATTTATTTTCAACAAATTTTACTGATGTAGAAGTATCAGCATAAACGTAATACATTGATTGATTTTTTAATCCACTTACAGGTGAAGATGATGTGTAAATAATTTTATCACCTGTTTTAAATGAATTGGTGCTTACTCCAATATTATTTTTAGTAACATTTACATCAGATGCTGTAAATGTATATGGATTAAAGACTATTCTTCTATTGTGATCATTATACTTAACAACTATTGTTTCAATGTTTTGTGGATTAAGTGAAAAATTAATAAAGTCATTAACAAATAAACCATGTGTTGATGCAGTAGATACAACAACTTTATTTCTTTTTGCTCTTCCTGTAACAACATTGTCAAAATTTGTTTTTAGACTATGATAATTTCCTGTTCCAATACCAGTAAAATAAATTAATTCAGTATCAGTTCCAACTCCAACATATGATCCTGTTGTACCTAATCCCACTTTATTTGTTGAAAGTCCAATAAAGTTAGGACCAATTGGAGCAACAAAAAGAGTAGAGATTCCAGAGAGAACTGCAGTTGCAATTCCAGATTTTCCATTCCAATAATATATTGGTGATCCATCACCAAAATTGTAACTTACCTTATCATTAATTTTAAATATATGATTAGGAGTATAAATCTGTTTCTCTAAAACAAAGACAGACGTAATTCCAATTCCAGGATTTGTTATGGAAAGTGTTTTACCTGCTCCTATGGTTGTAAGACTTCCAACACCAACTCTTTCACTTGGATCAAAATAATATTCTGTGTTAAGAACTGAAATAATTGATGACTTGATTGCTCCAACATTAACTGTGAACAATTTGGGATCTTGGAACAGTCTTGTTAAACCTGTATGAGCAGACCCTACAGTGCCTTCCTGTGCTCTTAAAACCCTTACTCTACCATTGAGAGGGTCTGGTGCTAATACCTTCACCTTCTCACTACCAATACCAATAATATCATTTGGTCTCATGAATGGAAACTGGAAAGCACCTCCAATTTCAAAGAAAGTTGTCATTCCAGTGACAGAAACATCACCAACACTATTAAGCAATATATAAGATCCTGTATTAATACCAATTTTATAAGAACCCTCAAAACCCTTATAGAAATTTGATAAACCAAAAATATTAATTTTATTGCCATCTACCAATCCATGAGGAGTAGTGGTAAAACCTACAAATTTGTTAGATGACCCAACATTTGTAAATTCTATATTATCAAAAGTAGTAGAGGAAGCATCAACAAAAACTACTTTCTTACCTTCAATACTACTAACATTACCTCTTGCTATTCTTCCATTGTTTTGCTTATTGAATAAAACTTTATCATTATTTCTATAATTAGAACCACCAGTAATAATACCAATACTTTCTACCTTACCTGTTGATGCAGAAGTAATATCAATTACTTGTTCTTTAATATTATTAGAATTGAAAATATAATCATAATTAACACCAGTAAAATTGTTAATATTGTTTGGTGTAGTGATTCTTTTCCAATTTTGAGATTCAATATCATAATCTACATGATTTGATGTATTTTTAAAATTAAAATCATTTTCTTTATTGTGATAAGTATTTCCAATTAAATATGGAAATTGTGGTCTTCTAAAATATTTAAATGGACCTGAACTATCAGTAAGATCTTTTACAGTAGTAAAATACGCAAATGTTCCTGCAGGAAAATCTGGTGTAATACAAAATCTTCCATTTGACTCATCAAGATCACCAATTGCATCATAAGAATAATCTTCTACAAAAAATCCAAGAGGGAAAATAGAAACTGGAGGTCTATTAATTATATTCTGATTAAATTGATATCCAGATAACATTCTCCTAACTGGTCCACCAGAAGGTTTATCATATCCAAAAGGACCATAAATTGGATTTCCGTCATAAGCAAAACCAATTATTGGAGAATGATATTTTGAATCTACCTCAAGATTTTGATTTTTTGTTAAATCAGTATTTGAATATTGAATTTCTTGGTTTGACTTTTTACCAAACACAACTGATCTCAAATTTCTTGGCGCATATAAATGAGAATACTCTAAAGTATCAAGAATACTTCCTTCACTTAAAAATCCATCATCATCAGATATATTTTGAAAATCTTTTTCAAAATTATTAATAGTCCAATTTTTTATTCTGGCTTCAACTGATCCACTATTTCCTGATGGAATAATGGTAATTAAAGAATCTGATTTATAATTTTTTCCGCCGTCAAGAACTTTAACTTCAGTAATTACACCATTTACAGTAATAGGTGTAATCTTACAATATTGTCCTTTTGATACTGTCAAATGTGGTGGACTATTGTATCCACTTCCTCCATCATTAACAACAATTTCAGTTATAGTTCCATTATCCACAATTGGTGTTAATTGAGCACTTGAACCAGTTTCAAGTGTAACAATTGGTTTTCTGTTAAAATTAATTATTTCAGGAGATCCATATTCAATACCTCCAGATACTACACCCGCATCAATAATAGATCCTCTGAATATAGGTTGAACATCACATTCAACAAAAGTTTTAAATGAACCATTGGTTCCAATAGTGCTTACTCCACTTGTTCCTTGAACTGAAACACTAATTGGTTTGTAATTTAATGATCCATTTCCAATTGATTGCAAATCTGTGATAATATTATTATCAATATAATATCTTTTATTTGTAGATCCAACACCAACTTCATAAAGAACAAATGAATCTGCATCATTCTTTTTCACAAAGTAGTCAGTTGTTGAAGAAAGACCACTGATAGATGAAGTGCCTGGTGTGTAATTTACAACTTCATCATTTGCAAACCTGTTATCTTTAATTGTTATTAAATTCAGTGAGGTATTGATTCCAGAAGTAGGAATGTTATACTCAAAATTTTTATATCCACTTCCTGATTTAGATACAACAATACTTGAAATAATAGATTTATCTTTTACTGTTTTAAAGAACTGCTTACCAGATCCAACTTTTGTAAGTTGTACTGTATTAATCCCAGTATTTGAGTCATTAAAACTATTATGTAATGTAATTGTAGATGCGTCTACAATTCTAGCAAAATAAGTTGAGTTAGTGCTTATACCTGTGACAACAGTAGCAGTTCCAGATTCATATTGAATTTCTTCATTTGCTCTGAAATTATGTGATGTTGTAAATCCAATTTTATCATTGTTTATATCAACGCCCCCTGTCCCATTAGTTAATGCAATTCCAGCAAGAAAAGAAACATTATGTTGAATCAATTTTAGATTAACTTCTGCTTCAGCACCCTCACCACTTCCACCACTGATTGTGACTATTGGTTGATTGGTGTAATCAAACCCTGGACTTATTACTCTAATTTCTGATAGAGATCCGTCAATATGAGTTTTACCTTCAGCACCACTACCAAAACTATCAGAAATTTTTAAAACAGGTGGATTTATAACATCATAATCATTACCAGAACTAGTTAAATCAAATGCTATAATGTCTCCATTATATACAATATCATTTGATTTATAATTTAAAATTTCAACACCATTAATAAGAATTCCCGTCTTTCCTGGTTTTGTTTTAAAAATTCCTGAATTTGTAGATGGTTCACGTATCTCTCTAAAGATTTTTTGCCCATCAATTTGTTTTTTATAAAATTTAAAGTAAGTAAATGTATTGTCAACAACATTTCCATTTGGAAAAATAAATTTACCGCTAAAAAGATCAGATTTGCTTTTTGCTAATTTTATATTGAATGAATCAACTCTTAATACAAAATAAACTAATTCATCAACATTACTAAATCCATTAACTGTTGTATCTTCAAAAGAGTTACCATCTTCATTGTTAGTAATAGTTACAATTGTGTTTTTATTATAAAAAACTGCATCACCACTGTAGAGACCATGATCATTAGTTTTTGAAATTGTTAAAGTATCTCCATTTGCAGATCCACTAAATTTGTATATTTTTTTAAATGGATTTAAATTATCTTCATAATTTGGAATACTATTAGATGCAACAAGATATTTTTTATTGTTTTTATAAACATTTAATATATTGGAATTTATATTATTAATATTTGGATACTCAATAGAATTTCCTTTGAGTATTTGATTTTCAATATTAAAATTATTAGATAAATTTTGTGTCTGTATAGGTTTGGATAATCTTACATTCAATATTTTATCACTCTCAATTGATGTTACCTCCCCAACATTTTCATCATTAATGTTTTTATCAGTTATAACTAAATTATAACCAATTTGTAATAAGTTTTTATTCTTAGTAATAAATTTGTAAAGATTATTATTTGCGTCTATTTCAGATACTGACTCAACATCATAATTATTTTTATTATTGTAAAACCAATTGTTAGAATAAAGACTATCATCAGATAAACCAATAGATTTAATACTTATTCTATCTCCTTTTGTATAATTACAAGGTTGGTCAATAAAGTTTATATTTTTAAGTGTAGATGTAATTCTTACTCTTATCTCAGTTCCAGTTCCAACACCAACATTTGTATAACTATAATCATTAGATCTTACATCAATCTTTTTATTAAAATTACCTGTAGTTGTAGTAACCCCCAAAAATTGAGTAAGATTTTTATCACTATATGAAAGTATATGTTCATCATTTAAATTATCAAAAAGAGATAGTTCGCCAGATGATGGAAAACTAATTGTTGAGTCTACATTTAGAATAGTGGATCCAATTGAAACATTATCAAGTAATTTTGTTTTTGAGTTAGGTTCAAATTTACCAAAAGTAGTTCCACTTACATCAATATCTCTATTATATCCAGAGTCTATAGAAACTTGATAAAAGTTTCCATCCTCAAAAATTTTCTCAACTTTAGTTACAGTTCCTCTTGCTTTAGTTGAGAATTGATAAATTGTACGATTTTTTAAATCTAATGGATCTCCAATATACTGTTCAACAACATAATCTTGAGATACAACATAATCAGCATCTGATGGTCTTATTAAAAAGTTATTTGGTTTAATAACTTCTACATCTGATCCATAAATTGATTTAAATAAAATTTTAAATGCTTGATCTGTGCCCTTTGATTTGTAAAAACTATTAGAGTTTTTAATAAAGTTCTTTTGATTTAATTGTGGTGATAAAGTTCTATCTTCAAATCCAGGAGTAATTTGTGCTTTTACTTTTTTAAAAAATTCTTGTAAAAATAAGATTGATAAATTTTCAATTTTAGCATTAGCAGCATGTGAAGATGCTATTGTTTTTTCAAACTTTTGCTTATCTGGCAATGACGTATCAATATATTCAGTAACACCACTAAATCCTCTAACACAATCTTCAAAACTATTACTAGTAGTAAATCCATATTTAATTATTTCATTATCAATACGAATTAGTCCGTTCTTTTCTGGAAATCCATTTGTAAAATTAGTCTGATCACTTGTAAAAATAGATGAAGTTGATCTATTAATATTATTAAGCAGAGTAGTGCTAGTCTTTAAATTAGATAGTTCATCTACTTTTACATATTGATCTAAGTTTTGAATTAAATCAAATGTTGCGCCCTTTACTTCTTGTGAAGAATAATATTCTGTAAGAAATTCTACAAGCAGCGGAAAATCATCCCTAACGTAACTAGGGAGTTGGGAGGATAAAATATCCTTGAACTTAATTCTATCTACCGCCATTTCTTATTAGTAGGAATTTGTATTAGAAGAAGTGGAACCATTCATACCAGTTGTAACTGTATATGTTGTAATATTTGTACCTGCTGCTACTTCAGTAGTAGCATTGTCAGCACCAGTGATTAAACCAGTAAGAGAAACATTATCTGATTGTTCTGTAGTAAGAATTGGTGTGCCTCTTACAAGACTACCATATCCATAAGAAGATGTTACAACATAATTACTACCAGAAATATCATCACCAGATTCAATTTCATCAGAGACAGTGCTGAGTGTCACATTGTTTGTATCAAGTTGAAGATAAAGATCTTGCTTACCAATTACATCATTAGAGAAGGGATTTGCAGATATTTCAATGAGTGGTTCACCTCT
>JGI24003J15210_10000122_pt1 | contig 31060 bp, 37 predicted proteins | sample LinPmetageLP28_FD_15210 | JGI IMG/M metagenome (IMG submission 15210)
GAATCAACTGTGTAGTAGTATTGATAACTTGTTCCACTTATGTATGATCCTTCAAATTTAACATGTAACCCGTTTGTAAAAACTGTTCCATCAGGTGCAGTATAGTTTTTTGCACCAATAATATCTGTTGGTAAACTAATTGTTGTAGCACTAGAACCGTCAATTGGTTTTGCAGGAATAGTAGTAAATGCTCCTCCGGTCTCTGTTGATAAATTATCTGCGTATGGATACCAGTAGTAGTTTGAATAATTTAAATACTTGTCAATGTCAACAGGTGGAGCATATGAATAGTATGAGGATTCAAATAGTCTTGAATGTTCTTTTATATTTCCACCATCAAATCTTAATTTGTTTACTAAATCATCATATGTAGTTTGATAAGAAATAGTTTGTGTACTTGCATTTCTAACGATCGTTGCAGGTTCTAATTGATAGTTATATCTGTCAACAGTTGGTTCTGGAATATATGAATGTTTAGTTGCTTCAAACAATCTTCCTTGACGTTGGCCAATATAACCTTTTTCAAAAGCACTATCTTCATTTTTAAACCACTGATCAACAGTTGAATCAAAAAAGTTTTTTAACTTGGTTGACTGCAGAACATATGGTAATTGTTTTGAGGCTACAAATTGTTCAGCCATTGTCTACGACCCCTTTTTTAGATTCTGATCAGTAAATGAATTAATAATTTCTATGTTATCAACTGTAGCAGTAGAATAAAATAATTCATTTGGTTGACATGTGATTTCAAATAAATCACCAAATACAGACTCTGCATCTGAACCAACAATAACAACTGAACTTATCTGTGTTGATAATTGACTGTGTATGTAAGCACATAATTCTGTATAATAAAAACTTTCACCATATGACCAATTTGTTATTCTAAAGAATGTACCAATAGCAGTTAATACTCTAGATTTAATTTCATTGTCTGTTAGTGTAGCACCTTGTGCCTTAATAACTTTAAACTTTCCTTGTAACGTTGCATCAGCTGATGTACCAAATAGTTTTTTAAATTTCGCTGGCGTATAAATTAATTGATCACCGATTGCTTTATAAGGTTGTAACTTTGATGAAAATAATGTGTTTAATGTTTCAACACTTGGCTCTGTTGGAAATTCAGAAACTGGTTTATTATTTGCTGACCATGTTAATACATCATTATAATAGTCGGTAGTTAAAACAATTAATTCAACTATGTTTGAAATGCTTGGGTCAATTCTTTGATCTCTTGGAGCAGTATGTTTCCACTGAAAGAACAACGGATCACTAATACCACTAGTAGTTTGATATGCTCTACCAATATTGGATTTATATATTGTTGATCCAATTGTAGCTATATATTCACCTTGTTGTCCTGTTGTTGTTACTAAAGAACCAGCATTGTAAAACTTTTTAGTTGTAGTTAAAAATTCTATACCTGAGTTTGTTAAAGTTGAAACTGGAGTAACTGCTGTTGATAATTTATAATATGTATAACCATCAAACTCAACATAGCTTTCAAAGAAAATATAATTTTTAGATGTTGTTGTGTCATAAATTAAATCGTCCATTGCTAATGGATAATCTGGCATGCCATCTTCATCTGCATCATATGGAGCAACTTTTACTTTACGATTATCTATATAACCATCTTGTTCTGTAAAGTTATCAGTAATTGCCAATTGAATTGGATCAGGTAATCTACCACCTATTTGTTGTGCATCAATTGTAACTGTTACTGATGTGTAGCCAGTTCCTGCTTGTACTGGAGTTATAGCAATTAACGATCCTTCATGCACTGTTGCAATTGCTTGAGCACCTGTACCATCACCTGTTATTGTTACAGTTGGTGCTGATGTATAGTTTGCTCCAACATTTGTAATTGTATAACTTGTAATCGTTCCTGTACTTATAGTTGCGGTTGCTGTTGCTCCCGAACCTTTACCAATTTGTGTATTAACGTCAGCTAAAATATCAATTTTATCTTGTACACTTAAACCTGTTTTAGTATCTAATGTTTTATAATCTTTAACATAAAAGAATCTTACATCATCAGTTGATTGGAATACATAATCTAATCCACGTGATGTTAATGTAAATTTAGCATTTGTGTTTGAACCTTTTTCAGTAAATTGTGATCTAATTAACCAACTTGAGTCATTATTTGATCCTGCTGATCCGCCGCTAATAGGATTATATTGACTAGTGAATTCATTAGCTGTGTCTATATTAGTATTATTAACTATATACCAACCTTCTGCTTTTGTTGACGTATCATAAAAATTATAACCAACACCAAACGTTGTTAGTGTAGTTGATGATGCAGTTAACTGTGATAATAATGTTGCACGTTCACTTGTTGTAAATTCTGTTCTTAAGTGTGGTATTACTGATCTTGCTACGTACCCCGCTGGTATTGTTTCTGTTAGCTGTATTGGACCAGTAGTAAGTCCTGATGGATTACCATTTGCTGATACACTTTTTACAGTAGCCCAAATTGTTTTTGTTGGATTACTATATGTGTCACCAAATTGAATCTTTGATCCTTTTCTAATATATCCATGTTTAGTAGTTGACGGAGTATTTCCAACTAGTCTATTAGTATTTGTGTTATCTGTTGTGAAGTAACCATAGTAACTAGATGTTGCTGTTGGTAATGTTCTCCAGTGTGCAGAGTTATTACCAGTTGATTCAAATCTAAATGTTTCACTAGCGGTTGCTTTGTGTTGTTCAATACTTTTTTTGTAAGTATCAAAATAAAAGTTTTGCATTTGTGGTAGTTGAATCATTTTTTCCATTTCGTCAACTACGATTTCATATGAACTGTTATCTAATACTGATGTAATTTTTTCAGTTGTGTTTGGTGACTTAAATGCAATCCCATCTTCACCAATACAGTTTACATTTGCTACTGTACCAGTTGGGTCTTGAATATCAACAAATCTTGAATGTCCTGCATGTGTTTTGTTAAGTGATTTTATTTTTTGAATACCATCAACTTTTGTTACAGGAAAAACACCGTAGTCTTCAGCAGTAATCATTCTATCTTGAGTATAGTATCCTTGTGCTGAATTTAATTTTATTTCTTCAACTGACTCTCTAGCTGATGAATTAGTAATTGTATAATTTAAACTAAATGTCATCGATAAATCAAATTCTTGATCTTTATTGTTTACGTAACCTAACGATATTCCTTTGTTTTGTATATCTGATGCTGGAACTTCTTCTCCTCGCAATTCACTTGTACGATACCATATACGATATAATCCAACTGGTGTATTACCAAAGTTACCATCTGAAAATTGAATTGTAATTTGATCATTTAATCTTGTTTTTACTTCAAATATATTTCTTTCACTTAAAGCTAAACTGTTGTATATAATGTTTTGTCCTGAAAGTGCAGGAGTCTTTTTCCAATTACTTTGTACTAGTCCTGCATTACTAATTTCTTGTACCCAAACATCTGTATTGTTTATGTTTGAAGCATCAATGTCAACTGTACGATCTTCAATTGGTTGATCAAAATTATAATCTTCATATCTTAAAGATCCTTCTTTCATATACATAAAGAAGCCAGTGTTAGCACTTCCATAACCTTTTCCATCATTTTTATAAATTACATTAAAAGAGTTTAATGGATTTGGATTTACTTCTTCAATAAATCCTGCTGTATTAAATTGTGCAGGAACTATTTCAAAACTGTAAGTAGTTCCATTTACATTTGTATTAAAAGGATAAGCTACTTGTATACTTTTAAGATTGTTAAGACTATATAAATCATTTTTTTGAGAATTAACTGTTGTTGAAGCTGTTGGTTTACCAAATTGGTTAGTTGATAGCATTGAAGCATTTAATACAGTTACAAACTGTTCGTACCAGTTTGGGTTATTTGGATCGTTCCATCTTATTTCAATATTACTTAAATTGTTTCCTGCTGAATCTGTTACTGGCTCATTTGTTTTTATTGATGTAAGTTTTACTAAACCACGTGCTGTTGAATTACGTTTTGGTTTGTAACTTAACATGTTAGCAAGTTTTAAAATTGATTCTCTTCTTGATGCAGTATCAACAAAGTTTTCTCTTGCATTTAGATCAATTCTAAATGATAAACTTTGTCCTAAATATGCTAATAAATCAATAATAGCAATAAATTCTGATGAGTTAATATAATCGTTAAAATCTTCTGGATAATTTCTAGCTACATAATTAAGCATTGATGCTCTGATTGTATCAAAATCATATGACTTAAAATCAGCATCACGGAATGATCTGTAAATTACTTTCCAATCTTCTGCCGCAAATAAATTTGATTGTCTAATTAGCTGACCCATTAATAGTTACCTCCACTGTTTGAGTTTGATGCTCTATTGATGTTAAAGTTTATTGACATTGTTGTTGTCATATCTTGTGGCAAAATCTTTAATGTTACATTAATAATTATACCATGATCAAAACTATTGACATCTAATTTGATTAGTGTTACTCTTGGGTCTTGTCCAATTATATCTTTTGCATCTTCTTCAATAATTTGTTTGTTAGTTTCATCCAAAGGCTCGTATAGGTAATCCCATATAATGCTACCAAACTCTGGCATCATAACACGTTCACCTTTAGCAGTCATAAAATGATTATAGATATCTTGTTTAATGATATCAGCATCATATAGCACACCATTACGAGCATTTGGATTATTAGAACTAAATCCTCTATAGATTCTTGGAGTTACATAATTACTACGTTCTGTTGGCACGTTACTTGCTGGAGAGATTACTCGTGCTGAACCTGTATTATTGTAAGAAGTTGGTGTATTGTTGTATGCCATCTTTATCCTTTAAACTGCTACGTTATTAATATTTATGTACAAAGTAAACTGCGTACATAATAATGTAAAAGAATATCACATAAATAACTTTGTAATGAAAATTAAAGATATAGATGAGACATTTAGCAGTGGTGCAATAGCTACTAGCATGGGAAATGGTAACGGTTTCGCCAGCGGTGGACTAGGAACTATGCAACGTAAAAAAACTAAAAAGAAAACGGAAGATGCACAAATTGGCGGAAAAATCAGTAATACCAACAAAAGATACGGTCCTGCAAAGGGTCCTAAGTTTACTGCTGGTGCTGGCATGAAAAATGCTACATATCCTCCAAAAAACAGTTAGTTTAAGTTATCCGCACATATAATACGAAATCAATAAATACGTATATAAGGTGTTTTAAACAATGAAAAAATATGATCAATATGCGGCCGCTGATAGGATAGACGCTCATTTACATGATAACGACATACACTATTTGACTGGCGAGATTGATAACGAAAATGTTACCGAAGCAATCAAATGGATAATGTCAGCAAATTTAAATAGAAAACCAAAAAAAACATTAAAATTATATATTAACACTATTGGTGGTGATCTATATGAATCTTTTGCTTTAATTGATGTTATGAAAAATAGCTATCATCATATATCTACAATTGGTATTGGTGCTGTCATGAGTGCTGGATTATTAATATTTGCTAGTGGAAAGCAAGGTGAAAGATATATTGGAAAAAACACTGGTATAATGAATCATCAACATTCAGATGTAATGGAATCTAAGATGCACGATATGAGATCACAAATGAAAGAAAATAATAACTGTGAGCTTCGTGGTTTAAACATACTACGTGAAGCAACTGGAATGAGTCTAGCTGAAGTACGTAAGAAGCTAAACACCCCTAGTGATCAATATTTTACTGCAAAACAGATGATTGATTTAAAACTGGCCGATCATATTCTATAACTTATTGATCTGCAAGTGAAAAGGCAGTATAATTAATAGTATGTCAAACTCGTTCTGTATAATCCCATGGCTTCAAGCCGCCACTAAACCAAATGGAGATATTCGTGTTTGCTGTCTTATGACTAGTGATTCTAGTGGTGGAGCAATTAGAAAACCAAATGGCGACGCATATAATTTTGCTAAAGATACAATCGACGAAGCAAAAAACGGAGAGTTTGCAAAAGAAATAAGATTAAGTATGCTTAACGGTCAAAAGCATAGAGCCTGTCAAGTTTGCTGGAATAAAGAAGATGTTGGAGTAGCTAGTAAACGACAAACTTCTAACAGATGGTATAATTGGTTTAATTTAGAAAAAGCAAAAGAAGTTACTAACGAAGATGGAACAACTACTGCCGAACCAGTATACTGGGATTTAAGATTTGGAAATCTTTGTAATTTAAAATGTGTTATGTGTCATCCAGCGTCAAGTTCACAATGGTACGAAGATTATATTTTAGTAGAAGGTGGAAACAGTTATTACGATAACGGTAAAAAAATTACATTAGATAGAAATCAAAAAGGAAGATTAGTTGCAACCAATGGAACATATGATTGGCATGAAAGTGATGACTTCTGGGGTCATATGGAATCTAAAATTTCTTATCTTGAACAAGTTTATCTTGTAGGTGGTGAACCATTAATGATTGAAAAGCATTATGATTTTTTACAAAAAATTATCGATGCCGGCAGAGCAGACAAAGTAACATTAGAATATGATACAAACTTAACGGCAGTTCAACCTCGTGTACTTGAACTATGGAAACATTTTAAATTAATTTGGATACGAGGAAGTATTGACGATTATAGTAAACAAAATGATTATATACGTTTTCCAAGTAAATGGTCACAAATAGAAAAAAGTATTGACAAAATAAAACAAGCAGATATAAAAACTCGATGGGACATTAGTACAACTTGGCAATTATATAATGTTTATACAGTACAAAATTTATGGAAACATTTTGATGATAAGTGTTCTACACGTATTTTAAATACTCCAAGACATTTAGAAATAAAAATATTACCAAAAAAAGTAAAACAAAAAGCAATTAAAATTTTAAAAGATTATCAAACTACATGTAAAGATCCAAATAAAGTAAATCCATATATTGCATACTTAGAAAAACATTTAGATTATGTCGACGAAGAAAAATTAAAATTCTTTGCAAAGTTTACTAAAACATTAGACACATCAAGAAATGTAAGTTTTGAAGAAACATTTCCAGAACTATACAACGACTTAAAGGAATACTTTGTATGAGCACTTCATATTTAGATCAGAAAAACTTTTGTAGTATGCCTTGGTTTGGTTTGGCAATTGGGGCTAATGGAAATATCAAACCATGTTGTCAATATAAAAATGGTGCAGGTAACACCCAACAAAATCATAACATTACTGAAACTTATAAAAACAATCACATGAAAAACCTACGACAACAATTTCTAGATGGTAAAAGACCTTCTGCATGTGTGTCGTGTTGGGAACGTGAAGATCAAATTGGAACTAGTAGACGTATTTGGTTTAAAGAAAAGTTTGAAAAATATATTCCAAAAAACTATGACTTTAGTGCAGAAGTTAACGAGCCACAATGGATACAGATGGATTTAAATTTTTCTAATGTATGTAATTTAAAATGTAGAATGTGTGGAAGCTGGGCATCAAATCAATGGTTCGAAGAAGATATACAGTTGGCTTCTATATCTAAAGATTTTCAAAAAGAATCAAATTCAGAAATACAAAAAATAATACAGCATAATAACAGTCATGTTGAACAGCTAGTTAGCAATGCTTCATTAATTAATCGTATTGACTTTAAAGGTGGTGAACCTATGTTAGCAAAGAATCATACAGACTTTTTAGAACTGCTAATATCAAAAGGACATCACAAAAACGTTACATTACAATATACAACCAATGGAACAGTACAAAACCCAAATATACTTAATTTACTAAAACAATTCAAATCAGTTAGAATTGTTTTTAGTATTGAAGGTACTGGAACACTATTTAAATATATTAGAGGTGGAGATTATGATTTCAATCATTGTGTTAAGAACTATAAAAAATATGCTGAGTTAGAAAATGTTACAACTATGTTTAATGTAACTATGCAAACATATAACGTAACAAGATTAAAAGAACTTTATAACTGGATGCATAGTCAAAGTGTAGTTGATCCTAGACAAGCATTTACTACAATATGTAATCAGCCTGATTACTTGTCACCAATTAACATACCAGATCAGTTAAAAGAAAAATGTTTTAATGAGTTAGGTAATATAAAAGATTTTGATCATTTATTAAAAAGTATGAAAGAAACAAAGTTTGATAAAAATAAGTGGAATATATTTTGTAGATTTACAAAAGAATTAGATACAATGAGAAACACAGATATATTAGAACATTTACCGGAGATGAAGCCATGGTTTCAAAGTTAGTTGCTGTTGAAGACTTAACGCCAGCAAAAGATGATTGGCTTAAAGTCGAATGGAATATTGGACGTAGATGTAATTTTGATTGTAGTTATTGTGATATTGGTACACACGATAACACATCTAAACACTCGCCTATTGAAACTTTTGAAAAAGCATTTAAGACTTTGTTAGAGTCCACAACAAAGAAAGTTAAGATATCGTGGACAGGTGGCGAACCGTTTGTACATCCTAAGTTTGTTGACATAATCGAACGAGGACATGACATGGGTATATGGAGACAGACAGTTGTTACAAACGGGTCACTACCAACAGACAAATATATTAAAGCAACAAATACATTACATCAAATAACATTTTCATATCATTTTGAACATACTGTACATGATAAAATTGTTAACAACATATTAGAAGTTAATAATGCTTACAAAGATAAAAAAGGACAAACAAGAGTTCATATGATGATGTTGCCTAATCATTTTGATAAAGCAAAAGAAATACTTGATATACTACGAAAAGAAAATATAGAAGTAGTAATGAGAAGGATCCGTCCACAAGTAGGACAAGATTTACAAATTATTCAACCTGGAGATTCAGGCATGGATGGAGTTACAAGTTATTCAGCAGTTAAACATAAAACTGGCAATCAACCTTATTACTCAACAGATGAAATAAACTTCTTAGAAGGATCAGTATCATGAAGATATCAAATAAAGCAAATACTGTAGCACATTATAAGGATGGCACATCAGCTGATATAAACCAAAACGATTTACTTGCAAACGAAACAAATAAATTTTTTGGTTGGACTTGTTGGGCTGGTATACAAGAGATTAGTATTGATGCTGACGGTAATGTTTGGAACTGTGTAAAGAAAGCCGGCAACAAGTTAGGTAACATACATGATGGATTTACAATGCCTACTAAACCAATAACATGTAATAAGATAGAATGTACATGTGCGGCCGACTTACAGTTAAGTAAAGCAAAGCCAGGACACGAACATAGAATAAGAGCTGGAGTAAAAAATGATTAACGTTATTGTATCAGGGTGTAGTTTTACATATAATTCAGAAATGACATGGGTAGGAAAATTAGAAGAGTTATGGAATGTACATAACGTTGCATCATGTGCCGCTGGCCAAGATTATATTTCTCGTCAAGCAATTACAAAGTGCGAAGAACTAAAAGGCCAAAGAAATATACTAATTTGTCAATGGAGCGGTATACATAGGCATGCATTCTTAACTGATCATAACTTTGGATTCGAAGAGGATTCTCCATACATAGATAAATCAAAAGATGGATATTGGGTTAAAAATGGTGGGAATGGTGTAGATAGTAAGGTATCAGATAATGATTTAGCAGAAAAACACTTGTTCGAACCATATAGAAGAATGTATAATGATAAGCAAGGTGCTATTGAAAGTTTAGAACATATTGCTAAAACACAGTGGTACTGTAAACTTAATAGGATACCAATGCTTAATTTTTGGTGGAAAGATGAATTATCTAATATTGAAGTTGACGCATCGTTGGTAGATTGGTCGATGTTTTGGTTTCATAAAGAGACAGGTGGTATGGCAGAATGGTGCATCGATGAAATGTGGGATCCTGGTTTTTCAGAAGGTAATCATCCTACAAAAGAACATCATGATAAATTTGCACTTGATGTTATTATTCCAAGAATTGAAAAATTAATATAATGACTCCATTAACAATTAAACAATATATTAAAGAAGAAACAATAAGTCAATTTATAGATGGGGATTTTTATGAACTTGCATTTTATGGAAGTGATATGTACGAACCATTTATTGATGCAGACTGTTGGTGGGAAGGTAGTGTACTTAATAATTTAATTTACAATAATAAGAAACTTGCTATATGTTATATGCGTGAGCCTGCATTTGAACACGACTTACATGTTGAAAAACAAATATTACTTGGACATGATTTAGTAAGTAAACATAATATAGATCCAAAAAATATTATTTACTTTTACTCAACCGACTTAGGAAAACAAACACATAAAATAGTTGCAGAAAAACATAATTTAGAACCTAAGCCTTTTACTATTATAACATTTCCATATTATGAAGTTGATGCTTACAAAAAAATAATCGAGCAAAAAATATGTGATCATGTTAGTCCAGCAGAAACTAAAACTAAAAATGCTGTACGAACATTTTTATCATTAAATGGAAAACCAAATAAGTTTATGCGTTTGAAACAAGTTGCACTATACTGGCAACGTAGATTAATGAATAATGGATTAGTTACGTTAACAAGAACAAAAGAAGACAAGCAACACTTTCCAGAGCTTAAAGATTATTATCCATATGTGTCAAGTATACTAACTGAAAAAGAATTTAGCAAACTTTGTAAGCACTGGCCTTATTCACTAGATGAACACAATGTAGAACAAGGATTATATGGTAAACATTTTAGTGGGTACCCATTTGATAAAAAACTGTTTCAAGATACGTACATGAGTGTTATATCAGAAACACACAGTGGTGCACATGATTGCAATCCACATTTTTTTCCAACAGAAAAAACTTACAAAGCAATTATTAACTGTCATCCATTTGTTATGTTATCGACACAAAACTATTTGCAACACTTACAAGCACAAGGGTATAAAACATTTGCACCATATGTAGATGAAGCATATGATCAAGAACCCGACGCATATAAAAGAATGAATTTAGTTATTGACCAAGTAGAAAAATTATCAAAAGATGGAGTCCCAGTTGATATGTTACAAACTGCAATATACAATTATGCACATCTACAAAGTCGTGTACAAACACATTTAGAATTAGTAAAAGGATTAATGCAATGATATACATGATAGATATTGATGGAACTATTTGTAAAGAAATATTTTTATCAAACGGTAAAAAAGATTATGCTAATCATGAACCAATATATGATAGAATAAAAAAAGTAAACAGAATGTTCGATGAAGGACATGAAATACATTATTGGACAGCACGTGGAGCCACTAGTGGTATAGACTACACAGAGCTAACTACAAAACAATTAAACAGTTGGAATTGCAAATATACAAGTATAAGGGTTGGAGATAAACCACATTATGATATATGGGTTGATGACAAGGCACACAACTCTGAGGAGTTCTTTAAGTAATGACAATGCTATACAACAGTTATCCTTATTGGAGATATACCCCAAGTAAAAACGGAGAACGTGAAAATTTATTTGTAGGCGACCCATTACCATTAATGATTACTCATGGCCCTCAATATCATGACTGTAAAGAAAATAATAAGCCATGTGCATTTGTTATTGAAGAACTTACTGAATCAGATTTACCAGGACCATCACTAGAAGATGGTTTAACTGTGTTTGAAATGTTACACAAAAGATTACAAGAAAATAAAATTAATCAGAATGACGTGCATATTATAATGCCAAGTATAAACTTCAATGAACAATATGATCGTTGGTGTAAAGATAGTAATCAAAATTATATTATAAAAAACAGATATACATATCCTTTTTATTTTTTAACAGTTCAACGCAAGTATGAATATGTAAAAGAATTTAGTTACAATCGTGATAGACATTTAATGAGTTTAAATGGTGCGGCAAAACCTATGCGTGTAGAATTTGTAAATTTTTGTAAAGAAAACAGACTAATGGACAATTATATTAGTTTAGTTAATGTATATAATACAACTGATGAAAAAGTTGAGCCTGTAACACTAGATATAGAAGTAGACGATTTAGTTAAAGATGATAAAATAGTGCCAAAAGAATTAATGTCCAACAGTTGGTTAAATATAATTAACGAAACACACGAAGACGATACTGTATTTTTTACAGAAAAAAGTTGGAAACCAATTTTAAATTTACAATTATTTTTATATTACGGCACTGGTAATCCACAAGCATATTATGAAAGTTTAAAAGCATATGGTTTCAAACTATATGATGAAATAATTGATTACAATAATAATACAAAAGAAGAGATACTAAAGTTTTGTAACACACCATTAGATCAAATTGCAGTTGATATAGAAAAAGTTAAAGACAAAATGCTTTATAATCAACAGTTAGCACTTGACACTGATTGGCGAATCAAGTATCATAAGGTTATATATGAACAGATATCTAATAACATCGGGTTGTAGTTTTACAGCTCATGCTGTTGAACCAAACATTGCTTGGCCAAATCATATTAAAGATTGGCAAGTAATTAACTGTGCAGAAATGGCCAGTGGCAATACTTTAATAAGTAGAAACCTAATTGCAACTATTCCTCACTATATAGATAAAAATCCAACAGTAGCGGTAATGTGGTCAAACCCAAATCGCTTTGAATTGTTTTATAATACTGAATCAAATAGTTATGATAAAATTTATAAAGATATGTATGGCAATGGTGGATTTCAAAATCAACCATACACAGGCAAATGGCAAACACACAAAACTTCAAACTGGGTAAAAAGTGGAGGAGGGTTTGGACATTGGGAATTTGACAGTAAAGAATTAAATCAAGATATGAAAACGTATCTTGCAAGTTTTCACAACGAAGAATTACAGTTTGTACAAACATTAGAACATATATTAAGAATACAATGGTACTGTAAAGCACATAATTTAAAATTGGTTAACATGTGTTGGCAAGATATATTCACAGGGCAAAATAATCAAGATGGTAATAATTCATCTGAAAGCGGAGAATTAATAATAAACAAATATGAAAATGCTGTACATCTTTGGGAACAGGTTGATTGGTCAACTTGGTGGTTTCATCATAGTCCAACATACGAATGGACAAACCAATATGGCGGATTAAAAGAATGGTGTATTGATAATGGTTACGAACAGTTTCCAGGTAGTCATCCTACCACAGAAGCACAACAACATTTTGCACAAACAATAGTTGAGGATTTATTGTGAAAAGATATAAAATATTAATTATGGGTTTACCTGGTAGTGGTAAAACAACCTTGGCTTCAAAACTAAAGCCATTAATTGATGCACAATGGTTAAATGCAGATGCAATACGTAAGAGTGAAAACGATTGGGATTTTAGTGAGTTTGGTAGACTACGTCAAGCTAAACGTATGAACAAACTAGCAAAAAAATTTATTGACAAAGGACATAATGTTATATGTGATTTTGTTTGCCCTACACCACAAACTAGAAAAACATTTAATGCAGATATTACAATATGGCTAAACACTGTAAAGCAATCTGAATACCAAGATACTAATAAAATGTTTATACCACCAACACCAAAAACTAAAGAAGAGTGTGATTTTGAAATTAGAGAGTTTGATGCAGATGGTTGGGCAGAAACAATTGCTAGTTTAATAAAGGTAAAAGTTAACGATGAATAGGACAAACATATTAACTACTGGTTGTTCATTTACTGACGATCCTGTTAGTTGGGCAAATTATCTTAAGAATCAGTACGATACAAAAGATGAAAACTACGGAAGTGATTGGCAAAATCGTGAGCCATATAAACATTATCGTTTAAAAAATGTTGGTAATGGAGGTTCAGGTAATTTGTTTAATTTTAGAAGAGCAAGTTTAGAACTTTTAAAAAACGATTATGATTTAGCAATATTTCAGTTATCTGGCATTAATCGATTTGAACTAATACTAGCAGAAGAAAATCATAAAGCATTAGCAAACACTACTAAAGATGAGCCAGATCATCCTCATGTGGTTAAAAAAGAAAAATACACATGGATTAAAAGTACAGGTGATTATGAATGGTGGAGTGTTAAAGCATGGATGGAAACAACTACACCATTTGATTATAATGAACGTAAAGTAAAAAACTTCTGCGGAAAGTTTATAAAAAATTATCGTATGTATGTAGATAATATACCATATAGATTACTTGAAACATTAACTGCTATTGTTAACTTACAAACTATATGTAAACAACGTAATGTTAAGCCCTTGTTTTTTTCTTGGAAAAAAGAAATACATAACGAATGGTATCAAAAAGTAATAGAACAAAATCCATCTGAAATAGGAGCATGGTGGGATCAAATTGATTGGGACAATTGGTGGTTCTATAATGACACTGGTGGTTTAGCCGAGTGGGGCATTGACAACGGATATACAGGTGCGTTGCATGAAGACCATACAAACAATCCACCACAAGGATGGTCAATGATTGATAATAAAAAAACAATGATAGGACATCCATCGGCTGAATTGCATCAAGCATTTGCTGAAAAAATTATTAAACCATGGATAGAAAAAAATGATTAATTTATTATATCAAACTTGGATAAACAATGTTCCAATATCAAATAGTGTACCACCACATAAAAGAAAAATGAATTCAAACGGGTATGGCAACGTTAAATCTCATTATTTAGAAAAAATGTTAGAAGTAGTTGGTCTTGAATGGAAATCACTAACTGTTGATAAATTGGATCCAAATGAAATTACATATTATCATATACAACCAGAATGGATAGACTTGGCATTCTTTTATGAAAATGTTTTCCATCATATTGATGATAATGTGTTAAACTTGTTACGTGATCCAAATAACAAAGTAAGATTATTAATATGGTTTCCGTCCGAAGGTTTTCATTTATCAATGCCAAGATTTTTAGATGATATAACTTGGAGTATTAATGATAAAGGTATACCTTTTGAAAAAGTAAGAATGGTATATGGAGATTTAAAAATTGAACACAACTATGAAAGATACCTGTTCCATAAACGTTATGGTGCAGATCAAAAAATTACAATGTATCCATTTAATGTTTTTGAAACAAATTATAAACACGAATGTGATTTACGATACTTCATGGATCATAAACGTAAGGGCGTAGATGCTGAGAAAGAATTAATTGATCCAAAAGAATTAGACTCAACACATATACGTTCTCATAAGTTCTTATGTAAAAATGCAAATCCTAGAGAACATAGAATTTATATAATGAGTGAATTATATAGGCGTGGATGGGAAGATCAAACAATACATAGTTTTTTAAATAGATACTTTACTCCAGATAGTATTGGCAATCTTGATAGTTACATTCCAGAAACACAGAAACATTATAGAGATGAAATTGACGAGTATAGTAAGAATTGGCTAAAAACAAAAACACCAATCATACTTGATTACGATGCTGATAATATTGGTGAAGATATGAATCAACGTATGCTTGTTAAAGAACATTTTACAGAAACCTATTTTAGCCTTGTAACAGAAACTGTATTTGAATCTAATCCAGCGTCCCCGTTATTCATTACAGAAAAAACTTACATGCCGTTTGTAAACTATCATCCATTTATTATAACTAGTGGTCCAGGGTGTTTGAGATATTTGCAAGAACAAGGATATCAAACATTTCCAGAACTGTTTGACGAATCATATGATAATGTTACTGACCGATCAAAACGACTATCAATTATAATGAGTAACATTGAAAAATGGTGTACAAAAGATATAAACGAATTGCACAAAGCATATTGGAGTGTGTGGGACAAAATAGAACATAACCACAAACATTTCTTTGCAAGAAAACATACATCAGAGTGGGTAAAATTATTAAATTTATTAAATGATAAGTAATAATATATGTTAAATGACGTACAGCCAAATATAGAAAAAACAAGAGGCAAAATGTTAATAGCAATGCCCCACCTTGCAGATCCTAGATTCTATCATAGTACTTTAGCAATCTACAAACATGATGATGATGGAGCAGGAGGATTAATATTTAACAAGCCAGCTAAATCAATTTTAATGAGTGATTTGTTTGCAGATATAGGTATTCCACTTTTACCAGATATGGGGGACATGCCTGTGTATTATGGAGGTCCTATTAATACACATCAAGTATTTGTTTTGCACTCAAACGATTACATAGATAAAGATACCATACCTGTGTGTGAAGGAGTGTCTATGACAACAAATAGAAATATCCTAACAGCGATTGCAAATAGAACTGGTCCAGTAAAATTTAAAATTTGTTTAGGTTGTGCTGTTTGGGGACCAAGGCAACTTGATAGTGAATTATCAGGTTCATGGCAACACAACGAATTAAGCAGTTGGTTGCATAGTGATTTAAAACAAAAAGATGTTTTCTCAACAATTAATATATGGCCGGTATCAGTTGAACGATACAGTAAAGGCGTAGCAGAAAATATACTGTCAAACTATATGGATAAAAAATATGCCTCAACAGATAGATCATAATAATAGTACATACATAGTTTACGATTTTGATTGTGGACGTGATCGAGGAATGGCTGACTTAAGAAATACTATTGTAAATTATATACAACAAAAAGAAAGTCCATATATTGTAATTTCAAATGCGTTTGAAGGAGAAATACATCATAAGCAACCAGATACATTTTTAGAACAATTACACACTATTTTAAGAGAATACGATAGTAAAAAAGTTATACTAGTTATGTGTGATGCAAATCTAAAACAAAATTACAAACGTTGGTGTAAAAATCATAAAGAAAAACAAGTAATAGGACACTGTGTTTATTTTCCATACACACTACTTCAACGAACTATTAATCATTACAATAAGCATAGAATTAGAAAAAAAGAATTAAAAGACAAATATAAACATTTTGTATGTATGAATGCCGCGGCAAAACCACATAGGTTTAGAATGATTGAAAAATTATTTTCAAACAGTTGGAACGAGAAAGGATATATAACGTATCTAAATAGGTATGGTCCTAATACAAAGCACATGGCCAATGAAAATTTTCAAGGACAAGAATTATTATTAGACTTTAATTCTAAATCTATTGACGAAGAAAGTAATCAAGAGATATTACCAGTTCAATATAAACAAGCAGTATTTGATATAGTAAATGAAAGTATTGTGAGTGATACTAGTGTATTCATTACAGAAAAAATATGGAAGCCAATACTATATAGAAATCCTTTTATTGTTTTGGGATCAAAAGGAACTTGCAAACATTTAGAAAAGTTTTTTGGTATAAAGTTGTACCAGGATATGATTAACTATAGTTTTGACTATGTTGATTATCCTCAACGTTTTGATCGATTAGTAAACGATAACCTAAGACGTATTATGAGTACTCCAATTGCAGATCTTAATAAATGGCTAAACTCAGAATCAGTCCAATACACTTTATCATATAACCATACAAAATTAATTAATACACAAACACCAAACTTAATAGATTATATAGATAAGCAAACAAATGGATAAAGACCACGCATTAAAAGAATCAAAACGTTTTTGTATGCTACCATGGACACATTTACATTCATGGCCAGATGGTAGAGTACTACCTTGCTGTATGGCTCCAATGGATGAAATACTTGGTAACTTAAAAAATCAATCATTTGAAGAAATATGGAATTCAGAAAAACTTAAAAAAATGCGTGTGGCTATGATTAATGACAAGCCAACCAAAGAATGCACTCGCTGTTACTCCATGGAGAAGAGTGGTTTGAATACTACCAGGACATGGGCCAATGAAGCATTTGAAAATCATTTTGATAAGGTAGGAACTACAAAAGAAGATGGCACAGTTGAAAAAATTAACTTGCCTTATATTGATTTTAGATTTTCAAATTTGTGTAACTTTAAATGTAGAACATGTGGACCAGATTTGTCTTCAAGTTGGTACGAAGACAATGTAAAGTTATATGGTCCATTAAAGCAACCAAAAATTATACGTCCATATAAAGACGAAGAAGCATTTTGGAAAAAAGTAGAACCATATATGGATGGCTTAGAAGAAATATACTTTGCAGGTGGCGAACCATTAATAATGGAAGAGCATTATAGAATTCTTAAAAAATTAGATGACCGCAAAATGTATCATGTTAGATTAAAGTATAATACAAACTTTTCTATAATGACTTACAAAAAATTAGATGTTATGGAAATATGGAGTCGCTTTGAATCTGTTAAGATAGGTGCATCATTAGATGGTATGGGAAAACAAGGAGAGTATTTACGTAAAGGTCAGTCATGGGAACAAGTTGAAGAAAATAGAAAGCGTATGTTTGATATATGTCCAGATGTATATGTATTTCTTGCAACATGTTTAAATGTATATAATAGTTTTCATGTACCAGACTTTCATCACGAATGGATACAAAAAGGTTGGGTTGATGCCGTAGGTGGCAGTTTAATTAATCCATTGTTTGTACCAGAAGAGTTGTCAATACAAATACTACCATTAGAAATTAAAAAACGTTTAGAAGAAAGATATGTTAAAGAGCAAGAATGGTTTGACACATATACTAACAATAAAGAAAAACGTTATGATAAACTAATACATTTTATGTATGAAAAAGATTTACAGCATTTAATACCAAAGTTTTGGGAAAGAACTAATATGGTTGATAAACTGCGTAAAGAAGATTTTATTTCACTGTTTCCAGAACTTGCGGACCTAAGAACTCATTCATCATCCTAGTGTGTCCTTTTTCATCTAAATGAAAACCTTTATCAATTACAAACTCATCTAAGAATTTTTTACCCATCGATGATTCCATACAAGCATATTGTCGTTCACCAAACAAATGAGATTTAAATGTAGGTCGAAACTTTAGCCAATAAAAAGGAATAACAGTTTTTCCTTTAGCTTTTAAAAAATCTATTAAAGAATAAACGTGTGAATAATAAAAATATCTATAGGCTTCGTTTGCATCAGTTTGTTCATGCCATACTGCAATGTAATTTTTAAACTGTTCATAACTAATAGGTGGGTTGACTTTATCTTTAATGTCATCGTTGTATATTTTTTTAAGTAACCAATCATACTCTGAGCTGTTATTATATGTACTTGCTGACCAACCTAACCCCGGACTTAAATGTATCCATGCTTTACTATTGTCCCATATCTTAAAATAATCTGGTGCATCTTCATCATATCCAAATTTATATAAATTATTTTCAGTTTCATTAATAGGATCAAGAAACATCATTGATCGATCATAGGTAGTTATTTGTACAACAAATATATCTGGATCAAATTCTTTTAATAAAAAATTTGCTGACAAATGATTATGCATGACACTTGATCCGGCTCTGCCAGCATTATAAATTGTTGATTGTATTTTGTGTTTTGTATCTAACCAAACTTTTAAAATATGCGGCCAAGTTTGTTGTGGTTCTAAATTTAATCCTTCAGTAAATGAACAACCTAAACAGGCAATTTTATATTTGCTTTGCATAGTCTTTTACTTTACCAAACATATTATAAGCACCATTACGTCTATTGGGAGATAGTATAGATGATAGTTTTAGCCCTTCGATCATTGCATCTAGGTCTGTATCTTGTATTTGTTGTTTAGTTGTATTACTAAAAATATCAGCTACTAGTGTTGCTACACCTTTTGTAATATGTGCATCTGAATCTGCCATAAAACTCATTAGATTGTTTTCATATTTTGGAACTAACCATACTTTACTCATACATCCAGGTACTATAAAGGTTTCAATTCTATATTCGCTAGGCATACTTTTTTGAGATCCAAGGTCAATTAAATACTGATATTTGTCCATATTATCAGTAAGTAATTCAAGTTCTTCTTTATAATTTTTATATTTTTCTTGTATAGACATTTAAACCTTTTTGTGCTATGTTAAATATAGTTATGCATACTCCAAACTCATTTTGTATATTACCGTGGATCTCATTAGAGTCCACAGCCGCCGGCTGGGTAAAACCGTGTTGTATGTATAATATTAACATGAGTGATAGTAATAAGCAAGACTTTAATTTAAACAATAACACACTAGACGAAGCATGGCAAAGTGAGTATTATAGAAATCTAAGACAAGAATTCTTAGATGGTAAAAAACCACAAGGTTGTACAAGGTGTTGGAAAGAAGAAGCAAGTGGTAAAACTTCTAAACGTATTAGAGATAATGCTAGATTTAAACATCATATAAACAAAGACATATTACAAAATCCTAAAATAAAATACTTGGATTTAAAACTTGGAAATATTTGTAATTTGAAATGTCGTATATGTGGAACACATTCAAGTTCAAAATGGATAGCTGAACAACAACATTATGATAAACAAGACCATCACGAAGAAACACATATCAGACATAGTTGGCCGGAAACAAATAAAGAGTTTTGGCAACAACTTGAAGAACTACTTCCAACTTTAGAATATATAGATTTTACTGGCGGTGAACCTTTTATGATTAAAGATCAATTTAAACTTTTAAAGTTTTGTGTTGAAAAGGGTTATGCAAAAAATATTGGTATACACTATAATACAAACGGAACACAGTTACCAAACGAAGCACTAGAGTCTATATGGCCACACTTTAAAACTGTTGACGTTCAATTTTCAATTGATGGAATTGGTGAGCAATTTGAATATCAAAGACACCCTGCTAAATGGGATAGGGCATTGGAAGTTTTACAAGCATTTAAAGATAAACAAAGTAAAAAATTTACAGTTGGTATATGTCATACTATTAATATCTTTAATGTATTTTATATTCCGGAATTTTTAGAATGGGCTAGTAATTTTGGTATAAGTGTATATCTAAATAGTTTGCATTATCCTAACTATTATAATATACAATGTTTACCACTACATGCTAAAAAAAGAATAAGTGAAAAGTTATCTGCACATTCTAATCCAAATGTAAAAACATTTATTGATTATATGAATCAAGATACAGATGGTTATTGGGAATGGATGAAGTTTGTAAATTGGACTGTACGTAAAGACGAATTTAGAAAAGAAAAATTTACTCAAACATTTCCAGAACTTGCAGAGCTTTCAGAATACAATAAATATATTAAAGAGGATAAAAATGATTAACTGGATTAAAAATAAATGGATAGACTTTAAAATTTGGAGAGCCTATCGTAAAAAAATAAAAAAACTTAGAAAACAAGACCCTTTCATTTATNGATAATGAATGATAANAGTCAACTTATCAGACATATTAAAAAAGTTTTAAAAGGTAGTGTTATGGATTTAGATTGGGCATACGACGATTGTCGTTTAGAAAACAATGGTCTCATTCGATCAGGGTGTGGATATAATCAATCATTTAGATATACTGCTGAATTTAATAAAGATATTAATATGAAAATTATAGAATGGTGTGATAGGAATTGTAATGGTAAATTTGGATGGTACTTCCAAATAAAGAAACCTACTGCTAAATGGCCAACAAGACAACAAGCAGTTTTTACTTTTCAAAAGAAAATAGACTGTATTAATTTTAAATTAAAACAATTATAGTTGACAAATATATTTTTTGTAGTATAGTGTAATTATGAACATTGGTAAAGACGAATTAGAAATGGTTAAGATTACATGTACAGATACCGGCGTAACATCACAAGCTGAAGTATGGAAGCGTCATTCAAACGGAGATATCTCTATGTTATTAGAGAATACTATAAAAATGCATTTTAAGAAATATAATGGAAACGTTTGGACTTGCGAAATGATTGGCAAAGAATTTGTATATGATATTAGGCAACAATAGAATACTGTTAATAGTAATATTGTTTGTTTTGATAGGGTTAGTTCCTTATGCTCTAGGACAATGGATAGACGGTGATAACTTACTGTTTGGATTAGAGCTTAAACCTTTTTGGCAATTTCAAATAAGAAATTGTCCTGCTTGTTAATTGTAAACGTAATTAGATAATAAACTATCGTAATCTTTGAGATATGTTTTTCGATATTTGTCTTGAATCTTTGTCATTACTCTAAACTTTATCCATTTTTCTTTATCAGCTTCTTTATTCAACATTGTTTTACAATCGTTGATATTTTTTATATCATCTTTATCGAGCCATTTATGTTTAAGTAAGTTACTAATATTTTCATTCGCAACTATTTTAACTTCGTCTGGCAAGTGTCTTGCTTGTAAGTAAGACGGTCCTATAAGTACTCTTTGATTGGTTAAAATTTTAGAATCATACTCTTGTTCTAGATTGTGATTGTATTCATATAGTTCTTTTATTTTTGTTGAGTTACAAATCTGGTAGCTACTGTTACAACTAAACTTAAACCATTTTGAATTTCCAAAACCAAAAGTACTAACTTTATTAATAAACAAATTCATTTGTTCCCACGAAAATATTTTATCACTACGCATATACTCAAACATATTTCCTACAACATCTAAACTAACATCTAAATGTAATAATTTAAATCGATCAAACTCTTGTAATTTATCTACATCAACTTTTGATCCATTTGTTGTTATTGTTAAAAAGATTTGTTCTGGCTTTGCATATTTGTATAAAATATCTTTTACATTGTATAATGTTTTTCCTATAAAAGGTTCCCCACCTGTTATCCAAATTTGTGTAACATCTTTTAATCTATCTTTATTTTTATATAAAAAGTCTTCAACATCATTAATATTTTTATGTTGTCCTGCATGTTCTTCATCATATTTTATAAAGTCTGTTGGATGATTCTGCTTCATATAATTGTGTTCTGGTATAAGGCTGTTACTATACTTTGGTGAACACATTCTACATTTGAAGTTACATACGTTGTTAAAATTTAAAAACAAGTGTCGTACTGTATTGTTTGTTAGGGTAGGATTGTCATATGCATTTTCTGATAGCCTATTTCTAGTTTTACCTTCTAACCATTTAAGTCTTTGACTTGTAACATCAAAGTCTTCTTTAGTTTTGCAACTATGACATCCTGGTAGATCCCATTTTCCATCTAACATAGATTTTCTAAGATCTTGGAAACTTTGATTGTCCCAATCTAAATCATAGCTCATTAATTCTTCACTCATCATACAACGAGTTAAGGCACCCATAGGGTGGTAACTAACTGCTACAAAAGGAATAGGACACCATGTGTCTGAATGTTGTTTTTCTTTTGACATAATGTGTTTATTTAACTATACTATAAAAATCTAGACAATACAATCATTAATGACCCAGATACTGCGGTTCCCACAAGCATAGATAACCAAAATCCATAATTAGATATCATGAATACAAATATTGGAAAGAACAATAAACTAACAAGCACAAAGTAAACAGTGTTCATACTTATTGTTTTGAACGTGTCTACATCTACTCCTGCATAGTACATAAAGATAAACGAAACAAATGTAGCTAAAGGTATGCCTAATATAAAGGCTCCTATAGTTGGATACCTTTGGCTAACTGTACTAACAGTGGCAATAACTATGCCACCTATGATTGCTTTAAGTAGTAATTCCATTTAAATATGTCCTCTTATATTCCACCATTCTTTTTCTTTTCCATCATAACATCTCGCAGTCATAACTCCTGGCTTTGGCATTGCATTGAAAAATTCCATTTGTTCTACACACTGTTCTTTTGTATCGTAGAACTTTCGTTCACTTTCAAACCAGCCGCCTTCGGGTCCTGCTATAAAATATAATAATACTAATGCCCACTTCATTTAATAAGTCCTTTTAAGTTACTTCCTTTAGATCCATAATAGTATTTAATCTCATTATACAGTTCTTTGTTGTGATGATGAAAATTTTCTTTTCTGGCATTATCAAAATAGAAAATACTAGAAAGCATTTTTTCTATCGTATCTGATTTGTTTGGATTTTTTGTTCTAAGAAACTGTGCAATATTATGTTGCCAATGTGTATGGTATTCATATTTTTTAATTAACTTATCTTTTATTGGCTGTGGTAAAATCCTTGGATCAAAGTTTCCATGACTAGCAAAGTGTTTTTGTTCGGATGATATATTATACCCTAAATTGTTAAACCCTTTTTCTATTTTATCTATATGCCAAATATTAAATATACTAACAGTTGGATCTAATACTGGTTCGACATTACTACCATTTTTAGCATAGTAGTATCTTAGTTTACAATATTTTTTTAAATTTTCTTTTACCTCTTTCCATACTGCTAGTTTTCGTTGATATTCAAATCTTTCTCCAATATCATCAATACTTAATGATAGTTTTATCTTTTTAAAATGTCTCCATATCTTTAATTGCTTCAGTGTTGGAAAATATGTGCCATTGGTATTATAACGTATTGTTATTTCATTTGCATCAATATCAGAATCAATTATTGCTTGTAACATCTTAAAGTGTTCTGGAACCATAAAAGGTTCTCCACCCATAAAGTGTATAGTTGATATTTCTTTAAAGCTATTAATATCTTGCCAGAACCCATCATTGTCAACCCAATCACAACTAGAAGTATATTTAAATTCTCTACTGTCTTTAAATTTTTTATCTGTTAATCCTCTATCAAATCTATACTCATAAGTTTCTTTGGTCCACTGACTACTGTTGTGTATTCCACATATACGACATTTTAAATTACATCTATTACCTGGTTTTATTTCTAACCATTTAAGATGTTGTTGTCGACCTTCGTCATCGCCTTGCATTGCTTTGTATGTTTGTTCTAGTGTTTCTGGCATTGTACTAAATTTTACTCTATTACTAAATTTTGTGTTATCAACCCAACAAGCATTACACAAACTACTTTTTTTATTTTGATTAAATGTTTCGACAAACTTTTGTCTAGTATGATGATTAAATGTTTCGCCTATTGATTTATTGTTTATGTTTAAATCTTTAAATGGTTTACCTACACAGCAAGGACGAACATCACCATTAGATTCTACAGCCATGTGTGTATAAGGCATAGAACAATAACCGTGTCCTTCTTTAACTAACCAGTCTTGTACTTGTTTCTTTTTTATTGGATCGTACATAATTAAAAATAATCCTTAAAGTATTTTCCTGTTGGTGTATCTATAAATTTAACATCAAGTACAGAGTCAAGTTGCTTTGTGTAATCAATAAAGTTATCAAAGTGCTTTTTATTATAGCTAGTGTTTAGCATTGACTGTTTTAATACTGTAAACTCGTTTTGCATATCATTAACAATGTTAGTTGTTATGTTGTTAGGTAATATGCTAGGATTCACATACTGTGGAGAATATACAAAGTTGTTTAGGTCTCCATACTTGTATTGCTTCATATATTCAAGAGTGCGTGTTGTATCACCTACTGTGTGTGATGTTATCAAAGGTCCAAATAGCCATTTAATATTGTATTGTTCTGCTACACTGTTTAGTTTTTTTACATTTGAATTAAATGTATTCCACGACCCGTGTACTCTACTGTACTCGTATGTTTCTTCGATGCCTTCTAAACTTACAGTTATATGAGTTGATTTAAACTTAGATAGTTCTGTGTCAAACCATATAGGCCATCTTTGCAGATTAGTAACTATATGCAAGTGTACATGATGTGGATGTTTTAAACTTTGAATAAACTCTTGTATTTCTGGTTGTACTGTTGGTTCTCCACCTTTGATACTTACAACTACAGTTTTAAACTGTGTACGTTGATTAGCATCTTTTAATATGTGTTTAACTGTATCGTTGTTCCATTTTCTATTACTGTGTTTTTTAAATCCAATTAGATAATCTCGATCAAGCTGTTGTCCAAGTTTTTCCCATTTGGATGAGTATTCTGAGTTACACATTGTACAAGCAAGATTACATACGTTGCTTAATTGTAGATCATAAAAGAAGTCATATCCTTTTGCTTTGTAGCTGTCAAAGAATGCTTTGCGTCCAACAGGACCTTCTTTGCTTTTTTTGATACAGTAGTTACAAGCAGTTTTAATTTGTTCTTCTGTCAGTGTATGGTACTTGCTTAATGTGTTAGTAATCGATTGATCATACGTTTGGCCACTGCTTTTGAATACGCAACAAGGTCTAAACTTATTGTCATGTTTTATTTCAAGGGCATTTGTTTTAGCCCAACAGTTGTCAAATATATTGCTCACATCAGTATTTATTTGGGTGGGTAATCCGGGGTCGTTATATTGCATCTTTTGTATGCGAAAATTTTTTTGTAGGGGTGTTTATATTGCATAGTTTGTATTAGCGATTTTTGTATGTGCGGGGTATATTGCATAATATTGTATTTGCGGTGTATGTGGCGGTTAAATTATATTTTACGTATTTGCGGGACTTTTTTACAACGTATAGAAACCTGTTAATACAATTAGATAGTATTCGATACGGCTTTACCTTCTCGCTAAAGGAAAATACACTTACGTGCATTTTCCAGCTCTCGCAGGGACTCTAACTATAGGCCACTATGCTCCACCATGTGCAATGTTAAATAACGTTATGCTCCACAGTACTACACAGTGTACACTATACATCACCGTCCTCTCTATGCTTGTACTCACAGGATGTACAAACATAAACTGGTTTCCCAGCAAACAGTTCACTACAGATGATTGGCGTCGCAATCCTATTTTAAGCGTCACACAGCAGTGTCTAGATGATTTTATAACTACACGTAGCATACACGTTGACACACTGCAAAATTGTGCTGAACTGAATGTAACTATAGCTGAATTTTAGCTAAATATTCTACATGTATGATAAAGAAACCCTAGTATTAACAGCATGTGCAGTTGCTTGGTGGTTGATATTCATTAACATGTGTATATAGTATTTCCACAGTAGTTCCACAGTTAACCATAGTGAGTTGTATCTCGCCGCGACAGATACAATCAAATAGCTCTTTGCAGTCGCCATTCGTTTTTTTAACAGTCCACCCTGTAGGCCACTGTGCTTCACGTTGAGTCCATTCTGATCTATAGCTTCACTACTGTTGCTTGTCCACAGTGCTTTACTATCGTTTATGGTTGAACACAGTACTTGTCCGCGGGGTATGTTGGTTATGTTAGTTGTTTTGTGCTTAACACAGTACATTACAGAATTCTATACGTATAGCATAAATTTTTTTACTGCAATTTTTTTAGTACACCCATATACATTACAGCCAAACTTTTATACACCCTTCTACCTTTTTGTCCTAAAAAAGTTACGTCGCCATTAACCACCTCAGAGCAGATTTACAGGCCACTAGCTTTACATGGTCGGCCAGGATAAAAATTATTTTATTTTTCTAAAAGATCTTATACGACTTGTCAGTCATAAAAAAAGGCCCCGTAGGGCCTTTAGTGTGTTTATTATTATAGTGTGTTATGCTACCTTGCTTAACATAGTAGCAGGTACGTTGTATCGCATAGGGTATCCTGATGATCCCTTTACTGTAACTAATATATACTTCTGCTTGATCTTGTCTACAGTTCCTGTATATACTGATCCATTACGGCTAGTGAACTTAACACTATCACCAGCAATGAAGTTACGTCTTGCTTCTGATGCCAAATAGTTCTGCTTTAGTTTAATAGCATCTATCACTTGTGATACTTCATATGTGCTATCTAGATTCATTATAAGGTCTATTGCCTTTTGCATTGTTGATTTACTCATTAGTCAGCCCTCCCAATTCCATATGCTGTCATACCGTGTTGCTTTAATACATTAGCGAATGCATCGCAGGCAATCTCTTTAAGGTCTAAACTCTGTGTGTGTGAGTTAGGATGTCCGTCCATGAACTTGTAATAGGATATGTCCCATCCACCTCTATATGCATTGCTACCAATGTCATTCTTCTTACACCACGAAACAAATGATCCTCTTGCAGGAACTATGTTCACATGTCCAAACCCACAGTACATAGGTTCACCATGCTTGGCCACAAACTCAGTTACTGCCTGTTGAGCGGCCTTTGATGCTTCAATGTAGATATCTTGGGGGTTCTTGCCCTCTGCTACAAACTTCTTTACTTCTATTGCTTCTTGCATATATATTGCTCCTTTGTTTATAGTATTATAATATAGCCTTATAGGGTTCTGTCAACCATTTATTTGGCCAAAAAAAAGGGTGTAAACCTTGAAGATCTACACCCTAGTTATACGTCATATTTAGAAAGGAACAGAAACTATGACGTAATTCTATTAGAAGCCATGCTACGTTTCATACACGTAGCTCGAGCCAGCTTCTTCCAATCCGGAGTCATCTTCATCAAGTCAGCTATTTTAGTGACCATCCTAAGTGATATCTCATTAAGCGAGTCTTTGGCATCCCAAATAAACTCAATCAACTCCTGTACTTGCTCCGGAGGAAACTTGTATTCGTGTAACATATCACCATCAGCGATGATCTGTTTACATCTCACATTCTATCTCTAACTGAATCCATTGTAAGATCCAAGTAGTGACATCTTGACATAACTGCCTGCAAGTGATCCTGTAGCTTCTTTGACTTAACATAGTCAAACTTGATGTTGGTGATCATTATCACACTACCTTGGAATTCAAATCTATCCGGCACACCCTCATTGGCAAGTACTCTGGATTCTGTATTCCAACTTATGTAACGTTTCTTACTTGAGTCTAGTGCGGCCTTCAATATGTTTAGTGCTACATCATCAAACAGGATACTGTCACAGTCATCCAACACTAGTATGTGTCCTGGGGATGAAAACTTGTACAGTTTCTGATACAAACCAATGGCACTCATTGCACCACGTACAATCTCAAACTTAGGCTTGCTTTCAGATATCTTGTCAAAGATGCCTGCTTCGTTTAGTTTCTCTTCAACACCATATGACTTACCAACTCCTGGAGGTCCTGAAACTATCATTGCTCTAACAGTTCCTTCCATAGTCGCTTCCGTCATTGTGTCCAAGATATCAAAACGTTCTCTGATTCTCTCAATGGCCTTCTCTTCTGTTTCACCAGGAGCATTTAAGTTAGTAGACGAAACTGACTTTTCAAACTCTGTTTCGTTAACAAACTCATATGACTTAGGAGACTCACATCTGATCTTAATGTTACGATCTGGAAAGCCTTCTATCTTACTGGAGTCAACAGTAACGAAGCCTCCTTGCTTGTCTGTGGCAAATGCATTAACCAATGGAAACATGGTTCCTGCTACGGATGTCTGCTTACCTTTTATTCTGTAAGCGCCATCTACGATCTTTATAAATGTATTTTGCATAGTGTTCCTTTCTTTGCAATTGTTATATTATTATATTAGCACCGTTCTAGGATCTGTCAACCGTTTATTTTGCTATGCAATTTGGGTTGAAACTGATCGTATCATCAATACCTTTTGTCTTTCTCTTCGAGTTCCATACAGGATCATTTACCATATCAACATCAGTCACGATCTTCATCAATGTGTCTATAGCCATAGAGTCTTGATGCGTGTGCCATCTTGCGTGTGCTGGGTTGGTAGATACATTACTATTGTATTCTCCTGTGAACTCTCTGCTTAAATATGCATCACGATCTAGTATAGCTAGGTTAACCAATTCACTTGCTTTAACTAATTTGTTCATGATGCTTTTGGGAATTTCTGCACCCCATAACTGTGCTACATATACATAAGCCAACGCAGAGTTATGTCCATATGAGTGATACCATTGTGCTCTTACTCCTCTAAAACTATTGTTGTTGATGTATCCATCCTTGTAATATACTGTGTCTATCTGTTTTAATCTTGTGTTGATCTCTTTGGCCGCTAACTTCTTATTGTTAGTCCAAGACGCATATAATAAGATTGGTGTACCACCATCGGCATTTTGATAAAAGCCTCTATCTTTTACTTTACCTTCTGTAGGCTTTAGAAACTTCTTGTACATCTTTTTAATATACTTGTCTACAATTTTAAATTGTTTGTCATCCATGTATGGCTTTAACCATATAGCAGTAATCATATAATTACCAAATACATCTCTTGCAAACTGATATTCATGATATGGACATGGTGCATTAACATCACTGTTCTTCCAACATCTAGGCTTCTTCTTAGAATCTAAATAACCTAGTGAGTCATGTAGTGTGTTGGCTTTAGCAAGTTGTACAGCCAAGTCTACCGCAATCGAAATTGCTTTTTCATTACCATTACCAATTGCGTTGTGTGTTGCAACCATAAATGTTATTGCAGGACCTGTTATGTTCTGATGATTGACTGTTAATGAGTTGCTGTTCTTCTCGTGGTCAGCATGCCAATCATAACCAATTAGGCCTTGTACTCTTTTGATGTTGTAGCCTATATCAAATGTTGCACCACCCATTGCTGAACATTGTCCAATCTCTGTTGTATAAAAGTTTCCCGGAAACTCAATATCTTTTGCTTTTACTTTTGCATTAGCAATGCCGGGGAATAAGATTAATAATAATAAAATAGGTACAACTATTGTCATAGGCCAAAAGTGTAAAAATTCTAGTATTTGTTTTTTAGTTTGTCTTTTCATTTGTTTTTGTTCCTTCTGTTTATATTATAATAATAGCATAACATAGGATTCTGTCAACCCCTTATTGTGCAAGTAATAATTGATCGTTTAAGTAGAACTCAACTAATGTAGACTTGTTAGTTACTTGGTTCCAATCAACTTTACATACAGCCTTATAAGGAATCGTGTTACCAAAACCATTCATCATTTCACCGTTTCTAGTTATTAAGAATCTGTGCTTGCCTGATCCTGAAAAGTCTTTCCAAGATTTTGCATCATAACCCCAATCAGCGTCAACTTTACTAGGATATGTTGCTGAAGCTTTTACTGCCTTTGTACAGGCATAAGCAAGTGTACCTTCATGCTTCTTCATCTTTTGTTCTACTGTTAGTACAACCGGCTTCTTAACTTCAACCTTTGCAACCTCTACTTTAGGTTCTTCGATTTTCTTTTCTATAGTTGTTGATGTTTTAGATACTGTGTTATTATCTGTAGAATCATAAAAGAATACAAATCCAACGAATATGATACATATTGCTCCTACTATTTGAATTGTTCTTTTAATTAAAGTTCCTATAAAGTTAAACATTTATTCTCCTTTGTTTCTGTTTATATTATAATAATAGCATGATATAGGTTTCTGTCAACCACTTTATTTCATAAAAGTATGGTTACCTAAAGAGCCTATTCTTTCTT
>JGI24003J15210_10000132_pt1 | contig 29864 bp, 14 predicted proteins | sample LinPmetageLP28_FD_15210 | JGI IMG/M metagenome (IMG submission 15210)
GCCGATCCAAGACGGTATGGATCGTCCTAAGACAGAACTGGCGTATAGGGTTCCGGCTTCAAAACTTACTAGAAGAAAGCTTGAGAGTAATGAGCAACTAAAAGAACTTGACGGGCTTGATACAACTATTGACTGGAAAAATACAGGTGACAACTCTTACGATGGTGAAAAGTTAAAAATATTAGCTCACGATGAAAGTGGTAAATGGGAAAGACCTGATAATATATTAAATAACTGGAGGGTTACAAAAACTACATTAAGACTAGGGAGTAGAGTTATAGGAAAATGTATGATGGGTAGTACCTCAAATGCTTTAAACAAAGGTGGAGAAAACTTTAAAAAACTATACGGAAATTCAAACGTTGAAAAAAGAAATAAAAATGGACAAACAGCTTCTGGACTCTATTCTTTATTCATCCCTATGGAATGGAACTACGAAGGATTCATGGATTCTTACGGATCACCTATATTCACTGCGCCAGCAGATCCAGTTGTCGGAATTGATGGTTCTACGATTACAGTTGGAGTCATCGAGCATTGGGAAAACGAAGTTGAAGGATTAAGAGGAGATCAAGACGCTTTAAATGAATATTACAGACAGTTTCCAAGAACTACAAAACACGCTTTTAGAGACGAAACAAAAGATAGCTTATTTAATTTAACAAGAATATACGAGCAAATAGATTACAATGAAGATCTAGTTAATAGACACTCTGTTAGTACTGGCAACTTTTCTTGGTTACACGGTATTAAAGATACTCAAGTAACTTTTATGCCAAGTCAAAATGGAAGATTTTCATTATCTTGGGTTCCACCTAATAATTTGCAAAATCAAGTGATTATAAAGAATGGAACTAAATACCCAGGCAATGAACACATAGGCGCTTTTGGATGTGATAGTTATGATATATCAGGAACAGTTGATGGAAAAGGTTCTAAAGGTGCATTACATGGGTTAACAAAGTTTAGTATGGAAGATGCTCCATCTAATCAGTTTTTTTTAGAATACATAGCGAGACCTGATACAGCTGAAATATTTTTTGAAGATGTGCTCATGGCTTGTGTGTTTTATGGAATGCCAATACTTGCTGAAAACAATAAACCTAGATTACTTTATTATTTTAAACGTAGAGGTTATAGAGGTTTTAGTATAAACAGACCTGATAAATTATATAACAAGTTGTCGGTAACTGAAAAAGAAATTGGAGGAATACCTAACTCTAGTGAAGATATTAAGCAAGCTCACGCGGCTGCAATAGAATATTATATAGAAAATCATGTAGGAAGACTAAATGATGATTACGGTAATATGTATTTTCAAAAAACTTTAGATGACTGGGCTAAATTCAACATAAATAATAGAACAAAACATGATGCTTCTATTAGTTCTGGTTTAGCTATAATGGCTTGTAATAAAAACAAATATAGACCTGTAGCTGATAAAATTATAGATAAAATTAGTTTAGACATACGTAGATATAACAATGAAGGATCTACTTCACAAATAATATAGTGCATGAAAAAAATTTCAAATACATATAGCTCTTTCCCTGATCAGGTAGTATCTGATGAAATAAAAAAAAGTATAGAATACGGAGAACAAGTTGGTCAAGCTATTGAGGGTGATTGGTTTAGTGGTACTAGATCTGGTGTTGAGAATAGATTTAATACACAGTACAATAACTTTAGGATGCGTAGGCTTTATTCAAGAGCCGAACAACCAGTTCAAAAATATAAAGATGAAATGGCTATTAACGGTGATTTATCTTATTTAAATTTAGACTGGAAGCCAGTGCCTATTATACCTAAATTTGTAGATATAGTTGTAAATGGTATGGATGACAAGGTTTACGATGTAAAAGCCTCTGCTCAAGATCCAGAGTCAAGAAGACAAAGATCCCAATATGCTCAAGATATATTGGCAGACATGGAGACAAAAGAGTTTCTTCAAGAGTTAGATACTGCTGTAGGTATAAACTTATTTAACACAGCTGATCCAGAACAGTTACCTGAAAATCAAGAAGAATTAGATATGCATATGCAACTAAGCTACAAGCAAGCTGCAGAGATATCTTGTGAAGAAGTTATAAGCAACACACTAGCTTATAATAAATATAATCTAGTAAAAAGAAGAGTGTTAGAAGATTTAGTTGTTTTAGGTTTAGGTATAACTAAAACAAGCTGGAACAAAGCTGAAGGAGTAAAAGTTGATTACGTTGATCCAACAAGAGTTGTTCATTCATATAGCGATGACCCAAATTTCCAAGACTTATGGTATGTTGGAGAGGTTAAAGCAATATCTTTAGCTGAAGCTAAAAAAGAATTTCCTAATCTAAATAATGAAGAATTAGAAAGGCTAGAACAATACCAAGGTAATAGTAGTTTTTTATATAACTGGAACGGCAGAAGAGATGGTAATGCTATTTATATATTGTATTTTGAATACAAGACTTATAGTGAGCAAGTGTTTAAAATTAAAAAAACATCTACAGGATTAGAAAAAGCATTAGAAAAACCTGATACATTTAATCCAGAAGCTAATGATAATTTTGATAGAGTTAGTAGATCTATAGAAGTGTTATATACTGGAGCTAAAGTTTTAGGGTATGATATGATGCTTGAGTGGAAGATGTCTGAGAATATGACTAGGCCTAAATCTAATTTAGTTAAAGTTAATATGAATTATAATCTATGTGCTCCAAAGATTTACCAAGGTAGAGTAGAATCTTTAGTAAGCAGAATGATGGGTTTTGCAGATATGATTCAATTAACACACTTAAAGATACAACAAGTAATATCTAAAATAATACCAGATGGTGTTTACTTAGATGTGGATGGTTTAGCAGAGGTAGATTTGGGTAATGGTACTAACTATAACGCTAAGGAAGCTTTAAACATGTATTTTCAAACAGGTAGTATACTTGGTAGATCAATGACTACAGAGGGTGAAATGAATGGTGGTAGAATACCTATACAAGAACTAAGTACAAATGATGGAGGTAGTAAAATACAATCTTTAATATCTACATACCAGTATTACTTGCAGATGATTAGAGACGTAACAGGTCTTAACGAAGCTAGAGATGGTAGTCAGCCAGATTCTAGATCTTTAGTAGGTTTACAAAAACTAGCTGCAGCAAGTTCTAATACAGCAACAAAGCATATATTACAAGCTATGTTATATATAACTGAAAAGACTTGTGAAAATATAGTGTTAAGAACTTCTGACTCTATTGAGTTTGCTTTAACGAATGAAGCATTAAAAAATAGTATATCAACTTGGAACGTAGGTCAATTAAGTGATATGAAAAATATTCATTTAGCTGACTTTGGTATTTATTTTAGCATAGTTCCTGATGACGTTGAAAAAGAACAATTAGAAGCTAATATACAGCAGGCATTATCTAGTGGAAGTATAAACCTGGAAGATGCAATAGATATTAGACAAATAAACAATTTAAAATTAGCTAATCAAACAATTAAGCTTAAACGTAAAAAAGCTGCAGAGGCCGCGCAGAAGGCTAACTTAGAAAATATAGAAGCTCAAGGAGCTGCTAACGCAGCCGCTAGTGAAGCATCAGCAATGGCAGAAGTTCAAAAGAAACAAGCTATAGCTGACACTCAATTAAAAGTTGAACAAGCTAAATCTGGCTACGAAATAGAAAGAATAAGAGTTGAGGCACAAGTTAAAAAAGACTTAATGGAGCTAGAGTTTAATTACAATATGCAACTAGGTCAACAAAAAGTTAATACTGTTGCAAGCAGAGAAAAAGAAATAGAAGAAAGAAAAGATAAAAGAACTAGAATAGTAGGTACTCAACAGAGTATGATAGCTAATCAAAAGCAAAGAGAATTAGATCCTATTGATTTTGAAGATCAAGGTTCTATAGAGGATTTACAAGATCCGTTAGAAGGTATATTATCTTAAAGATAGTATATATTATTAATTATTATATTATATTATATTATGTCAGAAGAAGTAAAACAAGAAGGCTCCTTTAAAGTTTCAAAAAGAAAATCACAAGGTAAAGCTAAAAATTTAGGTAAAATAGATAACATAACTAAAGTTGATTTAAACGCAGAGAAAAAACAAATTGAAGCAGATAAAGCACCTACAAAAGTTACAGTGCCTAGTACAGATTCTAAAGTAGAAGAAAAAAAAGAAGAAGTAAAAAAAGAAGAAGTAAAAGTTGAAAACACTTTAGAAGAGGTTATTGAAAAGAAGGAAGAAATTAAAGAGGTAGTTGAAGAAGAAGTAGAAGTAATAAAAGAAAAGTCTGTTGAAAAACTAGTTAATGAAACTAAAGAAGCTATAAGAGATGAAAAGGTTTTAGGTAAACCTTTGCCAGAAAATATAGAAAAATTAGTGTCATTCATGGATGAGACAGGTGGAACTGTAGAAGATTACGTAGCTTTAAACAAACCATACCATGAGTATAATGACGACGACGTTATTAAAGAATACTATAAAAAAACTAGACCGCATCTTAATGATGAAGAAGTTAGATTCATAATGGAAGATAATTTTAGTTATGATGAAGAAGCGGACGAAGAGAGATTTGTGCGTAAGCAAAAGTTAGCGCATAAAGAAGAAGTTGCAAAAGCCAAGAACTTTTTGGAGCAAATGAAAGGTAAATACTATGATGAAATCAAGTTGAGGCCATCTGTTACTAATGAGCAGAAGAAAGCTATGGACTTTTTCCAACGATACAACAAAGAGCAATCAACTATAGCAGATAAGCGTAGTGAGTTTATTAATAAAACTAGAAACTATTTCCAAGACGAGTTTGAAGGTTTCAATTTCGACGTAGGAGAAAAAAAGTTTAAGTACAAATTATCAAACAATAATGATATAATTGAAGGTCAAACAGACGTCGGTAAGTTTATTAATAAATTTATGGATAAAGACGGTTCTATTAGTGATCTACAAGGTTATCATAAAGCTATATACACTGCTAAAAATTCAGATAGAATTGCACAACATTTTTATGAGCAAGGGAAAGCCGATGCTACTAAAGAAATTATTGCAAAATCTAAGAACATAACTACAGATAGTAGACCCGTTAATACTAGTGAGTCTACTACAGGTAATTGGAAAGCTAGATCTCTATCTACTGTTGATGAAACTAAGTTGAAAATCAAAAGAAAAAACATAAACAAATAAAAAAAACAAGATGAGTTTAATACCCGGTGGGAGTTTTCCCGCATCAATTATACCCATGCCAACACAAGTAGCTGTTCAAGGAAACTATATTAATTTCCAAGATACAGGTGCTGCTGGTGGTGTTGCGAATTTTTCGCAATGGGCACAACAATATCTACCTGAGCTTTATGAGCAAGAAGTAGAAAGATACGGAAATAGGACTTTGTCCGGTTTCTTGAGAATGGTCGGAGCTGAAATGCCTATGACTTCTGATCAAGTAGTTTGGACAGAACAAAATAGATTACATATTGCTTATGACAACGTAGCTATTACTACAAATGCAGCTGGTTTTCCACTTCTTGATATAGTAATTACTCCAGGAGTAACTACACCAGTGCAGGCATCTTCAGGTGTAAGAGTTGGTAATACTCTTGTATTAACTGACAACGTTACTGGTTTAGTAAGTTTAAAATGTCTAGTTGTTGGAAGTAATGCAACTGGATTTACTTTAACTGCTCAATGTTATGATGCCGCTAATCAAGCTGCTATAACTGGAGCTGGTACTGTTTCTAGTCTATTTGTATACGGATCTGAATTTCCAAAAGGAAGTAATGGAATGCAAGGCGCTATTGAGCCAGGTGTTACTACTTTTAATAATTCTCCAATTATCCTTAAAGATAATTATGAATTAAGTGGTTCTGATTCTGCACAAATTGGATGGATCGAAGTCGCTACTGAAGACGGAACTTCTGGATACTTATGGTATTTAAAAGCTGAGTCTGAAACTAGATTAAGATTTGAAGATTATATGGAAATGGCAATGGTAGAAGGAGAATTAATGTCTACAGCCGCTACTGCTTTTGGTGCTAGTTTTACCCCAGGTGGAGCTGCTCAAAACATTAAAGGTTCTGAAGGATTATTTGCTGCTATCGAACAAAGAGGTAATGTATACCAAGGTTTTGCTGGAGCTGCTGCTCCTGGATCTGGTGCACTTGCTGATTTTGATGCTATTCTTAAAAACTTAGATAAGCAAGGTGCAATTGAAGAAAATATGTTATTCTTATCAAGGTCTACGGCTCTTGATTTTGATGATATGTTAGCTGCTACTAATGGTGGTTATGCTTCAACTCAATCTGCTTCTTACGGTTTATTTGATAATGAATCAGAAATGGCATTAAACTTTGGATTTTCAGGATTCAGAAGAGGTTCTTATGACTTCTACAAGACTGACTGGAAATACTTAAACGATGCTACTACAAGAGGAATGTCTAGAGAGATAGATGGTGTTATGATACCAGCTGGAACTTCTACAGTATATGATCAAATGTTAGGATCAAATATTAGAAGACCTTTCTTACATGTTAGGTATAGAGCTTCTGAAACTGAAGATAGAAGATTCAAAGCATGGATCACTGGATCTGTTGGTGGTGCTTACACTACTGATTTAGATACAATGAGAGTAAACTTTTTATCTGAAAGATGTTTAGTAACTCAAGCTGCAAACAACTTTGTATTATTCAAAGGAGCTTAATTAATTATTAACATTTTAAAAGATAAATTATGAGTATGTATATAAAAGGATTAAAAGTAGCTTCTACGGCAGCAGTGCCTCAAGAATCTTACGATTTAATCAACGTTGATGGAGTGAATAAAATCACTTTTGGTGGAACAGTGGGAAATGCCCACACACTAATTTTACATTATGATGGCTTAACACTATCTGATGGTGCTGGAACTACATTGTCTGAACAGACTTTAGAGATCCTTCTACCTAATACTAATGTAACTACTGCAGCAAATATAAGTTTTGGTTTTTATGATGCTATGTCGCAAGCGATACAGTCACCAGGAAGCCTTCCTTATTTATTTGGCCCAGACATTAATGGAGTATTTGGAGCTAGTGCTTTAATAACTTCATCTACAGCGTCTTACGGGACAATATCGTAAACAACAATAATAAGATCCCGCTTATGCGGGGTCTTTTTTAATTATTATATTATATTATATTATGGAAACAAAAGAAAATAAAACTACAGCTAAAGCTGTAAAAACTCCTGAAGTAAAAAAAGATACTTGGGAATACAAAATAAGAAATTATTATCTGTTAGGCGAGAAAGAGCCATTAACATATACTATACCTTCTAGACACTCTCAAAGATATCCACTAGTCTGGTTCGACAAAGACTTAGGTTATGAAAGAGAATTAAGATACGCTACAAATCAAAAAAGTGTTTTTGTAGACGAGCAAGAAGGTCAAGTAACTATGAAGCATATTATATTTAGAGATGGCTTGCTTATAGTACCTGCAGAAAAAAGAAACTTACAAGAGTTTTTAGAAAAACACCCACACAACGGTTTAATATTTGGAATGTACGATTCTGTTATTGAAGCAGAAGATGAGTTTGAAGAAATAGAAACTGAAATAGCAGCTTTAAATATGGCTTATGAAATGGATATAGATCAAGCAGAAGCTATAATAAGAGTTGAAATGGGATCAGATGTTACTAAGTTGAGTTCTAAGGAGCTTAAAAGAGATTTATTATTATTTGCTAAAAGACAACCAGATCTATTCTTAGACTTGGCTGAAGATGATAATATCATACTAAGAAACTTTGCTATAAAAGCAACTGAAGAAAAAATAATAGGCTTAAGTGATGATAATAGAACTTTCCTATGGAAAAGTAATGGACGTAAATTAATGAATGTTCCTTTTGACGAAAACCCTTACTCAGCAATGGCTGCTTGGTTTAAGACAGATGAAGGACTTGAAGTTTATAGATCTATAGAGAAAAAGTTCAAATAACAAGTGATTATAAATAAGGGTGGTTTTATCGCCACCCTTTTTTTTTAAATATAAAACATGGCATTACCCGGAACAATAGACGTAAACGAAGTATATACAACTGTATTAGCTATATTAAACAAAGAGCAAAGAGGTTATTTAACACCTTATGAATTTAATAAATTAGCTACGCAAGTTCAATTAGAAGTTTTTGAAAAATACTTTGAAGACCTAAATCAACAGCTAAGATCTCCTCAAAACTCTAGTGAGTATGCTGATAGGGTAAAAACTATAGAAGAAAAAATAGATAGTTTTAGAGTAACTAGACCTATACTTGTTGCGGCTGACGCCACTGCGCCTACATTTGCAGTAGCTGATATGTCTTCATTAACCGACCCAGGTATACCGCATAGATTTGGAGAATTAGAATTTCATGAACAAGGCTTGGCAGGAGTTAATTTACCTGTTGTAGTTGAAAAAGTAACTAAATCAGAGCTTTTAACAGCTAGAAGATCAAGACTTACAACGCCAACTTCAAAGTTTCCCATGTGTTTTATAGAAGGAACTAAAATATTTATACTACCTAAAATAGTAAGTAGAGTGGCTACCGCATCGATAGGCGCAATAACATATAGTTTAGATTACGTTCAAAAACCAACAAATGTAGTTTGGGATTTTACATTAGGTAATTTAGGTCAATATGTATTTAATCCAACAACAACTGCAGGTTCATTATCAACTGATTTCACTATATCAAGTTTAGATGAGTCTGAAGTTATATTAAAAATACTAGCATATGCTGGTGTAGTTATTAGAGATTCTGAAATAACTCAGATAGCATCTCAAGGTGCTGCACAAATAGATAATCAACAACAACAATAAGATATGACTAATACAGTAGCTACAATACCTTTACAAGAGAACGATGCACAATACTACGCTGGTCAATTAAAGATACCTGGTAACGGAACTAATATCTATAGTTTCCCTACTTTTAATACTACATTAGTAAGTAGTTATACTGGAGGTGGTCAACAGATTAGTAATGATGGTAATTTTTCGTTACACATCTTACCTACATCTACTACACTTCCCTCTGCAGCTAATAAAATTCCGGCGAATCTTGTTTATGTTACAGATCCTATTAGTAATACTATTAATAGCGGCAGTGTAGTTCCTGTTAATAATTTTTTATTTATACAATTATCAAACCCAGCAATAGGAGATAATTACGGAAGCTACGGTTACTTATCATTAAATGATATTATAGATAATTTTTTAGTAGCCTATGTAGGTCAAGATAAAATATTGCAAAGAGTTAAAAGAACTGACGTTTTATTTTATGCTAGAAGAGCTATGCAAGAATTATCTTATGATACGTTACCTTCTGCAAAATCTATTGAAACCACTATACCTACATCCTTAGTGTCGCCACTGCCTCAAGACTATGTTAATTATGTTAGATTATCTTGGTCAGACGGTGCAGGTGTTTTACATACTATATATCCTTTAAATGGATTAAGTGGTAACCCAATAGAACTACCTATAGAAGGTCTTAACGGTGTTCCTACTCAAGATTCTTTTGATTCAAACTTACAAGCTGCACAATCAATAATAGAGCAAAATTGGAAATCAGCTAATCAGTCTAATTTAAATGGTCAATTTAATCCTACATCAGCACAAGCAAACGTCTATGATCAAGTGTGGTGGAAACAAGCTTATGGACAAAGATATGGTTTAGAACCTGAATTGTCACAAGTAAATGGCTACTTTAGCATTAACGAAAGATTAGGTACTTTTAATTTCTCTGGTAACTTATCTGGTAGGTTAATAATGATAGACTACATATCAGATGGTTTAGCTTATGATTTAGATTCGTTAGTACCTAAAATGATAGAAGACGCTATGTATTCTAAGATAATGTCTACCTTAATATTACCAAGAAGAGATGTAGACCCAGGAGTAAAACAATTTTATAAAAGAGATGCTTACGTTAAAATTCGTAATGCAAAAATAAGATTATCTAATTTAAAACTTGATGAGATAGTTCAAGTATTTAGAGGTCAATCTAAATGGATTAAACACTAATTAAATGCAAGATAGGTTTCAACACACTTTCACTAAATCTAAAATGAATAAAGATTTAGATGCTAGATTAATTGCCCCTGATGAATATAGAGATGGGATAAATATATCTGTTTCTAGGGCTGAAGCTGACGATGTTGGAGCTTTAGAGAATATACTAGGTAATAGTTTATTTACTCAATTAAATTCTAGCTCTCCTTTTTTAATGCAAACTATAGGTTGGTATTTTAATCCCGATAATGACAAGGTTTATATATTTGACACTAACTTTCAAGATAGTACAGGTGATCAAATATCTAACTTTGCCTCAGTTAATTCTACATGTAGAATACTAGTAGGTGATATTAAAGCTCAAACAATACAAACAATAGTTAATGGTAGGTTTTTAAACTTCTCATGGAATAGTCCAATACTTGATATAGTAATATTAGAAGATCTAATGTTTTGGACTGACGACAGAAATCAGCCAAGAGTAATAAACATAAACACAGCTGAAGCTGATAATACTTATTACTATAATGAAGATCATATTTCTGTAGTTAAATACTATCCACATAAACCTATAAGTTTGTCAAACGAATACAAAGCGCCATCAGCTGCTTTTGTTTCTAAGAGTTTCATGGACACTAATAGTAATGCTAATTGGCAAAGTTATTATTCTCATTTTGTTTTAGATACTGCAACTAGTGATCCAGCTTTAATAACTGCTTTAACAAATAACATAGGAATGCAGGGTTATATAAAAGGAACTGACAATACTTTGTGGGAGTTTAAAGTTGCTTATGTTATGGTAGATCCTAATAATGCTTCAGGTACTCCAATGCAGATAACTAGTGGCGGAACCGTATTTTCACCTCTTACTTTAGTTTTTATAGATAGAGAATTATCAACAGCTATTCCCACATCAGAAACTCCAGCTTTTCAAGATTATAATTTAACTTTCATACAAGGAACATCTTTAGATGTTAGTTCACCTTGGCTAAGAGAAGATCAAGTTAAGCTAACTATAAGAAACTTTGACGCACCTAATAGTATGGTTAGATATAGTGACATAAATCCTGGTACTTATATGGCTGCACAATCTCTTTATGCTTTTGGAACTAGAGGACCTTACCAGTATTATAAAGGCGCTACAGGCGGTGCAATAGTTCCGCCATTTCAATTACCTAATCACTTTCCAGAAAATCAAGGCTCTGCGGCAACGGGACTATGCAGAGTAACCCACCCAAAACTTAATCCTCAAAAATACTATTGTATAAGCTACGTAACAGATCCAACAGTAACTAACGGTCATGGGTTTCAAATATCTGAACTAACTAATATTATCAATGGGCAATTAATTCTTCAAGCAAACCCTTCAGATCTTTTATCAACAGGTGATGTATTAACAATACACTGGCCCAACAAAGACTATAAATATACATTCCCTGGAGATCCTACTTTTTTAGAAGATAAATTTGTAAGATTTGCATATAGGTTTAAGTATGATGATGGACAATACTCTTTGATATCTCCATATACACAAAGTATTTTTGTACCAAAACAAAAAGGTTATTTTTTAAAAAAAGTAGGTAGACAAAAATCTACAGGTTCAAGTCTAAATAATTATGTACCAGAAGAAAATACAGCTGGTCAAACTACTATAACAGATTTTATGAAGAACGAGATTACTCAAGTTAATCTTAACATAAATTGTGAATATACTATAAATGAATTAGCTAATGCGCTTAAAGTTTCTGAAATAGATATAATATATAAAGAATCTGATAGCACTACTTTAAAGATAATAGATAGTATAGAAATAACGGATCTTTCAGTAACGTCAAACACGACTAAAACTTATTCTTATACATATCAATCAAAGAAACCTATAAAAACATTAAGATCTGATGAGATAACTAGAGTGTATGATGTTGCACCTGTAAGAGCAAAAACATTATCTTCAGCTGGTAATAGAATAATATATGGTAACTATTACGATAGACACACTTCTCCATCTGGACTAAGTTTCTTTGCTGCTGCTAATTCAAAACTAACACCTGCAACTACTACTCAAGTTAAGTCCTCAGACGGAGGTATTCAGTTTGATAGAAGTCCTTTTATACCAAACTCATTTTCAACTGTATCTTACCCTAATCACAGTTTAAAACAAAATAGGAGTTATCAAGTAGGTTTAATATTACAAGATAGATACGGTAGGTCTTCAGATGTTATACTTTCTAGTTTTTCTGAAATAAATTTTACACTAGCAACTGGTGGATTTGCTGAAGATCCTTTAGTGTTTTTTGGATCCACAGTTTATAACCCTTATTTAAGTTCGGTAATTGCACCTTTGACACCCGCTGGAGATATAACTAAATCAAACAAAATATACTCAGGATTAATTAATTGGCCTGGAGATTCTTTAAAGATTTTATTTGCAGAGCAAATACCTTCTTCAATATCTTATGCTCAAGGTTATCCTGGCTTATACGAAGATCCGTTTGTAACAACAAAAACTACTAAGGCTGTTGGAGGAAATAATGATTCTAGAATATACATAGACGCTGGTGGTTTAAATAACAATATAAAGCCAGGTATGTTAATATCTTGGAAAGAGACCGTAGTTGGTGCTCCTGGAGAAGGAACTATACAACAAGCTTATGTTGGACAAATAGAAGGAACTGCAGCATTTAGGATTCTTGCAATAGTAAAACCAAATGGATTACCTTTTACAGGAACTAACATGACAACTGTTTCTTCTTTGTTTAATCTTGATACGGTTATTGATTTTATACAAAGTGATCAACCTTTAGGTTGGTATTCTTATAAAGTTGTTGTAAAACAAGAGCAACAAGATTATTACAATGTTTACTTACCTAGTTTATTAGATGGCTTACCTATTATAAAACCTTTTAAATTAGACTGTACTTTCGTTACTGGATCTAATGTTGTTAAAGTAGATCCTATTGGTGATTTAGAATACTTAACATTTCCACTATTAGAAGGAATGAAGGTAGTGGCTGGAGCTAACACTTATTTTATATCTAACATATTAAACTATAGTCAATTTGAAATTAGCACACCTGCTGTAACTGGTTATACTGCTGAGCCAGCTCCTATAAAGAACTTTGAAAATTCTTTTGAAGAGCCAGAGCAATCAACAATGGATGTTGGTATAAATTATAATGTAGTTCCAACAGTAGTAACAGGGAACGGAAGTGGAGCAACTATAAATGTTGATATTGTATTAGATGGAGCTCTTAAAGAATTAAAACTTTCTTTAGGGGCTACTGGAAATGGAGGAACAAATTATAAAACTGGTGATCATTTGAAATTACCAGCAAACCCAGCACCAGGTGTTAAATATCCAGAGATTGATATATTTATTATAAGCTCAAATCTAAATAGTAGAGAAACTGAGTTTAGTACAGAAGCTAGTAATGGTGTTATAAATACTACAACACTTATAACAGATAATGCTAATAAGGTTCCACCAGCACTTATAGAGACTAGTCCTGTTCAACAAAACTATTCAACTAGTGATACTGAATTAATACCTAGAGCAGCTTTTAGTAATGACTGGACTACCCCTGCTGTCACTGCAGATTTTCCATACACATCTACAAACACATCTGCAATAGCAATATTCCCTGGTAATTCTACTGGAGCTAGAGTATCTAAAGTTCAATCCATTGGTAATTTTGAAGCTTTATTTAGAAGAGGAAGTTATTTTGGATTATACAATGCAGATACGGATCCTCCAGCAGCTATAATTAAAAATAATTTTAATATAGGTCAAAATGCTCAAACAGCTAAGTCTTCTTCTCAAGCAGAGACAATAGCCGCAATTTATGAAACAACACCTGTAATATCATCTTTAGATATATATTATGAGACTAGTACATCTGGAACTATATTAAGTTTGAATCAGTTAGTTAGAGATAACTTAGCTGTACCTCAATTATTAGTTCAATATACAGGAGTTGCTGGATCAACTGGTAGTAATGGTATTGGAACTGTTTCAGTTCTAGAATCATTAAATTTTAGTTCAACACCTACAATAAAAAAGTTTCAAATATTAGATAGTGCTGGTGATTTGGTTACTTATTTATTAGCTAAAGAATTTGGTATATCTACAGCTCTATATGGCGATGGAACTACTGTTGGTGCTAGTGCTCCATATACAGTAACAGAGTCTGCGGATTCAACAGAAAGAGGTGATTCTGTTTATTTATTAAAAACAACTGCAACAAATCCTTTTTATAGTGGTGTTAACACTCAGCAAAATATTATAAACTTTAACGTTTCATTTAAATTTTTACAATTTGCTATTGTACCTATACAGTACAGTATACCTATATCAACTGTAATTCAAAATGTAATTCCTGCAAGAGTAAATGCTTTTGTTAATACTCCAACAACAGTATATTATTTTTATCAAGGTGCTGGGGTTGATCCTACGCCTGAAGTTGTACCACTAATAACACCAGCCACACCTTCAACATGGACAAATCAAAATGGCGCTAATACTAGTTTATCTGAAGCTACTAATGGTAGTTTTGCATCAAACGTAAATTTTGGTCAAGAATTAAGCTGGTCCTTACATGTTGACACAAGTGGTGGAACTAATTACGTTAATGTTACAGCTAATCCTATAGCTAATTTAGGTATAAGTTTATCTACTAGTGGAGTTGCTAATGCTGCAACTCAAAGAGTGCTAGAACTAGGAACTTTTGGTGGAAGTTTTAATGCTCAAACAATGTCGGTTGAAATAAGAGTTACTGATCAAAATGGCACTGGATTAACAAAAACTGTTAGTCAATTTCAAATAAATGTAAGAGTTCAACCAGTGTTCTTAAGAAAATATAGAGCAACTGTTGGTTCACCTGTTTATCCTCAAATTCCTCTTTTTTCAACTACTAATGGCCTTCTTTATAATGGTGGTGCATTTTCAAATATACCTTTACCTAATCCTTTACCACCAAGTGGAGCTCAGAATGGTAACGTACAAGGTTTAGTTGCGAGAATGGATACATCAACTGGAGATATGACTGTAATAACTCCTCCTACAAGTTTTAATGTAGGTGACATTATTGGTGCAGCAAGTTTTGGTGGATCTCAACCAAACGCTTTATTTACACTACAGCTAACACCTTAAGTAAAACACACATATAAACAAGTGATTATAAATTATGGCAAATCAAGCAGCAACATTACCACTTATTGAAGTAGATTATTATAACTGTATTTGGAACAAGAAAATACTAACTCCTCAGCCTCAGTCGCAAACAAATAACATTGTTGTTCCTGGCGGCGCGGGTTCTGCAGCTACTAATGTGTATCCTTTAAATAATGTATACGCGCCACCATTTACTGCTGGGACAGGTACTAGTACACCTGGGTTTCCGTCAACTCCATACGTAAAGCCAATTGATGGTTATGCTGGGTCTAATGTAATAGAAAACTTTTATGTTGAAGAGTCTAGAATAGAAGGCGGATTTAACAACACCTCTATGGAATTAGGTGTTAGAGCTTATTTAGATGAAGATGATCCTATACAACAGCATAGATCAAACACTTTAATATATTCAGGTATATATAACTCAAGAACAGGTTTAAATAGAACTAATGAATTCCCTATAGGTACTAGTATTACTAGGTCTGCTAATCCTCAGTATAATTCTATACAAAAAATATATGCTGAAGAAAACAATTTAGTTGTACTTCAAGAAGACAAATGCAGTAGGTGTTTAATAGATAAAAATGCTATATACAATGCAGAAGGCGGTGGTAGTGTTACAACTACTGATCAAGTTTTAGGGGAAATAGTTCCTTACACAGGTGAATATGGAATAAGTAGAAATCCAGAAAGCTTTGCTATATACGCTTATAGAAAATATTTTGTTGATAGACATAGGAATTGTGTAATAAGACTTTCTAACGATGGTATAACAGAAATATCTGAGTATGGCATGAGAGATTATTTTAGAGATCAATTAACACCTCTAAATGATGATTACACAAATCAGTATACTAAAAAATTATCAACAGTGAATTTTGTAGCACCTTCTTCTATAGTAAAACCAGGTGAAGGTGGAACTCAGTCCTTCTTTGATGTTGTAGATCCAAACCCTCCAGCGGAACCACCATATACTTCTCAAATTGGATCTTTGTCTCAATATACTCTTGGGGCAAAAGTATTTTACTCAAGTGATGGTGGAGGAACTTATGTTGATACTACAGCGACTGTAAAAAATGTAGAAGAAAATAGAATTCAATTAGATAAAATTCTTGATCCTGTTTTCTTTGAGGATGGTTATGATTCAAGAATAAAACTAGTTAGCAATTATAGAAGTAGAATACCTGCTGGATGGGATATATACAATAAACAGTATGTTTTATCTATACAACCTAACAAAACTACTGAAGATAGTATTAATGGACCATTAAGAAGAGACACAACTTATTTTACTCTAGGATTTGACGAACAAATAAATGGCTGGCCTAGTTTTTATACATACAGGCCATCTAATTTAGGGAGTTTAAAAAATACTTACTATACTTTTAATAATTACCCTTGGGATGGTTCTCAAAATTTAACTTTAGGTAACTACAAACACTATAATGATTCTGTACAAAGAGGTCAGTTTTATGGAATAAACAATGCTTCTCAAGTTAGTATAGTTGCAAATTCAAGACCTTCTTTACAAAAAACTTTTTTAACAATAGATTACGAAGGTGATAGTGGTTGGCAAGTTTCTACCGCTACTTCAGATACTACTGGTGAAAATAAAATTTATNTANCTGGAGTTCCGCCAGCGGATCCGTCTTGGACTGGAGATTGGGATAGGTTTAGCGATACTACGAGTTCGACTAGACCATCAGTATATAGCTACGTTGAAGGTGCTTACGATACTGTAGGAAATGAAGGTACATCCGCAATACCAACCCGCGGGCTTTTAAGAGCTGGTTTTGATAGAAAAGCAAATAGATATGTAGCTAACTTTATAAATACTTCGGGTGCACAAAATGGTGAAGTAGCTTATGGAAATCAAATATCTGGAGTTAAAGGTTATTATTTAGATGTAACACTTAAAACAGATGGCCAAACTGATCCAGGTGGATTTAAAGAATTATATGCAGTAGGATTAAGTTACACTGTTAACGCAAATTAAATTAAATGAATATAAGAAAATTAATACAATCAGACTATGATACTCTAGTAAAATGGTGGGCATCATGGCCTAACTGGGTAGCTCCGTCAAGAGATTTTTTACCTGATAATGGTGAAGGTGGTTTTATGGTAGAAAAAGACGGTAAACCTATAGTTGCTGGATTTACGTATATAACTAATTCTAAAGCAGTATTACTTGAATGGATAGTATCAGATCCAGAATATAGAGAAGATGACAGAGACTTATTCGTAGTATATCTTATAGACTCAATAGAAAAGATTATAAAATCATGGGGCTATAAATACATGTTTACAATAGGTAGAACAAAAAAATTAATAGATAAACATAGAGAGTTAGGCTGGCAAGTAGATGATACTCCATCCTATGAAATAGTTAAAATTTTAAAATAGAAATATGGCAGCAGTAACAGCATTAATAGCAGTAGGAGCAACCGCGGCAGTGGTAGGTGCAACAACATCGGCTATAGCAGCTAACAAAGCAAAGCAAGCTAGAAACATAGCATTAACAGAGGCTGATATACAAGCGGCTCAAGTAGAAGCTTTAGAAAAAAGTAGACCTACCATGACGAATCCTTATGATAACGTTAGGAACTCTTTTGATGGATTAAATAATGAATACGCTAATTTAACTGTTTCTACAGAAGCTTTTAAAATACAAGCTGAGCAAGCTGATCAAGCTTTAGCTAATAGCTTAGATGTCATGATGGAGGTTGGTATGGGTGCTGCAGGTGCAACTGCATTAGCTCAGGCTGCATTACAAAGTAAGAGAGGCATTGCAGCTAGTATAGGTGCTCAAGAAACTAAAAACAGAGCTTTACAAGCTGAAGGTGCGGCTAATGTTGCTAAACTAAAAGCGCAAGGTCAGCAAAACTTAGATATGCAAAGAGCACAAGGAGATTTAACTGTTCAAAGAGATACTATAGGTTTTCATGAAATGAAAATGGACAGAGCAGCTAATTTAATGGACAACGCAAAACAAAACGCTGCTGATGCTGATGCTGCTAGAAGCGCAGCTATAGTAGGCATAGGAACATCGGTAATAGCAGGCGCTGGAATTGCAGCTGGTGGTATAGGTAAATAGCCAAGTTAATTGATTAAATAAATAAGATATGGGATATAGGGATCCAAAAAGAATTATAAATACTAGTTTTGATAGATTTGCTCAAGCTTCTAGAGGTTTGGTAAATCAAATAGCCGTTACTAATAAACAAATACAACAGCAAGTTAAAGATCAAAAAGAAGAAGCAACTAGAAGAGAGGATGCTGTTGAAGCAGAGAAAGATGTTTTTGCTAGTAAGATGAATCAAATAGGTAACTATCCTAGTGATAAACTTGATAGAAATATAGTGTCTCTTTGGCAACAGAAAAAAGATGAGTACTTTGATATTAAACAAAAAATATCTAGTGGTGAGTTAAGTAAGCAGGAAGGAAATGTTAGATTAAGACAGATAAGAGGTTTAATACCTAAGTTTAAACAAGATGCATCTATATTTGGAGCTCAAGTTACTTTAGGTAAAGACTTAAGAGAATCAGGTCAATTGGCTAGTACAGGATCTATACAGTCACAAAACGTTGTTGAGGCTATAGGTATGGGTGGAGACGTCAGAACTGTAGAAAGAGGCGGAGAACTTTATTATTTTAAACCTTCATTTGTTAAAGATGCTAATGGAAATGATACAGAGGAAGAACAAGATCCATCTCAAATGTTTGACAAAAATGGCTTACCTAAAGCTGAATACGCAGGCTCTTTAATAAATGGTAAAGAACTTAGAGCTATGGATGCTAGAGAAGAAGATATTTGGGAATCTAAGTATGATGTCTCTAAAGCTCAAAAGACTATGTACGATGCTGAAGTTAATCCTGATGATCCATCTAGTGAGTTTGTTAGAACTCAAGCTGTGACTAGAGGAATGACAGTTAATGGTGTTACTTATGACAATATACCAGAGGGCCAAACTTGGCAAATAGCATATACTCCAGAGATGAACGATGATGGTACTTCTAAAAATGCAGACTTAATTATGCAGAAAATAGTTAATAGTAAAGCTATGGGTCCTATAGTGAGCAGTAGTAAAATGAATACCTACTGGCAAGATAGTATTCCTGATGGTAAATTTGATCCTGCTACTGGAAAGTTTGAATCAAACTCTATAGCTGGCATCGCTGCTAAGCTTAACGAAGGAACAAGTCCACCTAAATTTCCAATGAGAGATAGTAATAATCAACCTTTACCATTTGATCCTAATAATTTTGATTATGCAAATGAAACGCCTGAAAATAAAAAACTATTTGACAATGGATATGATTATTTACAAAATAGTAGGTGGCATGAATTTGCTGAAGAAGACAAAGAATTAGAAGGGGCTATAAAAGAACAGCAAGACAGTATAGCTAAGTTTCATATTGCATCAACCGCTGTAAACAATAACGGAGACACAATAGGCGCAGTTAAAATTCTATCAAAAAGAAAAACTCCTACACCTCCAAAAACTACAATTAGAAGCACAACTAAGTGGGAAGATGACAAGGCTAGGGAAATTCAAAAAGGTGATATAAAAGATAAAGCTATAATTAATTCAACTTCAGCAAAAGATCTTGAATCTAGAATTACTGGTGGTCCATTAACAAAGGAAAGCGTTATTCAAGAATTTGAAGAGCTTTATCCTGGTCAAGATATACGTAGTTTCTACGACGAAATTAAAGATGTAGCTTCATTACAAAGAGTTTTAAGAGAGATTGAGTTTGGTGGGCAAGATGCTTATCTTGATTACACAATCTCAAAAGGAACAGCTGAGTCTCCTGGCGGGATGACAAGCGCCCAGTATATAAAAAAATATAGCCAATAATGGACGAACTAGAAGGTATAGTACAAAGAATGATTGACGCTGGGGAGCCAGAGGAAGTTATAGCAATGGTTATAAGAGATTATAAACCAAATCTAGTGCCTGACGAAGAGGAAATAGTTACAGAGACAGAGGTTCAAGAAATTGAAGGTGGTGAAATACAAGAAGACAATGTAAATTGGGACATGGTTCAAAAACTAGCTGGCAGCATAGAAGAAAAAAATGCACCGTCAGAACAAGATGGTTTTCCAGATCCAGTGTCTGTAGAGATGGAGTCTGATAATGCAATTAGTCCTCAGTCTCAAGCTGTAGAAACTATTGAACTAGCAGAAGAATCTCCTTTACAGTCTGCTCAATTAGCTCACGAACAAGATACTTACGAAGATTTATCTGCTGGAGAAAAAGATATTTATGAAGAAGGAGTTGACTTAATTGATTACAAAGAAAAAGCTACTGAAGTAAGAGAGTTACTAGAAGGCGTGAATGATTCTGATGAAGAGTATGAAAAGGAATTAATGTTTAAAGCTCTTGAGTTTGAAAATAAAGATGATGAAGGAAACACTTTTCAAGCTCTAGAAGGACTTGAAGTCATGGCTAAATCTCCAGAAGAAAGATTTAATTCTATGTACGAAGGTGATGAAAAACCTTCATGGGTTTCTCAAGCTAAATGGGAAGCTGGTAAGTCTTATTTGGAAACTGGTAAAGTTCCTCAAGATATTATTAAAAACGTACCTGATAGCTATAAAAATATTACAAAAAAAGAGATTCAAAAGCGTAAATTAAACAATTATTTTCATGCTACTGGAATGGATGAAAAAGCTAGAGCTCAAATAACAGCTTTAGCCAGTGACCAGATGGAGGGTAAATTAGGTTATGAAGACGTTATGAAGTTTGCTGACAACTCTAATTTGTTAAATTTAGAAGTAAAGAAAAACAATGCTAGAGCAGACGCTATAATGAAAGACATGGTAGCTATTGAAGATTCTCAACTAGCATTAGATTCAGACGAAGAGTATATAAAAATAAATGATAGAGCTGAAGGGATTTCTATACAACTTCAAGAAATGAAAGATGATGGCATTAACCCTGAGTCTCCACCAGCTGATATTAAAAAATACAATAATTTATTAGCTCAATTTGAAGAAGTTAAACTAGAATATAAAACTAAAGGTTTTCAAGACAAAAAACTAGCTCAAGCTACTATGGTCGAAAACTGGAATAGAAAAAGAGAAGAACTACAAAGTGATGCTAATGAGTTAGGTGATGTTGCTTTAGCTTTAGATTTAGGTTCTAAGAATTATAGTCTATTAGAAAAAGCTAAACTAAACGTGGAAAAAGCTTTTATGGGTGATATGGTTATGGGATCTATAGGTACTACAGCCGGTATTCTTGGTGATATAACAGCAGGTAAAATATTAGGTGAAGAAACTATGCCGAATTCTTTAAGTGATTTTTTACACAAAGTAGAAGGAGTTGCTATAAATTACAATGAAAGTCTTGCTAAAGGTATAGCAATATCTATAGCTCCAGGCATAGAAAGAGACGACGTTACTATTGACAATGTAGGTAATTATATGGGAGGCGTTTTAGCTGAAGGAGCTCCTAGTATAGCAACTATACTAATGAGTACAAAAGGTGGACGAGTAGCTGGAAGAATTAAGTCTAAAGGCTTAACCGGTGATGTAGCTAAAGCTGTTAGAACAAAAGCAGAAATGGGCGCTAGTAAATTAGCTCAAGCAGCTTTCTTTGGCATGGGTTATGGTGGTAAAGGTATGGAAATAGCTATAGCTCAAAAAAATGCTCCAGAAGCAATAGAGTTACTTAGAAATGATATTGAAGAGTTAGACGAAGAAGGTAAACCTAAATTTAGTAAATTAGAAATTGCTCAAAAGAAAAAAGAAATAGAAGAGTTAAATAATACTATAAATTACAATGTTTTACAAAAAGCTGGATCATCTCTTCTTGCTGGCAGTATAGACATGTACTCAGAAAAAATAGGTTCGCTAGGCTACATGAAAAACTTAAGTAAACTAGGAGCTACCGTTGACGCTGGTTTGTTTAAAAAAATGATGTATCAAGGATTAAAATCAAGCATTAATGTTGGGATTGAACTTGTTGAAGAAACAGCTGCAGCTATAGGAAATAATATTTCTGATATATATGTATTAAAAGAAGATAAAAGTATAGTCGATGGTATTGATGCTAAGTTTTTTGACAACGTTGCATTAACCTCTTTAGCTATACAAGGTCCATCAATAGGGTCTAATATTTATAATATGTTTTCTGATGAAGTAAAAACAAAATCTGGAATTAAAGCTGAGACAATGGCTTTTAAAAGATTATTACAAGTAGAAGATGCTTTATCTTCAGAAACTTCCCCACAAAAAATAAAAGAATTAAGAAAAGAAAAAACAGGTCTAATGGAGACAGCAGCTTTTAACAACATAGTAAGTGTTCAAAAGCTAGCTCAAATGTCTACAGAAGAGAAAACACAATTGTTTGAAATAAACAGACAAAGAAGAAAAATAATAAACAACTTAAGAGACTTAGGTGGGAGAGGTGAAGCTGGTAGTAAAGCTATTAAAAATCAAAAGACAAAGCTAGTAAAAGAATTTAATTCTTTAGATGCTCAAAGAAACGAATTGTTAAGTAAAAAAGAAAAGCAAAACCAAGAGAGTATGAAAGAAGCAGCAGATCCTGCTTTAGCAGCTTACAACCTTGGTCTTAATGAATTTTGGACAGATGTTGTTGGCGTTCAACAAGAACTTAATGGTAACAAGTTAATTAGAGTTGATAAAGAGTCTACTGTAGAAGATCTACAAAAACAATTTAGTGATGAAACATCTAAACAAGTTATAGAGGCTAGAGACAGAGGTGATAATGCTACATTTGTTGGCGATGATATTATTATATTTAAAGATAATATTAAAAAGAACTTAATGTCAAGTAAAGAAAAAACCGCGGCTATGTTTGCTGCTGTGTCTCCGCTACACGAGCTTCAGCATATACAAAACAGAAAAGCGGGTATAGTTGTTGATGAAGTTGTTGTGAAAGAAGCTGAACAAGCTATAAACGAAGCTGATGTTCAAGTAAGACAAAACTTTAATCAAGGTAAAATAACTCAAGAACAGTTTAACGATTATCAAAAAAGAAAGAAACAATATACAGATAAGTCAACGGGTAAAGTAGATGTAGAAGAGTTATTGAATTTATTTGGTGATATGTCATCTACAGGGATACTAAGTGAGGGTAATTTTAATAAAATAAATGGATTAAAATATGTTTTAAAATCCATGATTAGGAAGTTTAACATACCTCAGACACAGTTTTTGTTTCCATTAAAAACAGGTAGTGATGTATTTAGTTATGTAAAAAGTTTTCAAAATTCTGTTTCTAAATTAGATTTAAAAATGGCTCCGCCGGAAGAAAGTAAAGATAGTGATTTAAAACTATCTCAAGGTCCTAGTGAGAAAGTTCAAGAAATATTTGAAGATCAAGGCGAGGCTGGTGCATTTGAAATTATAGAGCAGTTTAAACCTATAGTAAACAAAATTGTACAAAGAAGAAGTGAAGCTCCTGGGTTTGATAGACAGTTGCTAACAGACGAAATAGAAACTGGAGAACGTGGTTTGCTTGATTTAATTAGATCTTATAAGCAAGAGTCTGGCGTTCCACTAGCTGCTTATATAAATAAGTTTTTACCATCTAGAGCCATTGAAGCTTCGAGAAGAATACTTGGCGAAGAGTTTGAAGATGATATAGATGATCAAAAAAATTTAGCTGCAGTAGAAGAATCAGACAATGAAATTGTTGGTAAACCTAAGAGAGCTATAAAACTAAAAAAGAGATTAACAGGAGAGATAGACGGTGCTATAAAAAAAGTTAGATCTGAAATTAAAAACCTACCAATAAATCAACTTGATTTTAAAACATTAAGAAATGTAGCTTTAGAAGAGGTACAAACTTTATTTGGTATAAAACCTAAGCCTGGTAATTTAACTAAAGACGATGTAAGAAGCGCGCAGCAATACATAAATAAAAATGCAGAGTCTTTAATAACTATGTTGCCTGAGGGAGCTACGCCAAGTGGAACTTCTACAGGTATTCAAAAAGTATTATTAGATAATTTTTACAAAAAAACAGGTAGAGCTTCTATGGCTAAGACTGGTAGTAAAGCTGGATTATCTATATATGAAAAAAGAAACGATATAACTTCAGCTGAATTTAAAGAAGTGTTTGGTATCACGCCAGCAGGTCAACCTAATGTTAGTGATAGAAATACTAGCGCTAGAATAAAAGCTTTAGTATCTCAGACTGAGCGTATGTTAACTAACCAAGAAGTTAGAGAAGTATTAGAAGAAAAAGGACAAAACGTTCCTCAAGCATTAATTGAAGGTAAAAACAATTTAATGGCATCACAAGGTCCTTCAACTAAATTAAATAGCAAACAGTTAAAAGCTATAGAAAATACTAATAAAGAATTTGAAGAGGGTAAAAGAAAAGATCAGACGTTATGGAATAGCATAGTCAAAGCTAATGGAGAAGATCCTATCAACATGACTAGTATACAAGGCAAAAAGAAAGCTAGAGAAGTTTGGTTTGAAGGTAAAGAAAATGTTCCACCTATATTAACTTTCTTTACTGAATCTTTTGTTCTTAAAAACAAAGGCACATTTGCTAATGGAGGTATGTATCAAAGCGTTACTGATGATAACGGTAAACCAATAAGGCTAGATAATAAAGAAAAGTTATTTTTACAATCAAAAGATAAAACTATAAAAATAGACGGAGTTGATAAAGATAGAGTTAATATAACTATAAAAGATGATGAAAGTTTAAAATCATTTAAACTAGAAAATGGTAAAACTATACGTAACAATGACCCGGCTTTTGTAACTAAAGAGATACAGCTTCAGATAATGCCTGGTAAAAGAAAAGATGGTAAAAATAATTTTATGTTTGCAAATGGTTTGCAGGTTGATAATTATTTAAAAAGATTTAAAGATAATTATGATTTCTTAGAAGAAGACAACAACATAAATTCAGCTGTAAAAAGATCAAGTTATGCTAATCTTAAGAAAAAATTTAATACTGAAAAGTTTACTCAAGAACAAAAAGATAAACAAAAAGGTTTTATAGATATATTGTCTACATTAAACAACGTGGTTAATTCTAAAAGAAAAGAATATCTACCAGCTGTCGCCGCTTTGTTATCTGCAACTAGTGGAGGTCAAGGTCATTTTATAAGAAAAGGATCTATACTAGGTTTTAATAATACTTTAGACTTAAAAATAGTAGAAGAGCACGTTCAACCAGCTTCTGATTTCGCAAAGTTTATTTTTAATAGAATGGCTCAAGGATCTTTTGACCTATACGTAAACAAGTCTGTTGATGCATTTTTTCAAGGAGCTTTGCCTAGAGTTTACGACCAAATGTTAAAAGGCGTAGGCTTTAATTATACTAACAATGTACCTAAGAAATATAGACTAGATGTATTGTTAGGTAAAATGCCAGTATGGGTTAGATATTTTAACCCACAAGTAAATAAACAAATTAGAGTTGACAAAGCCACAGGTTTATCTTACACTGGTATAGATCCAAACGTCATAGTATTAGCTAACGGAAAAACAGTAGCAGAAGAATATGGTGTACCAGTTATTGCTAGCAAGAGAACTCCAGACGCTATAGCTAAACAACAAGAGTTGCTATTTGAGATATTTACAAATCCAAATATGACTAAAGAAATTGCTGCTTCAAGATTAAAAGAATATTTAAATATAACTCCATCTAAACTAAAAGCTAGTAAAGGAACTATAAAAGAATTAAGTGATTCACAAGTTTTGTATGTTAATGAGAACATGACAACTCAAGACTTACTTGACAAAGCCGCGGTTATAGATAAAGCTTTAAAGCAAGCTAGAGAATTAAAGGCACCTATTAAAAAAATTAGAGTATTTGATTTTGATGACACTTTAGCTACTAGTAATAGTTTAGTATTCTATACAAAAGAAAATGGAGAAGAAGGAGAATTAACAGCAGAGGAATTTGCTGACAAAGGTTCTCAACTAGTTGAAGAAGGAGCTGTAATGGATTTTACTGATTTTAATATAGTAAGAGACGGTAAGAGAGGACCTATGTTTGATATAGCTCAAAAAATAAAAGAAGCTAGAGGTACAGAGGATATATTTATACTTACAGCTAGAGCTCCTCAAGCTCAAGAAGCTATATATGAATTTTTAAAAGATGAAGGTTTAGAAATACCAATAAAAAATATAGTAGGTTTAGGTAACTCTACTGCTCAAGCTAAAGCAAATTTCATGTTAGATAAAGCTGCTGAAGGTTATAACGATTTTTATTTTTCAGATGATGTAATGAAAAATATTAAAGAAGTTAAAAAAGTCTTAGACGTTGTTGATGTCAAGTCTAAGGTTCAGCAAGCTAAATTAAAGTTTTCAAAAGGATTGAATGGAGAGTTTAATAGCATACTAGAAAAAGAAAGCGGCATATCAGCTGATAAAGAAATATCCGCAGCTAGAGCTAAGACTATTGGATCTAGTAAAGGTAATTTTAAATTCTTTATACCTTACTCAGCAGAGGATTTTATGGGACTAATATATCCTACATTATCTAAAGGTTCCTTAGGTGATGCTCAAATGGCTTGGTACAAACAACATTTAATGAATCCATTTGCTAGAGGTATGTCTAATCTAAGGTCAGCTAGAATACAACTGATGGATGATTTTAGAGGTTTAAAAAAGAGTTTACAAGTTCCTAAAAATTTAAGCAAAACAAACGGCACTGGTTTTACTAACGATCAATCTATTAGAGTTTATTTATATAATAAAATGGGTTATGATATACCTGGTATGAGTAAAGAAGATGTAGATGATATGGTTAATTTAGTTGAAGGAGATTCTAAGTTTTTTACTTTTGCTGAAGAACTTTCTAAAATAACAAAAGGAGATCCTTGGATAAAACCAGGAGCAGACTGGTTGTCAGGTACTATAACAACTGATTTAATACAACTAATAGATACTACAAAAAGAGAGAACTATTTGTTTGAGTTTCAGCAAAATGTTGATGCAATTTATTCTGAAAAAAACTTAAACAAACTAGAAGCAATGTATGGTCCTAAATATAGAGAAGCTTTAGAGAACATGTTAGCTAGAATGAAGTCAGGTAAAAACAGAAGTGGAGCTGGTAGTAGATTAGGCGTTAAAGTTTTAGATTACATAAATGGATCTAACGCTGCTATAATGTTCTTCAACACTAGATCTGCTGTTCTTCAAACTATATCGTCTATTAACTTTGTTAATTGGAGTTTTAATAACCCTTATAAAGCTGGTAAAGCATTTGCTAATCAACCTCAATATTGGTCTGATTTTATGAAGCTAATGAATTCAGAATATTTAAGAGATAGACGTAACGGTTTAAGAATAAACGTTTCTGAAAGTGAAATAGCAGAGGCTGCTAAAACTTCTAAAAACAAAGCTAAAGGAGTTCTTAGTTACATATTGGAAAAAGGTTACGCGCCTACTCAGTATGCAGATAGTTTTGCTATAGCTTCTGGTGGAGCAACATTTTTTAGAAATAGAATTAATGATTTAGTTGATAATCAAAAAATGACTCAAGAGCAAGCTGAGAAAAAAGCAATGGAAGAGTTTATTGAAGTGTCTGAAGAGTCTCAACAATCAAGTAGACCTGATAAAATATCTCAACAACAGTCTAGCGACGTTGGTAGATTAATACTTATGTTTGCTAACACGCCTATGCAATATGCTAGACTACAGAAAAGAGCAGCTCAAGATTTAATAAACGGTAGAGGAGATTGGAAGTCACATATAAGTAAAATAGCTTATTATGGTTTTGTACAAAACTTAATGTTTAATGCATTGCAACAAGCAGTGTTTGCCATGGGATTTGATGGCGATGATGATGAAGAAGCTGATGCTAAAAAAGCTTACAGAACAATGAACGGAATGTCTGACTCTATGTTGCGAGGTTTAGGTATAGGAGGAGCTGCTGTGTCTGTTGTTAAGAATTTATTATTAGATATATATGAAAGATCTAAAAGATCAAGACCTGAATATACAGATGCTGTTTGGAAATTGCTACAGTTTTCTCCGCCTATAAGTTCTAAGATATCTAAATTAAGAGCAGCTGGCTGGCAGTTTGATAGTAAGGATCGTAGACAAGAAATGCTAGATAAAGGTTTTAGTATAGAAAATCCAGCTTATTTAGCTGGCGCAAAAGTAGTTTCAGCAACCACTAATATACCTTTAGATAGGGTTTTAAATAAATATAATAACGTTAGTGACGCTGTAGAAGAAGAGACAGAATGGTGGCAATCTGTAGCTATGTTATTAGGTTGGCCTAAGTGGCAGTTAGAACAGCAAGAATATGAGAAGAAATCTACTAAAAAAAAGAAGAAAACATCATCAAGAAAAGTTTACAAAAGAAAAACTTATAAAAGAAAGAAATAATGGCTAAGAAAAAAACTAAAAGAAAAAACACTTGTTGGAAGGGATATAAAGCTAAAGGTAAAAAACCTTCTCCTAGTGGTAAGAAAGTTAATGGTAAAATTAAGATGGTTAACAACTGTGTTAGAATAAGAAAAAAGTAGGAACAAAAAGAACTGGGCACCATACCCAAAGTTCCTGTAACCAAAAAAGGGGATCTCATTACGAGGTCCCCTTTTTTATTTGGTGGTGAACGAGGCAGGACTCGAACCTGCGACCGCCTGCTTAGAAGGCAGGTGCTCTATCCAGCTGAGCTACCCATCCAGCATAACTAGTCTTTACAAAGACATACGCCTAAACATAATGGACACATAATATTAAATTTAAAGATTTATGTTATTTCACAAGCAGCTCCAACACAAGCAAGTTCACCAGCTAGATCTGTTTCATCTTCTGTTTCTACAATTTTAGTTAAGTCAACATCTTTTAGATGCGTCATCATTGTATCATATTTAACTTTACTTATATCTTCAAACGGCGCTTGAGTATATGTACCACCGTCATAAGGTAATACTGATAGACCATTGTAATGATCTCTATTTTCCCACATCCATTTACCAGCTGCATCCCATTCATTTTGTTTTAAACTAACAGTAGCAGATACGTTATGAGTGTTGGATCCTTTTCTATGACCGGGCTTAACCCACTCAATAGCAACTTTTTTAATTCTCTCTAGTAAATCAAAAGGAGATTCCATCCTTAATATAGAACCTTCAGGAGCTTTTTGCGGTATACTAATCACTGCAGTATCGTGAGGTCTAAAAAATTCATCTTCAACTAACTCAGGGTGATGTTTAAATAAATGCTTATACATAGATTCATTTTTACCAACTCTGATTCTGCGGACATAATAATCATTGTGCCATGCATGGATACCAGATGAAGTTCCTAGCGCCAGAGATGTTGTCCCAGCGGGCTTCACGGTTGTGCATCTAGCTGATTGATTTATACCAATTAGCTTGGCGACTCTTGCGTTTTCTCGTTTTACTATTTGAGCGCCTTTCGTCATGTCGTAACCTAATACGGTGCCAGAACCTATTCCCGTCATAGATATTCCTATCAACGCATCTTTCTCTGTTGTCTCTTTCCATACATCTCTTAAATAATGAAAGTCAGTATAGCCGGCTTGTAGTGTACCTATAAAAGCTGCTTTCTTAACTCTATCATTAAAATCATCTTGTGATTCTATATCACTAGCATTTACCTCACATAAATTACAAAACTGAAAAGGTCTTAATGCTATTTCACAACAAGGATTTGTTCCCCAGTCTTTATCATTATTTAAATATATACCAGGTTCACCTGAGTTACTAAG